>PVMK01127187.1_pt1 | contig 11761 bp, 14 predicted proteins | sample 1853481 | NCBI WGS metagenome assembly PVMK01 (sample SAMN08533507, study PRJNA380276) | Marine sediment metagenome, whole genome shotgun sequencing project. | reverse complement strand
GAGAGAAGCGTCGTTCCTTCGAACACACCCTTCCCAGTGAGTTCGAGATCGACAATCTCAGCCGTCAACGTCGGGAATGTCGACAGCAAAGAGAGGTCAATGTTCTTGAAGTCAACCGTCGCATCGAGCCGCTCATTGAGCTCGTCGCGCACGAGCTTGGCGACTCGCTCTTGCAAAACGAGGGGGACGATTACGAGGGCGGCGATCAGCACGCCGATCAATGCCGCCATCCCGATGAGCGCAACCTTGACGGGCTTTCTCACGGCTCCCTTCTAACACACTCGCATCGCTCAGCCGCCCGACCTCATCGCGCAGGTTGAGGTAACCAAAATTAGCGAACCCCCCGTCGATGGCTCTCGCCGGGGGGTTGCTCGTTTTGAACGATCCACTCAGTCGAGGTCTACGCTGACTTCCGCGGTTACGCGGGCGCTCGGGTGGCTCTCGACGGTGCCTCCAAAATCGACGATGAAAACCGAGCCGTCAGTGCAGAAAAAGCTGCCTGGCCCGGTCACTAGGGAAAGCATCGAACGGTCCTTGTAGGTCAAGACGATCGTCGTGCTCAGGTCGGCCCCGAACAGAGGCGTGCAGCGCTCATCGGGCCCAGCCTCCTCGATGACGGTCTGCGCCGTGAAGACAGCGCTCCCGTCGTCGCCACTACTGGTTAATGAAGTTGCTTCCGGCGAGGCCCAATGGCGCCTCAGGAAACATGACCGTGCCACCGCTATGTTAGAAGATCCATACGTAATTCTTCCCCCCAAACGGCACGGCAGCGCGTCGGCTTCCGGCTCGGTCTCGCCCCATCCTATGGCGCTGCCCGCGGATTCAGGGGAGAGGGATGCGGGTGTTTGTGCTCGCTCCGAGCTCGCCCCGCGCGACAGGTCTGCCTTCGACAGACGCCTCGACGTCGAATCCCAGCACTCCATTCTGCTCGAGCGTCCACTCGACGCGGTAGTCGAGTTGGCAGCCGGGGAACACGGGCTCGAGGAATCGCATGTCGATGCGGGTGGCCAGCCCTACGACTGGAGAGTGTGAGAGCGCTTTGCGCAGCGCCAGGCTTGCGTGCGAGGGGGCGGCGCTAGGCCGTAGCGAATAGGGAGCGTCGCGCAGCTCGAGCGTCCGGAGCCCGAGCCCCTCGTCGTCGCGCTCCGCCCCTGCTCGCCGGATCGCGTCTAGGGTCGCCAGGAGCTGGGCAGTCTGGCCGAGGCCTTCGACGACGTAGACGCCGGGCCACAAGGACCAGTTGGGAAAATGTCCATCGAAGACGGGATCGTTCACCGAGAGCTGAAGGGCCGCTTCGATGGAGCGCACCTCCCCCAGGTGGAAGCGCTTGACCCGGTCGACGAATAGGAAGGGTCTCCCGTGTGGAAGGAGCCGTTCGACGATGTTGGCCCCAAAGCCGCGGTGCTTTTCATTCGCTCGTGTCATGCCAGCTCCCTGACGATGGTTCGCAGCTCCTCGAGCGAAGAGCTGCCATGGATTCGAACTGCGGGATGCTTCTCGAGATGACGTTTCAGGATGTGATGCAGGCTGTGGTGAGGACCAAGCACTACCATCTCGCTCGCTCCCTGTGCGAGCAGGAATTCAATGGCTCGGTGGAGCCGCATCGGCCGGGTGAGTTGCGAAAGCACGAGCTCGACTGCCTCCTCCGCGCCGGCGGGGCCGCGCTCGGCCGTTTCGTTGCTCACCCATGCGGTGGTTCCGCAGGCGTCTCCGATGATCGACTCGGCCGCCGGTCGTAGCTCGGTGACGGCATCCTGCATGAGGGGCGAATGCCACGGGCCGGAAACGGGGAGCGCAGAGACGCGGTCCGCCGCCGCCGCAGCTCGCAGAGCGGTGCGTTCACCCGCAACGAGATGAGTGTCCGCGGTCGTCCGCCCGGCGTGGAAGAGGGCTCCGGCCCTTCTGCCCAGCTCCACGACCTCGTCGAGTCTCGCTTCCGACCCCTGGACCGCCGCCATGCCACCCGGCCGCGCGCGAGCGGCCGCGGCCATTGCGCGCCCGCGCATCGCCGAGAGATAGCCAGCGTCCTCGAAGCTGAGATGACCCGCGAGCGCGAGCGCTCCGATCTCTCCCGCCGAATGTCCGAGCGCCAGTGATGGCTCGACGCCCTCGTCCCGGAGGAAGGAAGCCGCGGTGAGAGCTACAGCGGTGAGCGCCGGCTGAAGGTATTCGGTGCGCAGCAGGGATCTCCCACCGACCTCCGAGACCCGGAGCAGATCCTCGCCCGCCGCTTCGCTCGCCCGTTCCCACAACGTTGCCGCAGGCGGATACGACCGCGCGAGCTCCAGCCCCATCCCCGCGAGCTCGGCCCCCTGGCCCGCGACGAGCCACGCGATCATGCAGTCAGTCCGCCGTCCACGACGAGTGTTTGACCCGTGATGTAGCTGGCCTCGTCGGAGGCCAGGAAGGCCACCGCGCTGGCGAGCTCTTCCGAGCGCCCGGCCCGGCCCATGGGAAGCGATTGTATGCGGGCCTCCCGCGCGCGGTGATCCATTCGTTGCGCCATGCCTGTATCGAAGATCCCCGGGGCCACGGCGTTGACGCGAATTGCACGCCCGGCCAGCTCGCGAGCGAGTGTTCGCGTGAGCGCGATGACTCCGCCCTTGGAGGCCGCGTAGCTCGCTTGGCCGGGACGCCCATGCAGACCCGCCACGGACGCGACGTTGATCACCACCCCGCCGCCGGAGCGGATCATGCCCGGAAGCGCGGCGCGGATGCAGGCCATGGTGCCGTTCAAGTTCGTCGTGATCACCTTCGCGTCATCGGCGTCGGGCTGGAGCAAGAAGAACTGATCCCGGATGATCGCGGCGTTGTTCACCAGCACGTCGAGATCGGGCAGTCCGGTGATGGACGTGCGGACGTTGGCGGCATCCGCGAGGTCGAGTGCGATCGGCGTGGCCTCGGCCCCGAGCGACACGCAGCCCGCGGCGCAATCCTCGGCCTCGTCGCGTCGGTTCCGATACCCGACGAAGACCGAGGCCCCTTCGCTCGCGAAACGCAGCGCAATATCGCGTCCCAGCCCGCGCGATGCGCCCGTCACGAGGACTTTGCGCTCTTTGAATCGCTTCATGGAAGTGAGCCCTGCCACAGGGGAGGGTGGGTCGCGTCCTGCCGTGTCGAGTAGATGTCGCGATGCGGATCGACGAAAAGGCTTCGGTTGGCGAGCAGGGGGCTCGAGACCGTTCGGATCGGGGACACGGAGTCCCGATCGGGCACGAAGAATTCGTCAATCCCGGGATGCGCGACCGAGATATCGAGCAGCGCCGTCCCGACGACGCCACCTATACCGGGAGAGAAGGCCGTCGTTATCACTTCTCCCACAGGAGCGTCGGAACTTCGGAGCACATCGCCGGTCTTCACTCCGTCTCGCGCGACGAAGTGTGTCAGGCGGCGACTGATGCCCCTGGCCCGACGCTCTTCGATCGCCGCGACGCCCGGGAACCGCTTCCGCGTAGAGACGCGCCATTGGAGCTGGAGCTCGAGCGGGGTGAGTCCTTCGACCGAGTGGTGCCTGACCGAGAAGAAACCGTTCTCCAGGGCGCAGAGATCTAGCGTCTGCAGAGAGACCTCCGCGCCGCCGACGGAACTGACGAGCTCGAGCAACTCCCGCCGCGCGTCTTCCGCATCCTCGCTGCGCACCACGAGGTCGTATCCATACTCGCCGGTCTTTCCGGCGCGGAAGCAGATCCCGCCATCGAAGTGATAGAAGCTCAGATAGGGCAGCCCGATGACGTCCGGCGTGAGCCATTTGCTCATCACCTCCCAGGCATAGGGTCCGTGCAGTGAGAGCAGCTCGTGCTCGGGGCGGAGATCTTCCAGCTCGATCCCCAGATCGGGGTCGGCGTGCCGGGCGAGGAAGGCCGAGAATTCCTCGGTCGTGATCCCCTCGACCATGAGAATGCAGGCGTCGTCGTCGGGACAAACATAAACGTCCGCGACAGGCTGACCCCGCTCGTCGAGGATCAATGTCTGGAGCATTCGACCGTCCCGAACCCATAGGTCGCTCGAGGAGACCGCGTCCACCGCCTTGACGGGGTCGTCGCCCACGAGTCGGAGGAGCCCCACGTGATTCATGCGGCTCAGCGCGGCGCCGTGACGGACAGATCGGTACTCGTCTTCACGACTCACCGGTCATCTCCATGATCGCGTCTACGATGGTGTTGACCGTGCGAACCGTGACGGAAGGGTGCAGTGAGCCAATGAGCTCCAGCCCAAAAACGGCATCGAGCTGAACCACGAGCTCGACGGCGTCGACGGAGTCCATACCCAGGCCGGTCCCGAAGAGGGGCGCGTCGGGGTCGATGGCCTCCGGTTCGACCTGTAGCTTCATGGCGTCGCGGAGGATCTGCCGAACACGGTCGAGGATCGCCACTCGGGACGCGACGTAGTCGGACAAGTCAGGTGTCATGGATGACCTCGGTTGAAGTAAGAATGATCGCGACGCTGGCGGTGGTGCCTTTGCTTACGACGAGAGCACTTCTCGCTCTCCCTCGGCGCAACGAGCTAAGGGCATGGGCGAGTGCGAAGGAGGAAGAAGTGGCTGGCATGCCGGCGAAAGGTCTGGGCCGCTCGATGAAGAGCTCCGGAGGTTTGTCCGAGCCCCATCTTCTTTGCGCCTCGGCGACCGCCTCGTCCAGTTGATCGGGTCCCGCGAGACCGATACCTGCAACCTCGACCGCGGTCGGTGCCGTGCAGAGGACGAGCGCGCAGGCGCCGTCGACGAGGGCACCTCCCGCCACGTCCTCTGTCCTCACATCCACGGCTGCGGCGACGATTCGGTCCGAGTCGCGTCGGCGGGCGAGCATCGAGGCGGAGATGACGGCCGCCATTAGGCCGCTCCCCTCGCCGATGGTGATCGTGCTTTGCGGACCGCGGATGTTCAGTGCCTTGGCGCACGCGCTCTGCGCCGCGCTCGGCAGCACCTGGGCAAAAGCGGTGGTGTCGGGCTTGGCGAGGCCCCGTCGCTCGACGCTCGAGTGGAATTGCTCGAGGCTATCGGGGGAGGCGCGGAGAACTCCGGCGATCAGTCCGGTACGCTCGCGGGCTTTCCCTCTGAGCTGCACGCCTGCGTCCGCGAGCGCTCTGGAAGCGACGGCCGTGAGGAGCTCCGAGGCCCGGTCGATTCCGCGAAGATCGACCCTGGGGAGCTCGGCCGCCAGGTCGATCCTGAGCTCGCGTCCGGGGGCGCCGACTCCGATTCGTAGATCGAAGCGAGCTCCTCCACGCTGCTCGCGCCGGCGCACAGAGCGGCCGCCGCGCTCACGAAGACTGGCCTGACTTCCTCCGTGTCCGTGGAGGCAGGCTCGGCGTTTCCGAACACTAGCGCGCAATTGTTCCCGCCGAAGGCCGAGTTGCTCGAGAGCGCGAGCTCGTACGCCAGAGGCCGCGGCTTCTTCGTGCTGACGGGACGAGGCGGCCCCCCCGGACGCGCGCCTTCGAAGCCCGCGGTCGTCGGCGCCAGTCCCGCGCCCATACACTCGAGGGTGGTGATCACCTCGAGCACCCCAGCGGCGCTCTGCGCGTGGCCGAGATGTCCCTTGCTCGAGCTCAGCGGAAGAGAGCCGCCGAGCTCGGAGCCGAACACCGATTGGATGGCGCACCATTCGGCCGTGTCGTTGGCGACCGTGCCGGTACCGTGAGCGTTAAAGTAGCCGATCTCGGTTTCCGACGTGCCTGCGTCGTCGAGGGCGCTCCGGATGGCCGCCGCCACTCCCCGCCCCCTCGGTTCCGGAGAGGTCTCGTGGTATGCATCTCCCGAGAGGCCATAGCCTCGAAGCAGCGCATGTGTGACGGCATCCCGCACTCCGCCCCTCTCGATCACGAGGAAGCCGGCCCCCTCGCCGAGCGTGGTTCCCATCTGCAGACTGAAGGGAGTGCATGGGCCCTCACTGAGGACGCCGAGGGCATGAAAGCCGGCGAAGAGCTCCGGCGTGAGCGCGTCGATGCCGCCTGCCAGGACCACATCGGCGAAGCCTTCACGAATGAGGTCCGCACCGAAACCGATGGCCTGCGTCGAAGATGTGCACGCGGTGGAGACGGTGATGGCGGGCCCCTCGATGGAAAACTCCTTCGCCAGGTCACGAGCGAGGCTCTCGGTGTTGTGATCTCCAAAGAGGCTCGCCCCCAGGGTCAGGGCGACGCGCCGCGATCGAAGACAGTCGAGGTCGAGCCGAGCGTGCTCCAGTGCGTCCCGAAGCGCGAGTGATCCGAACTCATGACAGAGTGCGGTGGGGTCGCGGTCATCCGACTCATACCCCGCGACCATGGCGCCCACGTGGGCTGTGAAGGGGGAGGTGTCGAAGCGACGGATCGGGGCGATCCCGGTCTCCCCTCGGAGCAAGGCGCTGCGCAAGCGGTCGCGCCCGACGCCCAGCGCGCTCGCCACCCCCCAGCCAGTGATGTGCGGCGAATAGCTCACTGGCCAGTAGGCGACTCGGACTTGGCCTCTTCAAGCTGCCTACGCCGGCGGGCCGCGGCGGCTAGGATGAAGAGAGCCATTAGGAGAGCCAGCCCACCTATGCACATGGCGGCAATGCCGCCGGCTCCACCCCCGACTGCGAAGGCCACGCCGCCGACGATCAGTAGCCCTCCTCCTAGGCCCGCGAGTCCCCTCGATGCTCGGGTCAGTCGCTTCGCTTTGCGCTCCAGGCGCTCGAGTTCTCGGCTTCGTTCGTCAGTAATTGGTGGCGGCGCCGTCGGGTACTTCGGGCTCGGAGGAGGCACCAAGATGTCGTCGTTGAGGCTCAGCATCCGCCTCGCTGCCAAGCTTACCCCGAAGTGCGTGTCGGGGCCCTGTTGCACGTCGTTGCGCTCCGAGATTCGCGTGATCTTGTCGGTGAGATCGGTGACCAACTCGTTGGTGGACTGCACATGGAGCCGAGCGGACAGTTGGGAGGATGCCCGCCGAAGCCGGAGGCGGCCGCGGATCCCCAGACCATGCCTGCCTCCCTCCTCATCTAAGCCGGCGGCCATGTCCATTAGAAGGTCGGGGTTCTCCCGCAGCTCTCGATCGATCTCCGTCTTAATCTCGTCATCGGCCATCCCAATTACGAAGTAGGCGTCGGCCACTGCCTGGTCCAGCACAGGGGACATCTCGGCGATGTCGTTCTGGACCTCTTCGCTCTCGCGGAGATCGTCAGGCAGAGCGTTCACGAGTTCCGAATAGACGAGCGCTTGATAGCTGGTCGCCAGGTACTCGTTGATGTCAGTCGCGAGCGCTTCTTGGATATCCTTGCTGAGAAGGCCCTGGCGCTTGCCCTCCGCGACGTAGTCCGTCTCGCGCAGAGGTTTGAGCGCAGCCTTGATGTAACCCAGCTCGAGTTCGGGTGAGTCGGCGGCGCGAGGACGTGTCTGGCACGATTCATATCCAAGCGCCACGGTGGCAGTAGCAACGCCCCCCACCGCAAACGCGGTCAGCCATTCCCTCCTCGGGAAGGAGCGTTCAGACGTGGCCGGGTCCGCTTCGGTTTGCCGTTCTGATTTCGACATTCATCCTCTTTTCTCATCCTTGGCCCGAAAAGTCACTCCCGTCTAGCGCTGCACGCGGCGGAGAGCATTGCAAGAATGATTGACGATCACGAACGCAAAGCCGGAGCTAGTCCGCAGGCACGGCGGCGCACCCCATGCGCGCCCGCGCCCTGAACGCAAGACCTGCGCAGCGCAGCCTGAGATTGTCCTGCAAAACCAGGCTTCCACCTGGCACGCCGTTTGCGAGGATAGTCCTTCATCGCACGAGTCGAGGAAGGCAAACATGCGCTGGTGGGTTTTCAGCAGTCTGGCGATGTTTCAATTGTTCGCATGTAGTGAAGGCGGGGGCGTTGCGCTTTGCCAAGAAGATGGTCGCGGATCTTCCGTATTCGCCGCCTGTGTCTCGGGCCCGAGTGTCGAGGAACCCACGCAATTTCCGCCTGACGTTCTCGAGCTTCGCATCGAGGGTGTCGTCGAAGACATCGGAGCAGGCGGAACAGACGAATGCTTCGGCCGCTGGTACGGAAGGCTAGGCGATTATGTCGAAGCCGATGATCCTGTGCTCGACGAGGCGAAGTGGGTCAGCTTCAGGACCGCCGAGGGCGAATTGCACCGAGTCGAAGTGATCGCGCCTGGCGGTTTTCAATGGTCCGCGTCCGTTGGAGAGAGTCTCGTCGTAGACCTTTCGCAGCATTGGCGTGGCTTCATCCCCACCGTGTCGAGCTTGGAGATCCGAGCGAAAGGCGCGGAGCTCGCGTACTGGATGGGGATCGCCTGGAAGCTCGAAGAGCTGGAGCCGCCCACCGAGCTCGAGCTCGCCGATGGCGGTGAAGGGTGTCTCGTGATCGGACCTGATTGCAACGCCCGGTGGGAGGAACGGAGCCTCAGCGCGAGTGTCGACGGCGAGACCGGGGTCGTGGACTACGGAGCGCACACGTCCATTGGTTCGCTCACCGTCTTGAATCACGCCTACGAAGTCCAGGTCGGTCAAGTCGATTGCGCCGACTACTTCGTCGGCACGGCAGAGGTCGCAGCATGGCCGAACTGAGGAAGCAGAGGCGCATGAACAAAGAGCTACAGCCGCGCGAGAAGTAGCGGTCGTTGGGGTAGGGCAAAACGCAGCAAAAACAACGGGCCACGTGGCCTCACCAGATTTGATACCAACCCCCACTACCCATACACGCCTAACCCGTAAACAACTCGGTAAGCGGCGCGCCCTCCGGAGCCTCGATTTGAAAGTCGCTCACGTCGGAGAACGCCTTCAAGAAGGCCGGACGCTTGGACAACTGCGACACGTAGCCACGGAAGATCTCGTCCCGACAAAGCCCATAGCCCCTCGCCCAGATCACGTTGTGTCCCACGACGCAGTCAGCTGCCGTAAACGCATCGCCGCAAATGAACGGGTATCGCTCGAGACGCCTACTGAGCTGCGGTTCGATCTCGCTCGTGAACTTGTCCCGATAGCGCTGGATCGTGCGCGGATCTTTTTCTGCATCACGAAGGAGATGCTCATGGCAGCGCACCTGCCACAGGATCATGTCCATCCACGATGCGCCGAAGTGGAGCATCTGCAGATAGTCAGCGCGTTCGAGCGACAGAGGGCTCGGCGGCGGCGCCAGCTCTTTTTCGGGAAACGCGTCAGCCAGCAAAGCGACCATCGCGCCGCTTTCGATCATGTGCATCAACCGCCCGTCGGGCATCGTGATGTCCAACGTCGGCACATTGTGGTTCGGGTTCTTGCTCAGGTACTCGGGGTCGTACTGCTTCCCCTCGTACACCGGCACAATCTCGACCTCGAAGTCATCGTCGAGCACCTCATGCAACATCCATTTGACCCGCGCGCTCCGAGTCGCCGGGTAGTGATAAAGCTTGAACCGAGCTGTTTGCATCAATTGCTTACCTACAGAGCTTGTAGCAACCGAGGAGACCACGTCGAGCAATCACGTCGAGCTCCAGCCGCCCAGCGTCGCCGCCCGCCTCACCCAGGAACCGCAGGCACAGGCACCTTACTATCCCTGCCCTCGTGATCGAGCGTCACATGAAGCGACCCGGTTAGCACCCCTTCCCAGGATCCTCGCAGCGCCTCGAACGCACTCTCATCAAGGTCGACCGACGCCTCGAGCAGGGCATCAACCAGCAGCTGCCGGTGGTCCCCCTCCATGTCCCAGTGCACCACCAACGCCAGTCCCCCGAGCTGATGCGCTTCCGTCAAAAACACATGCGCTTTCGCAAACGCTCCCTCAACCGCGTGAAGCGCCTCAGCGGCAGTCGCATGCATGGTAGCCGTAAGCACACAATCGTCAGACACGTCGGCCCAGTCTACCAGCCTCCGTCGCGAAACGCCGATGGACCGGCATTGTCAACGTCGCTAACGCAAAGGCACGTCGTTCAGCAACAGCGCGTAGAAGTAGTTGAGCGTCTTACCCGTGAGTTGGTTTTCGGCGTTGTACACGCCGCATTCATTTAGGCGCTCGAGGTCGGCCTCCGGGATGATGTCGGCGAAGGGTGCATTCGGCATGTTGGTCAGTGCGTTCCCAAAGCCGATCGTGAAATCGACCAGCTCGTCGCCACGTCGGCATGGACGCCAACACGCTCGACCAAGAGTTCATGGAAACTCTCCTCACTAGCGAGGAACGCGCGAAGCAGGTCGCATCGGTCGTCGAGAATGACCTTCTTGAGTGGGTTATCCCCGAGGCCAAGAGCCATCCCAATGAAATCGAAGCTCAGCCGGTTGGCATAGTTCTCACGGTGAATGCTGAACTTGTTCTCGTATTGTTCGTCTTTGGTAGCGGCGGAGCGAATGTTCCAAATAGGGTTCTCGAGAACGATGAGATGCAACTGAAAATCGCGAACCTTTGCAGGGCACTCAGTCGACCCTGCTGCAGCGCCGTCACAGCGTCCCTCGCCGTGCACGACACGCAAATACGTGAGGTACTCGCGCGGCGTTAGCCCATCTTCCACCTCCGTTTCGGTCAGCCCCTCGGCCGACAGCGCGGCTTGCTTTCCTGGATCTGGGATGAAGGACCGAGAGCCCCATCGTGGAAAACCATTGGCCGCTAGCCCAGCGTCCATTGGAACGATCCCTACCTGGTCCCGGAGGAAGCTTTGCATCTCCTCCTTACCGATGGGCTGTTGAAGCTCAACGCCGAAGATGTCTGCAATCGACTCGGCCTCGATGGCAAGCTCATAGAGCTCTGCAACGGACTCGACCTCGTTAGGCTCGTAGGGAAACAACGTCTCCTCAAAAGACGTGCTCTCCCCACATTTAACGAACGTGAAGAACGAGTACACGCCCACTACAACGAGCAACAACCAAAACCAGTGAGTATACTTCATCGGCTAACCCCCAGAGGCTGTACATGCACAGCGCGTACCATCAAAGATCTGAGCGCCTCTGCAGGGCTATCGGAGACTGTCACCGAAAATCCTGCGTTGGAAACAGAGCGCGCGAGTCAACTGCACGCGATCCAGACTCCGCATCTCGCGGCAGCTGCTTGGCACGAGCCTCAACACCGGCGCTGAAAGTTCACAAATACTCCTGTAGGCTCCCGCCGAGGAGAGCTGAGCATGCAGGCTGCGGACGCGCTTCAAACCTTCGCGGAAATTTCAGTGGGCGTGGTGGGTTTCTCCGCCGTCGTCGTCGCGATCAGTCCTAACGTGGTCGTGCAGGACGCCCGACGCCTGAGCTGGGGGATGGCGATACTTTTTGGTTGGGGCCTCGCAGCTCTGTTCTTTTCGGCTTTGCCATTCATTCTCTTCTACCTCGGGGTACCTGAGATCGTGATCTGGCAAGTCGGGCTGTTCGTGATGGGCGGCTCTGTGGCCAGTGGGGGCGCGGCGCTCGTGTGGCACGACCAGCGCCTCAATCGCGCCGGATTGACTCTCCTCGGCCGCGTAAAGGACGGCCCTCTCAAAACCTCGCTTACGATGAAGTTGGCGGCAGCGACATACGTCATCACGTCGGGTGTGCTGATAGCTGCAGGAGTGTGGTTCCCGGTCCCCGGAGTCTACCTAATCGGCATGACCGTCATGCTTGCACTCTCGCTTTGGGTCCTAATGGGCTTCTACTTCCTAAGCGAGCTGCTCGTCGGCAGACACCGAAAGCCCCGCAACAAATGAGGTCCCACATGAGAAATCCGCGAGGGACGCTCTTGGGGTCCGCGGCTTTGGGCATCGTCTTACTGGGCGCGCCAAGCCAGAGCCGGGCAGAAGTGTTCTCCGACCTCTACGTCGGCGCGGCGGTCACAAAGGACTCCCCCTACAAGGTCGACGGCATCACCCAAGACCTTGTAGG
>PVMK01123442.1_pt1 | contig 11761 bp, 11 predicted proteins | sample 1853481 | NCBI WGS metagenome assembly PVMK01 (sample SAMN08533507, study PRJNA380276) | Marine sediment metagenome, whole genome shotgun sequencing project. | reverse complement strand
GGCGGGACCCACGCCTGCAATTGTGTCTAAGCGGGATGCCAAGCCAGATTTTGTACGCCGTTTACGATGACCGGAGATGGCGAAACGATGTGCTTCGTCACGTACCCTTTGGATAAGAAACAAACCTTGCGAACCATTCGGAAGGATGATCCCTTGTGATTGTCCGGGAATGAAAAGCTCCTCATTCTGTTTTGCCAGTCCCGCAACAGGAACCTGATCCATTAAATTATACTTCTCAAGTACCGCAACTGCACGGCTGAGCTGACCTTTACCACCATCGACGATCAATAGATCTGGCAGCATTGAAAACGAGGGATCGGGTTTTTTGCCCGGTTGATCGCCCATCTCGTGGGCGGATTGCCAGCGGTTAAAACGTCTCTGCAGCACCTCTTCCATGCTGGCAAAATCATCTGGACCGGTAACACTGCGAATATTAAAGCGCCGGTAGTATTTCTTGCTGGGTACTCCCTGTTCAAATACCACCATGCTGCCCACAGCTGAAGTGCCTTGAGTATTTGAAATGTCATAGCATTCAATCCTGTTTGGGGGGGATTGCAGGTTAAGGGCAGTTTGCAGCTCCGCCAGGGCTTCGGTTTGACGGTGTTTCTCTGCCTGCCAGCGTGCCTGCAGGGATTGTAATGTTTCGGCGGCATTCTCAGCAGCCAGCTGGATCAAATCACGCTGCTGTCCATCATGCGGGATCAAGATTTCAAATGATTCACCAGTACGGCGAGAGCCCAACCACTGCTTGATAATATGAGCTTCCTCTATCTCGTGGGGTAAAAGTACCTGGGGGGGAACCATAGAGGCCTGGTCGTAAAACTGCTTGATGAATCCAGTCATAACATTCGCATCCGCAGCACCTTCTGCACCCTGCAGGAGGAAATATTCGCGCCCAATCAGCTTGCCGCTGCGGATGAAGAACACCTGCACACACGCTTCTCCATTGGAGCGAGCCATCGCAATGACATCAGAATCGATGTAATCGGACGAGATAACCTTTTGTTTTTCCACCACCTTTTCGATGGCATTCACCTGGTCACGCAGTGAAGCGGCACGTTCAAATTGGAGCTGGTCTGAGGCCAGGCGCATTTCCTCATAAAGACGGGATAGGATCGGTTCAGTGCGCCCGTTCAGGAACTGGCACAAATCGTCAATCGCCTGTCGATAATCTTCCTGGTTGATGGCGCCGATACAGGGAGCACTGCAAAGCTTGATGTCGTAATACAGGCAAGCACGTTGATCTTCACCGGTGATATCCCTATCGCAGGTCAGGTAGGAGAAAATACGCCGCAAAACATCAAGCGTCTGGTGGACTGCCCAAACGCTGGTATAAGGTCCAAAATAGCGCGAACCATCGTTGACCATGTATCTGGTGACCGTCAGTTTAGGAAATGGATCTGCCCAATGAACTTTAACATATGGATACCTTTTATCATCCTTTAAACGGACATTGAAATGCGGCCTGTGTTTCTTGATTAAATTCATCTCCAGGATCAAGGCTTCGAGTTCAGAACCAACCACGATCCAGTCGATATCCTGGATGCGCCGCACCATGTGGCGAGTTTTATTGTTCTCCATGGCGCTGGCATGGAAATATGAACGCAAGCGGCTGCGCAGATTCACAGCTTTACCGACGTAAATTACCTTGCCATCACCGTCTTTCATCAGATAACAGCCCGTTTTGGTGGGCGTTGAATCGAGGATGGATTGAATATGATCGTTGATGTCCATGAGGCGGATCTATTTTAACATGAGCGACCAGTCATCTGCAAAGGGAATGATTTCCAGAAAGGGTATAATTTTAATATGAATGAGAGCAGAGAAATATTCCTCGGTGAACACCTGAGTGAACGCGGCCTCACAATATCTGTGGCCGAGTCTTTCACGGGAGGTATGATTGCGCACGTGATCACCAACGCACCCGGCTCATCCAGGTATTTTCAGGGCGGGGTGATCGCTTATGCGAACGAAGTTAAGATGGAAATTCTGGGGGTAGCAGAACAAACTCTCATCGACCATGGTGCGGTGAGCCGAGAAACGGTACTGGAGATGGCGAGGGGGGTTAGATCGGCGCTCGATACAGATATCGGCATTTCTTCGAGCGGTATTGCAGGACCAGATGGCGGAAGCCCCGAAAAACCGGTTGGTTTGGCCTGGATTGGGTTGAGCGCGGCTGAGACAGAGTATGCTGAGCAATTTTTGTTCGTTGGCGATCGATTACAAATTAAGGAACAAGCAGTTTATACTGCCATCGAACGTCTTATCAGTTTTCTGCCTAAATTAACCCAGGAGAAAAGAAGCGAAGGAAACCTGATCTCTTTCGGCAGCTGTGCCGGGAATGACACCAGAAGCATGAATTATGTGATTTCCCAAATCAAAACTCAATCCAATTAGATTGAGATACAATATTTTCCCAGAAACTGATCGATGAGCAAAATAATCAAGTTATTCTTATCTTTGAGCTTTGTATTGCCTGTTTTAATATCACTTCCTTCCAAAAGCTCTGCACAGGCTGGCGATGCCTGGCAGCTGATCGCTGAGGTAAATGCGCTCAGAGCGGCGTACGGATTGTCCCCTTACGAAGTAAATAATGCCTTGATGTCTGCCGCTCAGAAGCAAAGTGACTACCAGGCCTCAATAGGAACCTGGACACATACGGGTCCGGGCGGATCGCGACCATATGATCGAGCTGTGGCAGCTGGTTATGGGGGTGGGGCACAGGTATTCGTATCTGAAAATGTCGCCATGGGCATCAATCTCAGCACAAGCCGGACCGTGAATGAAATGTGGCAAGATGCGATCCATCTTGAGACAATGATCTCCCCGCGCTATACACATATTGGCGCAGGAGTAGGTCACGCAGATGGCTGGGTTTACTATACGATTGTTGTTGGATATATCGCTGGTTCTGCTGGAAGCGGCACCACCCCGGAAGAACCATCTCCTCCCAGTGAAACGGGAACGGATACAACCCCGCTGCCAACGGTGGTTCCTGTCCAGCCAATTGCCATCGCATCCCCAGCTGCAGATGGGTCGATCCAACATGTCGTCCAGTGGGGGCAATTCCTGGAAAATATCGCCATTGCCTACGAGATCGAATTGGGCGACCTGTTGACTCTGAATGGCCTCTCTGACCAAGCTGTGATTTATCCCGGGGATAAGCTTCTGATTCAAGCGGGTTCCCTGTCTCCACCGGACCGGATCCGATCAGCAGCACCAACCGGTGAAATTGAGCCGACAAGTTTCTCGACGGCTACTGCGACCGCGAAACCAGCTGAAGATACGCCGACACCGGTTGCAGTAGCAATGAGCAGTTTGACACAACCAAACCCCACAGCACTCTTTACAAGCGAGAATCAAGGATCTGTAGCGGATCAACCAGGAAATGTGGATTATCTGTTGTATGCAGTTTTTGGGTTGGCGTTTACTGGAATCGCAATGATCTTGCTCGGCAGTACGTTAAAAAGGCGCTGATCGCAGGTAAATTGGGACTTGCGTCAGCCTAATTCCTTTACCCGCCAAAAATTTACCAGCTTCCCATCGACCTCATCGTCCAAATCACGCCACGAATCAAGCGGCAGTTCAACTTGCGCCAGGGACGAGGTGGGCATGCGTGCCGATTCCCCTGACAGCGCATACAACAATTCTTCCAATCCAGGATTATGGGCGACGATCATCACGTTCTGGTATTCATCCGGGATTGACATCAGGGTATCGATGAATGTGTACGCATCACCAGGGTAGAAGTCCGGGACAGTTTCAATTTCACCGTCATAGCTGCTGTACTCGGACACTGCCTGGGCAGTTTTTCTGGCTCGCCGGGCTGGTGAACTGAGGATCAGGTCTGGAATCAACTCTTGTGCATCAAGCCAAGCACCCATACGCGGTGCATCGCGTTTGCCGCGTTTATTCAACGGTCGATCGATATCAGCTAATCCAGGATTACTCCAGCTGGATTTGGCATGACGCAGGATGAGCACAGTTTTCATGATTCAATCCTGCTGCTCTTCATGTTGACCGAGCCGAGCGCGTTCGGCCTCAACGATCTCAACATCCAACTTTTTGAACAACCGGGATGGCTTCAATAGTTCTGTTCCAGCCTGCAGCTGGCTCACTTGCCAGGTTCCGCTGGCTTTATCGGGGTTGTAGCGCAGCACCTCGTGTTCGCCAAGGTTATCACTGATCATTTCTCGATACTGTTCTCCGAATAGTGGTTGATCATAACCAAGCGTTTTGTGCAGCTGCTCACTTGAAAATGGAATATACGGCGCGAAAAGGATCTTCAAGCAATCGATGGCCTTTAATGCTGTGAAAATAGATGCTGCTGCAGCAGATTTATCTGACTTGATCTCAAACCAGGGAGCAGTTACGTCCAAATATTTATTGACCTCCGCTGCCAGTCGCATTGCTTCTATTAATCCACCACGCAGGTTGACTGCTTCGATATGCTTCCCTACAGTCTCGAAGCCGCTCTCGACGATGTGCAGGATCTGTTCATCGGCAGGGCGCAGCTCACCTGGTTCGGGCACCCGTCCATCCCAATGCTTATAAGCAAAGGAAATCACCCGGTTTGCCAGGTTGCCCCAGGTGGCTACCAGCTCGTTGTTGTTGCGGCTTAGAAAATCCTGCCAATCCCAATCGGTATCCTTGCTCTCGGGCATGTTGGCTGTCAGGTAATAGCGCAGTGCATCAGGATCGTAGCGGTCCAGAAAATCTAATCCCCAAACTGCCCAATTGCGGCTGCCGGAAATCTTTTTGCCTTCCAGGTTCATGAATTCGTTGGCAGGAATATTGAATGGCAGCACCAGGGGGCCATCATCACGTTCTTCAAGAATCTTGGAGAACCAATCACCTGCGCCTACCAGCTGACCCGGCCATATGACTGCATGGAAGGGGATATTATCTTTTCCAATGAAGTAGAAGCTTTTTGCTTCATCTGTATACCACCAATCATGCCAGGCCAGGTTTTGACCGCTCAGCTGGGCCCATTCAATACTGGCTGACAAATAGCCAATTACGGCTTCAAACCAGACATACAATCTCTTTTCATCCCAGTCGTCGATCGGGACCGGGATGCCCCAATCCAGGTCCCTGGTGATGGCGCGGCCGTGTAAATCCTCTGCCAGGATTTGCCCGAGGGATTGGCGCAGCACATTGGGGCGCCAATAGCTTTCTCGCTGTTGTAAGAATTCGACGATGGCGGGCTGTAAATTGCCGAGGTCCAAATAAAAGTGTTTGGTCTCTTTCAGTTCGGGCGTGGAGCCATCAATTTTTGAACGCGGATCGATCAGTGATGTGGCATCCAGGAGAGAACCACAATCATCACATTGATCACCCCTGGCGTTTGTGTAGCCGCAGATGTAGCAAGTGCCTTCAATATAGCGGTCGGGCAGGAAGCGTTTTTGCGTGGATGAATACCACTGCTTCTGCCGGTCGATGTAAAGATAGCCATTGTTCTTCAAAGACGTGAAAATAGCCTGGGAGACTTTGAAGTGGTTCTCTGTATGCGTGCTGGTGAAGAGATCATATGTCAAGCCGAGGCGTTGAAACAGCTCCAGGAAACCGATGTGGAACTTCGAATACACTTCAATTGGCGATACGCCTTCCGCATCAGCCCGGACAGAAACAGGGGTCCCATGGGAATCCGATCCAGAGACCATCAGTACTTTATTACCTGATAACCGCTGGTAGCGAGCAAATATATCGGCCGGCAAATATGAGCCGGTGATATTGCCGACATGGATCTGTGAATTGGCGTACGGCCAGGCTACAGAAACTAAGATATTGCTTGGCATGCTTGTCCTCCGGATTGTTTACTATGCATATTGTAGCGCGAAGATAAAGTGTTATGGTGCAATCAGGTGAAGTTGATTGATAAGCTACAGATTAGACTGAAAAAAGGCCGTCCTATTGTGGACAGCCTTTTGAGTTTGGATTATTTACATTCGCGATCAGATATCAACTCCCTTTTAGAGTGTCCAACAACATGCTTGCGTATTTTTGCCCCTCATGGGCATGATTGCTTTATCCAGGTTGCCTAAAAATTTTTTCATCGCAAATCGCTATATATGTGAGAGTGTTGGAAGAGTCTAAGCGTCATAGAGTGGTTTGTCAAGCCTTGATCACAGGTACTCGCGCAGTAGCCGGGCTTGCCTTGGGTTGCGTAAACGCCGCAGGGCTTTACCTTCGATCTGGCGAATGCGCTCGCGTGTTAGACCAAATTTCCTGCCAACCTCTTCCAGCGTATAGGATTTATCGCAATCCAATCCAAAGCGCAGGCGAATGATGCGCGCCTCGCGCGGTGAAAGGGTGGAGAGCACATCGTTGATCCGCTCCCGCAGCATCTCATGGTAAACAGCCTGCGCAGGGGAGGGGGAGCCTTTGTCCTCGACGAACATGCCGAATTCTGAATCTTCATCATCCCCAATAGGGCTCTCCAGGGAAACAGGAGTCCAAGAAACACGAAGCATCCATTTAATCTTCTTGGGATCGATCTCCATTTCCCTGGCCAGCTGTTCTTCACTGGGAGGGTAGCCAAGTTCTTGTTCCATCTTATAAAGGGTGCGGTACATCTTGCGGATGCGATCGGTCATGTAAACCGGCACCCGGATGGTGCGGCCCTGGTCGGCGATAGCCCGGGTGATCGTTTGGCGGATCCACCAGGTGGCATAGGTAGAAAATCTAAAACCCCGCTGGTATTCAAATTTTTCAACTGCCCTCATCAGACCAAGATTGCCTTCCTGGATCAAATCAAGGAAGGGAACCCCATTTCCAAGGTATTTTTTTGCGATGCTGACCACTAGCCGGGTGTTGGCTTTGATCAGGTGCTCACGGGCCAGGTAGCCATCGCGAATCTGATTTTCGAGGTCCATGCGCTGAGTTGGTTTCAGCGACTTCTCACTCTGGGAGAGGCGTTTGCGTGCTTCGCTGGCAAGTTCGATACGTTTGGCTAAGTCGATCTCCTCTATTTTAGTGAGCAGAGGGATATGCGCCATTTCTTTTAGATAGAGTCCTACAGTATCATCCGATCCGATCAACTCAAGGTTTTTTTGTGCTCCGAGAGGTGGGAGAGTAATAAATATTTCCTCATGATATTCGCGATCGTCAGATCCATTTTCTTTGGTGTAATCCACGGTTATCCCTGGACCACCTAGCTTCAATGGGTTAAGCGCCAAGAGACTGCCTCCTTGATAACAATATGAGTGCGCGCGAAAAATTACCCGCAAAAACAATGACGCGGGATGATGAACAGCGTAAATTTAATATCGGAGTTGGAAAAACTGAGCAAAACACGAGCGTCCCTCCTGCAATGAGGTATTGCCTGGTTAAGCGTTAGTGACGTTTTACGTGATCAGATTCACTCCATATTTTGATTTTTTAATAGATCTTTCAATACAGCCATGCGTGGATCACCTGATTCCACTTCATGGACATGAAATTGTTTTCCCAGGGGTTCTCCACACATAGCGCATATCCCATGACAATCCGGGCGGCAAAGAGGATTTATCGGAACTTCCAAGACCAGGTATTCATGCACTAATGGACCAAGATCGATAAAGCCATCTTCGGGTAAAATCAGTTCGGACTCACTGCTGTTACGCAGCGAAAAGGCATACAGCTCGGTGAATTCCGTGTGCAAAGGCTGGAGAGTGTTGGTCAGGCAGCGCGCACATAGGGTCTGTACCATTGCCTTGAGCTCTGCCTGGACTAATAATCCTTGAGGGGTGCGCGAGATTCTCGCTTTGCCTTGTAAACTTTTTAGTTTTAGGTCAGGTTCGAATGAGAGGAAAGGTAAGTCAAAAAGAAAATCCCGGCTGGTACCGACAGATTGGTGAATAAGAAATCCGACGTTCAGCCGGAGCGACTGGCGAGACTGATTCATGAGCAGGGATAACTCGCAAAAAAAATATTATTAATTTGGATGATTATAACATAATTAGAGAAACAGGTCAATCATTGTGGGATAACTTTACATAATATGTATCGAGGATCCAAATAAATTCCCAATTGTTGGTTGATTACCGGGTTTTTGTCCCTGTATCTTTGGGATCAGCTCTGCTGAGTTGAGCCGGGAAGAGATGTGCAATGACGAAATTACTATTAGCGACAAAAAATAAAGGCAAAATTGAGGAGCTGCAGGATTTGCTGCAGGGATTGGATGGAGAGTTACTCACCCCTGATGATTTAATGCTTGATTTGGATATCGAAGAGAGCGGCGATACATATCTTGATAACGCGGCCAAGAAGGCAGCAGCTTATGCAAAAAAGACAAAATTGTTTTGCCTGGCAGACGATTCTGGACTGGAAGTTGAGGCATTAAATGGTGCTCCAGGGATTTATTCAGCCAGGTTTTCACCAAAAATTGGTGCCAATGACAAAGATCGCCGGGATTACCTGCTGGAACAATTGCAAGGGCAGGCCAAACCCTGGTCCGCGAGGTTTCTTTGCACAGTTGTTTTAGCCACGCCCAGCGGGGAGATTCACTATGCAGAAGGTGATTGCGCTGGAGAGATCGTCACAGTGGAGAGAGGAGATTTGGGTTTTGGTTACGATCCCATATTCCTGGTTTCGACATTGGGAAAAACGATGGCTGAATTGGAAATGACTGAAAAGAACCAGATCAGCCACCGAGCGCGGGCGATCTGGGCTCTTTGGCCAATTCTTGTTGCAAAATTGAAAACTCCAGATCGTTAATAGATTTCCTTTATGCGTTATTATTGGGCGGAACAATGCTACCTGGAGTGAGAGCTCCAGTACTGCAGACTCTGATGATCGAGGCAAATAACCTTTATGATGACTGAAGATAACCACCGGGCTTCTGAAATAAACAAAGAAATGGGGGAACTGACACGGCAAAAAGTTGTCCGCCAGCTGCATGATGGCCTGGCCCAAACTGTGTCAGCTTTAGCGATGCGAATTAACTATGCCAGAAGGATAATTACAACTGATCCGGCTGCCGCGGGTGATGAGCTCGAAAAAGTTGAAGGCTTGACCCGTGCAGCAGCAAAAGAGATTCGCCGTATCATATTCTTATTGAGGCCAGAAAACCAGGAAAATTTCGAATTATGCGCAGAATTAGAGTCATATGCTGAAAAACTGGGAGAACTATTCGATCTTGAAATCGAAATGGACATCGACGAAGAACTTACCAGCCATCTGTCAAAAGATGTCCAAAATGTGATTTTCGGGATAGTCGAAGAGCTGGTTGACAGCGCAATGATGCTTGAAGAGAAAGATCGCTTAGTTCTCAGTTTGAACCTGGCTAATAGTGATCTGGCTCAGATAAAATTCCAAGACGGGAATGAGGGAGAACGCAAAGGTGGATCATTCCAGGGGTTGGATCTGAGCAATATTCAATCTTATGCAAGCTTGATTGATGGTTCGGTGATTATTGGTAAGGATGAGAGTCTGGTGCAGATCCTGTTCCCTGTAACCATATATGAAGGTGCAGGTGACTCACCAGTGTGAATAAACCAGCGGAAACCAATAAATCGAGGACCTGGCTGAAGTTAAGCGGACTGCTGTTGGGGATAGTGGTCCTGGTTTGGCTGCCAGTAGAGGAGAGCAGCCAGGTGGGGGTGCTGGTGATTGCTGGCCTGGTTTGTACCTGGGGAGCAATTTGGCTGCTGCTCAGGATTGGTTATTCAGGCAAGCATACATTGCTGAGACATATTGTCATTGGGGGTGGAGCGGGATTGCTCCTGGTCCCGTTGGCGATCTTGCTGATGGCGATAAAGACCGGAATTCACGGGCACGGCACGCCGGATTACACGATTGACCAGATGCAGGCAGTTCTCTCACGCATACCCTTCTTTGTGCTGGGTGGAGCATTGTTGGGGGCTGGCAGTGGATTGCTGGGAATTGCTAAAAAGAATCAGGCCCAGGAAGGACATTAGCCCTGCATGCCATTCGCGGGTGAAATTCATTACCGTGGTTCTTTACACAAGGAAAATGGTCGGGATGTATTGATCATGATTCATGGCGCTGGCGGGTCATACCTGTTTTGGCCGCCTGAAATACGACACCTGTCCGGTGGAGGCATCCTGGCGATAGATTTACCGGGGCATGGTGAATCCTCCGGGGATTGTGAAGACGCAATTGAGGCTTACGCACATGCGCTGCTCGAATTTATGGATCGATTGGAGATCGACCAGGCTGTACTGGGAGGTCATTCGATGGGGGGCGCGATAGCTCAAAGAATGAGCCTGGACTACCCAGAACGTGTCAAAGGTTTGATCCTGGTCGGGGCTGGAGCAAAACTGCGCGTTCACTCGCAGCTGATCGAGGATTGCAGCGGCCCAGAAACTTATTCCCGGGCTGTCTCACAGATTTTAGAGTGGTCATTCAGCCAGCATGCCGATCAAAAATTGGTGAGTTTGGCTGGCAAACGGATGAAGGAAGTATCACCCAGGGTCCTGCTATCAGATTTCGAGGCATGCAACGCATTCGATATTCGTGATTCTGTTGGCGACATCAAGCAGCCAACATTGATCATTTGTGGAGCAGATGACCAGATGACCCCGGTCAAGTTCTCCGAGTACCTGGTTGAGAAAATCAACGGATCGAGGTTGGAGATTATCCCTGAGGCTGGCCACATGGTGATGCTGGAAAAGCCGCTGGTAGTGGCAGGGTTAATTGACAAATTTCTGGGAGAGCTTGCCCGGTGAAGGATGATTTACAACTTGCCAGACCTAGTTGGAATGGTATAATTCGCCGTGATTGGGCGGTTAGCTCAGCTGGTTAGAGCGTTGCGTTGACATCGCAAAGGTCGTTGGTTCGAGTCCAATACCGCCCACAAAGCGAGTTGAATCCACTACGCCTCATTAGTAGTGGATTTTGTCTTCTGTGGAAAGGTCGTTGCCCCCGTGGAGGGGATTAAAAGTTGAGTCCAATACCGCCCACAACTCGAACCGCTCGATGATATCGGGCGGTTTTTGGATTCACTGCGCTTCGAGCAAAGGGGAAAGCTGGAGCAACTGGGGAGTGAGATTGGCTCTATTGATTAGTAATCATAATATTTTGGTTTGAGTCCTGTATATATCTGAGCTAAGACAATAGTTGAGTTTGAATCCTGCTAGGGATTTATGCTTGAGAACCGTTCTACTTATGATGTGGAATGGTTTTTGGCTATGTTACGCTATGAAAACCAGGAATTAAGTTTGATTAGAAGCTAGGGCACACATCATTTCTCAAACGCCATTGAACCCAAATCTATTATTCAAAATATTGGCCTAATTCAGGCGTTTTTGTCTTATAATACTGACTGTCGATAATATAAACTGATCACTTCTGCAAAACGAGTACCAATCACCAGGCAATTGACCGATGTGCCCTAAAGTCGGTGTGTGTAAAAGAAGGCACAGAATGCCAGTCAGTTCTACTTCTTGAATTCATCCAGGGAAAAATGTGAAGAGATCTTTCTGAAATCGTCTCTCAATTTAGAAGAATAGCTACGGATTAACCGAGAAATTACGGGTTTACTGGCCTTTATCCACGATCACTTGGTGAATTACATAGACACCAACAGCTTCAACTTCCTGGTGGCTGATGATGGCAGGGTGTGCTTTATTGATTTTGGTATCGCATCCATGATGAGGCAAGGAAGGTCGGGAAGATCAGGATCTTCTACTGGCGGTGATTGAGGACGTGAGCGAGCAAAACCAGACCGAAGAGGCAGTGCAGGAGAGCGAACAAAAGTTCAGGGCGCTCTTTCAGGGCATTCCTGTACCCGTTTACGCCTGGCAACGAAGGAGGGAAG
>PVMK01129677.1_pt1 | contig 11763 bp, 14 predicted proteins | sample 1853481 | NCBI WGS metagenome assembly PVMK01 (sample SAMN08533507, study PRJNA380276) | Marine sediment metagenome, whole genome shotgun sequencing project. | reverse complement strand
CTTCGGTAATGGTCCTATCTAGACTCGAAAAACTCCTACACGAAATCGATATTCCCGTCGTTGCCATTCCTGAAGATCGCACGCGCGGGTTCCATATGTTTCCGAATCGAGTTTTCGCACAACCACACCGTCGCGCCACTTCACATCTCTTGAATTTGGTGACGTGCCTCACAGAGGTTCACGCAGATCCGCCTATACGTTAGAGCGACAGAGAGTGCATGACCGGAAAGTCGCGAGGGCCCTACCTCGCGACATCTTCTGACTTGGAGTAATGGGTGCACTCACGATTTGTATCGATTGCCGCAATCGCGGCGATCGGTTTCTTGTCGATTTTTTGGAAAACCAACGCGAACGCAACCGATCAGTTTGACCCCCAGTCGATCCTGGTCGACTGCCCGGCCTGGGAATGGCAACCGTCGCCGATACCCAACGTCGAATACGAGATCTGTTTCGACGACATCGATCACTGTACGGCGGCTGAAATGGGTGACGCAGTGTGCATCCCCTCCCTGGGAACGCACCGTGTCTGGGTCACCGCGATTGATCACGAGAACGGCGACCCCATTTATTACGACAGTGACATCGTGCTCATTGAGCGGGTAGAGAACGCGGATCTTTCTGGAGACGGTGTGGTCGGAATGGCGGACCTGGGTTTATTCGGCCAACTCTTTGGCGATCAAGGCGGGAGTGCCGCTGACCTCGATGGGGACGGTATCGTCGGCTTCGGGGATTTCGCCCTGTTCATTCGTGCCTTCGGAAAATGCGTCAGTGCGAGCGGAGTCGTTTATGAGCAATGCTGAACGCAACGAACCCTGTGTTTCAGATACCTCAATTCCAGCTAACGAACCCGGCAGTTGATTGGAAAACAAGCTGTCTCTTGGCAATGACCGATGATGCGCGTTCGGTTGGCTGGAATCGACCCCTCATAGGCTCTGTCAGAGCAGGCGAGGGGCTGGGGGAGGGAGTAGGATTCGGCCAGGGAGGGAGCACTGATGCAATCAGATCGCTACTTGAAGGTCGTACTGACCGTGATTGCCGTTTGCCTGGTGTGGATCTGTCTACGGGACGTTTCGCTCGTAGAAACAGCCAGCGCCGACAGTCACGCGATGGATGTGCGGATCGTCGATTCCACCGCAACTTTGCGCGTCATGATCGACGGTGCACCCGGCGCGCCGCGCGCGGTCCGGTAGCGGATCGCCGCCTTCGGGGACGTTGTTGAATAGTTGAATTCGGGGACGTTGATGAGCTTTCAAAAATGCCACCGCTTCCGCGTCCCCGAATTCAACTATTCAACAACGTCCCCGCTTCTCGCTCGCAATCTGATACCGTGGGTGCGTGGCTGCGCGGGATTTTGACGCGCGGCCCGGGGAGCTGGTGGTGAATCGAGAGCAGGTTCGAAATCTTCTCGAAGCGGTCAGGAGTGGAGATCTCGCGACGGCGGACGCCCCGAGAAGCTCTCCAGTCTGCCGTTTGCGGATATTCCGGATGCGCGCGTCGACACCCATCGGGCGCTTCGGCACGGCATTCCCGAAGTCATCTACGCGCCCGGCAAGACACCCCAGCAGATCGTCGAGATCGTGAGCGCGTTGCGCGCGGCCGAACAGGACGTTCTCGTGACGCGGGTCGAGGCCGATGTGGCAGAGCCCGTGCTCGAGGAGATCGGGGGCGGAACCTACGACGCGTTGGGGCGACTGCTCTGGTACGGACCCGCCGAGGTGCCCGCCGAGGGCAAGGGGACGATCGCGGTGGTCACTGCGGGAACTTCCGACCTGCCGGTGGCCGCCGAGGCGATCGGGGTGGCGCGGCGCTTTGGCAACAAAGTTGAATCGATCGCCGACGTCGGCGTCGCGGGCATTCACCGTTTGCTCGCGTCGAGCGAGACGCTGCGCTCCGCGCGCGTGCTGATCGTCGTCGCGGGCATGGAAGGCGCTCTGCCTTCGGTGGTCGGCGGCCTCGTCGACAAACCCGTGATCGCGGTTCCAACCAGCGTGGGCTATGGCGCGGCCTTCGGCGGAGTCGCGGCCCTGCTCGGGATGCTCACGAGCTGCGCGTCGAACGTCACCGTCGTCAACATCGACAACGGCTTCGGCGCCGCCTACGTAGCCACCCTCATCAACCGCCTTTAATCCGGCATTCACCGACGCCCCCCGCAAGCGAGAACGTCACCTGGGTGCGGTAGCGGGAGGCTATCCGGCGATATGGCCTCCCAGCGGGGACGTTGTTGAATAGTTGAATTTGGGGGACGTCGGTGAGTTTCCAAGGATGCCACCGAATTGACGCCCCCGAATTCAACTATTCAACAACGTCCCCGCCCCGCCCCAACCCGCCATGGCCTGTCCGGGCTAGTATGCCTGCGTGGCGGTTCGGCGAAAAAAAGGCGAAGAGCGCGAGCGGGCGCGTGTTGCATCTGGATCTGTTCTCGGGGATTGCTGGGAATATGTTTCTGGCCGCATTGCTCGACGCCGGCTTGTCGCGGCGCCAACTGGTCAAAGATCTCGCGGGTCTGAAGCTCGAGCATTCGCTGCGTGTGAAGAACGTGAAGCGCGGCGCGCTTTCGGCTCGCTACCTCGAGGTCCGCGTCCCCAGGCGCCGCGGCGCGAAAAAGTCGAGAGCAGACGACCACGGTCGAACCTACCTCGAAATCATCCAGATCCTCGAGCGCGCGAAGCTCGACCCCGCAGTGCGCGAGCGAGCGCTCGCGATCTTCGAAGCGCTGGGTCGCGCCGAGGCCAAGGTGCACGGGGTGCCGCTCGAGCAGGTGCACTTCCACGAGGTCGGTGCGGTCGATGCGATCGTCGATGTCACAGGTGCGGCGATCGGCCTGGCGCGCCTCGGGATCGATCGGGTCACGGCTTCGCCGGTCGCGTTGGGCGAGGGAAGCGTCGAGACCGAACACGGGCGCCTGCCGCTGCCCGCGCCCGCGGCCTTCGAGTTGCTGCGCGGCATTCCGACCGTGCCCGCCCACGTCCGTTGGGAGACCGTGACGCCGACGGGGGCCGCGATCCTGCGCAGCATCGTCGACGAGTTCTGCTCGCTGCCGGCGATGACCGTCGAGTCCATCGGCCACGGCGCGGGCAACGATCGCAAGGGCCCGATGCCGAATGTTCTGCGCGCCGTGATCGGCAGCAGCAGCGGTTCGGTGGCGGATCGGGTCGTCTGCCTCGAGACCAACCTCGACGATTTCATCCCCGAACACTTCGATCACCTGATGGAGCGCCTGCTCGAGGCCGGCGCGCTCGATGTCTCGGTCCAGCACCAGCAGATGAAGAAGAATCGGCCGGGGTTTCTCGTGCGCGTGCTCGCGCGGCCTTCGGATCGCCTCGCGCTGGCCCGGATTCTGTTCGAGGATTCGACGGCGATCGGCGTTCGTGCGACCGAGAGCGAGCGGATCGTGCTCGCGCGCGAAGCGCGCCGGGTTTCGACGAAATACGGCCGGATTCGGATCAAGCTGACTCGAGATGACGCGGGCCGCACCGAGGTCTCGGCCGAATACGACGATTGCAAGCGCGCCGCGCGCCGGGCCAAGGTGCCGTTGCGCGATGTGGTTCGCGCCGCAGAGCAAGCCGGTCGAGCCAGCCTTGACTGAATCCGAGGTGTCGAGCCGGCTGGTGAATCCGTCGCCCTTCGACCTGCCGGGCCGCGGGCGGGCCGCCGCGCTGTGTCTGCACGGATTGACGGGGACGCCCTACGAAGTGCGCTCGCTCGGCGAGGCGATCGCTGCGGCTGGCATCCGCGCGGTCGGCCCCGCGCTGCCCGGGCACAACGAAACCCCGGAGCGGCTCGCTGCCACCTCGTACACGGACTGGCTCGAAGCCGCCCGCACAGAATTCCACCGCCTGCGCGAGGATTTCGAGTCTGTATTCATCGTCGGGATGTCGATGGGCGGATTGCTCGCGCTCGCGCTCGCCGAGGAAGAACCGGTCGATGCGATCGCGACGATTGGAACACCGCTGGTGCTCCATCACCCGTTCGCGTGGCTGATCCCGCTCGTCAAATACTTAAGGCCAATGTCTCCCAAATCCCGGGGATCGGATATTCGGGATCCGGTCGCCCGCGCCCGTCACGTCGGTTACGGGGTGATGCCACTGAACAGCGTCCACGAGTTGCAGCGCCTGCAGCGGCGGGTTCGCCCCCAGCTCGCGCGGATTACCGCTCCCGATCCTGGTCGCGCACGGCGTACACGACCAGACCGCGAACCCGCGGGACGCGGTCGAGATTCGAGACTCGGTGTCGTCGGAGGTCCGCGAATATCTGCTGCTCGCGGCATCGGGTCATATCGTTCCCGTCGATTTCGATGGGCCGGCGCTCGCCCAGGCGATCGCAGAATTTCTCGCGCGGTACACCTGAGCCCGGAATCGGAGCCTCGGCGGCCTATAATCGCGTGTTTATCACCACAGGGGAATAACGGCGTCTCCTGCCAATTCGTTTCGCGAAACGTGCTGTAAAAAGCCGAGGAGTCGTTATGCTCCTCCCCATCGTCCTTGGGAACGCTGGAGGAGGGATTATGGGGGCACTTCCGAACGCCGTAGTGAAGAGATTGCTCAGCGAGCATGGAGGCGGTTTGCGCGTTTCGGGCACCGCTCTCGAGCGGGCAGTGGCTGCAACCGAAGATTACATCTCACGGTTGGCGGCTGAGGCCAGTTCGTCGGCGACTGCTGCGAAGCGCAAGACTGTGATGGACGGCGATATCGACTCGGCTCGCGCGAAGCTTTCGCAAGCCGGTTAGTCGGAGGCGTCGGTCCGAGCCGGACCGGTCGCTCACGCGAAACCAAAAACCCCGGAGCGGCCTGGCCGCCCCGGGGTTTTGCATTGCGACTTCTCAGGGAAGGCGCGGCTACATCATGCCGCCCATTCCTCCCATTCCACCCATGCCACCCGGCGGCATACCACCACCACCGTCACCCTTCTCTTCGGGCTTGTCGGCCACCATCGCCTCGGTGGTCAGCAGCAGTGAGGCCACGCTGGCCGCATTCTGGAGCGCGGTGCGAACGACCTTGGTCGGGTCGATGACGCCGGCCTTGATCAGGTCCTCGTACTCCTCGGTCTGAGCGTTGAACCCGACGCTTCCCTTGGCGTGCTTCACCTTGTCGACCACGATCGAGCCGTCGATGCCCGCGTTCTCCGCGATGCGTCGCAGCGGCTCTTCGATGGCCTTGCGGATGATGCTCACACCGGCGTTGAACTCGGTCGAGCCGGTGACGCTGTCGAGCGACCTCTGGGCGCGAATCAGCGCCACGCCGCCGCCCGCCACGATCCCTTCTTCGATCGCGGCACGCGTTGCGTGGAGTGCGTCTTCGACCCGAGCCTTCTTTTCCTTCATCTCGGTCTCGGTGGCCGCACCGACCTTGACCACGGCCACACCGCCGACGAGCTTCGCGAGTCGCTCCTGGAGCTTCTCCCGATCGTAGTCGGAGGTGGTGTCCTCGATCTGGCCCCGAATCTCGCTGCAGCGGCCTTCGATGTCCTTCTTGGAGCCGCCTCCATCGATGATCGTGGTGTTGTCCTTGTCGATCGAGATGCGCTTGGCCTTGCCGAGATCCTTGACGGTCACGTTCTCGAGCTTGAGGCCGAGCTCCTCCGCGATGACCTGGCCACCCGTGAGGACCGCCATGTCCTGCATCATCGCCTTGCGGCGATCGCCGAAGCCCGGCGCCTTGACGGCCGCCACGTTCAGCGTGCCACGGAGTTTGTTGACGACGAGCGTGGCGAGTGCCTCACCCTCGATGTCTTCCGCGACGATCAGCAGCGGCTTGCCCTGGCGGGCGACCTGCTCGAGCACGGGCAGGAGGTCCTTCATGCTGCTGATCTTCTTCTCGTGCAGCAGGATCAGCGGCTCTTCGACGACGACTTCCATGCGCTCCGGATCCGTCACGAAGTAGGGCGAGAGGTAACCGCGATCGAACTGCATGCCTTCGACGACGTCGAGCTCGGTCTCGAGAGACTTGCCCTCTTCGACCGTGATCACGCCTTCGCGACCGACCTTCTCCATCGCCTCGGCGATGATCTTGCCGATCGTCTCGTCGCAGTTGGCTGAAATCGTACCTATCTGGGCGATCTCAGCCGAGTCGCGGGTCGACTTCGACATCTTCTCGAGTTCTTCGGTGATGGATTTGACCGAGGCGTCAATGCCGCGCTTCACTTCCATCGGGTTCATGCCCGCAGCGACGAGCTTGCTGCCCTCTCGAAACAGAGCCTGGGCGAGCACGGTGGCGGTCGTCGTTCCGTCACCCGCGACGTCAGAGGTCTTGCTCGCGACCTCCTTCACCATCTGGGCGCCCATGTTCTCGAATTTGTCTTCGAATTCGATTTCCTTGGCGACCGTCACACCGTCCTTGGTGACGGTGGGAGAGCCGAAGCTCTTGTCGATGATGACGTTGCGACCCTTCGGCCCCAACGTCACGCGGACTGCGTTGGCGAGACCGTTGACACCAGCGAGCAGCTTGCGGCGGGCGTCCTGGTCGTAGCGAATTTCTTTGGCCATTATTTGAATTCTCCTACTCAACCACGCCGAGGACGTCGTCCTCGCGGATGATCAGATGTTCTTCGCCTTCGATGTTGATCTCGGTGCCCGCGTACTTGCTGAACAGCACCTTGTCGCCCTTCTTCACATCGAGCGGCTGAAGCTTGCCATCTTCGTTGATTTTGCCCTTGCCTACGGCAATGACCTTGCCCTCTTGGGGCTTTTCCTTGGCGCTGTCGGGGATGATGATCCCACCCTTCGTGGTTTCTTCTCCGTCGACACGCTTGACGATGATCCGATCCTGGAGCGGACGAATCTTCATGGATCCAGTTCCTCCGAACGCAGCGCCCTATGCCCTGATGGGAGGTGGCTTGCGGTTTTGCAGGGATTGGTGGCCGACCTGTCTTTTCCAATTTCGCCGGACCCCTGTGGCCCGGCGGGCGGCAACCGCCCTGTAATTTGGCAGACGGAGGCTCCGACTGCCAGGCGCCGCAACGTAAACACTGCCAGGCGGGAGGTCAAGTCGCAGATCGAAAACTTCCCTCGATTTCTGTCCTCATAATCGCCCGCCGGCTGCCGATTCAGGGAAAACACGCAGTGCGAGGGGAGCGATGGGCCAGTTCAGACAGGCAGATCCAGTGCAAATCGACCACAGCGTTCCGCGCGCCGTCTTCGCCGAATTGCTCGCGGGAGCCGTGAATCGGGTTCGATGGCAACCCAGCCCAATGGCAATCGCTTACCTGGTGGAGTTGCTCGACGAACGCGTGCTCGAGAACCCCGATGGGCTCGGGGGGGAGCAGACCCTCGCTGAGGCGCTGCTGGCCGCTCAGCGCGACTGTGGTGTGGATCGAATCCGGCGCATGCGCGGGCTGGGTGACCACGCCCTCTTCGTATCGGGATTTCTCGCAGATAGCGTCCTCGGCGGCGCTGTCGACGCGGGCTACTACCAGCAGATCGGCTGCAGCGCCTACGCCGATGTCGTGGACGGGCTTCGCGGCCAGGGCGAAGCGGGGAACTGGGCCCGCCTGTATCGCGAGCTGGAAGAGCGCTTTGGCGAGTTCGTGGAAATCCTCGCCGAGGTTGGGGACCGGACCCGCCCCGGGCGGCCTCAGAATCTGCTCGGTGTCTACGATCGCTATCTGCGCACCGGCAGCGCGCGGGATCGCGATCTGCTGCTGCGCGCCGGTTATCTGCCGCCCGACCGCTCGGGTCTGCGTTGGTGGCAATGACCGCCGCTGAGCCCGCAGCGCAAAGCGCTTCGCTGTTGCGGGCGATCGCCGACGCCCAGCGCTGGATCACGTCGATCTATCGCCTGGATCTCGATCTGCGTGCCGAGCAATTCGTCGTCGATCCCGATACGGCGTTGAGTCTGTTGCCGCCCGACAGCCCGCGCTCGGGGCTGGTGGTCATCGAGGAACCCGCAGAAATCTCGGTCGGGATCTACATCGATGCGGCGGATGTCGACGATCCCTGGACGGTGATCGAGGAGACGAGCCATCTGCTCTACCTCGCCTGGCTGGCCGATCACGACTGGTCGGTCTCCCGGCTGATGCTGGAATTTCAGAGCGAGGTCGACCGCTACGCGGTTGCGCGCCTGAAAGGCCGCGATGGTCTGGCGAGCTTCGAAGGTTTCAGCTGGTGCGACTGGATGGACGCGCCCACCCGCGAGCGCTACGCGGCCGCCCACAACCGGGCCCACACCTACTGTCGATCGTTGGAGCGGCGCTATCCGGGCCGCCCCGACACCCCGGCGCTGCTCTCGGAACTGCGCCACTTCTATCGCGCCGCCCCCGATCAAAAACTCAACGCAGCCTGAGCGGCGACGGGCGGGGACGCGGGCGGGGACGTTGTTGAATAGTTGAATTCGGGGACGCAAATTCGGTGGCGTCCTTGGAAACTCACCGACGTCCCCGAATTCAACTATTCAACAACGTCCCCGCCTGCCCCACCGGTTGACTTTCGCCTCCCTTTCGTCAATCTTCCGGGCGAACAAACGTCGAAGCCCGCGAGACAGCCGGGCGTTCGCGGGGAGACGGTGAAATGGCGTTAACGCGAAGGCAGCGCGAGATCTACGACTACATCTGCTCTTTCGTCGCGAGCAACGGCTATTCGCCGAGCCTCGAAGAGATCGGCAAACATTTCAATCTTTCGTCGGTCGCCACGGTTCACAAACACGTCCAGCATCTCGTCGAGAAGCGCTTTCTGCGCAAGGCGTGGAATCGGTCTCGCTCCGTCGAGCCGGTGGCGCCGCCGACCGCGGGGACCGTCTCGCTCCCGCTGCTCGGTTTCGTCGCGGCCGGTGCGCCGATCGAAGCCGTCGAGGTCGAGGAGACCCTGGACGTGCCCGCAAATCTGGTTCCGCGGCGCGGCCGCAGCTTCGCGCTGCGCGTACGCGGCGACTCGATGATCGAAGAGCAGATCCGCGATGGCGATTACGTGGTCGTCGAAAGCCGCAGCGAGGCCCGCAACGGCGAGACCGTGGTGGCGCTGATCCGGGGCGAGGAAGTTACGCTGAAGAAATTCTACCGCCGCGGCCCGACAGTTCGGCTGCAGCCCGCCAACTCGACGATGGAGGATATTGTCGTTCCCGCCTCGGATCTCGAGGTGCGAGGGGTAGTTTGCGGGCTCGTGCGTCATTACTGATCGCGCGCGGGGACGTTGTTGAATAGTTGAATTGGGGGACGCGAACTCGGGGACGTCCTTGAAACTCCACCGACGTCCCCCAATTCAACTATTCAACAACGTCCCCGCGCTCCGTGGCCTCCCCCCATCCCCCCGAGTGACGTTTCCTGTTGAGAAGGGCTCTTGGGTCCGGTGGTTCTTGTGTGGGCAGGGAGCGTCCTGGCGCTCGAGCGGGTGCGGTGGGGCGCGTTGACGTGGGGGGGCGTGTCGCTAAGCTCCAGAATAGTCTTTTGAATTCAAGAGGTTGGCGGATTGATTCGGATTACGCGGGTGATCGATTTTTCGGCTTCGCTGCGGTATGCGCGGGCGGAACTCTCGGATGACGACAACGCTGCGTTGTTCGGCAGCCGCGCCCGGCATCATGGGCACAACTACCGGCTGGAGGTGACCCTTCGGGGCGAGCCGGACCCGGTCACCGGTATGGTGCTCAATCTGAAAGACCTGCAGCAGATCCTCGACGACGAGATCATGGCCCGTTTCGACCACCGGGATCTGAATCTCGATACGCCCTATTTCGAGAAGGACCCGCCGAGCCCGGAGAACTTTGCGCGGGTCATCAGCCGGATCCTGATTGCGGCGCTGCCGGACGGCATGCTCGACCGGATTCGCCTGCAGCAGGACGCGGACCTCTGGGTCGACGTCATCGAGCCCGAGCCGTGATCGAACTCACCCTCCGTTACGGTTTTCCGGCCGCGCACGTCCTCCGCCAGCCCGCGCTCAGCGAGGCCGAAAACTGGGCCATCTACGACAAGTGCGCCAACCCGAATGGACACGGCCACAACTATGAGGTCGAGGTCACGGTGACCGGGCCGATGGACGAGCGAACCGGTAGAATCCTCTCGCCGGATCTGCTCGACCGGATCTTCGAGGAGCGCATCGAGGCGCGTTTCGCGAGACGGCTGTTGAACGACGACGAGGCCTTTCGCGATCGGGTGCCCACCGCGGAAAACATCGCGCTCGTCATCCACGAGACCCTTGCCGACGAGGTTGCGAAGCGGAGCAGCGCTGAAGTGATCCGGGTCAAGATCGTCGAGACACGTCACAACTCTTGTATCAGTGGAGCCATCGCATGAGCGAAATTCCGGATCCGATCGAACCCCTGGTGACCAGCCTCTTGAAGGAGATCGGGGAAGACCCCGGTCGCGGTGGTCTCGAGCGGACACCCAGCCGTGTCGCTCGATCGATGCGCTACTTCACGACCGGCTACGATCAGAACCCGAAAGAGGTCATGAACGGTGCGCTGTTCGAGGTTTCCTACGACGAGATGGTGATCGTCAAGGACATCGAGTTCTACAGCCTCTGCGAACACCACATGCTGCCGTTCTTCGGCCGCGTCCACGTCGCCTACATCCCGAACGGCAAGGTCCTCGGATTGTCGAAGATCCCGCGCCTCGTCGAGATCTTCGCGCGCCGGCTCCAGGTGCAGGAGCGAATGACGGTCAACATCGCCGAGACCCTCGAAGAGCTGCTCGAGCCCAGGGGTGTCGCGGTGGTCGCCGAGGCGACCCACCTGTGCATGGTGATGCGCGGCGTGCGCCAACAAAACGCGTCGGCCACCACGAGCTCGATCCGCGGTCAGTTCAAGAAAGACCCCAAGACCCGAGCCGAGTTCATGGACCTACTCCGCTTCCGCCGCGACTTCTGAGCGGTGAGCGGGGACGTTGTTGAATAGTTGAATTGGGGGACGCGAACTCGGGGACGTCCTTGAAACTCCACCGACGTCCCCCAATTCAACTATCTGCCTATCCGATCGGCTCAGCTCGTGACCGGACCTGGCACACCGGTCTCGTAACGTCCTTCACCTAATAGGAGGACAACCGATGGAGTTTCCCACCACGATGCTCGACTTCATGCATCAGTTTCCGAACGACGACGCTTGCCGAGCGTACCTGGAGAAGATGCGTTGGCCGAACGGGTTCGTCTGTTCGCGCTGCCAGGGCGCCAACGCCTCGTATGTCGCGAGCCGACGATTGCGCCAGTGCACTGCGTGCCGTTATCAGGTCTCTGTAACAGCCGGGACCCTCTTCCACGCGACGCAGACCTCGCTGCAGAAGTGGTTCTTGGCCATCTTCTTCCTGTCGCGGCACAAGCAAGGAATCTCTGCGTTGCAGCTCCAGCGCGATCTCGGCCTCGGCAACTACCAGACCGCCTGGACGATGCTCCACAAACTCCGCTCCGCACTGGGGCGCCGCACCGGGCAGTTGCTCAAAGGCGTCGTCGAGGCCGATGAGGCCTTCGTGGGGGGATCCCGCTCCGGCGGCAAGCGCGGACGGGGAGCCCCCAACAAATCGATCGTCGTCGTGATGGTCGAGCAACGCGAACACACCGCAGGGTCCGCCGCGTTGGAGATCGTGCCCGGCGCCTCCTGGGAGAGCCTCGGACCCACGGTACGCGGGGCCATCGAAGGAGCCAACACCACCGTGGTGACCGATGACTGGAGCGGTTATCGCCCGCTCCAAGCCGCAGGCGTCGATCACGAGGCCACGAAGCGGGTCACGCCGGAAGCCGCCAGTGAAGCCTTGCCCTGGGCTCACACGATCATCTCCAACCTCAAGGCCTGGCTGCTCGGGACCTTCCGCGGTGTCAGTCACAAGCATCTCGATCGATACCTCAAGGAATTC
>PVMK01127346.1_pt1 | contig 11766 bp, 11 predicted proteins | sample 1853481 | NCBI WGS metagenome assembly PVMK01 (sample SAMN08533507, study PRJNA380276) | Marine sediment metagenome, whole genome shotgun sequencing project. | reverse complement strand
TGCGAGTCCGGTTTTTGGATTGAGCGGATGGCGCACAGGATCTTTCTTCGTCAAGCCACCGTATTTTCGCCTGAAGAAAAAATACGCGACCGGACCGCTCAACAGGGCGAGCATGCCGCCCAGGAAGTAATCAGTGCCGTTAATAAATAACGCGAGGAAAGCAATGAGTATCGGAGGGATACAGATGGCAATGAATCCCTTGGTCCCGAGTGGAATTTTGAAAGGTCGTTTTAACTCGGGCTCTTTGATGCGCAAGATGCACGCAGAGATAAAAATCAGTATGTAGGCGGAAATGAAGAGAATCACGTCCACGACCACTATCACTTCGAACGGAAACATGCTGGCGAAGAGGGCAAATACCCCCAACGACAGGACTGCGATGTAGGGAACGCCACGATCCTTGCTGCACTTGACCAGTGCCTTCGGTGCGAGGTTGTCTTCGGCGAGTGCGAAAAAGCCCCGCGAGCCGGACGTAATATACGTATTGAAGAGGGAAAAGTTCGCCAGTACCGCGACGACTACAAACACGATCCCGAGAGCGGGAACATAAGTCGCGACGACATCGCTGTAGGACAGGCCACCTTCGGTTGCCCAGTCACTCCAGGACCCAATGGAGGCGAGCCCGCCCATAGTGGGCAGGATGTACACGGCCATGATTAATGGGACCGTGATCAACGTGGCCTTCGGAATGACCTGGGGATCCTTGAGTTCGCCGGCCATCGTCGACATGGACTCGTAGCCTGAGTACATCCAGATGCCGATCGCAATCCCGGCGCCGATACTCTGGAACAGAGTCTGTTCCGGTGGAATAAACGGTACAAAAGGATTGCTCTGCCAGTTCGCGAAACCGAAGACCGCGACCATCGCAAACGCAATCATGACGAGGATGGAGATGACCGTGCTTACCGCCCCGACGTCCTTGATGCCGCGAAGGTTGATGTACGTAAAGGTGACGATGATCGACGCCTTGAAAAGATATTCCTCAACAGGTGTCAGATCGATCACGCTGGCGGTATACGACCCGGCAAGTACGACATAAATCGTATTGTCGAAATAGATGGAGATGGTCCGCCACCAGCCGGCCTGGAAGCCCCAGAATTCACCACAGGCGCGTTGCACCCACTTGTAAAAGCCGCCTTCTTCAGGAATCGCGGACCCGAGCTCCGACGCCACTAGCCCCAGCGGAGTGCTCCATATGAAAGGCAGCACGATCAACATGACGAGAGTCAATCCGGGCCCGGCCGCCGGAATCATTTCCTCGATTCCGTAGGCGCCTGCAGCGCACAGACAAAAAATCATGAAGACGACGGTGGACGTCGACAGCTCGTGCTTCTTCAGACCTGGCTGCGTGGGATCGATTATGGTTGTCGCTTACGGGTGAGATATTGGTACACGGGCCAGGACACGGCCACCATCGCTACCGCATACAACGCAGTCTCTCTCTCGACGTATGCCTGAAACAAAGTAACTAAAGTCCAGCCGATCAGGCACACGATCGTACTGTAGGGATGGGCCCACGCACGGTACGGGCGCTCGGCATCAGGCTCGCGCTTGCGCAGTATAAGAACGCCGACAATCAATACCAGGTAAAGCGGTACAAATAAGAACACAGAAAGCAGTATCAGGAACTTAAAGTCACCGATCATAATAAGGCCAACAGTAAGCAGCCAGGTAAGCAAGACAGCGAATATCGGATTGCCACCCTTGCTGACCTTTTGTGCGCGCTGCACGGCCAGACCGTCTACTGCAAGTGCATGCAAAACTCGCGGTGCTCCCATATAACTCAGGTTTTGATGGCTCAGTAGAATTAATATGGCGGCTACGACAACGATGCTACCTGCTGCCGGAGACATAGCAAGTTCAAGAGCACGTGCCAGCGCTATATCACTGCCTGCCAGGGCGGCGAGCCCAACGCTCTTCACCAACGCAATGTTGAGCAGCATGTATAAAGCGATCACGATAACGACGGACCTAATGCATGAGCGCGCTACGGTTCCGGCACCACCCTTGATTTCACCGCTAAAGTAAGCCCCATATAACCAACCGTCGTAGGTAAAAATAATAACTGCAATCGCCAGACTCCAGTTGCTGAGACCAGTATTCGCAGACACCGATGTCGTAGAAGTAATATCGGGTGATGCTACAAAAAACAGTGACAAAGCCAGTCCGATAACGAACAGGCCTATCGCTGCCGTCACGAACTCCTGAATCAGGGCGCTCAAGGCGATCCCGCGAAGTTGAAAAGGCGGCGAATGCCGTTGTCACCAGGATAGCCAACGGTATTCGCCATTCCGTTGTTTCAGGAAAGAGAATCGCAATGAACTCCATTATGACGACTGCTTTGAGGGCGATGTCTGGAACGAAACTCAGCCAGTCAAGCCAGCCGATGACAAATCCAGGGAACGGTCCATACGCTCGGCGAATGAGTGAGTAGGTGCCACCAGAACGTTGTGTCATGCCGACCAGTTCAGCGGTGACGGCAGTGGTCAATAGAACGAACAAGCCGACTAGCAACCACAGTGCAAGATAGAGAAAAGGATCCGGAATGATTTCGGCAATTTCACCGGGGCCGCGCAAAATGCCGAGACCAATGATACCGCCGACAACAACAGCAAGTACAAATCGGCTGGGTAGATTCCGTGTCAGAGTTGCTTCAGTCACATTATTATTATGCGTGCGGGCATTACCTAGAAGCCAGAAACGCCGCTTGGGTACGCTGCCGCATCGCCTTCCGTGTGCCCGTGTTTTTCGACGTGCTGGATAGCGTCTTCCATGACTTGCAGTCCTTCGCGAAGCACAGATTCCTGCATATTGAGCGCGGGATACAGTCGAATCGTGTCTTCGCGATCAGAAAGCGCCCATACGCCGTTCTCGAGCATCTTTCCGCGTACGGCACGCGCCGTCCACCAGTCTTTTTCATCTGCGTCGGCGGACTCGGGTTTTCCAATACTGACACCGAGCAGTAAGCCGTTGCCACGTGCCTGGCGCACGATACTGTACGTTTCCCATTCGCGCATGATTCCCGCTGCAATGTTACCGAGCCGTTTCGCGTGCGCAACGATATGGTCCCGTTCGAAGATTTGCAGTGTCGTGATCGCGGCGGCACACCCCGCGGGCATTCCGGCAAATGTCGAGCCGGATTTGAAATCTTCGTTGTCACCCATGATTTCGTCGCGCGCGGAGATTCCACACAATGGCGCAATGCCTCCGGATAAGTTCTTTCCGTACACGAGGATATCGGGTACGACGTCGTAGTGATCGATGCCCCACATTCGGCCCGTACGACCCAGCCCCGTCAGCACCTCGTCAGAGATCATCAACCAGTCATTCTTGTCGCAAATGTCGCGAATGCCACTTAAGAAACGCGTTGACGGAATCCAGTTGCCGCCTTCGGCGAGACCCGGCTCGACGAGGATACCGGCAATGTTGTCGCGTCCCGCGATGCAGGAAGGAATGTGGTTGTCGAGATACCAAAGGCAGTACTCGGTGTATTGATCCTCGCTCATCCCGGCCGGAATTCGCTCGCTGTACGGGTAGGGCGCCTTAATAACGCCGCCACCCCAGCCTTCGAGATAGGTGCCATAGCTGCCGTTGAGACCGCTCAGGATTTTCGAGCCGAGGCCCATGCCGTGGAATGCAGAACTGAATGTGATGATGTAGCGCCGCTTCGTATGCGTGAGTGCCAGGTGGACGGCGGCTTCGGCCGCCTCAGTTCCTGACACCTCGTAATTGGTTCGTGGCAACGCTTTGTCCGGCATGATGTCGGCAAGCATTTCGGCCAGCTCGTAGCGCAACGGGTGGTCGTAATGGAATCCAAAGCGCCGGTTGGCCGCCTCTACGGCCTCGAGAATCTCGGGATGACAGTTGCCGACCGGGTTTGTCGCCCAGCCATTCTGGAAATCAATGTAGCGTTTGCCGTCCAGGTCCCAGACGAAATCGCCCTCGGCCTTGTCGATAACGATCTGCCGCACCGGGCGAAAGCCGCGTTCCCCGGCCCGCTCCATTTCTGCATCGAACCGCAATCCGTTCTTGAATAACGGAATGCCACGTTCGAGTGCCGCGCGGGTTTTAGGACCCGGGAATTCGTCATCCACAATGTGTACCTTCGAAGATACTGAGGTCGCAGTCTGACACAATCCCGTTCGAACCACCTATACTCGGGCGAGTCTCTTGAATAGTGATGGTCGTGGGAAACAAGAATAATTCAGGCCCATTTCAAATCGGCCGCAGGGATTTTTTGCGCCAGTCGACGCTGGCAGGGTTGGCGATCGCGGGTAGTCTCCCCGAAGTAAGCTGGGCAGTTCGAGGCGATCATTTGCATGTTCGCAATTACCTCGATATCTCCTCGCTTGACCCGCCATTCTCGTTGTCTGGTGCCGATTCGTTTATCCAAAGGGCAATTTTTCAAAATCTCCTGCAATTCAAAACTGATGGTACCTGGCATACACAACTCGATGCGGCCGAGTACTTCGAAGCCATCGACGACACCCACTATGCGTTTCGCCTGAAACGCGGACAGATGTTCAACAATGGATTCGGCGAAATGACCGCCGACGACGTGAAGTTCTCGTTCGAACGAGTGATCGACCCCGATCTTAAAGCCATCAACAAGATTGATATGGGCACGCTAAGTCACGTGGAGGTACATGACCGGTATTCGGGAACCATTGTCCTGAACTCTCCTTATGCCGTGTTTGTTCCCATTGGCGTCGCGGGCTACGGAATCCTTTCGCGCAAGGCGCTTGCATCCGTGGGCGGTCGCTTTAGCACGCGGCCGCCGAGTTGCTCCGGTCCTTACTTGTTTCGCGAATGGCGAGCCAAACGTAAGACCGTTCTGGAGAGAAACCCGCTCTGGGAAGGACCGGAGGCCGCATTCGCAGAAATTCATATTTATGCAATGAACGATGCCAAGGCCGCGGAAATGGCGTTCGAGGCTGGCCAACTGGATTGCGCGGAAATCTCAGTCGAGTCCGTCGAGCCGTTTAGAAAGAACATGCCGCCGGACAGCGTCCTGGAGTTATACCCGTCCGGGCGTAACTACTGGCTGGGAATGAATCAGTCGAATCCGGCGCTTGCGGACCTGCGGGTCCGGCAGGCCATCCAGTACGCGATTGACGCCGAAGCCGTGGTGGAGGCTTCCTGGTTTGGACTGGCGGAACCTTCCCTGGGGCCGATACCAAGAGGCATGCTCGGATGTCGTGAACGCACACTGATCCCGGCAAAAGGTGACGCAGACAAAGCAAGATCACTGCTCAAGGAAGCTGGAGTCGAACTGCCATTGCGCCTGCGCCTCGACGTCAACAGTGATCCGCTCGAGATGACAGCCGTGCAGGTGATCCAGTGGTCGCTGAAAAAAGTCGGCGTTGAGGTTGATATACAAACGCAGGACAGCGGTACCTTCTTATCCCTTGGGCCAGGAGGCCATCGGTGATCAATGGCAGGACATACAACTGTTCTACCAGAGTTTTATTGGCGCGGCCGACCCATTTTATTCGATGGTGGGGTTTACGACCCAGCAATTGGGTCTATGGAATTGGGAGCGGTTTTCGAATGCGGAGTTTGACCGTCTGAATGACCTGGCGCAGGCAAAGCAGCATTGATGCCGAGCGCAACCGCATGTATCAACGAATGCAGGACATCATGGAAGAGTCGGGTTGTTACCGTTTCATTTGCAATGGGGTGATGCCACAAATCGTCAGAAACTCCATTAGCTCTGCGTTCACGCCCGACGGCTATGGACTATTGCGTGGATTCCGCCCGGTAACACAGCAACCCTGATGCTGAAGTTCATTACACGGCGCGTCGCGCTTTCCCTGCTTATTCTTTTCCTCGCAGTCAGCCTGCTGTTCGCCATGATTCACATGATGCCGGGTGATCCAGCCAGCGTGATACTGGGCCCCAAAGCCTCGCCCGAACTAAAAGCAGAACTGACCCAGCGCATGGGCCTCGACAAACCATTGCTGGTTCAGCTTGGAAATTTTTATGCCGACGTCGCAAGAGGCGATCTCGGCGTTGATGTGATCTCCGACCGCGCAGTGTCCGAAATCGTGTTCGAACAAATGCCTTACACAATTGTTCTGGTGCTGGTGGCGATTGGCGGTGCGGCGCTGCTGGGTATTCCGCTGGGTTGCTTCTCGGCCATCAAGCGCAATTCCGTGCTGGACCGACTGACCGCCGTTATGTCGGTCGCGTTCATTGCCGTCCCGTCTTTCGTGATAGCGCTTTATCTGCTGCTTTGGTTGGCGGTCAAGTGGCGCTGGTTCCCGGCCATGGGGGCCGGCGCCAGCGGTGATATTGTTGATCAAGCCCGTCACCTTGTATTGCCGGCGATCGCACTGGGTCTCGGCTGGGTAGGCTATATCGCCCGCCTCGTGCGTGCCTCGATGCTCGAAGTGATGGAGGAAAATCACATTCGCACGGCCAGGGCGTTTGGCTTGCCCGAGCGCACCATCATTGTTCACTACGCTCTGCGGATTGCCATATTGCCGACCGTTACTATCCTGGGCATGGGTATTGGCGCCATGCTGTCCGGGGCGTTGTTCGCGGAAATCGTGTTCTCGCGTCCCGGTATCGGAAAGTTACTGCACGAGGCCGTGGTGACCCGGAACTATCCGGTGGTGATGGGCTCGGTCCTGGTAACGACAACTTTTTTTGTTCTGAGCACGCTGATCTCCGACATTGTCAACGCGGCCCTCGACCCACGACTCCGTGAAAGTGAGGGTGCTGCATGAGTGCCCAGCCCGGAGTTGTTGCAGCGACTTTCGCCAGCCTGAGAAAGGATCCGCTGGGTATGCTGGGCCTGGTTATCGTCGTGGTGGTCCTGTTGGCTAGCATTTTTGCTTCGCAACTAGCGCCACATGATCCGTTGGACGTGAATGTCTATAACCGTCTGCAAAGCCCTACGTGGCAGCACTGGCTGGGAACCGATCAACTGGGCCGCGATGTGCTTTCCAGGGTCCTGTTCGGCGGGCGAGTTGCACTCAAAGTCGCACTGGTAGCGATTTCGGTTTCCCTGAGCGTAGGTTTGTTGCTGGGCATGCTGGCAGGATTCGGGCCGCCATGGCTTGACCGGCTGTTGGTGGTTTGTTTTGACACGCTGCGTTCTTTCCCGACCATCATGTTTGCACTGGCCATCGTGGCGCTGATCGGTCCATCGCTCAATACCGTGATTGGCGTGATTATTATCACCTCCATCCCGGTTTATGCCCGCATCGTGCGTACCCAGACACAGGCGTTGCGTAATCAGGATTTCATCCTGGCCGAACGCGCCATGGGTGCATCTACGGCGCGCATCCTGCGCGACCACATCTTGCCCAATATCGCTGCACCATTGCTAATCCTGGCTTCGATGGACGTGCCGGCCGTGGTCGGCATGGAAGCCGGCCTGAGTTTCCTGGGCCTGGGTGTCAACCCCCCAACACCAAGCTGGGGCAGTATTCTCAACGATGGCTACTCGTATCTTCGCAACTCACCGTGGCCCATCATTGCTGGCGGAATTCCGCTAATCCTTGTGACGCTGGGCTTCACTTTTTTTGGTGAATCGCTGCGCGACATCCTGGATCCGAAGTTACGCAAAAAGGGCGGGGCGTCCTGACATGACCGCACCCGTACTGGATATCAGGGACCTTTCGGTCAGCTATGACACGGACCGCGGTTTGCTGCGCGCATTGCGCAACATCAATATACCAATCGGCCCAGGACGTATCGTCGGCATCGTCGGTGAGAGCGGCTGTGGCAAATCCACGCTGATCTCGGCAATCATTAGATTGCTCGCGCCCAATGCACAAATAGACGGCGGTTCGATCCTTTTCAAGGAGAATGACTTGCTGGCGCTTGATCCCGAAGCCATGCGCGCGTTGCGTGGTGTCGCGATTTCCATGGTATTCCAGGACCCAATGACCAGCCTGAACCCGGTGATGACCATAGGCCGGCAAATGACCGACATACAGTACAGAGACAATCGTTCGAAGTCGGAAAAGTTGGCCCGGGCTACCCGCTTGCTGGAGCGTGTGGGTATTGCAGACCCGGCCGAACAACTCAATCGTTACCCGCATCATCTTTCGGGCGGCATGCGCCAGCGCGTGGCGATTGCCATGGCCCTGATGACGGAGCCGGCACTGTTGATCGCAGATGAGCCGACTACCGCGCTTGATGCAACGCTGGAAGTCCAGATCATTCACCGCTTGCAACAACTGCAACGGATTTCGGTTGCGCCATCCTGTTTATCTCGCACCACCTGGGCGTGATCGCCGAGTTATGCGACGAAGTGGTCGTGATGTACGCGGCGAGATTGTTGAAAGTGGTGCAACACGTGATGTGTTTCTGAAACCACGGCACCCGTACACGCGAAAACTGCTGGAATGCGACCCGGCCCGTATTGAGAAAGCCACCCGGACTCTGCCGGTGATCGCCGGTAAGCTGCCCGACCTGGTAGATCTTCCTAGACGGTTGTGTATTCAGAACGCGCTGCGATGTGTCCATCGAACGATGCGCGAGTGAGCGACCAGCGCTGGAAGGCGGTGATCACTGCACCGCCTGTCACGTGACCGGACAATGAGCGAGTTGCTGACAGTCAGTGACCTGCGCGTGCGCTATCCAGTGGCTGGTGGCATGGCCTCGGTGCTCGACAGGAATCGGCGTTCATACGTGGATGTCGTGCACGGTGTATCGCTGAACATCGCGCGTGGAGAGACGCTCGCTATTGTTGGCGAAAGTGGCTCGGGCAAAACGACGCTGGCCATGGCCTTGTGTGGCCTGGCGCCGGTACTGGGCGGCGAGGTTCGATTCAATGGCGCGGTGATTCCCAAAGGCAAGGATGGGTACCTGCAACCGGATCGCAGGCGCATCGCATTGATGTTGCAAGACCGGTGGGGTCATTGAGCCCCAGAATGACCGTGCGCAAATTGCTCGGCGAGCCCTTCCGGATTCATCCCGAACTGTCGGACGATCCGGACCGCTCGGCGCTGGAGGTTCTGTCCATGGTGGGTCTCAGTGCCGATTTCGCGGACCGTTATCCTCACCAGCTCAGCGGCGGGCAGGCCAGGCGCGTGGGATTGGCCCGCGCATTGGCGCAGAAGCCCGATTTGTTGATTGCCGATGAACCGACCGCCGGACTCGACGTGTCCATTCAGGGCGAAGTCCTTAACCTGCTATCGGATCTTCAGCAGGAACTGGGTGTTGGCATCATGATGATCACGCACAATCTCAATATTGTGCGACACGTGGCTGAGCAGATGGCCATCATGTACCTCGGCAGATTCCTGGAACAAGGTTCGTCCGAACTCATTTTTCAACGGCCACGCCATCCTTATACTGCGGCGCTGTTGGCCGCCAATCCGAGTCCAGATCCGGATACGGTGAACGAGCGGATTGAACTGACCGGCGAGGTTCCGAGCCTGCTGCAGCGCCCGCCCGGTTGCGAATTTCATACCCGTTGCCCACGCGTGCAGTCGGAATGTCGGGAGCGCTTTCCGGACCGTGAAAGCGTCAACGGAAACAGGCGTGGAACTGCTTCCATGCGCTGCCCTGATTGTACTCAAATGAAATCGCGCGCTATGCGCTTGTTCCATTCTCGGGAATAGATTTCTTTCTCACCATCGAATACGTCGAGCTTGGCTTCGATAATAAAATGCGTTTCATCACAGGTCATTTTCTGGTGAGCTTCAATGCGGGCATCCAGCTGACCTTCCCGGCCGTAAGTCTCCGTTGCTCTTAAGTCAACGCAAGCGGATGTCGGGTCGTCAGGGTGAATGTGATATTGATAATCGACCTTAACGCTCGTTGTCCATCCGTGTCGGTCAAACCGTTTGGTTCCGGTATCCGTTCGGTAAATGAACGATTGCAGACCCGAATTTGTATCTGATTTTATTCCTACGAACTCAGGTTCGGCATCTATCAGGATTGAAGTGGGGTGAACGCGCGAGTGACGCGGCGGTGCCAGCGGTCGAGCCTCCGCATCCGATGGACGTGGTTCTCTGACAGGTAAGCTAAGAGTGCTCGCACCGCTGAACAAAGAAAGAGTCGCCGCGTGCGGTGATGGCCATACGATGGGCCAGAACGTCGACGAAATGGCAATGCGGCTTTGGCTGCCCGGCGCGAACGTGTGTGCAATGTCATTTAATTGAACACGAACGGTATATCGTTCGCCGGGCTCAAGCGTTTCAGGGATTTCGTGGCTGTTTCTGTGGGTAAGATTCAAAATACCGTAGCTAATCTGTAGTGACTCACCACTCGGCAATACTTCATTCAGCCTCACACACGCAAATGCATTTTCCTGATCGGACGCCAAATCCAGGCTAACGACAGGAGCGCCCAGTATCGTGAAAGCCTCTTGTAACACTGCGCCGTCAAAACAGGCAGACACCGCATCATCGGGCCGCTGATCTCGTGGGTCTTCGGGTCCACCTGCGCCGCCACTGCCAAGAAAAGGAGTGCATTGACCGTTTGTCTGCGGAGAGCAGACTGATATGCAAATTTCGGATTCTGCCTCCGGATCCAGGGTTCCATTGTTCAGGTGCAGGGCCACAGTTTCGATGTTTGATGAGGGCCATCCGGATTCGTTTGCCCAGTATCCAGGTCGTTCCTGGTGGCAGGCAGACGGTTGAACGCTATCCTGTACCCAGACACGATAGGCGGGCTCGTCCATCAGGCCCGTATCCTCGCCTTTCAACCAGTGGTCCCACCAGCGCAGGGCCTCATCCATGTAGCCCATTTTGGGACCGGGCACGGCCTGGTGCATGTACTGGTGGCCCCACGGGCCAATCAATCCTTTGCGCGGCACCTCCAGTCCTGCCACCAATCGCGGCACTGGATTGGAGTACGCATCTGCCCACCCGCCGATGGCGTAGACCGGAATTTCAATTTCAGAAAAGTCCTCGCAAACGGAACCGTGCTTCCAGTATGCGTCCCGGCGTTGATGTTCAACCCAGGGAATGATCCAGGGCTCAAATGCCTCAAGGCGCTGCTGCCATAGGTCGCGCCAACTGTCGCCCACCAATGCCGGGTCAGGCGGACGGGCCAAGGCAGGGAACATCACGAATGCCCACTCCGGGTTCTGCGTCGTCATGCATCCGCCAAGGTAATGCACCTCGTCGGCGTAACGGTCATCGGTAGAAAAAACAGTGATGATGCACTTGAGGGCCGGCGGGCGGCGAGCGGCCACCTGCAATCCGTTAAAACCACCCCAGGATTTTCCCATCATTCCTACATTGCCGTCACACCACGGTTGTTTCGCAATCCAGGCGATAACCTCCAACGCATCATCCTGTTCAAGTTCCAGGTACTCATCCAGCAACACACCCTCGGACTCGCCACTACCGCGAATATCAACACGCACGGCGGCATAACCGTGGCCGGCAAAGTACGGGTGCATGGCTTCATCTCGAGCTGCCGTCCCGTCCCGGGTGCAGTAGGGAATATATTCAAGAATGGCAGGAACAGGATTCTTGTCGGCGTCTTCCGGGAGCCAGTATCGGCACGACAGATGCACCCCGTCACTGAGCGGAATGCGTTCGAACTCAATTTCATTGACTGCGTGCGGAAAAGTATCGACAATTTCAATCGGCATCTTAATTCCTCGAAGCAGGGCAGTTTGACAGGTATTATAATGACATGCCGAACGATCCTGACTTCATCCGTTACGTATGCGACCAGATCGACGACGCGTGCGAGGTGTCGTACCGCCATATGTTCGGTGGCACAACGTTGTACTCGAAGGGCAAGGCCGCCGCGCGGATCTGCGATAGTCAGCTGTTCGTAAAACCAACC
>PVMK01172664.1_pt1 | contig 11767 bp, 4 predicted proteins | sample 1853481 | NCBI WGS metagenome assembly PVMK01 (sample SAMN08533507, study PRJNA380276) | Marine sediment metagenome, whole genome shotgun sequencing project. | reverse complement strand
TTGATTTTCAAAAGCCAATTTATATCTGCTTTCATTGATAGCGCGTTCGCTCTCAAGACTCGAAATACGGTTTTGTTTGAGCGCTATTTCTTTGTTAAATCGTTTTGCCTGAGATAATTCCTGTTCTTTTTTTATATAGAGTTCATCCACTACTTCTACATAGCTCTGGTATCCTTTGGAAGCCTTATCATAATCTCCTAAATCCCTGTAAATTTCAGAAAGTTTCCGTGTAGCATCCTTTTGCACCACCAGGTCTTCCCTCTCATCTGCTTCACTAATACTTCGCTCTAAAAAAGGGATGGCTTCTTCGTATTTATCCTGTGCGACATAGGCATTGGCGATCTTATAGTTTTGGCGCTGAGGGCTCAGTGAACCACTACTCAGATCATCATCTAATTTATCTTCTTCGCCAAAGGATTCTATCTCATCGAGTGCCTCTTGACGCAGTTCGATCTCTTTGTTAAAATCCCTCTTTTGATTGTAAAAATCGGCTACCTTATTTTTTTCTTCAACAGCTCTCTTTTTGTTTTCGTTTTTCGAAAGTATCAGTGAATTTCCGAAGTACTCTTCGGCTTCGTCGATAGCACCACCTTGAGCATAGGCCCCGCCTATCTTTGAATTTAAATCGGTGATCTTCGGAGTGATCTTGTGTTTGTTGGCGATATCCAGACCTTTTTGGTAATTAAACACACTTTTTACGGCATCGTTGGTGTCCATATAATTATCTCCCAGGCCTTCATATACTTCAACGCGTTGGTAGAAAGAAAGGTTCAGCTTTAGTAATTCTTTGTATTCGGCAATACTTTCCTGGTAATTATTGTTTTGCATAAAGGCTTTTGCCAACTTTATTCGAGTATCGACATTAGCGACAGCCCTTATACTCTCCTTGTAATTTGAAATGGCCAGATCCGGTAATTGCCAATATAAATTGATGTCTCCCAGGGTTTCAAAGGCGATGGCGTTTTGCCATTGGTTTGTCCTCCTACCCGTAACAGACTCGAATGCCTTATTAACAAAATCGATACTTCTTTTGGCATCTTTTTTCAGAGCGTATTTAGCCGAATCAATATTAACCCTAAAATAATCTATGGTATCATTTCTGGAGCGGCTGGTAACCGGTAATACGGTTTCAATAGCCTTTTCTACTTTCACTGTGATGCGCTGTTGATCCTTTACTATATAATAGATCGTTTTAAAATCATCACTTCGTATCACGAGTTCATCACCTATTTGAGCTGAAATCTGAAATTCTCCGGCTCTATTCGTACTAGTATAGCCCTTGCCGGTAACTTCAATATTTACTCTGGAAATGGGGTTATTATTTTCTGCATCCAACACCTGCCCTTTCAGCACAAATTCATCAGCTTCCGCCCGGTTGATCTGTGATAAGACCTTCGGTGAAAAGCCAAATAAAAGTATAAACACTATGAGAGTTAACGGTTTCATTTTCATATTAAAACGTAAACATACACACTTTACATCGGTTCAAAAAATGGGTTTTTTGTTATTCTGAAGTAATAATGATCAAAATCAGCACTTTCCTAAAACCAGGAACCCGTTCCCTCACTCAAAAGTACTGTTCCCTCAAATCAGGTTTTTTGTCAAAAAAGATCGGTATATGTTTACACCAAAATTAAATGAATTTCTTATGAAAAGCTTACACACAATCGTATTACTTTTTTCTTTTATGTCGATATCTGCATGTAATACAGATATCAAAAAAGAAACTGCAATTAACACCAAAATCGAAAATATCGAACCGGTTACCAAACACTATATCAAGGTAGCCCTTTTACTCGATACCTCCAATAGTATGGATGGATTGATAGATCAAGCCAAAGCACAACTTTGGGAGATCGTTAACGAATTATCATATGCAAAATGTAAGAACGCAAGACCTAATTTGGAAATTGCGTTATACGAATATGGTAACGACAACCTAAACTCGAGAGAAGGGTATCTACGAAAGATCTTAGCCTTTACAGACGATCTGGACGATGTATCTAAAGAATTGTTTTCCTTAACCACAAATGGAGGCAGTGAATACTGCGGAATGGTAATTCAGGCATCATTGAACCAATTGGATTGGGGAAATAATGCAGATGACCTAAAGATGATATTCATCGCTGGTAACGAACCTTTTACACAAGGAAATGTAGATTACAGAGCTGCGAGCAACATTGCCAAAGAAAAGGACGTAGTAGTCAATACTATCTTTTGTGGGGATTATAGTCACGGAGTTTCTTCGAAATGGAAAGATGGTGCAATGCTCACCTCTGGTGACTATATGGCTATAAACCACAATCAAAAAACAGTACACATAGCATCGCCCTATGATGATATGATACTCAATCTTAACATTCAGCTCAATACTACTTATGTTCCTTACGGGAAAAGGGGTAAAATGAAAATGGAGATGCAGGCCGTACAGGATAGTAACGCAGCCGGTTTCGGCAAGGAAAATGCAGTGAGTCGTACGGTGTCCAAAAGCTCTCACTTTTATAAGAACAGTAGCTGGGATTTGGTCGATGCCGAGGCAGAAGAGGATTTTAGTTATGATAAACTAAAAAACGAAGACCTTCCGGAAAATCTAAAAGGAAAGTCCACAACAGAAATTAAAGCCTATGTTGAAAAACAAAAAGATGCGAGAAATAGAATTCAAGAAGAAATTTCAGAATTGAGCAAACAACGTAGAGAGTTTATCGCAAATCAAAAGAAGGACAATTCCAATGGTTTGGAGAACGCAATGATCGATGCCCTTAAAAAGCAAGCGAAAAAGAAAGATTATACATGGAACTAAAAAAAAGCCCCTTAACCGGGGCTTTTTTCTTATACTATATCAAATAGTATCTTCCTTATCTTGTGTTTGGGCGTAACATTCCGTTGTATCTCATATCCTGAGACCAACGTGTAATCTTTCCTTCCAGGAAATTATAACCAAGAGTGATTTGATGGAAGCCTCCACTTTCGAATCGCACACTACCCGATTGATAGGTATAGGTATATGCGAACATGAATTTATTATAGTTGACTCCCAAAACAGGCGTGATATATTGTAATTTTTGATTTTTGATCTCAGTTCCATCCAGGAACTCGGACCCATCAAAACTATTTCGGTATGAAAGTCCTGCCCAAATTCTTCCAAATTCCAGCTCACGATAGGCCTTAAAGTTAATATCTATAGATTGTTCCCCGGTTCTTTCCTTCCATTGAAACAGGAATGAAGGTTCGTAAGCCCATTTTCCATAAGCGGTAGTCACAAAATAAGCCGATGAGATCAAATAGGTTCTTTGGTTATTGGGTTCGAGGTCTTCTGTAAAAAGATTTCTATTTTGGAAAATAATATTTTTTGCGGTTACGTGTCCTGAAAAATTCAGGAAATTGTAAGAGACTCCGGCATCTACATTAAAATAAGAACTACTTTGAATGATCCCGGCTACAATAGGGTCAAAATCATTGGGATCAAAATTAGTTTCATCCAATTTAGATTGTATCAGTCCCGCACTTAATCCAAAAGAAACCTGGTTTAAATCGGCTTTACTGCGTGAAAACATAATATGGTGAGCATAGGTTAAATAACCTCCAGTTTGGGAGTGGTATCCGTTCTTATCATTAAAAACAATAACTCCAATTCCTGATCGATCTCCAATTCTAGCGTTAAAACTCAATGTTTGTAAATTGGGCGCATCATCTTGATCAAACCATTGTTGACGGGCGCTAATTCTTAATTTGTTATAATTTGCTGCACCGGCCATTGAGGGGTGAAGTATATACATATTATCCGCGAAATATTCAGAATATGTAGGGATTCCATCCTGCGCTTGTGCAAAAAAGAAAGAGCAAATAAATAATAAGCTTAAGTAGGTTTTGTTAATCTTCATGGTAATTGCTTAACGTTTTAATGTAAAGTGTCCTTTAAACTCTTTAGTGGATTCATTTTCTTTATACTCCACTCTAAACCAGTAATCACTCGAGGGAAGTGGGTTACCATTATAGGTCCCATCCCATCCTGGCCCTAACGGACTTAGTTGCTTGAGCAACTTTCCAAACTTGTCAAATATATAAATTTTTGCCGTAGGGTCACCATTGGCTATACCAATGATATTCCAGGTGTCGTGGAATCCATCCTGATTGGGCGTCACTATGCGAGGATAATCTATTATCCCCAACTCTATGGTCACACTACCACAACCATTGGCATCCTTGATGGTCACTATATGATTGCCCGGCTCTACCCCGGTGAAGATACCACTATCCTGAAACGGCCCGTCATCCAACTGGAAGATATACACTCCCTGACCACTGGCCGAGGCCTCTATAGTATGGGTGGTATCAAAAGCATTGCTGGTTACCTGTGCATCATAGATCTGTGGTGGAGATGACACTACCACCGTGGTGGTCGCCGTGGTCTGGCATCCCGTCTGTAGCTCTGTCACCACTACCTCATATACACCCGCTGTCAGTGCCGTGATCGATGGCCCTATCTCATTGGGAAGGATCACTCCATCCAAAGACCATAGAAAACTATACTGGCTCCCATCCAAGCCCGTGTCGATCACCGGTGGAGAAACTTCCCCTTCTTCCTGTTGAATTGGATTGCCATTGATATCCACACACAATCGGTACTGCTCCTGTAATACCACCATGGGTAAGATCTCTACCTCTAAGATCACCTCTACAATAGCATAACAGGAATCATCATCCATCGGGTCTATCTCATTGGTCACTCGGGCATAGATCAACTGTGGGTTGATGATGTTGATATATATATTTGGCAAGGCATCAGTACCCGCTTCTGCCGTCTCTAGAGTCTCATGGAAAGTGATGATGAACTGCAGAGGATCCTGACCATCCAATATCTCCAGGGCCAGGGCATCTGCCTGAGAATCCAAAGGGGTAGGATTGCCCGGATCACTCCTTAGGGTAAACTGACCAATACCGTCATTCTCCTGGTAATTATCACAAATGGTATAAGGAAGTGCAGGCTCGGTTGCCGTGGTCCCTTCTTTTACCACCAATATAAAACTCAACTCATTGATCCCATCCACATAGTATATGTAACAACCCGTATCGAGATTTAAGATCCCCACATAGATCGTACGGGGATTGGTATCATAAATGTAGGGACTGCCAGAGGCAATAGCACCTGTCATGGCCATGGCATCTGAGGCACTCTCATAGTACTGTACATCGAATATAGCAGGATCCTGACCATTTAATATCTCAGGGTCCTTATCGTCCAAAATGATGCTCTCTATCCCTACAAAAGGTAACTGACATGTTATCTCATCGCTTATCTGGGCTGTGTCATCCGGCAATGGATTTACGATCAACTCCATGGGAACCACAGTATAACAGGCAAGAGAGCCAGGGATATCCCTGGTCACCCGCGCATAGATCGTTTGAGTAAAAGGTATAATGTTAGTATAAGGACTCATCAGTGCATCACCGGGATTACCCAGATCCGCTAAAATAGAAGTCTCATAATAGCTCACCACAACATCCCCCTCCCCATTGGCGATCTCCACATCCTTAGTGGTAAGATCAAAGAAAGGATAGATGCCATCCGTGTCATCATCACAGGCCACCAAAGGAGTGGGCTCCAATGCATTGGGATTGGGATCCACATTGATAAAGAAACTCGTCAGGGCCGTACAACCCTCTGTATTAAAGGCCGTTACAAATATCTCCTGCTGGGGGGTGATGATGTTTTGATAGGCCGTAGCATCCCCAACCGGTATATCGTTCATCTGATCCACCGCAGAACCGTAGTACCGCAGCTCAAGACTGACATTACCCAAATTGATCAAAAGAGTATTCAAGGTCAGATCGAAGGTCGATAACCCATCTGTAGAGCTGCTGCCTCCTATCTCATCATCACACAAGAACAGATCATCACCCATCCCTATGGTAGGAAAGGTGCCTACCTCCAACTCAAAGGGAGTGATCCGAAAACAACCCGTTAACAAACTCTCCAAACGAACCCAAATGGTCTGACCACCACTTATAAAAGCATTGGCAGAAACAATCGCATTGATCCCCGCTATGGCATCAGGCTCAAGTTCATAATAAGTGATAGGAATTACAAAATCTATCGGGTCCTGGGTCCCAAGAACAAAAGGATCGTTCAAGGTCAGATCGAACAGTGCCTGCCCATCACCATCATCATCACACACGCTCATCGGGTCTAAAAAACCCACCACAGGCATATCGGGTAGAACAACAACCACTAACTCCAACTCTACAATAGTAAAGCAAGGCAGGATCCCCGGAGGAACATCCCTTGTTATCCGGGCGTAAACAATCTGGCTGAAGGGAACTATATTGGTATAAGGACTTATGATCTCAGTGCCCGCAACACCCCCCTGGGCAGCTAAAAGATCCTCGTAATACAAGATCGATACATCCGGCTCGCCGGAAATGATCTCCACATCCCTCAAGGTAAGATCAAACCCCCCTACGATCCCATCATCATCATCATCACAAAGTGATAACGCTGTAGGAGTTAAATTAGGAGTGGGATTGGGCAAGACCGTTAAGGTCATCGTAATGACCAGTCTACAATCAAACTCAGTGGTCACACGACCAATGATCGTTTGAGGAGTCACAATGTTCTGGTACATCGTTGGGTCCACTATCGGATTGTCCGCCATCTCATCGGCCAGGGTCTCATACCAGGTAACTATCAAGGTCATATCCCCTCCCGTAACGCTAATGTCCTGAGTAGTTAGATCAAAGGTCGAGATCTCATCGGTGGAAGTACTGCCATTTAGCTCATCATCACACAAAAACATCTCAAAAGGACCCAGATCCAACGGCAGTGGATCAACCATCAAGGTCAATGGAACTATATCATAACATCCACTGGCCCCATTAGGGTTGGGTGGACTGGTGCTGGTAGCATTACCCACAACCAATATGTAGATCTCCTGTGGATTGGTGGAATTTAAAAAGTTAGTGGGTGTGGCAATAGCCAATGAAAAATCAGGTGCCGTTAAAGCCAGATCACCCGCTACTATAGCATCGGACTCCAAAACATAATAGTAAATGTCAAACTCCCCAGGATCCATACCTCCCAATACCTCCGGCTCTACCACAGTGAGATCGAAAAATGTAAAACCGTCGGGGACATTGTCATCGCATAAGCGTAAAGGCTCCGCCGGAGTTGTAGGGACTGGTGAATCCCTTACTTCCAAGAACAACTCCACAGTTTCATAACAAATACTCAATCCACTCTCTACCCGGGCCCAAACACTATCATTGTAAATATTATCATTGGTATAGGGACTAGCTAAAGGTAGAATTCCATTTTGGGCATCCAGTAAGGTGCCGTGGTAGGTAACAGACAGGTTCGGGTCTCCACCCGTAATATCAAGATCGGCCAGGGTGAGATCGAACTCGGCAAAACCATCATTGTCGACGTCACAGACCGCGAGAGGCATTGGAATATTAATAACAAATGGTGTATCAAATTCAATGAACACTTCCCCTTCAGACGTACAAACACCGCCTATATTCGCGATCAACTTATATCTTCCTGTAATCGTTACTATGAGGGTAGGACCTGTCTCGGCCGGGACAAAAGGAACGAATATTCCTGATCCCAATGGGTTTTCAAATTGCCACTCAAAGGTAGTACCCGGAGGAACATCCAAATTGGGAATAATTTCATAGGATTCCCCCATGCATCTCGCGTTACCATTTCCTGTAGTAAGATCAATTCCGAGATCGATACTACCAATATTAAAGGATCCGGCTTCCAGGAAAACCGCAATATCATACGCGGTATCGGTTTCATCGGCAATTACGAGCTTTATGGTATAGGGGTTTCCAATTATCACCGGCCCCATAGCAGTTAATTCGACGGTTTGCCCGTTTAGATCGATTGCGGCATCGGCAGCAATATTAAAGGGTTCAAAATTGTATTTGTCGAAATATTCTGGATTGACCGCGGCACATTGCCCGGGAACTGCTTCCCGTATGTTGGTTACTTCAATTGGAATGTTGGTTCCGGGAAGTACAGCCAGGTTTTGCACGACTCCGGTAATTTGGTCTGTTAAAATAAAGGCAAACGCATCTGAAAATGTACATTCGAAATTTTGATTATATTCTTCGGAAGCCATGATAAAATCAAAGCTGATCTGTGAAACAAACGGAATAAAATCGAATTGGATCCAGGAAGCATTGTTGGTATTTGTCGCAGTGGTAACCGCCTCAAGATCTGCATCACCCGGCCATCCGAAGCCACCATCGCTGTGAACCGTTAGGTTGGGTCCGGCTGCGTTCACTACATTTCCGGAAGTAAGAATAACTCCGGCCGCAAATGGAAAATCAGAACCATTACCATCAAATGATCCTATACCATTGTCATCACCAAAATCGGTTCCTGTAAGTTGCGAGAAATTTGAAGTCTGCGCACAGGTACCGCTTATTAAAATGTCCTGAACAAGCTGCTGTGTAGTTAATGTTTCATCTATTGTGATCTGGGAATATCCAATAACTGAAATCATTACTAGGACGGGGAGTACTAGTTTCTTCATAAATAGGTCATTAAGTTGTCAAATATATTGAATACATTGGTTTTCTTTAGTAATTTTACAAAAAAAAGCAATGAATGCTCAATTTTAACATTACCATAGAACCCACTAAGAACGAAAATATTGTAAAATTTACCACAAATTCGTTTTTAACACAGGCTAATAGCTTCGAATTCAAGAATATAGATGAAGCTAAGCCCAGTCCTATTGCACAGCAATTATTCAACTTTCCCTTTGTTAAAACTGTATATATCTCACAAAACTTCATTGCCATCGAAAAATTCGATATTGTTGAGTGGAATGAAGTACAGGATGAAGTGGCCGCTTCTATTACCGAATATTTAAATTCCGGGCAAAAAGTGATCACCGAAACCGATCCAGTCAAGATCGCGGTCACAGTATACGCGGAGGTCACCCCAAATCCCGCCGTAATAAAATTTGTAGCCAATAAACCGTTGGCCGATGGGATCTTCGAGTTTAAGAGCATTGAAGATACGTCTCACGCCCCTCTGGCTATGGAATTGTTTGGGTTTCCGTTCGTAAAAGAGGTATTTATAAGTGCAAATTATGTGTCGGTAATGAAACATGATGTTGCTGAATGGCAAGAAATATCGATGGAACTTCGTGAGTTTATTCGAAATTACCTTCAAAACGCAAAACCTATACTAAATGATGAAATTCTTCAGAAATTATCTACTTCCGAAGAAATTTCAGAAATAAACCAAAATAGCAGTAGTGATGCATTTACGGATATAGAAAAAGAGATCATAACCATACTTGATGAATATGTTAAACCTGCTGTCGCCAGTGACGGCGGCCATATTGCATTCGATTCTTTCAACGAAGATACCAAAACCGTTAGGGTGATCTTACAGGGTGCTTGCAGTGGTTGTCCTTCTTCAACGGTAACCTTGAAGAACGGAATTGAAACTATGCTCAAAGAAATGATGCAGGGAAGAGTTGCTTATGTTGAGGCTGTAAACGGTTAGTTTTAACTCCACCATTTCCTATTCAAGTTAGATTATAGAACCTTATATATACTTATTTAGAATATATTGGGATAGCAATTTTAAAGGTAATTGTAGTAATGGCAAATCCTGACTAAAGTTGGAAAATACCACCAGGAAAGCAGTTAGACTCGCGGCAAAAAGTATAAAGCAAATACGCTCTGTATACATCAGTGAGCAAAGTGTTGTTGTGGAAGGTGATAATGTCACGAGTTTATGGTAAACGTTAAATTTACTTTTGAAGTAAAATAACTCCGTACAAATCTTTTATTTTTATACGCTTTTGAAGGGGCAAAATCGTATTTTTGATATCCATTATTTATAGTCATGCAGAAATTCATATCTATTTTTATTCTAACAATATTGCTTGTTTCCTGCACTTCTTCAAAAAATGAAAATGTGAAAAAACACACCTACATCAACGATTTGATAAACGAGACCAGCCCGTATCTTTTGCAGCACGCCCACAACCCTGTAAATTGGAAAGCTTGGAACGATAAAACACTGAAACAGGCAAAGGATGAAAACAAATTAATGATCATAAGCATTGGTTATGCCGCATGTCATTGGTGTCATGTGATGGAACGCGAAAGTTTTGAAGATTCGACAGTAGCTGCTGTAATGAATAAGAGTTTTATCTCGATCAAGGTAGACAGAGAAGAACGCCCAGATGTGGATCAAATTTATATCAATGCAGTCCAGCTAATGACCGGGGGGGCCGGCTGGCCACTTAATGTTATAACTCTGCCGGATGGAAGACCCGTTTGGGGAGGTACTTATTTTCCAAAGGACAGATGGATCAATTCAATTGAAAGAATGCAGGAATTGTATGTTGAAAACCCTCAAAAACTCATTGATTATGCCACAAAGCTTGAGGAAGGGATCAAGAGTATGGACCTGATAGAACTCAACACCAACGAAGTTGATTTTTCCAATTATCCCACAGATGATCTCGTGAAAAAATGGCAACGAAGTTTTAGCAATACCTATGGAGGAATCAAAAGATCTCCAAAATTTATGATGCCTAACAACCTGGAGTTTCTGTTGCGCTATGCAGTTCAAAATAATGATGAAAAAGTATTGAAGCATGTTTTTTTAACATTGGATAAAATGGCCTACGGGGGTGTATATGACCAAATTGGCGGTGGTTTCGCGCGTTACAGTATCGACGTAAGATGGCATATCCCCCACTTCGAAAAAATGCTCTATGACAATGCACAACTAGTGAGTTTATACAGCAATGCTTATCTCGTGACCCAAAAACCCCTTTACAAAGAAGTGGTTGAAGAGACCTTACAATTTATCGCCCGAGAGATGACCAACACTCAAGGTGTTTTTTATTCCTCGTTGGATGCCGATAGTGAAACGGTCGATGGTGGAGGTGAGCTGGAGGAAGGTGCCTATTATGTATATACAAAAGAAGAACTGAAAGGAATACTGAACGAGGATTTTGACCTATTTGCCTCTTATTATAATGTAAATAACTTCGGAAAGTGGGAAAAAGACAACTATGTACTTGTGCGTGAAAAAACTGATGATGAAATCATAGAGGATTATTCAATTTCGATGAATGAGTTTCAACTAAAAAAGAAAAACTGGAAACAACAGCTTCTTGATTTCCGAAATAAACGCCCAAAACCACGGCTTGATGATAAGACGTTAACTTCCTGGAACGGATTAATGCTTAAAGGTTATGTGGATGCGTATAAAGTTTTTCAGAAGAAAGAATATTTGGACGCCGCTCTTAAAAATGCCAATTTTATTGCCAACATACAGTGGCAGGAAAACGGAGCCCTTTTTCACAGTTATAAAAATGGGAAAAGTACTATAAATGGATATTTAGAAGATTATGCCGCTGTTATAGATGCGTTTATCGCCTTGTACGAGGTTACTTTAGATCCCCAATGGATCAACAACGCAAAAAAACTAACCGATTACACTTTTACTTATTTCTTCGATGAAGAAAAAAGTATGTTTTATTTCACCTCTGATAAGGACCAAAAATTAGTGACTCGAAGTATCGAGTATAGAGATAATGTAATTCCGGCTTCCAACTCCATTATGGCAAAAAATCTTTTTGTTCTTTCACATCATTTTGATGATTCAAAGTTTGGAGAAACAGCAAGACAAATGCTAAAAAACGTCGAACCGGAAATGGACAGTTATCCCAATGGTTTTTCCAATTGGTTGGATCTGCTCGCCAATTATCAAACAAAATATTAT
>PVMK01189062.1_pt2 | contig 11770 bp, 11 predicted proteins | sample 1853481 | NCBI WGS metagenome assembly PVMK01 (sample SAMN08533507, study PRJNA380276) | Marine sediment metagenome, whole genome shotgun sequencing project. | reverse complement strand
AATGTTCACACGTTGCATTTATGCCATAGGGGCTTGTTTAGAGAGATGAACATCGAACGTCCAACGTCGAACATCGAATTAATGATGTCGCTCTGCTCCACTATTTAATTTTATTTGTTTTCTATTTCTGTTTCTTTTCAGCCCTTCGACTCCGCTCAGGGCCGTGAGCCTGTCGAACGGCCGTTTTGATACTCGTCACAGATATCGGACTTAGTTCGAATCGCTTCTTCAAGCTGCTACGCTTGCTTCGTCATCTTTTTTCTCATTCAACATTCGATGTTGGACGTTCGATGTTCGATGTTCATTTTTTCAGTTCCGGGGCCTTCAGCTTCGAGGCAGAATGTTAGTAAACTGGTATTCTTCTACCTCTTCACCCGCAGAGGCCTCAAAGTTGTTTTCACCCCATTGCTCGATTTCCAGGAGCTTCTTCCCGGATTCGTCGGTAAAACTCCACCGCAGAAACTCCCGGCCCGGTTCTTTGCCTTCCTTCAGGAAGTGGCCGCCGGCCGTCTCTTCCAGATAATAGGTCATCCCTTCGAATTCGATCTCGTCCGGCGGGTCTCCGTGCTGTTGTATGTGTTCCTTGAGACCGCTGCCCAGACTCCCAAAAGGGATCTTCCTGTTCCAACTCCAGTAATCTTCGTCGTCGGATTCCAGTTCGAGATAGACCGTCTCCTCGCTGCTTTTTAGCTGCCACTCGTGGGCCTTGTCGCCTTCACTGAAATCGTAGACATTGTAGGCCGTCACTTCCCAGGTCTTGAGGTCGTAATCCAGGAAGTAGCCTACCTTCAGGTTGGGCAGGGTAAGCTCTCTCAGCGGGTCAGGCTGGGGCTTGTCTTTTTTAAATAGGTCCTTGAAACCCATGTTCTCAACTATCCCCAACAGGGCCGTTAATCATTTTGATGCCCATTTGTTTCTTGAGTTCCAGAAGATGCACTGAAGCGGTAACCGTATTGCCGTTTTTCAGGGCCGCATCTATTTCATCGTCCACGCTTTTGTCCAGGTCGGCCATCTCTCCGTAGGCCAGGGCCAAGGCTTCATCTTCCTCGACCTTGCTCTTCATTTTTTCGAGCATGGCAATGGTGCCCGAGGAGTCGACCCTGGCGATCTGCTGGTTGATCTTCTTTGTTGCGGCCGCGGTCTTGGCCCTGGCCTTCAAAGTCACAAGATCGTTCTCATAGGTGTTGACGCTTGATTTGATCTTGTTGACATTGGCCTGAAGCTGGCCGGCCATCTGTTCGTGGCGTTCAGCCTCTTGGGCGAGCCTAATGGCATCGGCAGCGGATTCTTCTTTCTTGTTCAAGGCCTGAGTGGCCAGACGTTCGGCATCGGCCTGATCCATCTCACCGTTCTGCATTTTCTGAAGCAGCATCATGGCCTTACGCTCGTAATCCACGGTCAGTTTTTTGTGGTTGTCAGCCTCCCGCCTGGTGCGAACTGCAATGGCCTTGACTTCGGCCAAGCTGGTCATGGCTGCCTGAAGATCTTTCTTAAGATCCCGAATGCCCTGTTCGGTCATTTTGATCGGGTCCTCGAATTTATCAACTATGGCGTGTGCCTCGGCCTTAGAAACTCTGAAAAGACGTTTAAAAAGAGACATATTATGTTACCTCCTTAGGATGGGTAGGGAGCCATACCCTTCATTGTTGTACGTAACTGATTAGTTCGGAGCTGAATTCGGCCAGGGCCATACCCAGAGCCTGAATGGAGGACTCGAGTTCGTTCCGGTCGAGATTCTCCAACTGGAGCGTGTCCCGAAAGAGGATAAGCCTTGCCTCCTCGTCCATGACAAACGCGCCGTGGACCAGCTCGCGATTCATCTGCAGCAGGCGTTTATACAGGTCTCCCGGGCTGGACGGAATCTCCATGATCACCTGCTCCAGGACCAAGAGCGGGGCCTCGCAGTCGATCACCAGGTTTTTGACACCGTTGTCCTCATCATCAACCACTACCAGTTCTTCGGCCGGGTCTTCGCTGACAATGGGTATATTCATGTCAAGAAGATACGATTTTACCAGTTCGAATTTATCAGACATAACCACCTCCTATTTTCTTTATTCCAGGATAGAATACCTGGTCCTTAGGGCCGGGTGATAAATAAATGGCTCTGCCTTGGCTTTTTGTGTCTAAAATCACAAAATCCAAGCACCAAATTACAAATAAATCACAAATTCCAAATTCCAAACCGGTTCAAAGTGATTGCTTTTTTGTTTGGGATTTTGAATTTGGTCATTGGTATTTGTTTGTTTTTTGGAATTTGTTATTTGAAATTTCTTTAATGCAATGAACTTTTATCAAAACAATTCCCCTCTGGGGATAATCAAAGCCAGGCCCTCCCTCTGGAACCTGGTCTTTTAAACGTCTTAGATCGATTTTGGCCTGGATGAGGCGATTATGACCAGTTGGTCGTCCGGCCCCACGTTGTATTCTGAGTCTGGATTGGCCAGCAGTCTTTCACCCTTGGAGTCTTCAACCCCCACGCACAAAAAGCCGTGACTCTTTTTTAGCTCACACATTATATCAAAAAAGGTTCGGCCGCGCATGTTTTCCGGTACTTTGATCTTGTAAAGATCGCTCCCGTATCGGGTACTGACCAATTCAGAGATCATTCTGGTGATGCCATGGTCCAGGGCCGCCTGGACCAGAAGGTTGGTGCTCAGTTCGCCCACAACAATGATCTCATCCGCCTTGGCCCTCTGGCAGTGATCCACGTTTTTGGAGCGCATGAGTTCGACACAGGTGTAGACAGAGGGATACAGGCTTTTAATGGTCAGGGTATTCAGAATAGTCTTGGCGTCCCGGGCGTTGGCGTCAAGGCCGTCATCAGAAAGCAGGATCGCTGCCTGGGCCTCGGCCATGTTGGCCTTTTCCAGGGTTTCCGTATCGAGTTCGCCGCGGATGAAATGGAGGTTTGGATCGTCCAGTGGCTTTTCCTGTATCTCGGCGATAAGCACTACGGGCAATTTTTTGGACTTGGGGTCGGCCCGAAATTCGGCCACGATTTCAGAACCCCGAAAATTCCAACCGCAGATTACAAAATGCTGTTTGACTTTACTCACTCTCATCCCCTTATCTTCCATAATCTTGTTCTCGATGAATACCCCGGCCACCGTGGCCGTAAAGACTCCCAACAACCCGATTCCGAGGAGCATGACCCCGGTGCCGACGATGCGACCGCCAATGGTTACCGGCGAGATGTCGCCATACCCTACGGTAGTGATGGTCACCAGGGTCCACCACAGGGAGTCTAAAAACCCCATGTCTTTCTCAAATAGCGAAAACGTCATCGCCCCGAGAAGGATGAGGAAAATCAAAACCAGGCCTACCCGGTGCAAGTTTTCCCGGCGAATCAGTTTGAGAAACGGTCCAAAGAATCGCAAGACAGTATGCATTACTTGATAAGAACTCTCCTTTTTTGGCAAATCAGTATAGGCTTAAACAGGTTTGTCGGTCAACCTTAAATGACGCCATGTTGTGGATGAGGCATTATTAGTGGGGCAGACGCTTCAACAGCACTATATCTTCGGAAGATTACGGAATTTGGGACCACGCTTGATACCCATCATAATGAGCATTCCGTTCATACCGATTTTCATTGTCTGTTTCACTTTTTTATAAAATGAAACTTCTTGGTGTCCATCCTTGGCCGGGTCCTTTCTTAATTCGAGCGAATGCGGATAGTGTATAAACAGAGGGATCTTTCCAAATGAATTGACATTCTCGATTTTTTTAACCGCATCGAATTTCTGGTATTGATTAAACGCAGAAAATGCTGTTTCGGTCATCAATAGATACTCATCGGCCTCAATGGAATTTTTTAATAGTCTATGGGTGAGAATAACGTCCGGACCGCTGAGTTTAGAAAAGGATGCTATATCGTAAAACACTGCCTCACCAATATGGGTAATTATTTTTAATTTTAGATCCGATGCACCTTCACACGCATTGCAGTGACACATGTTCGACCGTAGCAAATCATGCAATCGGGTATAAAATACATTAAAAAATTCCGGTAATTTTTCACTGATTATGGCTACCATCTGTTCCCATGGGAACAATTCGGACTCTTCCACACCTATAAAGAAGATTGCATCTCCCTCAATTTCTATAATGCGCAGGGGGATTTTAATTTCGTCGATAAGGGATGTCATCAATTCAGTGATAATGACCTGTGCATGGGCGAGGGATTTCCGTTTACGGGTCATGAACTTTGTATACCCACTGATATCAGCGATAAGTATAACAACATGTTTTTGTTGATTTTCCATGGGTTTTTCTCCTTGCCGTAGTGGCGTTATACCATATGGGTATGGTAAGAGGAGCAGGTAAGCCCTAAGTACGCATATGCAAGTGTTACACCGAGGCCATCGGGTTAAAATTTATACAACTGCGTCCCTCCTGTTCTTGAGACCTGATAATCTGGAATTGTCCCTTCAACCGTTTCATTCATCGTTGGTTACCTTGACAGGAAATGACATTGTGCGGACCCTGACAACGGACTTTCCGCTATGAAGCGTGGCGGAATACCGGTCGGGTGGAGAGCCGTCTTAGGACGTCTACAGAACTACCATATTTCGTGTGACTATTTCCTGTTTTTGTATTCTTTAACAATTTCTCTAACATCATTTATTTCAAACCCATATTTTCTTTTTAAAGGCCCGAGTCGTTCTTCTGCTGATATTGATTCTGGCAATTTCAATGATTCAATAATATAAGTAGCCGGCACTCCTGTTGTTTCTTCTATGTCCTTTAATGTCATTGAACCGCGTATTGAAATTCCCTCATATTTATGGCGAGAAAGAAATGATGCTCCTTTGTTGGTTAAATCTCTTTCTGCTGGAGTTAGTAACGGAGATATGGCGAGCGCCAATACGGCTGCAAATCCAACGATACCCAATCCGGCCCTAAAGCCTGAGCCTTTGCGAGGCCGACCAGTAACGACACTCACGATCCACCCCCAGTGCAGTACTAAATGGAGCGCAAGTACGGAAAAAAAGGTAACTGCTATCCAGAAATGGATACCACCCCATTCGTGTCGATCAAGGCTCCAGATTGTTGAGTAGTGACCACTACCGGGAGGCAGGATATATCGCATAAGGACACCAGTCGTTGTCAGCATGACAAACCCGACAAATGCTACAACATCGATAATAAAGTTAAGATTGGTGCGTTTCATATAAATACCCGTACTGATTGATTACATGCTTTTTGGGCCTAAGCCATAAGGCGCGCGGATACCACGTCGCCCCCATGGGTTTGTTCGCGGTTCTATTTGAATCGATCATCCGATTTCCGACATGAGACGGTTTTCCTGGCTTTCTCAAGCCAGCCGGCCCGCACTTCCCTTTGAGCATCGAATTCAGGGACATAAGGCTTGATGTCCAGAAGCGGGGTTCCGTCGAGAATATCCACGTTCCGGATGTGCAGTACATTGTCTTCGATCTTGTCCAGTTGAACAACGGAAAGCCCGATCGAATTCGGACGTCTGGGCGCACGGGTGGCAAAGAGTCCCCGCAGCTCCGAATCCATGAAAGGCACAACTTGGAGCTTGAATGAGTAGCTGCGGTGGAAGTGGTACAGCAGGATGACGTGTGAAAAGCCGTCGAGATCCTTGAGTCCTGGGTGGAAATCCTCGAACACCTCAACAGTGCCCTTTACGCCGGCGGCGCCCGACGGCTGAATCGGCATGTCTTCGGGCTCCGTAAATGAGGAGTGGATGATCCCGATTGGTTCGAATTCGATCTTCATTTTCTCACGCGCATGTTTAATTGTTGGACAAACCCGAATGGTAAAATAGGGTCAGGGCTGTACCGCAGCTAACGTAAACTCGGTATATTTTGACATAATAACACACTCTCCTCTCTTTTTTCTACAATGAGGGTTTATACCTCTACTAAAAGAACATGTCAGCGTGCACAGGTTCGGGGTTAATCCATTCTTGCTGCTTAGAACTTACGCAAATATCGTCTCCGACTATTGAACTCTGAACCCTAAACCCCTGAACCTGAGTAGTCACATTTTTTACTCAAAAACTTATAAACTGCAGAGAAGTCTTCTCTCCCCAATCCGCTCTTCTTGGCGTTTCCATAGAGTTCTTTGGCAAGATTAGCCAAATACAGCGGTTGATTGTTCTCATAAGCAGTCAGGGCGACTAAATGCAAATCTTTGTGCATCCATTCTAAGGGGAACTGAACTTCAAAATCATCTGCTCGTATCATCTCTGCTTTTGCCTTGGTGAAAGGGGCTGAAACAACCAGATTGGGCAACGTGTTAAGCAAAAAATCCTTTGAAAGGCCCATTTTTTCTCCAAACAGGAGTGTCTCGGAAAAAATCAACATCGATTGCGCAAGAAGCGAATTCACGAGCATTTTGAATGAACTCCCTTTGCCTGTCCCTCCCACATGTATGACTTTATTGCCCATAAACTTCAATAATGGCTCTATTTTTTCTAAATTCCCTTTAGATCCACCAGCAAAGAAGACCAACTCCGCCTTTTCCGCAGTGGGTTTTGTTCCTGCAACCGGTGCATCAATAAATCGAACCTTGTTCTCCTCAGCTATGTTACTTGCCTTTAGAGAAAACGAAGGATTAACCGTCGAACAATCAACCCAAATTGAATTTTCCTTCATTTCAGAAATAAATCCGTCTTCCCCAATAACGATCTGTTTGACTACTTCAGGAGTGGACAGCATTGTAAAAACCACATCTGCGTCCCTGACTGCCCCTTTGTACGATGTTGCTCCTATCGCGCCCAATCCTTTGAGTTCTTTAACGGGATCATCAGAACGATTGAAGACAGTTAATTTTACCTCGTTTTTCAATAGGTTTTTGGCCATTCGGCTACCCATAATTCCTAATCCAATAAATGTTACATTCATTTTATTCTCCTCTTTTGAGATGTCATAACTTTTCATATAAACAAGTCAGCAGTTTTTTGTTCCCGTTTTTCCCGGAACCGTAACTTGTCAGGAGTATACAACAAAAGCACTATCAGTTCAATAAACAGAGGCGTTCTGAATTGTCAAAAGGCATGGTCTCCGGTTTGAGTCTGATGCAGATATGGACGAAAAAGACGGTTTTCATTCGTAACTACTCAGGTTGTCGGGTTCATCTCGCCTGCCCATAGACATCTTTGAATTCGTTAGACAATATCGGGTCTTCAATGCCGTCCTTGTCCTTGTCCTTAACCCTGAACGTTGAACCGCTGAACTCCTGAACCTGAGTAGTTACTTTCATTCAAACACTACTTGGGCTTCAATTCCATATAGGCCTGTTGTATTTCCTTAAAACGTTTATCCGCCAAAACCTTGAATTCTTCGCCCAGATGCATCACCTTGTCCGGATGATATTTCATCGCAAGTCCTTTATAGGCACTCTTAATCTGCTCCGCGGATGCATCTCTGCTGACACCAAGTATCCTCCAAGAATCCTTCTCACTCCCTTTTTCATCAAAGTGATAACCTGATCCGGAGGGTCCATTTGCAGCCCGCCCATTCCTGTTTCCTTTTTGCGAGGCCTGCCAGTATTTTTGATAGGCACTGGTATAAGAGAATCGTTTCTTCATCGGGGCATAGAAATACTTCCAAAGTAAAAACAATACGAACAGATCATCTAACCAGCCCAAACCGACAAAGAAATCGGGCAATAAGTCATAGGGAGAAAGGACGTAACATACACCGAGAATTGTTAGTAATATTTTCATCATTCCCCTCTGAAAGTTGGCATGTCAATGTCACTGCCCCTCTCGTTCAAGGGATTCCTTTAGAGAATAGAAAAAAATTGGATGAAGGCATCAGAAGTTGAGACTAAGATCTCGCGAGCTGAGTGGACCTTGATCCGTAAACATTAATATTCAAAAAAAAAGATAATTGGCTTTTGTACCAGCGCATGAATTTAAAAACATAAAATAACAGCAAGGTGTGTGCCAAACCATTCACACAACATCATTTTTTGTAGATCCTCTCGTCTCCACCGTGACCATGCCTGTTGTAAGGGACTTAGAAAACGATCCGCAGTTAACAGGATTCAAAAAATCATGGCCATGGAGACTCCTCTATGGTTATGGCTAACTCTATGATAATACTATGAATTTATTGATATTTATTTGAAAAATGTCGGATTGGTCCAATTTATATCCCAGAGTGGTTTCGACCCCGTTCAAGCCAAATTGACACTCAACGGGATGATCCGCATGGTCCAAGATTCATACCTTTTAATTTCCTTGAATGGCCGGAAAAGAAAAATGAATTGCTCAGGTCGATAGCGCTGGATACAAAGTATGCAAAGAGACTGAACAAAATAGTATCATATGGATAAAAAAGAACCACCGAAATCATTGGTTAGTGAGAAAAAGACTCTACCTCATATTCGGAATAAAGAGCAGACCCCTCGCTTTTGTCAAAGCATATGCGAATTGCTGACCTTCCTGAAATGATACCCGTAAATCGCGAGAGTGACTGCCAAAGGGAGGAGCCCGGGGCGACGAAAAAGTGTCCACCACAAAAGCCCCCAGTACTGAAATCGCTCTCTGCCAAGGATACCGAGGCGAATATTAGAACGAAAGAACGCAAGAAAACGCTGATAATCGAACGAAACACGGACCTTTGGCGCGTTATACTCCCTCAGGAAAGTCTTGATACGTCGATAGTAGTTCTCATGCGAATAAATATGCAGCATTATCTTTTTATAACCCTGGCGCAGTGTATCAAAGTCCATTCGAGGGATTATGTTAGTTGTGCCATCGGTGTCCCCAGACATATGACCAAGTAACCGCCCCTCCTGATTTAAACGCTCGTAGAGCTTTGTGCCGACAGGGGCTTGAAGCAGCCCGACCATTGCGGTTACGATTCCACTTTTCTGGATAAAATCGATTTGCCGTTGAAAAATGGACTGGGTATCGCTGTCGAATCCAACAATAAAGCCCCCCTGCACTTGTAATCCCGCTCGTTGAATACGCTTTACACTTTCGATCAAGTCACGGTTTTTGTTCTGCTTTTTGTTGCATTCAGCCAGACTCTCCTCATCAGGTGTTTCGATACCTATAAAAACCGCATCAAACCCGGCTTGAACCATCATCTCCATCAATTGCCTGTCATCGGCCAGATTTACAGAGGCTTCCGTATTAAAACGTATTCCTTTTTTGTCTTTTCTCCATTCAACCAACGCCGGCAAGAATTGTGTTTTGAGATACCTCTTGTTGCCTATGAAGTTGTCATCTACAAAAAAGACCTGTCCACGCCATCCCAGGCCGTAAAGGGCATCCAACTCTGCAATAACCTGCCCAGAGCTCTTAATACGAGGTCTGTGTCCAAATAGGGCCGTCACGTTGCAGAAATCGCAATCAAAGGGGCAGCCCCTTGAAAACTGGACATTCATTGAGGCATATCGCTTCATATCAGCCAACTCCCAAATGGGAATCGGTGTTTTCGAGATTTCGGAAAACCCAGCAGTTTTGTATACCCGTTTAGCAGATCCCAGTTCCACGTCCGCCAAAAAAAGAGGCAGGGTCAGTTCGGCTTCATTGAGCACAAAATGATCGACCTCATCAAATTCCTCGTATTCGCTGGTGAAAAGCGGTCCTCCTGCAACAACCTTGATCCCTCTCTCTTTGCACCGGGTAATGATTTGATGGGCTGAATCCCTTTGGACCGACATCCCGCTGATAAAGGCCACATCAGCCCATTCCAAGTCTCTTTCGGTGATTGATTTGACATTCAGATCAATTAGGCGGGTTGACCATTCTTTGGGAAGCATCGCTCCCAATGTGAGCAGACCAAGCGGTGGGAAGGCGGCCTTTTTGTGAATAAACTTAAGTGCGTGCTTAAAACTCCAGAACGTGTCTGGGAACTCAGGGTAGATCAGAAGTGTTTTCAAGAGGTCTCCTTTTTTTTTGCGCAAACCCTAAGCTCATAAATTGTGGTCGCGAGTTGAGAATCGAATCATGAGGGGTCATGGTGGTTTTTTTTGCTGTCTTGAGGGGGTGATGACATTGTAAACCCTAACGTTGCATAAAATTTGAGTTCAAAACGCTATAGATTAGATCAGCAAGGGACGATGGACTATTTTCAAGGGTGAAAGCGTATTTAACATACGGTGAGGTCTTGAAAATGGGCCAGCGTTTCTTGATGGCCTGATATAGAGCGAGCAAAGCGGTTTTGGGCCAAATATTTATGCAATGTTAGGGTAAAGGCCTAATACCCGCTTATCAGAGGCATCTATGCTTTCATATACACGCCCCTACCCACACTCCTGACTTTGCCTTGATTCTTGTTAAATGCTCCCTAACTTACCATTTTCATCGAGAATATCAACTAAAAATCAAAAAAAGTTGATTCCTTTTAGGGGGTTTTGCGATTGAGGCGCGGTCAAATATGACCCGAAGATGGAATGCGAAAATGTGAAGTTATTTTTGCGTAAGCCCTAAGATCTCTGTCATTTTATCAGGCTGAATATCTTTGTCCTTGATATTGGACATGATTTCATTCTTCAAAAGGAAGCGGGTCAAGGGATACCGGAACAGTCCTCAACTTCATCTTGACGTCATCTTTATGCACAATAATATTTTTGAGCCAGTTGATATTGTCCTCCTCCGGGAAATCGTTCCGGTAGTGCGAACCGCGGCTTTCTGTCCTCAACAGAGCGGTCCGGCAGATCATATCAGACAATAGCAACATATTCTGAAATTCCAGGTATTTTTTTAAATCACCAATATTTTCCCGATGAGAATCAATGCCACTCCGTTTCAGTTCCTCGATCCGAGAGAGGACCTTTTCCAAGGAACCGGCATCACGGATTACTCCTGCCCCGTCCCACATTGTTTTCTTGAGAGCTTCTGTTAATGTTCTCACGTTCTCAACAGGTCTAGCCGGGCTGAAAGCCAATCTGTCCTTTTCCTCTTTTAACAGACTGGACGGGATCTGCGGCATATCGATTTCCTTAGCCCTTTTCGCTGCGTTGCGGCCGGCTATACCACCCATCACAAAAACCTCGGCAAGGGCATTTCCAGCAAGCCGATTTGCCCCATGAACACCGGCACAGACCTCACCAGCGGCAAAAAGGCCGGACTGGGAGGTTTCGGCCTGTTCATTCATCATAACACCGCCCATACAAAAATGCGTGGTTGGAGCCACCGTAATCGCTTTTTTCTCGGCCATCCATTTCAAAGGGATCAGGCCGCTTATGCTATTCAAGTAAGCATCCTTGACCGGGCTGAGGTCCAGTAATACACCGCCATCCACATCCAACCCATTGAATATCTCAAAGGCCATGGCTCGTGATAGCCGGTCGCGGGTCATGGTCATGGGATCATCCAGGTTATGTTTGGTGATAATATCTTCGCCTTTGGCGTTTTTTAACCTTGCCCCACCACGAAGCACAAGAAACTCATAAAAGAGCATTTTATTACCGTGTGTTCCCATGCCGGTGGGATAGAACTGCACGAATTCAAGGTCCATAAGGGGGACCCCAAGATCATAGGCCAGTGCAAGCCCGTCACCGGTTATGCCGGGGACGTTGTTTGTTCGATGGTACACATGACTGTAACCGCCGGTAGCCAGAACCACGCATTTAGCACAGATGGGCAGGAAACCGCCGTCATCCGTAATACCTGAAGCCCCGGCAATACGTCCATCCGTGGTGTAAAGCCTGGTTACAAACAATTTGTCCAGGAGTTTGACCCCCATTTTTTGAGCTGATTCTTTAAGAGGATAAATGTAGTTAAGCCCGCGGGGACGTTGGGGGGTAACATGTCGGGCCTGGCTGTGTCCAGGGA
>PVMK01179878.1_pt1 | contig 11770 bp, 10 predicted proteins | sample 1853481 | NCBI WGS metagenome assembly PVMK01 (sample SAMN08533507, study PRJNA380276) | Marine sediment metagenome, whole genome shotgun sequencing project. | reverse complement strand
CACCCGACCTCAGTCTGGTGAGATTGTATAAAATATCCTCTACCTTTGCCACTTCACCCTTTTTCCCTTAAGTTTGTGAGCTTTAATTTCTAATAATAAATAACCGGAGTGGTTTGCTTAAATTTTTAGCTATTGCAAAGGATAGTAACAGCAAAGCGAGAGCAGGATATTTTGAGACGGATCACGGTAAAGTTGAAACGCCAATGTTTATGCCGGTTGGAACCCAGGGAACAGTTAAAGCTGTAAACCAAAGATTCCTTGAGCAGGATATTAAAGCTCAAATTGTTCTTTCAAATACTTACCATCTGTACTTAAGACCAGGTACGGAAATTATTGAAAAAGCCGGCGGGCTGCACAATTTTATGAATTGGGAAAAACCAATTCTTACAGACAGCGGAGGTTACCAGGTTTTTAGTCTTTCTGATTTGAGAAAATTGAAATCGGACGGTGTTGAATTCAAATCGCATCTTGATGGCTCGAAGCATTTTTTCACTCCGGAAAAAGTAATACAAATTCAACGCAGTATTGGTTCAGATATAATGATGGTTTTAGATGAGTGCACTCCATTCCCTTGTGAGTATGATTATGCTGTAAACTCAACAAAACTTACAAGCGATTGGGCAATCTTAAATAAAGAAGAATTTGAGAAATCAAAACCGTTGTACGGGCACAAGCAATATCTGTTCGGAATAATACAGGGAAGTGTTTATAAAGATCTTCGCGAAAGATCAGCTAATGATTTGATAAAATTAGATTTCGATGGTTATGCTATCGGTGGATTAGCCGTCGGTGAACCAACAGAAGAATTGTATGAGATGACGGATTTCACAACCGATTTTATGCCCGAAGAAAAACCAAGATACTTAATGGGTGTCGGCAGACCAGAAAACATACTTGAATCGATTGAGCGTGGCATTGATTTATTTGATTGTGTTATGCCAACAAGAAATGCACGGCACGCAATTTTGTTTACATGGAACGGTGTATTCTCATTAAGGAATGCAAAATATAAAAATGACTTTACCAAAATTGATGAAGGATGCAACTGCTACACGTGTGCAAATTATTCGAGAGCATATTTAAGGCATTTATTTAATGCAGGTGAAATACTTGCTTTAGAGCTTGCAAGTATTCACAATCTTCATTTTTACTTAAGGTTTGTTGCTGAAGCAAGAAAACAAATTGTAAGCGGTTCTTTTAAGGACTGGAAAAATAAAATAGTGAAAGAAATATCAATTAAAAATTAACTTAATAACGGAGAAAACATGGATCTATTAATTGCAATGGCTCCCCAGGGCGGTGAGGGCGGAGGCAGTATGGTTAGCACTATAATTATGTTCGGTGCTATATTTTTAATCTTTTATTTTATGATAATTAGACCGCAGCAAAAGAAATCAAAGGAAAGAACAAAACTTCTTTCAAACCTTGAAAAAGGAGACAAAGTGGTTACAAGCGGTGGAATACATGGAATTATTTCAGGTCTTGATGAAAAAACCTGTCTTCTGCAGGTAAGTGATAATGTCAAAATTAAAGTTGAGAGATCAGCAATTGGTACAGTTCTTTCAAAAAAAGGTGATTAACAACCAGATCTGTAGTCGCAGGCTTCAGCCCGCGCATTTTAAATAGATGACAGCCATTGGCTCTAACTAAAACAAAGATACCGTTTGGTTAGAGCCATTTTTATTTGTCCATTATAAGCATATGTTTGTAAACAAATTAAATCACTGTAGATAATACCGTAAGGTTAATTTTATAAAAATTATTAAGAATATCATGAAAATAATCTCTAAAATATTTTTTCTTTTACTTTTAATATCTTCTACTCTACTTCCACAAAAAAAAGTTTATGTGGCCGTTATTGAAGGTGAAATAGACCTTGGACTTGCACCATATGTACGAAGAGTAGTATCGGAAGCAGAAAAAGAAAACGCTGATGCAATAGTTTTTAAGATTAATACATTCGGTGGAAGAGTAGATGCAGCAACTCAAATAAAAGACGCGATCCTTTCGACCAACATTTTGACAATAGCATTTATTAATAATCGCGCAATCTCTGCCGGCTCTTTAATAGCTTTATCATGTAATAAAATCGCTATGGTAGAGGGAAGTTCAATTGGTGCTACTACCGTTGTTGATCAAGCGGGGAAAAAGCAGAGCGAAAAATATCAATCTTATATGCGTTCCGAAATGCGTTCCACGGCAGAAAGGAACGGGAGAAGAAAAGATATTGCCGAAGGGATGGTTGATGAAAGAGTTGTCGTAGAAGGTTTGGTTGATTCCACACAATTGATAACACTTACTTCCGAAGAGGCATACAATTATGGTATCGCCGATACGTTGGTGAATGATATCGATAAATTGTTGTCAGCTTTTAATTTAAAAAGTGCAAATAAAATTGAGATTAATCAAAACTGGGCAGAAGCAGTAGTAAGATTTTTAAATAATCCTATTATCACGTCGATATTAATAATGATTGGATTTTTTGGATTACTTGCCGAAATAAAATCCCCCGGCTGGGGAGTCCCCGGTACAGCCGGATTGATTGCACTTACACTTTTCTTTGGAACATCTTACATTTTACAGCTAGCTTCCGTTATTGAAATTTTGATGTTCATTATAGGTGTTGCTCTAATTTTACTTGAGATATTTGTTATCCCGGGATTTGGAATTGCAGGAATAAGCGGAATAATTCTAATTTTTGCTTCTCTCTTTTTCTCGCTTGTAGGAAGCGATCCGTTTTTGGATTTCGAATTGGTTTCGCGTGCGATCATTCAACTATCAATATCTCTTGTTTTAGCGCTTGTTCTTATTTTTGTTCTTGCAAAATATCTTCCTAAAACTTCAATCTTTAATAAGTTTGTTCTTTCGGTATCTGAAAAATCAGTTGATGGATTTTCATCCCATTCTTTTGCGGAAGATTTAATTGGTGCTGAAGGAATTGCACTTACAACTTTACGACCGGCAGGCACTGCAAAAATAAACGGCAGACGTGTGGATGTAATGACGGAATCAGAATACGTTGAAAAAGGTAAGAAGATAAAAGTCTTAGCCGTTGATGGAATAAGAGTGCTTGTTAAGGAAGTATAAAAAAATTAAGCGGAGTGCATTAGAAAAACACTCCGCTAGAAATTTTATAATAGTTCAAGAATATTATCATTAGCCATTAGTTCAGTCGAAATGCCTGTCATTACTCCCTGTGGCGAAGGCATCTCCATTGTATAAGATATTTCTAAAAAAGTTTTGGTCTTACTTTTTTGAACCATTCCTTTATCAAGATTAAAAAATATTTTACCGCTTGCTTCAGAAACAGGTGTTTGAAAAACATAGTTTACGCCTTTGTTAGTATGCCTGGTTTCACCTTCAACAGCTGTAGTTGCTATTTCATTTATGATAGCAATCCTATCGTTGTTTAGCATTTCTATGTCTGAAACTTCATAATGGTTTGTATACTGAAGTTGAAAAACTAATACCGGAGCAGGATCCATCACTTTATCCCAGGTTGATTCAACTTCGAGTTGTTGTGCAGGAAGTTCTCTGAATATCTGACTGAGTAGAGGTTTAAGCAGGTTATTCACAATTTCATCCTTAAAAATTGCTTTATCTTCAATTTTCACCGAATCCTTCATACCACTTAACTCCAGGTATCTGTCGGTCACGTTATCTACCTCGAACACATCAAGCAGTTCACCATATTTCGTTATCCGAAAATGAAACGGGTTATCTACTAATCCTTCATGCTCAATAAATCTCTGTACCTCCGCCGAATCTAACCCACTGCCGGATTGATATGTTATCTTCTCGCCATTAACATCTGCCTCTGCACTTATGTTAGTAACATTACATTTTAATTCTGCAACGCTGTCGTTCTCAACCGCAATTATGTTAAACTTTATTATCCGTATAATTTTCTGATCGAATATATTACTCATCATGGAGTCTGTTTTCATACTACGTTTTGAGTGAGATAGCGTTGTTAACCTGTAAATAAACGACTCACCTTCATTAAAATTATAAGTTAATGTGAAGTTGTCATTTTCAGTAATCTCTTCGATGTTTGTAGTAGGAAGGTCAGTTGAATCAAATTCTTTAACTGCCCTATTAAGTTTTTCTTTTTCTTCTTTATTTTCAGTTTCACTGCTGCATTGAATAATAGTTAAAGAAAAAATAATTGTTATTAAAATTAAAATGTGTTTTTTCATTTTATCCTCAGTATAGTAAATATTTTTTTCTTATTGATTTGAACTTTTCTAATTCGATTTCCCAGCTGCTAATTATAGTGGAAGGATTTGTACCGGCGAGCAGATCTTTTCGTAACTTATCATCCCCTGCCAGTTTATCAAAATAATTGTCTTTAAATTTGAAATTATCGGGATACAACTTAAGCAAAGAATAAATCAAATATACCCCGACCTCTACCGCATTAAATTTTTTCTTATCTGTCAGCTTAAATTTTACTCCGTTACATTTTATCCCTTCGTATTTAGGATGAACAGCTTTGCCTTTAATATTAACTGGAGTGAATGATGCCAGTGAAAACTCAATCCCTGCAATATTTAATGATTTTAAAATGTTTGTTAAGTCCTTAGAATTAATAAACGGTGCACCAATTGTTAAAAAGGGATTGTCCGTTCCTCTTCCCTCGGAAACATTTGTACCTTCTATAAAAGCCGTGCCGGGATATATCAATGCTGTTTCGAAATTTGGAATATTTGGTGATGTTGGAATCCATTCTCTGTCCATTTCATCCCAAAAATAATTTCGCTTCCACCCTTTCAATTCTATTATAGCTAATTCTGGTTTACTGCTTGTGTTAATAAAATTTTCTTCAACAAATAATTCTGCAATCTCACCAATAGTCATTCCATGTAAAACCGGGATTGGCGCAATTCCAATAAATGATTTGAATGCTGTATCAAGCACAGCTCCGCCGACGTTTAATCCGCTAATTGGGTTGGGACGATCGAGTACGATAACGGGGAGATTATTTTCAGCAGCAGATTGGAGTAAATAATAAAGAGTGGAAATGTAAGTATAAAACCGCGCTCCGATATCCTGAATATCAAATAAAATGACATCAATATTTTTCAGCATTTCTTTTGTTGGCTTTTTTACATTACCGTATAAAGAAAATATCGGGATTCCTGTTTTATCATCAATCGAAGATGATATTTTACTCCCATCACTAATTTCTCCTCTTATTCCATGTTCTGGTGAGAAAAGTACTGTGATATTTATTCCTATTGCTAGTAAAGTATCAACGAGATGAACATTGTTTGGTAAAACTGCAGAATGATTTGTAACAATTCCAACACGTTTATTCTCTAATAAATTTATATGTTCTTTTAGAAGAACTTCATTGCCAAAAAAAACGTGAGTTTTACTATCAGAGGTTTGGCAACTAAGATTCGCAAATAAATTAAGGATAATAAATATGTAGGTAAAATATTTCACTTATCTCGAAAGCTTGAATACGGCATGCGGAACTTGCCTGCAGAACATTCAGCCAGCAGGTTCATTTCAGCATCTCTTCGAGAGGTTTTAGATTCCGGATCAAGTCCGGAATAACATTTATGAGACAGTTTCTGATCATTGTAAATATCTTTTTTATTCAGAATAATTATTTAACAGTTCATCAGTTGAAAAGAAATGAGCAATTTCCTTTGCTGCATTCTCATCTGAATCAGAACCATGTACTGCATTAAACTGAATATCCGTTGCAAACATTTTTCTTATTGTTCCTTCATCAGCTTTTGCAGGATCGGTAGCGCCAATTAATTTTCTGTAATCTCCAACTGCATTTTCTTTTTCCAAAGCAATCGGAATGCAAGGGGAGGAAGTCATAAACTCAACCAACTCACCAAAAAACGGTCTCTCTGTATGAACGGCGTAAAACCCTTCGGCTGATGATTTAGTTAGATGTATCATCTTCATTGCTTTTATTTTAAATCCCGTTTTAATTATTTTATCAATTATAGCTCCTGCGTGTCCGTTACCAACAGCATCAGGTTTAATTATTGCTAAAGTTTTATTACTCAATTTATTCTCCGTAATATTTTTTTATGATTGTAGTTGTTCTAATTATTAATGAAGCCCGGCAATGCGGGCTTCCTAAAGTTTGTTCTCAAAATTAATTATATAAATTATTTTTTCTTTGTTGCTGCTTTCTTTTTTGAAGTTGATTTTGTAACTGATTTCTTCTTAACGCTTTTTAAAGCTTTAAGCATTGTTGTTCCAATATCTGCAGGACTTTCAGAAATTTTTATTCCGGCTTTTTTCATTGCAGCGATTTTTTCCGCCGCAGTGCCTTTACCACCAGCGATGATGGCACCTGCGTGTCCCATTCTTCTTCCCGGCGGTGCAGTTCTTCCTGCAATAAAACCAACAACAGGTTTCTTAACATTCTTTTTGATGAATGCCGCTGCTTCTTCCTCAGCAGTTCCACCGATTTCACCTATCATTACTATTCCTTCGGTATCCGGGTCTTCGTTAAACATTTTTATTATATCCGTAAACTTCGATCCTATTATTGGGTCTCCGCCGATTCCCACTGCAGTCGATTGTCCCAAGCCAACATCAACTATTTGTTTAACAGCTTCGTAAGTTAAAGTTCCGCTTCGCGATACAATTCCAATGGTTCCTTTTTTATGTATGAAGCCGGGCATAATTCCAACTTTAGCTTTTCCTGGTGAGATTGCTCCCGGACAGTTAGGACCAACTAAAACAACATCTTTATGTTTTATTGAGTTATAAACTTTAACCATGTCAGAAGTTGGAATACCTTCTGTCACACATATGATTACTTTAATTCCTGCATTTGCAGCTTCCAATATTGCATCGGCAGCAAAAGCAGGGGGCACAAAAATTACTGATGTGTTTGCTTTTTGATTTTTTACAGTTTCTTCCACTGTATTGTAAATTGGAATGCCTTCGAAACTTAGTACCGCCTTTTCCAGGGGTTACTCCTGCAACTACTTTTGTTCCGTATTCAACCATCTGTCCTGTATGAAAAGAACCCTCGCTGCCGGTAATACCCTGAACAACGAGCCGTGTTTTCTTATCAACTAAAATACTCATATTCTATTTTTCCTGATTTATAAAGAGTAGAAAAAAATTAAGTTTTCAAAGTTAAGGAAATTGTTAGAAATATCAGCCAAAAATTTTGCTAACAACTTAATTTTTCTTATGAATTAAGACAAAACTGGCTTACTTGTGGATAAGGAATTTCTAAACAATTATTACATATCCCTTCTTCTAATATTTTCGGAACAATTATTGAATACTTCTGGGTAATTCGAATATAGTTGTCTTTAATTAAATGTTTTTATATGTTCGCCATCAAATGTTTAGAAAATTTTACACATATGGATTAATTCTAATTCTTCTTGTTTCGACAACAGGTCTTACTATTACATGGCACTTGTGCAAAACCTTGAATGTAGTTAGTACTGAAGAATGCGCTATGGAAGACATGGCATCAAATAATGTGTCTCCTAGCTGCTGTGAGACAGAGGACGCAAAAGCAACTATTTCCGGTTATATGCCTGTGTGCTGTGAAATTGAACTGGTTGAAAATAAAGTTTCCGACCAATTTTTATTTGTTAATAACGAGACGAATAAAAATACCAATTTTACTGTCATTTTAATTAACACCAATATTCTATGGGATTCCAATCCGTTAGAACATTCCGAATACAATTTACACAATACATCTCCTCCTCATCTCGATAGAGATTTGTATATACAAAACTCAATCCTTCTTATTTAATACCCCTTTTGAATTTTTACCAGGAGAAAAATCTCCGCCGGTAAGCTGCGTCTCTACGTTCAGTTTACCAGGTTAACTGTTTTTGTTAATAAACGAAATTCAATGATAAGGGTACAGATATGTATTCAAATAAAAATTCAATTTGGGTATTTCTATTAATACTGTTTGCATTTAATAATTATGCTCAAGTAGATGATTTAGATCAAATGATTGGGCAGGCAATTTTGCTAAGCCCTAAAATAAAAATGCTTGAAGCAAAACGTAATGCTGCTTACAGCGGTATTGATAAAAACTCAAACTTGCCGGATCCAGTATTAACTCTCGGATTGGTTAATGTTCCTACAAATTCTTTTTCTTTTGATCAGGACCCTATGACTCAGAAGATTGTGGGAGTTAGACAAACCTTTCCATTTCCCGGTAAGCTCGGTGCGATTGAAGATGCTTCGGCGATAGATACGTTGATAATAGACCAGGAAATTAGAGATGCAGAAAACGAAATCAGAAAAAACGTTAGTAAAAAGTATTACGAGTTAAGTTATTTAAAAAGATCAATAAAACTTTCAAAAGAAAGCAAGATTCTACTGCAAGAGATTGCAAAAGTTGTAAGTACAAAATATACGGTGGGTACTGCAAGCCAGCAAAACCTGCTAAAAGTTCAACTTGAAATAACAAATATCATCGAAGAAATTGATGAGCTTGAAAGCCGTAAAATAACGGTGCTTGCCGAACTTAACTCTTATCTCCTTAGAGATACTGCAATACCTATAAATACAATCCACTTTGAAGAGATCGATTTTATCGAACTGACTACTGCTCAGCTTGATTCACTTTCCAGAATTCACAGACCATATCTGAAGGGAATACAGTTAGCAGTAAAAAAATCGGAACTGAACGGAACCGTAGCAGAAAAAGATTACTACCCAAATATAACTCTTGGATTGCAATATGCATTTCGCGAACAGATTGCTGCAACGGGTTTGCAGCTTAATAACTTGTTCTCTGTTGTAGTTGGTGTAACATTACCTTTTAACTACGGTGGTAAAAATTCCTCTAAAGTGGAAGAGGCAATGTCGATGAAGCAATTCTATTCCAGCCAATATTCTTTTGCCCTTCAATCACTGCAAAGCAATTTCGGTGGTGCAGTTGCCAATCTAAATTCTTTAAAGGAAAGAATAAAACTCTTTGAAGAAGGATTGCTTCCTCAAGCAAAACAAAACCTTACTGCAACTTTATCACATTATCAAGTTGGACATATTGATTTTATAAATGTGATCGATGCGCAGGATCAGTTATTTAAAATTGAAACAAACGTTTACAGATTAAAAACCAACTACTTAAAACAGATATCTGACTTAGAATTTTTAGTTGGTAAAACTTTAAGAAATTAATTCCCGGAGATATTAAAGTGAAAAAGAAAGAAATAATAATCGGCATAATTGCTCTAATCATTATTGCTGTACCATTGTACATTTTTGTGCTTAGTCTCGGCAGTGATGATCATACTCATATAATTGCGGATGGACAGCTTTACACATGCGGTATGCATCCCGAAATAATATTGGATGAGCCGGGTAACTGCCCGATTTGTGAAATGAAACTAACACTGATAAAAAGTAGCGGCAGCACAAAATCATCCGGTGAAAGAATAATACTATACTGGCGTGCACCGATGGATCCGAATGAAATTTATGATGAACCTGGTAAATCTAAAATGGGAATGGATTTAGTTCCCGTTTATGAGGATGAAGCCGATGGATCGGGTATTGTAACCATAGATCCGCAAGTTCAGCAAAACATGAATGTTAAAACTGAAGTAGTTGTAAGCAAATCACTTTCAACCGAAGTAATTACAAACGGAGTTCTGGAAACAGATGAAACGAGTGAGTACATAGCAACAACAAGAGTGAATGGATGGATTGAAAAACTTTATATCAATTTTACAGGACAGAAAGTAAGAAAAGGTGATAAACTGATGGACATCTATTCACCTGAATTAGTTGCTGCACAGCAGGAATTGATCACCGCATTGTCTTATAATGAATCTGTTAAGAAAACGAATTTTCAGGAGATAAGTGAAAGTGGTGAAGAACTTATACGAAACGCTGTTAAGAAACTTCAGCTTTTTAATATTTCTGATTCAGAAATTGAAAGAATAAAATCTACAGGAAAGGTTAGAACATACTTAACTCTTTATGCAAAAAAATCAGGTACTGTTCTTAGTAAAAATGTTCGGGAAGGTGCAAAAGCTGAAATACGTTTTAATTATTTGCCCGGAAAAATTTATAACGGTACTGTATCGTTTATTTATCCGACTCTAGACCCCATATCGCGCACAGCAAAAATTAGAATTGTAATTGATAACAGTTCAGGCAAATTAAAACCTGCAATGTTTGCAAATATTAAAATTAAAGGTGAAGACCTTGGAAATCGACCGACCATTCCTGAAAATGCAGTGCTGCGGAGTGGATCACGCGATATCGTAATTCTTGCCTTGGGCGATGGAAAATTTAAACCTGTAGATGTTGAGCTTGGTACTTATGCCGATGGTTATTACCAGGTATTAAAAGGATTAAATGAAGGGAATAAAATTGTAACATCTGCACAATTCTTAATCGATTCAGAGAGTAATCTCAGAGCAGCTATAAGCCAGTTCCAAAGCGGTGAAAGTGAAACGGAAAAAGTTAAGAATGAAACCCAGGACAAGAAACCGGAAACTAAAGATGAAAAACATGAGCATTCATCATCGTTAGTGCGGGAAGGTATAATTGATGTTGAATCGATTGATGTGAATAAAGATGAAAAACTTTTTGAGTGCCCGATGGATTGGAATGTTCTTACGGATGAAGAAGGCAGATGCCCGGTTTGTAATATGTATCTTAAAGAATTTACAATTGATGAAGTAAAAGCAAATTTAGATAAACATGGTTACGAATATAAAAAATAGAAAGATATTACTAGTCATCCTTCGACAAGCTCAGGATGACCGTCACACTGAGTTTATCGAAGTGTGACAATAAAAAGTTAATCAAGTTTTTGGAGAATTTAAATGATAACATCAGATCAAAATAAAGACAGCATAATTGCAAAGCTTATTGAATGGTCAATCAATAATAAATTTCTTGTAATTATTTTTACATTGGCTTTAATTGCTGCCGGTGTGTGGGCGGTAAACGAAACCGCCGTAGATGCCATCCCCGATTTGAGCGATGTACAGGTAATTATCTACACCGAATACCAGGGGCAGGGACCGCAGATAGTTGAAGACCAGGTAACCTATCCGCTTACAACAAAAATGCTTTCGGTTCCTTTTGCACAAAGCGTAAGAGGATATTCATTCTTTGGATTTTCAATGGTGTATATCATCTTTGAAGATGGAACAGATATTTACTGGGCACGAAGCAGGGTTCTGGAATATTTAAGCTCTTTGCAAAACGAATTGCCGGAAGGGATAGCACCGCAGTTGGGTCCCGATGCTACAGGTTTGGGTTGGGTTTATCAATACGTACTTCAATCCGATAAAAGAGACTTACAGGAATTACGTTCCATACAGGATTGGTTTTTACGCTACGAGCTTTCCGCAATCCCCGGTGTTTCCGAAGTGGCAAGCATCGGCGGATTTGTAAAACAATACCAGGTAAATGTTGACCCCAACAAACTTGCCTACTATCGCATTCCGCTTAACAAAATAAAGATGGCAATTAAAAACAGTAACAACGATGTTGGCGGCAGATTGCTTGAAATGGGTGAGATGGAATATATGGTGAGAGGGTTGGGTTACATAAAAAGTATAGAAGACCTAAAGAAAATCCCGATCGGTAATTCACCGGAAAGCGGAACACCAATCTACCTCGAAAATGTTGCCACTATTAATATTGGTCCAGAGCTGAGAAGAGGGCTTGCAGATTGGAACGGCGAAGGAGAGACTGTTGGTGGTATTATCGTTATGAGATATGGCGAGAACGCACTTAAAGTTATTGATAGGGTAAAAGATAAACTTGAAGAATT
>PVMK01123359.1_pt1 | contig 11771 bp, 12 predicted proteins | sample 1853481 | NCBI WGS metagenome assembly PVMK01 (sample SAMN08533507, study PRJNA380276) | Marine sediment metagenome, whole genome shotgun sequencing project. | reverse complement strand
CCTCGCAACGCATCTATAAACCTCATAATCATTGGGGCATCGTCTTATATAGAATCAGTGGATATGCTTCCCAAATGAACAAGGACCTCGAAAAACTGAGAGCCATAGCGGACTACCAGTTCGGGTACGGCACCGGGGCAGCGCTTTTCCCCGACGAGACCGAGGTGGAGTACAGCAAGAAGACCGGCAGGCCGAGGCATATATACGCAGGGGACACGCTGCTGGCCAACTATAGGCCCAACGATGCCTTGTTCACGTTGACCATCGCAGGTGCCGAGAGGGTCATCGATGGAGTCAAGGATTTCGACCATTACGTGGTAGTCGTTAACGAGGTACCGGAGGTCCTGGAGAAGGGAAAGAACCTGTTCTCAAAGCACGTCAAGGAGATCGGTGACGGCGTCAAGCCGGGACAGGAGACCATAATCCTTGATACAGAGGGGAAGGTTGCAGCCGTGGGCAAGGCCATCCTGACGAAGGACGAGATGTCCAGGTTTACAACAGGTGTTGCCGTAAAAACGAGAAGGGGAAGGAATAGGCACAGGTAGCCTATTTATCGAACTTGTCCCAAAGGCCGACTTTTCTACGCCTGTTTCCCTTGCTGAAGTGAGCCAACCTGACAACCGTGTCGTTGCTCTTCTCCAGCTCACGCGCCTCGTCACATAGCTTGGCTGCCTGTCTGGCTGCCTCGTGTGCAGCGGCGAGCACTGGGATGGCATCGTTCCTGTCCTTGAGCTTGAACACGGCCTCAGTTGAGAGCTTGGCGACCTGCCTGTTGATCTCGTGGGCCGCCATCGCCTTGCCCTGGGCGTAGGGGTTCTGCAGCTCGCTTGCGGCTAGAGCCCGCTTCTTTGTGATGACTATCCTGGGCAGCTCAGGTTTGTCCCCAGCCTTGATGCTGGCGATGACCTTGTCCAGCTCTGACTGGATGAGCCTGAAGACACCTGTCACAGCCAGCGTCCTGAGGACATCGGCGTTGAACAGGGCCATCTCTACGGGGTCCAGATACGCGCTCTTGGCGCTGATCATGGGGTCAGCGTAGATAACAAAGAAGCCCATCTCCTCGGGGAGCGCCTTCATGTATTTCCTCGATGGCTCGTCAGAGACTATGATTATGGGCTTGCCAGTCTCCTCCAGCACCATCCTCGCGGCCTTGGGGCCTTTCAGCGCGGCGTTGGGGGATACGATGACATAGAGATCGCTCTCGATCCCAGCGGCCATCCTGGCCACGTCCTCGGAGTCCTCTACCTCCATGCTCACTGAGCATGAGACCACCCGCATCTTGATGTCCTTCCTAGCGCTCCTCTCGTCGAGAAGTGCCTCGATGATAATTGTCGTACCGATGTACCCGATCTTAACGAACGTGATTGTTGTCAAATGAATCACCTAATCTGGTTAACCTACTCCGGGTCCCAAGATAAGTTTTCGGAGCGTTGACCGGGACAGGAAAGTGGAAAGTATAGTATCAGGTGACTGTTAACAGCGGTTTTATGAGTAAAACTCAGGAATTGCATGAAAAGGGATACAAGGGAAAATGAGTTAATTGAAACAGGAACTCACTTGAGGCTCGGCGTAACCCCGTTTCATCATGGGGGATATCTTAACCCATCAAAACTATACACGCTCGATTGAACCGTGTAAACGAGGTTTGAGCAAGTGTTAAAAATTCCATCCGTGGATTACTCTTGATTCAATATGGCTATTCCTCCAGACATAGAGATTGCTCAAAGCGCAGACATGAAGCACATCTCTGAGATCGCCGAGGGCCTTGGGCTCAACGGCGACGATATCGAACTTTATGGAAAATACAAGGCCAAGATACTGCCCCACGTCCTCAAGGAGAGAGAGGGCAAGCCGGACGGCAAGCTGATCATAGTCACCGCGGTGACCCCCACCAAGTCAGGTGAGGGGAAGACCACCATGGCGGTCGGTTTGTCACAGGCACTGGGCCATATAGGGAAAAAGAACATCGTGGTACTGAGGCAGCCCAGCATGGGCCCCGTCTTCGGCATCAAGGGTGGTGCGGCGGGTGGCGGCTACGCCCAGGTCGTGCCCATGGATGACATCAACATCCACTTCACGGGAGACCTCCACGCCATCACTAGCGCCCACGACCTGCTGACCAGCCTCATGGAGAACTCAATCCAGAGGAAGAACAAGCTGGAGATAGATATCCAGCAGATCATGTGGAAGAGGGTCCTGGACATCGAGTCAAGGTTCCTCAGGAACATCGTGGTCGGGCTGGGTGACGCGAATGGCGGTGTGCCCTACCAGACGGGCTTTGAGATCACAACGGCCTCGGAGATCGCGGCCATCCACGCCATCAGCAAGGACCTCATGGACTGCAAGGAGAGGATGGGAAACATTACCCTGGCATACAACAGAAAGGGCGAGGCCGTCAAGGCCAAGGACGTGGGAGGCATAGGAGCCATGGCGATCCTCATGAAGGACGCCGTCAAGCCCAACCTGGTCCAGACACTTGAAAACACACCCGCAATCATCCACGGCGGGCCATTCGCCAACATCGCCCACGGCTGCCCGAGCCTGGCGGCAATCAAGACTGCGCTGAAGCTCACCGACTATGTCGTGGTCGAGCCCGGTTTCGGGGCTGACCTGGGGATGGAGAAATTCCTCAACATCGCGTCAAGGGCGGGCGACCTGAAGCCCAGCGTTGTCGTCATTGTTGCCACGATAAAGGCGCTGAAGCGCCACGGAGGCATCAAGTACAGGAACCTCAAGGAGATCAACGCGGAGGCGGTCAAGGCGGGGCTACCCATACTTGCCAACGAGGTTGACAATGTAAGGAAGTACGGGCTCAGGCCTATTGTCTGCATGAACCACTTCAACACTGACAACGACGACGAGATCAAGGTGGTAATGGACTGGGCCAAGGAGGCAGGCGTACCCGCGGCGTTCACCGACACCGTCCTCAAGGGAGGGCCTGGCGGCGTAGAGCTGGCCAAACTGGTCCTTGAAGAAGTCGAGAAGGAGAGTAATTTCCATTACCTGTACGACCTGGACATGCCCATTGACGAGAAAATCAGGGCCATCGCCACAAAAATGTACAAGGTGGCTGACATCAAGCTGAATGCCCGCGCAAGGAAGGACATGAGGAAGATCGTGAAGCTGGGCTTCGACAAGCTGCCCATCTGCATGGCCAAGACTCCCCTGAGCCTGACCGATAACGACAGGCTGCTGGGGATGCCACCGGAGGGCTACGTGCTGCCCATCGTGAGGCTCAAGCCAAGCACCGGCGTAGGTTCATCATCGCCTACTGTGGCGACATCAACACGATGCCTGCGCACCCGAGCAAGCCGGCGGCCAACGAGATGGATATTGACGAGAACGGAGTAATCAAGGGGTTATCATAATGGCAACTATACTAGACGGAAAAGCAACCACGGCAATCGTGATGGAAGAGATCACCTCAGAGGTAGCGAAACTGGCAGAGAAGGGGATCGTCCCCGGTCTGGCCGTCGTCCTCACAGGTGATGACAAGTACAGCGTCAGGTACGTGAAGCTCAAGACAAAGAGGGCAGCCAAGGTGGGCATGTACTCCGAGTTCCACCACCTGGAGCAGACCACCGACGAGGAGCTCAAGGCGCTCATCGAGAAGCTGAACGCAGACCCAAAGATCCACGGCATCATGGTACAGCTGCCCCTAGCGGAGGGACTTGACGAGTTATCAGCCGTTGAGGCCATCGACCCCAAGAAGGATGTTGACGGACTGACCCCCAGCACACTAGGCAAGGTGCTCATGGGCGAGGAATGCTACCTGCCCGCGGGACTTGAGGCCATCATGGCGTTGTTCAAGAGGTACGATATCAGCCCAGAGAGCAAGCACTGGCTGGTGGCCGGAGGTTCCAACTTCATGAGCAAGCCAATGGCAGCATATATCATGAACATGAAGTCAAGGGTCACACAGGCGGGGGCAAAGTGCCCACACATCCCAGAGCTGGCCAAGACCGCGGATGTCATCTGCACTGAGATGTTCAAGAAGCACGCCATCACAGCTGACATGGTGAAGGAAGGCGTCATAATCATAGACAACGGCAACAACTACGAGGGCAAGAAGGTCTTCGGTGACGTTGATCCGGCTGTCTACGAGAAGGCATCAGCGTACACCCCTGTCCAGGCGGAACCGGCCCCATGCTGATAGCGATGCTCCTTAGAAACACGGTGAAAGCAGCGGCTAAAACCGCTTAAACCCACTTTTTCTTATTTCTGTTTAGGTTTAAATTCATGAACCCTGTAAGTTGGTTAGGTGAACTCTTTGACAAGGACGAATAGCCGGCGTGCCCGTCGCATGATGAAGCAGATGGGCATGAACATGAACGAGCTCAGCGACATAAAGCGCGTTATACTTCAGGGCGACGACAAGGAGATAGTCATCGAGGGTCCCTCGGTCACCAGCATCAACGTCCAGGGCACCAAGATGTATCAGGTAGCAGGCGGAAGCGAGACCGAGAGGAAGATACAGACGTCAGGAGCCGCAGTGGCAGCCCCGGTAGAGGAGGAGCCCCTTGTGCTACCGGAGGAGGACATACTGCTGGTCGCGCAGCAGGCCAACGTCAGCATGGAAAAGGCCAGGGCCGCGCTTGAAAACAGCGACGGGGACCTGGCTCAGGCCATCATCAAGCTCCAGACAAGGTGACCGTCGCCATTAAATAGAGCCGCCAGAGTATTGGAGGCAATTTATCCCATTATTGTAGGTTGAGTGAGCGGTCTAGTGGAGTTAAGGGTCAGAAAGTACGGCGGCACCGTGGTTGAGTACGGCGACCAGTCCATCATCCTTGACCCCACCAGGAACACACATAACTGCCCCACCTTTGTGAGCCACGCCCACTCAGACCACGCCGCGGCGTTCAAGCACCCCGACCGCGAGAAATACGCCACCCAGGAGACGTATGATATGCTTGATGTCCTGGGGTGGAAGAAGCTGGGCGGCCTGAAGCCCATCAAGGTCGGCGACACCATCAAGATCGATGATTTCGAGATCAAGGTCCACAACGCTGGGCATGTCCTAGGCAGCGTGGAGTTCGAGATCAACACCCCCGAGGGGACCGTTCTTTACACGGGGGACATGTGTACCGAGGACACGTACACCATGGACCCAGCAACAAAGGTAGATTGCGATATCCTGGTCATCGAGACCACGTTCGGCGCTCCCATGTTCAACTTCCCAAAGAGGGCGGACGTGGCCGTTGAGATATACCAGTGGGCCGTGAACACGGTCATCCAGGGCAGGATACCTACTTTCAAGACGGACAGCATCGGCAACGCCCAGGAGGTCATCAGCATACTGAACCAGTACACCAACCTCCCAGTGGTCACAAACAAGAGCGCCACAAAGGTAACGGACCTGTACAGGAGCAGGGGATACAACCTGGACTCGGTTGACGTGGAATCAGAGGAGGGCCAGGAGCTGCTGGACTCTGGTAGTGCGCCATAATCACGCCCAAGGGAGCAAGCCGTTCAAGCCCAACCAGGATATAGCCCTGACATCGGGGTGGGCCACCACCATGGGCAGGAAAAGGAACGCGTTCCCCCTGAGTGACCACGCCGACTACAAGGGACTGATGGGATTCATCAGGGGCGTCAAGCCAAAACGGGTCCTGACGTTCCACGGCGGTAACTTCACAAAGGACTTCCACAACCACGTCAGGAGGACACTGGGGATAGCGGCAGCGCCATTGACTGCCAGGATAGAGACCATATCCGGCCCCAAGATGAGCAACGAGGCACGCATCAACGCACGCAGCAGGCAGATAGTCAGGACCGTGAGGATACCCGGCTTCATCTACCAGCCAACTTGGCTCGCCAAGGAGATGGCTAGACAGGGCTTCTCGCCGATCGAGACCGAGAACAGCATCGACTACCTCATCGAGCGTGGCGTGTTAAAAGGGACCCCGGAAGGGGTCAGACTGACCTAGAATTTTACTATCTGGGCGTGGGGGATGTCCCCGAAATATATGACCGCCCTCTCGTGGACCATGTTGCACTCAATGGCTGCCTCGACTATGGCCTTGCCCACCAGGTTGCAGATGGTCGCATGCCTCATGGCGGCTATGGCCTCATCAATGTCGCCGAGGACTCCCTTGTAGAAGCCCTCGCTGACCTTGAAAGGCACCCTGCCGCCCTCAAGTGTCTCGCCAAGAATCTCCGCATCGCATACCGCGACGAGCCTGTCCCTCCCGCGGGTCATCGTCTTGACGTAGACCTTGCCCATTCTAGTTCTTCCCTATGCTGCTTCGCGCGCCGCAGGCGTCACACTGTAGGAATGACAGCCTCTTGTCCCTCACCACGTTGGTGTCGGGCCTGCCGCATACCGGGCAGATGACGTACTTGTTCGTGTAGATCTCGATGAGGTTCCTGATGCTGTCCGCGTTGAACCTTCCCTGAAACACCACCTTGCCTCCGTCAAAGTTGCCCCTGGTAGCGGTCTCCCTCAGCAGGAACTTTAGCAGGTGCTCCGGTGGCCTCTGCAGCCTCTCGGCGATCTCCTTAAAGTTCTGGATGACGCTCCGCCTGCCCTGCCTCCTCACTATGGCCCTAGGGATCTGGAACCTGTCAACCTCGGCCACAACGTCGGGGAGGTTCTCGTATGCCCTGCTCAGCATAGTCTTGTAATCTTTTTCCATTTTTTCACCGTTAAATCGCGGTATATTAGCCGCTTGTTACATCCATCATTGAGTTGCTCTTGAAAAAGGTTTAGGGTTAGGACCTCTTGATGGTGAAATACAGCATCAGAACACCGATCGCGCCCACGAAGAGCCCCACGTAGATCAGGATATCCGCGATACTTCCGAAAAACGGCATGCTTGCACCCACCCGTATATCAGCATCTATCCCCTCTGAGCCATCGGCGTTCATGACCACCACGTTGTATGTGCCCGCCAGTGGCTCCCAGATGAGCTCCTGCTCGCCCGCGCTTGATGTGTGGACCACCCAGTAGCTGTGTACCGTGGGCGGAGCCGATGGGGGGCCGCCTGGGTGGAGCCTGAAATCGTCGGCTGAGAACATCAGATCATAGTTCTCTTCGTCAAAGTCCATATCGATGACCCTCTGGTACTCCAAGTCCTGGAGGTAAGGGCGCAGGTCTGACTCCCTGGCCACGCCTATGAATATCTCCTTGGCCGGGTCGTTGCTCTCCGTGATAATCTTGAACTTCAGGAGCCCGCCCCTGCCCTGCATCCACTTCCACGCCATGGGGTCAACATCGAACTCTATGTCCTCAAGCACGATGGCATAGCCCGGCAGGTTAATGGTGGCAGGGTCGCTGGTTATGAAGCCATCCTCGTCCACGACCAAGCTCTGGATCGATCTCAAAGTGGTACCGCCCATGAGCAGCCCGAAAGATGTGATGAGCAGGACGACGCTCAGGAGGAGCACCCCTATGTGCACAAGGCTCAATGACTCCTTTGACTTGACGTAGATGCTCTGGGACATCTTCTCCCCGCACTTACGGCAGTAGATTGCCTTATCCCGGTTCTCGGTTCCGCAGCTCGGACAGTCCTTCATCGTTTTCTCATCCTCTAGAACCTCGTTTAAGGATTTATACCTGTCCAATATTGTGATTAAAGGAGCAAACTGAAGATTACAGGATATAAATTATTAACTCACAAGTATAAGCGAAAGAACAGCGAATAATAATCGGATAAATGACGTATTTTGGAATACTAAACAACCGCCATCCGGTGTAGCATCATTCATTAATCAAATATCATATCTAGGTGCATCTACGTTCTCCCTATGATTATTCTTTTTACAGTAGTTAGTTATTTATACCATATATATAATACATATTCTCGGTGTAAATTTCTATGGAAAATACCAATATGACCATTGTTGCAGCGGTGCTGGTAGTAGGACTACTGGTAGGAGCCGGAGTCGGCTACTACATGGCGCCAACAGGTGACGGCGGAGACGGCACAACTGTAACAGTGGAAAAGAATCCCTTAGAGGGAAAAACCATACAGATAGGTGATATCATAGCATCGACTAGTGCACTGGAAACAGGTGTCCCGCTCTTTGAAGAAATAATCGCTGTAGATATCAACGATTATTTCAAAAAGATGAACTATGACGTTAGCGTCGAGTTCCTTCAGGACACGGCAGACGGTCAGGCAGCAATCCACCTAGAAAAGGTCCAGAGCTTCAAAGCAATGGATGTAACAATTTTCATAGGTGGAGGATGGTCGAGCCAGGCGCAAGCCGCGCTAAGCTATGTCAACGACAACGACATGCTGATGATAAGCTCAAGCAGCACATCACCACTCCTCGCAATCCCAAATGACAGGCTTTTCAGGACATGTCCAACGGACTATGTCCAGGGACCTGCCATCTCGAACATGTGGAAGAGCTGGGGTGTTGACGCAATTCTGATCTTCCAGAGAGGCGACAGCTGGGCAGACGGCATCTACAACGTACTACTTCCAGAACTAGAAATAGTTGATATAGCGGTTGTTGAGCGTGTCAGGTATGCGGCTGAGGTCACTGAGTTCAGTAGCTATCTAGCCACGATGGAAAACCTGATTGGTGACGCTATCGCTGAGTATGGTGAAGGACGTGTCGGAATTCAGACGATTTCATTCGACGAGCAAGTCGTTATGATGTCTCAGACTGCTGACTACCCGAATATACGATCTTGTATCTTTATGGGTACAGAGTCCTCGGGCAGGAGCCAGAGGATGATGGACGACGCTGGAGGATTGCAGAACGCGGTCGGAGGCTTTAGCTCACTTATGACTCCCGCAAAGAGTTGGAAGTGGGTGAGTCTCGATGAGCGCTACTTTGATCTAGTTGCGCAGCCTGCTAGCTTCTATACCGCAACAGACTATGACGCATCATATGCTCTAGCTCTTAGCGTTATCGAGGCGGGTAGCGTAGACGCAAATGACATTGCTCCTCTCTGGCCAACTGTTCCTAACAACTATTACGGAACTAGTGGCTGGGTCAACCTTGACGAGAATGGAGACCGAGCGGCAGGAGTCTTCGATATCTGGGGCTTCGCCACTACGACTGACGTTGGCTTCACTAGCTATGGTCAGTACAGCGGCATTGATCTCTCTGTTACTTGGGACGACGCTGCTCTAGTAGCCAACGGGTTCACAAGGCCAGGTCCACGCTAATCCTCTAATTCCTTTTCTTTTTTCTTTTTTTTCCAAAACATTAAACCAGTTAACGTATTACATAGCTTGGAAATGTCCGGCGAATCTTTTGATTGCGAGATAATGAGCTGGGAGCTCTTCAACGGCCTAGCAAAGAAAGTTGCACAGAAAATGAAGGAGGACAGCTACCAGCCAGACTTCATGGTGGGCCTGGCCCGTGGGGGGTGGGTCCTCAGCCGCGTCCTCTGTGACTACCTGGGGGTCAGGGACCTGGTTAGCCTGAAAGTCGAACACTGGGGGGTCACTGCTACGCCGGATGGGACGGCCAAGATCAAGTACCCTTTCGATATCGACCTGACCGGGCGCGACGTTGTCATCGTGGATGATATCACGGACACAGGGGAGAGCATGAAGGTAGCCGTGGATTACATCAAGACACTGACCCCCAGGAACATCAGGTCGGCGACATTACGGCATATCAGCGGGGGCAAGTTCACCCCAGACTATTACGGTGACGAGATCGCATGGAGGTGGGTCGTTTTCCCCTGGAACATCGTCGAGGACATGTGTAACATCATACCAAAGATATCTGACGGGGCCAAGGACCTGGGTGAGATCAGGAAGCGGCTTAAGGCTAATTTCGGCATTGAACTGACAGAGGATGAGATATCCGATTTCCAGATCGAGATCGTTAGAAGGACAAAGAAGTAGATGGAGCCAAAGGACAAGACCGTCAAAGAGATGGTCGAGGAGAGGAGGATGGAGCTCCGGCGTCTACTGGCGGGGGCGTTACACCACCTAGTTGTCGAGAAGGCAGAGATAGATGTAATCAAGAGGCGAAAGGTGGATGTGTTCGACCCGGATGCCGCCATTTTTATCGCAAGGGCGGACGTTGAGCCTGCCCTTTCTCCTGAGCAGGTAGCGTTCATAGTGTCAAGCATAGAGTCCCGTGGCTTCACCGTCAAGCTGACAAAGAACAAGGAAAAGCGTCTCCTGATGCTAATCTAATATACCTTCAGGGAGAAGGTTCTCAGGGATTCATACTTGACAAAAATTTACTGGGACAGCCAGGTCCCGCCGGGTTGGACGGGGGATCATCCTGCTGAACTGAGGACGGTGCCGGAGGAATCAGGTTTTACACGCACCGCCAGCCACATCGAGACACTTGAGTTCATCAGCAGGCTGGCGTGGAGGAGCGAGTACATCCACATCGAGCGGCTGTTCATAAGCGATCTGAGGAGGATCAGCCCACTGGTCATACTCAGCAACCCCAGGGTGACGACGCCCGAGGAGGCAAAGGAGACGGGGAAGCCCATCGTGTACCTTCAGGGGAACATCCACCCGCCGGAGGCAGAGGGAAAGGAGTCGCTCCTCATGCTGATGAGGGACATCGCCACAGGGGACAAGGGCCACTACTTGGGCAATATGATAATCCTGGTAGCCCCTGACTTCAACCCGGACGGCACAGAGACATGGGAGGTCAAGAACACGAGCACCTTCAGTGGCACGCCCCACATCCAGAGCCTGCGTCACAACGCCGTGGACGCGGACGTGAACAGGGATGGCATCAAGATGGAGACCCTGAACATGAAGGGTCTGTACATGAACGTCCTGAACAAGTGGGACCCGGTGATGACCCTTGATCTCCACAGCATGGGCAGGGTCCAGCACGGCTACTGTAACCTGTACGCGCCCAGCTACACCCCGACGGGAGACCCTGGGCCAAGGGAGTACACCCAGCACACAGTCCTGCCCTGGATCAGGGATCACGGGGAGAACAAGTTCGGTGCCATGTACTACACCCACGCGGATTTCGACTGGGAGAAGTGGCCGCCTGAGGTCTGGGACCCGGTGGCTGGAGGTTATAGCGTCGAGGCGAAGTTCATAGTCAACGCCATCGGGCTCAGGAACCGGATGAGCATACTCACCGAGACCCCCGGTCACGTGGGATTCGAGAAGCGAATCTGGGCGTGCTACGCGTGCAGCCTCTGCCTCCTCGATTACGTAAGGGAGAGGGGGGATGAGATCATTAGAATGTGCAGGGAGGCAGACGAGAGGGTGGTCAGCGAGGTGCTCAAGAAGACTGAAACGGGCGAGCTCAGGAACTGGGTCCAGGGGGAGTACGCGGAGCAGGCCGAGAAGACTGAACTCTACGCCTACAAGGGGCGGACGGAGGAGTATATTCCTGGAACCAGTATCATGCGCCACTACATCGGGGAGGGGGAGCCCGAACTCATCAAGGGCGTGACTGACCTGACTAGGCCCATCGGGACCAAGGACGCCATTGTCCCCAGGGGCTACATCTTCTATGAGGAACTCAGGGACGTGGCCGAGAAGCTCAGGGACCACGGTGTAACGGTGACCAAGCTCAGTGAGGCAACAACGGTCGATGGGTACGAGTTCATAGTCGACGATTTCAGGGAGGTGAAGAAGGGCTGGATCAGGCTATATGAGATGACCGAGCTCAAGGGGGGTTGGTTCAGGACTGAGAAGACCTACCCGGCAGGCAGCTACCACGTGGACATGGCGCAGCCGCTGGCCAACGTCGCGTTCTACTGCCTTGAGCCTGAGGTGGGAGATGGCTTGGTGGGCTGGAACTTCTTCAACGGGTACCTGAAGGGAAGGGGGGCTGAAACCAACAGCGTAGTGTTCCCCGTGTTCAAG
>PVMK01141217.1_pt1 | contig 11775 bp, 10 predicted proteins | sample 1853481 | NCBI WGS metagenome assembly PVMK01 (sample SAMN08533507, study PRJNA380276) | Marine sediment metagenome, whole genome shotgun sequencing project. | reverse complement strand
GAGGCCGAGCACGTGCTGTCGGCGGAGGACATCCGCCACGGCGCGCGGCCCGGCGGGCGCGTCGTCGTCTACGACGACGACTACTACTACATGGGCGCCGTCGTGGCGAGTGCGCTCGCGGCCGGAGGTGCCGAAGTCACGATCGTGACCCCGGTCGGCCGGGTCGCAGAGTGGTCCTACAACACCGACGAGCAGATCCCGACCCTAATGCGGCTCAAGCGCGATGGCGTTCGCTGCGAGACGTTGACCCTGCTGTCGGCGGTGGGCGAAAAGAGCGTCGAGCTCTCCTGCATCTACACCGGCGACACGCGCGAGCTGACGGCGGACCACGTCGTGATGGTGACGAGCCGCGAACCCAACGACGCCCTCTACCACGAGCTGTGCGACGAACTCGACATCGAGCGCGTCGGCGATTGCAGCGCGCCCGGCATCATCGCCTCGGCCGTGTTTGCGGGCCACCGCTATGCGCGTGAGATGGACGCCCCCGCGGCGGATGTGCCCTTCCGCCGCGACGATTCGGAGATTATGGATTAAACGCCTGGAGGAGGTTCGTCATGTCGAAAAGTAAGGATGTGATTGTCATCGGAGCCGGCGCGATCGGCTGCTCGATCGCCTATCACCTGGGCGCCGGGGCATCGCGACACGTGTCGCCGAACGCGAGTCCAATGCCGTGCGTGCCTCGGGCAAGGCCTGGGCGGTCATGCACACACGCGCCCTACTGGCTCGCGTTCGAGCGCTGCGTCACAACCCCGGCCGAGGCGCTCGAAGGTTTGCCCGTTGAGACGACGGAAACCGTTCCGGGCGTGAGCGTCGCAGACTGGCTCTTCCTTCATGAGGCTTCCTACAATCGCATGGCCGAGTTCGCGATCGAGCTGGCGGAGCGTGGTGGCGTCGACATCGAGTATTGCGAGACGCCTAGCACCGATTTGGTGACCGCCGAACAACTCGAGGAGGCGGGCGGGTCGGAGGCGCTACTCCAGCCCTTCCGAGCGGGGGCGGCGTCGAGGCCGACTGGATCGACGGCGACGCGCTGCGCGAGCTCTTCCCATCGTTGAACCCCGTCTACGCGATCAGCCATCCCGCCGGCCAGGTGGAGCCCTACCGGTTCAGCCTCGCCATGGCCCAGGCGGCAGAAAAGCTGGGCGCCGAGTTCGTGCAAGGAGAGGTAGTGGACTTCACGACGCAGGACGACCGGATCACCGGGGTCCAGCTAGCCTCGGGAACGGAGCTTCAGGCCGACGCTGTCGTGCTCGCCATCGGTCCGTGGATCGGCAAGCTGAGCGCAAAACTCGGCTGCCCGATCGGCTGCCGCCCCGTTTTTGCCGAGTGCCTTCGCGCGAGGTTGCCGGTCGATCTGCCGCTCCGCACGCTGGCGGCTGACGACTTCTACATCCTCCCCAAGAAGAATGGCGAGGTGATCCTGGCCACCTACGGTGCGAAGGACTCCGTCGATCGCCCCGACTTCGACGCCAGCCTCTCCGAGGAGACCAAGCTCGCGGCGCTCGAGGGGGTCGCGCGGATCCTGCCGGTGCTCGAAGAGGCCACGATCGTCGAGCACCGGGGCGATTTGCTCGCGATGGCGCCCACTCCTCCCTACCAGAAGCCCGTGATGGGCCGCTTCCCGGAATGGCAAAACGCATACGTGGCGACGCGCTTCGGCGGAGACGGCGTGTGCATGAGCCCCGCGGCCGGCGAGCTGATGGCCGAACTCATCGACACGGGGAAGTCGCCGCTGCGCGCCGGGCGAATGTTCGAGCGGCTCGCCCCCGGGTGAATTGCAGAAACAAACTGCGTTCCAGCGAGCACCGATCACACGCGTTCGGTTGAGCAGCGCAGAAGAAGGTGGCTAAAAGAATGGTGACCCGCGCGCGATTGATCGATCTGCATGGCGGTCGTGCCTCCATACGTCAGCCGTCCCCATTCTACCCAACGGGCTGGGATCCGTCAGAGGGCGGGATCCGCACAACCTAGGAGCATACTCAACCCGATTGGTGAATCTGTATTAACTTCTGCTGATGAAAATTCTTCGCGGCCTCAGCCCGATCGCGCGAGTCCTGCTCGCTCTCGCGCTAGGCGTGCTTTTGGGTGTGTTCATCGGTGAGCCGGCAGGTGCGTTGTCGATCGGCGGCGACATCTACATTCGGCTGCTGCAGATGACGGTGTTGCCCTACATTCTGGTTTCTCTGATCGTGGGCCTCGGCGGGCTCGATGCGGCAATGGCGCGCCGTATCGGACTGCGTGGTGGCGGCATGATCCGGGTATTGTGGGTTGTCACGCTGGGGATCCTCGTCTGCCTCCCGTTGGCCTACCCAAACTGGACATCCGCGGCGTTTTTCAGCGCGAGCCTCATAGATGAACCCGCAAAATTCGATCTGCTCACCCTCTACATCCCATCAAATCCCTTCTATTCGCTGGGGCACACCATCGTTCCCGCGGTTGTGGCCTTCGCGATCATGGTCGGTCTCGCGTTGATCTCGGTAGACGACAAGCGCGGCTTGCTGAAAGGTCTCGGAAATATCAGTGACGCGCTGATGAAGATTGTGTCGATCGTGGGGAAGCTCGCTCCGATTGGAATCTTTATGATCGCAGCCTCCGCAGCCGGTACGCTTCGGGTTGAAGAGCTCAGCCGACTGCAGATTTTTCTGTGGGTCTACATGGCCGCGTGGTGTCTGTTGACTTTCTGGGTACTGCCCTCGTTGGTGGCGTGGGCGACACCGTTTTCTTTTCGCGAGGTGTTGCGCGAGTCGCAGGTGGCAATGGTGACCGGCTTTGCCACCGGTACAGTTCTCGTTGTGCTCCCGATGATCGCAGCGAGCTGCAAGGCGTTACTCGAGAAGCACTCGCTCGACAGCCCCGAAGGAAGAACAACCATCGATGTTCTCACGCCGACGGCGTACAGCATTCCGAGTGTCGGAACGCTGCTCGGACTCAGCTTCGTCCTCTTCGCAGCCTGGTACGCGGGAACACCCCTGAGCGTTTCGCAGTACCCCGCGTTCACACTGCTGGGTGCTTTTACCGCGTTTGGCTCGATGTGGGTGGCGATCCCCTTCATGCTCGATTTCTTCTCGCTCTCCTCGGATCTGTTCCAGCTCTACGTGCTCGGCAGCGTCGTGACGGCTCGCTTTGGGACAGCGTTGGCCGCGATGCACGGCGTGGTGGTCTGTCTGCTCGGAGTGGCCGCCGTCATGGGGAAGCTCCGGCTGCAGGCTCTGCTTCGCGGATGCGCGATCGGCGTCGCGGTGACGGCAGCAGCGCTCTTCGCACTGGGCCTGCTGCTCGCCCGGGCGATTCCCTACGCGTACACAGGTGAGGAGACCTTTATCTCGATGCCGCTCTTTGGCAAACCCGTCTCGGCTCGTCAGGTCGAGGAGTTCGCGCCGCTTCCGGATCAAGATCGAACCCGGTCTCGGCTCGCTGTGATCCGGGAGCGCGGCGCGCTGCGGGTCGGCTATCTCCCGGACCGCCTTCCCTACGCCTATCGATCCTCGGCGGGCGAGGTCGTGGGCCTTGATCTGGATCTCGTACACGGCATGGCACGCGAACTCGGCGTTGGGATCGAACTCATCCGACTCACTTGGGAAGACTCGATCCCTGCGCTCGAGGATGGGCGGCTCGACGTCGTGGTAGGCGGGATCGGTGTCACTCCGGAGCGGGCTTCGCGAGTGGCTTTCACGCGCTCGTATCTCGAGAAGTCGCTAGGCTTTGCGGTGCGCGACCATCGGCGCGACGAGTTTTCGACCCTGGCGTCTCTGACGAGGAAAGACGGACTTCGGGTGCTCGCTTCCGGCTCGCGCTACTACCGGGAGCTGATTAAAGAGCTGTTGCCAAATGCAGAGATCATCGTCGATGTGTCGCTCCGTGCCTTCTTCCGCGGCGAAGCCGAGGACATAGATCTGATGGCCATCGAGGCGGAAGGCGGCACTGCTTGGACCCTGATCTACCCGGACTTCACCGTCATCGTGCCCAAGGGTCTACGCGTAAAAGGGTCGACCTCACTCGCGTTACCCACAAATCAGGACGACTTTTCGCGTTATGTCGATGCTTGGATCGAAGTCTCGGAAAAGAGCGCTTTCATCGAACAGTTGAAGCGCTACTGGATCCTTGGTCAGCACGATGCCCGCAAGCCGCCGCGTTGGTCGATCATGAGAAATGTTCTCGGTTGGGGTCGGGCGGACAGGGAAGGTACTCCCGAGCCCAACTAACGGCGATTGCGCTACCGATGGATGCGGCTTCGAACCAGAATTCGGGAGGAAGGACAAAGATACTGTGTTTCGACTCCCGGTTCGGGTATGGGTCAACTGTCAGACCCCTACGGGGACGCCCCGCGGCGGTCAAGCTTTTCGCTCTTTGATTGTGACCTAGCCTGAAATATCTGGTCCAGATCGAAAGTGGTAAAAAGCCAACCGAGGAGATCTTGAGCTTGCCGAAGAAACGGTAGAGGGAAATGGTTCGGTCCCGTAGTGCCAGGAGGTGACACCGTCACGCCGGGCGGACGCGGGAATCGAACCCGCCTTGCACCTAGCAATTCCAGGTATTTGGCGACGAAAGGCGTGGTGCCAGTGTGGGGCCACTACCCATGCTCGGCGATCAGTGCCGCGGCGTTAGAAGGCGGTCGGAATCGAGGATCGCGTGATCCAGCAGCTCTTCGGTCACGCGGATATTCGCAGCGTGCAAACCTACTCCCGTATCAAAGATGCGACGCTACGCGAGGCAATGGCACGTTTGCACCCACGTAGCTCCGGCGAATGACCGCGCGAGTCAGGAAATGGAAGGGGGCGCGTTCTACCAAGGAGGCATCGAGGCCGTGAACAGGGGCAACAACTCGCAAGCCGCGCAACTGTTCGAGCGGGCGGTGGAGCTCGAACCGGACTACGAGTCCGCAAACCGTGCCCTGACCCGGTTACAAACCGTCCTGGAGGCGAGCGGAGAGAACCCTGAAGGATGGGTGATTGAAGCTGCGAAGTTCCCACGCCTGATAACCCATGATTCTGTTAGTCACGAGTCAGGCCGAGGGGCTCGATTGATCGAACCCCGCCCAGGGAGAATCAGATGCGGCTCATTGCGTTTCTGTGCTGATCGAACGTTAGCAGTACAAATACAACACAATCTGACTAAACAGCTCGTTGGGTTACCGGTATTCGAGGTGATCATCCTGATGCTGATGTTCCCGGTTCTCTCCGGGGAGCCGTCTCCGCAAGAAAGAATCCTCGAGAGATTCAGTTTCACATTCTGGGCGAGCGTGGGACATTTTGCCTCATCTCAAAACGTTTAGCCGTCGTTCCCGGTCTGACATATCATTTCTTGATTCAAATTAACTGCAAAAAGGAGGCGATGATGCAGACGAAGAAGATTCCGGTCATTGTGATCCTGATCCTGACGTTGGGGCCATTCCTCTCGCGTGCCGACGAGGCTGACCGGCAACCCAACTTCCTGCTCGTCGTGGCCGATGATATGGGCTGGACGGACATTGGAAGCTTCGGAAGCGAGATCGAAACACCGAATCTCGATGCACTCGCCCAGCGCGGCGTGATGTTTACCGACTTTCATGTGTCGGTGGCCTGCTCTCCGACCCGCGCGATGCTCTTATCGGGGACCGACAACCACACCGCGGGCCTTGGCAACATGGGCGAAATGCTCGCTCCGAACCAGAAGGGGAAACCGGGCTACGAGGGCTACCTCAACAACCGCGTCGTCTCCCTTGCGGAAGTGCTCCGAGAGGGCGGGTATCACACCTTCATGGGTGGCAAATGGCACATGGGGCACCAGCCGGAACGGTTCCCCTATGCCCGCGGGTTCGAGCGATCGTTCAGCATGCTCTTTGGCGGCGCCAGCTACTGGAGTGACATGTTCGGAATGCTGGCAGTGCACGAAGAGACTGCCGAATATGTCCTGGACGATAAGAAGCTTGACGCTTTGCCCGGCGATTTCTATGCGACCCGCAGCTATACGGACTTTTTGATTGATTCGATTCGGAGCAATCGAGCGGACGGTAAGCCGTTCTTCGCGTATCTCGCTTTCACGGCACCTCATGATCCGATGCATGTTCCCGAACCCTGGCTCAGCAAGTACCGCGGTGACTACGCCGACGGCTACGAGGTCTTGAAGGAAAAGCGCGCCGCCAAGACCAAGCAGTTGGGAATCGTGCCCGATGACGCTCGGGCGCCGGCGCGTCACCGAATGTTGGCGGCATGGGACTCGCTCAGCAAAGAGGAACAGGCACTCGAGTCGAGGGGAATGGAAGTCTATGCCGGAATGGTTGACAACATGGATCACCATTTCGGACGAGTTGTGAACTTCCTGAAGGACATCGGTGAGTACGACAACACCGTCATCATATTTCTCAGCGACAACGGCGCAAACCCCTGGAAGAGCGACGACTATCCCGGTAACGCCGGGAGCGAGTGGTTCGCGCAGTTCGACAACAGCATCGGCAATCTTGGGCACCCGATGTCCCATTATGCATATGGCATGGGTTGGGGGTCTGCGTGCGCAGGCCCATTGGACCTGTTCAAAATGACTGTCGGCGAAGGCGGCATTCGGAGCCCGTTGATCGTTTCGGGTCCCGGCGTTGCGGGGGATCGCCGGGCAGATGCATTTTCGTACGTGACCGACATCATGCCCACCGTGCTCGAAATGGCGGGCGTCGACCATCCAAAGACGTTTCGCGATCGCGAGGTGGAGCGAATGAGTGGCCGATCGCTTGCTGGTGTTCTGTCCGGCGCTCGGAAGATTGTCTATAGCGCAGGCGATTTTATCGGTGGAGAGATGCAAAACGGCAAGTGGATGCGACAGGGTGATCTCAAAGCGATGTCGGTTGCACCACCTTACGGATCGGGAAAATGGCATCTATATAACCTTGCTGACGACCCGGGTGAGACGCGTGACCTTGCCAAAGAGCAGCCGGATACGCTCGACCGACTGGTCGCGGCGTGGAATCGCTACGCCGACGACGTTGGCGTCGTTCTGACCGACCAATAAGGGCCCTTAATCCGATGGTGCAGAAAGAGTTGACTGGCAGCTCGAGAGAATGCTCGCCTTCGGCATTTAGGCCGTGTGCGAGACCGCGGGCAGTGCAGAAGACGAGCTGCGCTGCCTGGGGAGCTGAAGTTCACTCACGAAGGTTTTCTCGATTGTTGTCGGGGCTGCTCGTAGCGGGATGCGTGTCAATGGCCGGCTTCCTTAACTCTCCGACCGTAATGGCGGATGAGATTCCCGCCGCGCCCACGGCGACCCAGCCGCATGAAGAACTGGGACCGGCTGATTCGGAAGGGGTGGACCAGCCGGATAAAGAATCGGCACCAGCTGATTCGCAAGAGGCCGACCAGCCGGATGAAGAATCGACAACGGCTGATTCGCACCAAGCGGATCAATCCGATGAAATGACGATGGCAAACCCCGGATCCATCTATGAACAGTTCAGGCGAGACCGGGAGAGCAAGGAGTCTCTCTTGCAGATTCCGGGTGTCCACCTGGTATTCGATCCCTGGACCGATCTCAGAACTCGTCTCGACGACAAGTTTGGCTTCAGGCCCTCTTTCTCGTTCACGCACATCTACCAATGGGCGAGCGATAGCGTGGGACCAGAGGACGATGCCTCGGGCTACGACCTAGCCTTCGACTTCACTTGGACCGCTCTCGGCCGTGGAACCGATTCGCCGACGATGCTCGGCTTCGAATTTCTCTACCGCGACAAGCTGGGCACGGACATCCCGCCCGTCGCCTTGTTCACACAAGCCGGATCGCTCTATCCGACGACGGTCGCATTCGAGGAGATCGACGCATCGGTCGGGCAGCTCTGGTTCCAGCAGATCATCAAGAATCAGTTCGGTTTTCGGATCGGGAAGTACAATCCCGTCCCAGCGTACGACTTCTTTCCAATGAAGAACTTCCGAACGGATTTCGTCGACGGGATTCACGCGGCGAACGTCATCATACCACTACCCAGCCGTGGGCTTGGGGGCTTCGTCATCTACAGACCCAAGCCCAATATCTACGTTCGGCTCGGCGTCCATGACGCGAACGCCGATACTGAAAAGGTCGGCTTCAGCAGCCTCTTCAACGATGGAGAGCTGTTCCATATTTACGAGGTCGGCTTCGACCCGGGCCTCATGGAACGGAAACCGGGACGCCCCCCAGCCGGTGACGTCCATGTATCCTTCTGGCACCAGGACAGGCGTAGTGATGACAACGTGGACAAGGGTTGGGGGTTCGTCGTTTCCGGCTCGCAACGATTCGGACGCCTTCTGCCGTTCTTGCGTTACGGATATTCGGACAGCGACAGCGCAGGCCCGAGCCCCATCGAGCATATGGTGAACGTAGGCGCGGCCATCGACGATATCTTCGGGCAAAACAACGATCGAATCGGTATCGGCCTGACCTGGTCCCGCCCGTCCAATGGGGCGCTGGATGATCAAGGAGCGCTCGACGCGTTCTATAGGGTGCAGGTCACACCGCAAATCGCCGCAACCCCCAACCTACAGCTGGTCATGAACCCCGTACGCAACGCCGATGACGTGGTCTGGGTCCTGGGAGTCCGCTCTCGCTTTGTCTTCTAGGGTCTACTCGAAGGTACAGCCGTGCCGAATCGATCCCCATGTCGACCCCCGCTCGGTCACTAACTTCTAACGCATGGAGCGTACGTACTTGCAGAAAGCCGCGCAGCGAATCCTCACCTCGACGCGGCCCTGCATGGAGAATCCCACGACCACCCGTTCCGATTTCAACCGGTCGGACACTACGCGGCTCCTGGTTCTCTCCGCCACGCTCTGTGCGCTGCTCCACGTCACGAGCGGCTGCGCATTCAGCAGTCGGGTCCAGACGCCTCGGTCGAGCTGGGAACAGATCCTCGCGACAACCGCCATTGATCGTGCGCTGAAGCAGCTGGAATGGCCCGAGGTGGAAGGCGAGTCGGTCTTCGTGGAGGTCGGACCTCCGGGCGACGTGCTGGACGATCTCTACCTCCAGCGCAGCATCGAAGTCAACCTCGCCGACCGCGGCGCGCAGATCGTGAGGAATGCCGAAGGCGCGGAATACCGTTTGACCTGTCTCGTGGGCGCAATCGGCCTCGACATCAGCGGGCGGTTCCTGGGAGTACAAGGCACCTCGGGGGGAATTCTTCTTCCGTTCAGATTTCCGGATCTCACGCTCTACAAGAACACGCTCCGCAGGGGCGTTGCCAAGACAGAGATCTACCTCGTGAATCTCGAGACCAACAAAGTCGTCCACCACTCGGGTCCGGTGGAAGGGGCGACCTACAGGGAGTCGAAGACGTACTTCTTCTTTTTCAATTCGAGCGATAGCGACACGACCCGACTCGAATAGCAGGCGGACCGGGCTGATCTCGGCACCAAGAGGAATTAGTATCAACCAAGCGAATGACGCTGGGATGTGGCGTTGGGCTACCTCGCAGCCCGGATACCGATTGAGGAGCGAGCCGATGTTCCGTTTTCTTGAAATTGGCACACTGGTCTGCGCGATCGCGTGGCCCCTGCCCGCTTCAGCCGAGCTGGCTCCTGACCTCACCCCTGAGGAAGAGCAGATCCTCGAGGAACTGGAAAGTGGGACGGCTTCGATCGACGAGGTGGGGCGCCAGCTCTCGAATCCAGTCGGCACCCTCTGGAATCTCACGGTGCAGAACAACCTGTCGCTCAACAACGGCGACCTTTCCAGCAAGGACCGGGTTCAGTGGGTCGCCAACATCCAGCCCGCGCTTCCGATTCCGCTCACCGAACGCTGGAATCTGATTACGCGTCCGGTCATCTCGATCGTCAGTGCGCCGATTCCGACGCCGAGCGGATTCGATCGCGAGACGGGACTCGGTGATACGGCGCTGCTCAACCTTCTCTCGCCCACGGACCCGCGTGGTCTCATTTGGGGTGCGGGTTCCAGCTTGCTCATCCCCACCGCCACCGACGATGACCTCGGCAGCGAAAAGTTCTCGATGGGGCCGGCCGCTGTCGGCCTGTTTCTCAACGAGAAGTGGGTTGGCGGGTTACTCCTTCAGCAATGGTGGTCGGTCGCCGGTGACGACAGCCGCCGCAGGGTCAGCGCCATGAACCTCCAGTACTTTCTGTACCGCTTCCTTCCTAACGGCTGGCAGGTGGGCCTCGGCGGGCCGATCATCTCCGCGAACTGGGCGGCTCGAGACAATGACGACCGCTGGACGGTGCCGATCGGCCTGGGTGCAGCGAGGACATTTCGAATCGGGCGGCTTCCGTTCCAGATGGGCTTCGAGGCCTCGTACGCGGTCGTTCACCCGGACAACTTCGGGCAGCGCTGGAACTTCCGGCTGACGCTGAAGCCCGTGATCCCGGGACTGATTCAAAGTCCGATCTTCGGTCGCTAGCGCCGGGCCGGACCAACCAAGGGGTCAGGCTCAGAATCAAGTGATGTGGTGCCGGTGTGGTGCCGGGCGATTTTGTGACCCGAGAACACCTTTGATTTCAATCAGTTATTGGTGGAGGCGGCGGGAATCGAACCCGCCTTGCATCTAGCGATTCCAGGTACTTAGCGATGGAAGACGTGGTGCCAGTGTGGGGCCACTATGAATGCTCGGCAATCAGTTCCGAGGCGTTCGAAATCGCCTCAAACCGCGGCCTCTAAGTGTCCACAAGGCCGGGGGACGTCCACGGCCTTTTTAGAAGTGTCCGCGAAATCAGGGCATAACCCCCCTGTCTCATCACCATGACAGGATGTCCGGCTAGATCTGTAATTTCACACAGGCAGGCTCTCGATTGTCACGCTCCTCGGACGTGCTCACAGAAGCGCAGGTAGAGTCGGCATAGGTGCTCGTAGGGCGTGTGTAGAATTCCTTCCGGTCGATGTCGATCCAAGGAAGACTGGCTGAGGCGATACCCGTCCGATGCGTTCGAAGGAGGTCACCTCTGCTGACCGCGGGCTTTGGCGACCCGTCGGCGCGCCACAAGCCGAACCAACGTTCCCGGTCGCCTCGTCCAGGGAGGATCGGTCCAGAGGGTTCGGCGTAGTCCCCGTAGCACCAGAGCATCGCGCCGAGAAAGCCGAAGCGGTGCAGTCGCATCGAGGGCGCGCCGTGTAAACGCTGCCGCGCTGTCCTCGTCGAGCAAGGTACTTTGTATCGACGCGAGCCGCGCCTGGTCGAGCAGCGCCCCTGCGCGGAGGCCGGCGCGCCGAACTCCGCGAAGAGGACCTCACGCCCGCCGAGCCAGCGAGTAATCAGGCCGAGGAACGGCAGGAGCCGCTCGTCCGTAGGGCTTTCCACAAAATCGGCATAGATCGGATACCCGTGCATGCAGAGGAAGTCACAAAACGGACCGGCCTCCTGCGGACCGAGCCGTCGATCCTCGATCAGATCCTCCATGTGCAAACCGATCGTGATCGCAGCCTTCGGTCAGCTGCTCCGAATGCGCGTACTCATACGCTCGAGCCACGCCACTGCCGCCGGCGGTTGGCGGGATACAGCAGTTCGAGTTCTCGTTCCCTAGATCCCATGCCCAGAGGCGGATGGCCTCGAAGTGCTTCAGCAGCGGCGCCAGCCAACCGCTCCTGCGCGCTTCCCACGATCTCGTCGCCGAACCAGTTCTTCGCCATGCCGGAATCACCTGGTTAGCTGCAACGATGCGAAACCTGGCTTCCGGCGACGACGGCTCTGGACAACGCTCCGCATCCACCGCCCAACGCGGGATCCAGTTCACGCCGCTCATGTGGCCCGTAAAGAGCGTGGGATCAGACTCAGGTTGTTGTCACGGCCGTGTCGGCGACGTGCACACGAGGCGGTTCAGCGCCTGCTCCGATACA
>PVMK01121506.1_pt1 | contig 11775 bp, 14 predicted proteins | sample 1853481 | NCBI WGS metagenome assembly PVMK01 (sample SAMN08533507, study PRJNA380276) | Marine sediment metagenome, whole genome shotgun sequencing project. | reverse complement strand
TAATGATGAAAAAGTCGTAAAAACGGAACTTCCGAATATGTGGTATTAAAGAGCAAATCGGAACCTGCCTACCGGCAGGCAGGTGTCATATATTTGAGTTACGTTATTATATCGGAGGTTATGTTTTGAAGTTTTCTTTAAAAGTATTGAAAACATGGGGAACCGGAAGTTCAACCATTAATATGTTTGTCTTTATTGCTTTTCTGAACCTAACATATTAATGGTGGAACTTCCGGTTCCCCCGGTTTTCAATACTTTTGAAGAATACTTGAAAACATAACCTCCGATATAATAACGTAACTCAAATATTTGACACCTGCCTGCCGGTAGGCAGGTTCCGACTTGCTCTGTAATACCACATATTCGGAAGTTCCGTTTTTACGACTTTTTCATCATTAAGGGGAATATAAGAAAACTTCATATGGCAATCCCCTACCATGTTTTCAGTATTATGCTAGATGGTTTTCTCATAGTCAAGGGAAAAGACAGATTACAGATTATAGACCACAGATTAAGGATTAAAGATTAAAACAGGTTATGGGTAATGGGTAATGAAACGGATAAAAAAACGGGTTATGGGTCGAACGTCAGGCGTCAAGCGTGAAAGAACAAATTAGTTTCCATAAACGTTCTGTTTTATTTCACCGGTGGCAGGCGCCACAGACGTTCAGCGGTCTTGAGCACTACAGCGTGGGCCACGACGGGATGAAGTGGATGTTCGAGTGCGCCTCGATGAGACGCCTTGCCTGTTTCTCATTCATTCCACACTATTAGAGGCACTATAAATACGAGTCCAGACGTACTCTCTAGACTCTAACGAATAATCAAGGTCACAATAATAGGAGGTATGACCAACAAGTTTCTGACCATTTTCTTCAATTCGGAGCGTAAAGGTACCGGAGTCATGTAAAGACCTGTCCAGATTCCAATAGTATGCATTTACAATATTATTTCGGATTTTTCCGACAAACCGATATACGTTACCCTTGCCAGGCTCATCGATGCAATTCAAAGTACCCTCTACAGTATGGCCCGTTTGAGAAATACTCGCTTCTTCATGATATTCATCTTGGCGATCGGTTAAGTTGATTTTCGTTTCCCATGCTCCGCTAATTCGTGTGTGGCTAAACAGTTTATACTTCCACCAAGGCTCATTATTATTTTTCCTTACTAGTCGAATGATCCTGAGCACAATACTTAGCACTAATGCTGACATAAGCCCGGCAATAATAAAAAGTAATAACTGGTCTGTCGTCATTCTTTATTCTTCTCTAACAGTTAAGTATACAGATTGTGACATATTCAATATGTCACATTTTGTAAATATCTAATAGTAGACACTCGGCATAGCACCCGCATCCTCATATTAAATGAATACATTATAAAATCTATTCTAACTTGCTGTATTGAAGAGCTTTAATCCTTTTGAGTTCGTACTTTAAATGAAAAACCCTTTTTGTGTCAAGGGAAAAGACAGTGACGAGTGACGCGTAACGGGTGACGGGAATGAAAAGATTAAAAACCTGGATTCCGGATCGAGTCCGGAATGACAAAACTAGTGAGAGATTCGTCGGATCGGAGTCCGGAATGACAAAAACCACCTCATATCGAGGTTGAACCTCGATATGCCTTACAAATGTAAGGGCACGGAATGCCGTGCCCCTAGATAGTTCAAGAGCATTGCACGCTTTGAACTCTAATTGTTTTTCAGCCTCGACAGGATATTATTTAAAGTCTCCTTTTCCTGCTTCATCTGAACTTTCCAGTCGTGCTTTACTCCTGATGCGATTTCTCCTCTGAGGTCAGGGATGAACCTTTCGAGTACAGAGACCAGAGAGTTTTTTTCTTTATCTGATAGTTCAATGTTCATGACATATCCTCCTTTCATCATTCAATGAGTTAAAAAGGTCTTCCTGGGATGCACCAGTCTCTGGAAATCCTTATATGTCATTTTTATCAGCTCGGTATGTGACCCGAAATTAAATGCAATATTACCCTCTTCATCAATCTCATCACATACATAAACCTCCATGCCGTACAAGTTCCCGAAAGGCGGCATGGCCCCGGTTTCACATTCAGGGAACAGGTCTTCAAACTCGTTTTCATGTGCAAGCTCGACACTCTTGGCACAAAGAGAATCCTTAAAGAGATTAAGGTCTATGCTATAAGTGGCCGGCAACACTGCCATTGCCATTTTACCATCTATCTTGACCATTACTGTTTTGGCAAATTCTCTGCCCGATATATGAGCAGATTCTGCAGTTTGCTGTGATGTAAAGGCTTGTGCATGCGTCAGTGTTTTGTAATGAATATTATTTCTCTGCAGAAACTCTTTTAGTTTAATTGATGACATTGTTAAACCTCCTTTCAGCAATCAAAGAGTTGAAACAATATTGGCGAACCGGTTATTTCTTTACTGTTAAATTAGATGGTACATTAAATAACCGTACACTTTTATTTAAAAGAAATATCTAACCGGTCCGCATGGTATCCTATGTCTTTCATACTTATTCCGTTTCACCTCCAAAAAAGGCCGAACTAATCAAAGGTTTATCCTTCGACAGCTCGGCCATCTTATCCATCATATAAGACCCGCCGCTTTCCGTCCCCGTTTCACAACGGGTTTAGCTTTTTCGGGAGAGTCTATCTCTATATTTTATATATATCACCTTTGGGTAAACCTGTCAATGATTATTAATATGCTTCAGGGTCCTGTTTAGCTTAATCACTTAAACTGCTTGAATTATAATGTAATTTCATCCATGATGACTGGCATGTGGGGCAAGACTTTTCAGAGAGGTAAGAATTGTTGTAACCTAATATATTAGCCGAAATATGGAGATATAATAATATGAAGTCAAAGATTTTGATAATTTTATTTTTATCATTTTTTGTAATCATTGGATCGACATCGGCACAGCAAGTAGTTGATGGAGCATGCGACAGTGCTGCTCCAGCATTGATCTGTAATTGTAACGGTTCAAATCCAAACCTGCCCATTGATCCGCGGTGTCAAGTCTTTGATGACAACAGTGATGATGACGATGATGATTTCTTTGATGAAGACGGTTATTGTTGACGGTGCAGTATTTCTCACATTAGTCTTTATAAAATTCATAAAACAAGACTTGCCCTCACACATACACAATAATTAATCTGCTAGTTTTTTCTATAATTGTATACGCCATTCCGTTTACCGGTGGACTCAAACAACCCTGACCGAAGGATCGATTTTGGTACCCAGAAATGCACCACAGGCGGCCATAACCACACAGCCAATGTCCCTTCCGGCTTAAGTACACGATGCATTTCCGGTAATAGCCGATTCAAGGGTAACAAAGGGAAAGGAATCACACCAAACAAAAGTATCTTGTCCATGATTGCGGCATCCAAGCCTGTATCCAGAGCATCCCGCTTTATGATACTAACGTTTTTCAAATCAGCACTTTGTACTTTTTTTGATACTACTTCGATAAAACCTGATGACGCGTCCATCGCCACCAAACTACCTTGATCACCAATCAGCTTTGCTGCCGGTAGAGTGAAAAATCCGGTGCCGCACCCCACTTCTAAAACAGTCTGCCCGGGTTGAACCTCTGCACCTTGAAGGGTTGTAACCGGATTCATGATCCATTCTCTAACCTTGCTCCCCATCAATATCCCGGCTGGTTTGAAAATCAGATTCAGAATCTTTGAATTTCCCAGTTCTTCTGTTTTCATTTTCTTTAGAAATCTATAAAGTCAGTGAATCGAGTCCTTGAGAATAGTAATACGCAAAATGACTATTTGTTGTCAGGCAATATTGGAGTTGTACAGGGCTCATCTTTACAGGGGTGTACCTCTATAGTTATATGAGAAAGTTCTTTAAATTCATTTAATAAATTTTTGTAATATTCTGAATCTTTTGGAAAATGGGTAACCAGTGATATCATGGCTGCATAATCTGCAGGGCCGACTTTCCAGACGTGAATATCAGCTATTCTGTTATCGGAATCAGATTCAATGGCATCTACTATTTCCTTTGTTTTCTCTAATTCAATATTTTTATCCAGAAGAATTGAGCTTGTGTCTATAATTAATCCATAAGACCAACGCGTAATCAACACCGCTCCTACGATACCCATTAAGGAATCAAGCCAGTTCCACCCGAAATATTTACCGAAAAATAATGCAATAATCGCTAAAATTGAAGTTAGTGCATCTGCCAATACATGAAAATATGCGCCCCTGATGTTATGGTCATGATGTTTTTCCCCGGAATGTGTATGCCCGTGATGTCCATATAATAAAAAAGCACAAACAAGATTAATAATCAAACCTGCCACAGCTACAACAATTGCTTCATTAAACTGGATAATAGAAGGATTTACAAATCGTTCAACCGATTCAATTGCCATAACAATTGCCACACCTGCAAGTGCAATAGCGCTTGCGAAACCTCCAAGGACTGATACTTTTCCTGTTCCGAAAGTAAATTGGTTGTCCCTGGCATGCTTCCTTGAATAATGATATGCGAATATGGTGATGGCAAAAGCTACTGAATGGGTTCCCATATGCCAACCATCAGCAAGTAATGCCATCGATCCAAATGCAAAGCCCGCAACGATTTCGGCAACCATTGTTATTACAGTGAGAACAAGTACCTGTTTCGTTCGTTTTTCACCTTTTTCGTGAATAATAACGAAATCATGGCTATGCTTCCATTTTTCCAGTGTCTGAGTATGCATTAACTTTTCATTATACTTATGAGGTAATAAGAATCCCTGAATTATTAAAGGGCATTGCATGCAATGCCCCTACAACGGACAACAGATTACGGATTTAATGTATTGCTTTATCCCCCCAAATCTCTTTTAATCGTTTATCACGACCGCAGTTCCAGCGATAGATCTTGTAGCGAATCGGGCTTTTTTTATAGTAATCCTGATGGTGAATTTCGTCACCTTTAATGGGATAAAAGATTAATGCATTTAAAATCGGCGTTACAACTTTTTTGTTGGGAAATTGATCTACAACTTTCCTTTTAGTTTGTTCAGCAAGTTTCTTTTCTGTTTCGTTTGCTACGAAAATAGCAGTTAAATAACTGGGCCTTTATCACAAAACTGTCCTGTGTCGTCAAATGGATCGATGTTAATCCAGAAATGATCTAACAGCTCATTGTAACTGACCTTGTCAGGATCATAAGTTATTTCAACGGCCTCATAATGACCTTCATGGTTGCCGTAGTAAGTAGGATATTTTATAGTTCCCCCCTGTAAACCCGGAGATCACATCAGTTACACCCTCAAGCTTTTCATAATCTGCCTCCATACACCAGAAACATCCACCAGCCAAAATAGTTTTATCAGCTGCAACATTAGAAGCATAGAACAGTAATCCTGTTAACAGGAAAAATACCAGTTTGTTTTTCATAGCACTCCTATACTATAAATAAGACTTATATATTATTCTACAATTAAACCAATACGTCCTTCTGGCAGTTTGCACATAAGTTGCAAACGGGCAGGGAAAACCGTTTTTGAGCTTGCCCCTTAATATGATGGTAATTTGGATCTAATTGATAAAGGAGAATTATTAATATTATTGAATTAACATTGATTTCTTCACTAATCCCCTCTTAGCAATACATTGTCATTGCAGAATGTATTAGAAGATTAGAATCTAATCTTGAATCTTATGACAAATATCATAGTATTAATATTTTGATAAGCGTAAATTTAATATAAGAGGTAGATAAATTTGAATTATAGAGGGGTCAGTGTGAAGCGTAGCTGAAGATGCGCCACCACCCTGATTGAGTTTTTCTGGTTCGTGTTCAGAATTACTTTCAGGACTCGGTTTGGAAACCGCACACTGACTCTCTTTTTTTATGCCTCAAACGTATTCAGGTTTTGTTATTATGTTCTAAAATTATTACTACATTTCCCTTTTTGTGTCCTTTTTCAACATACCTGTGAGCTTCGACAATTTGTTCCAGGGGATAACTTCTATCAATGACAGGTTTTATCTTACCCGCCTCAATAAGCTCTTTTAGGAAAATCAGATCTTCAGTTCTTTCGTGTGCTACACCACCTATTACTTTCCTGCTGCTTGTCATTGAAGTCCATAGCCCTCGAACAATCGATGACAGCGCCATGTGGACAGTTCTAAGATAGACTCCTTTTTCCTTTAGCGATCTTACACAACCTGAAAAGGGACTCTTGCCTACTGTGTCAAAAATAATGTCATAGGTCTCACCGCTTCTGGTAAAATCCTCTTTAGTGTAATCAATGACCTTATAGGCTCCCAGAGATTTCACCATCTCTAAATTCGTGGGACTGCATACCCCTGTGACTTCTGCCCCAAAGTGCCTGGCAAGCTGTACCGCATAGGTACCTATCGCTCCGGAAGCTCCATAGATAAGAACTTTTTGACCGCTCTGAATATTTCCCTTCTTGAGAAAATGGAGTGCCGTATGTCCGCCGAAAAAAATGGCGACGGACTCCTCAAAGGTGATACTTTCCGGCTTTTTGGTAAGTACCGCATCTTCCGGAAGGCATGTGTACTCGGCATAAGTACCTGAATGCTGATAGGCAGATCCAAAAACCTCATCACCCTTCTTAAAGAGTCTTACCCCTTTCCCAACCGCCTCAACAACTCCTGCCAGATCAACACCCAATATTGGATTCTTCGGCCTTATGAAGCCATTGATCAGCCTGACAAGAAACGGGTCAGCCTTCCGCATACGCACATCTCCTGATGTTACTGTTGTCGCATATATTCTTATCAGTACTTCATTGTCCCCGGGAACAGGTTTATCTACCTCTTTGAGCTGAAGGACTTCCGGAGGTCCGTATTTTGTGTATACAATCGCCTTCATAATTATTCATTCTAATTTACTTTGATCAGGTGATTTTATGCAGATGGTGCAGGGTCACCCACTGACTATTTTATCCTGTGAGTCTGAGATATTTCGTCCAGGTTTGTAGTACAAACATTCAGATCTTTTAATATCCCGTCTTCAATGCTGTATATCCAGCCATGAACGGTCAATGTCTGCCCGGATTTCCATGCACTCTGAACGATTGATGTGTGGCATATATTAGCTACCTGCTCAATAACATTTAGTTCGCACAATAAATTGATTTTATCTTTATCATTTTGAAGTGATTCAATTCTGGATTGATGAGATCGATAAATATCTTTAATGTTTCGAAGCCAGTTATCAATTAACCCATAATCTTTTTTGTCCATGGCTGTTTGAATGCCACCGCAGCCGTAGTGACCGCAAACAATAATATGTTTTACTTTTAATACTTCTACAGCATATTGAATTACTGACAGACAGTTCAGATCCGTATGGATTACAAGGTTGGCAATATTGCGGTGAACAAATATTTCACCCGGCAGCATGTCAACAATTTCATTTGCAGGAACTCGACTGTCGGAGCAGCCAATCCATAAGTACTCAGGATTCTGCTGCCTTGAAAGCTTTAGGAAGAAGTCCGGGTCTGACTTCTTCAGTTTTTTTGCCCATTTCTTATTTTTATCAAAAAGATCCTTTAAGACTCGCATAGTTATAACCTTTTATTTGTTTTAGTTTTTATCTTATATAACAGATATTAGTGTGATTTACCCTCTAAGTCCTTGATTTTATACTTTAAATGAAAAGCTTTTTGGTGTCAAGGATTAATAAGTGTTCCAATGTTCAAACGTTTCAATGTTCGAATGTTTAACAGACTGGAAGAATTAAAAACTCTGGATTCCGGATCTAAGTCCGGAATGACAAAACCAGCTCATATCGAGGTTCAACCTCGATATCCCTATAATAATTATTACTAAAGAATTTTCACCAGGTTGTCGAAAATATATTATCTAAAGGCCCAAAGGGAGATAAAAATGATAATTGACAGTTCACTTATATCGATGGCATCCAGTCACTCACTGGTGAAGGAATATCAAAAAACAGAAAACCTGACTGTAAAGGTAAGTAATGTACAGCCGCAGGCAGAGGAAGGCCTGACTGCAGATAGTGTCTCTATATCTGATAAGGCCCTTCAGCATTTGGAAAAGGACCTTGCAAAGGCATTGAAACACCTGGAAAAGAATATGGCCAAGGCTGATGAGCATCCTGAAAAGGGATACAGGAAGGCAATGAAACATCTGGCAAAGGATCTGGATAAAGCAATAGATCACCTTGAGCATCATATGGAAAAAGTGAAAGATGATGATGTTGACGAGATAGCAGGCATAAAGATTGACTCGCAAGAGTCAGATAAAATGGGACTTTTGAAAAATCTGGTAGAGGCCATGACCGGCAGGAAAATAAGACTCAATGATATAGGCGATATCTTTAAGAAACATCATAAAGGGCATGGTGACGATGATGATCATGATGACGACCATCATGTGAGAGAATCAGGGATAAGGCAGAAATGGGAGGTTTCCTATAACATGCAGGAATCCCTTTATGAAAGCGAACAGATGAATTTTAACAGCAGTGGAATAGTCAGGACAGCAGACGGAAGGGAGATAAACTTTTCCCTTGATTTAATGATGAGTAGACAATATATGGAAGTGAACAATATCAATCTTGAGGCAAGCGGTACAGGCAATGTAAACATCCTTATGGACTTTGCAGGCCCTGCCTCTGCCCTTACCGATACAAATTTCGGTTTTGGAATTGAGCAGGAAGAGTCCGGTGACAGCCTTTCTTACCTTGCACTCGGGTCCGGAATTCTAACCCTCGATCAGAACAATGACGGGCAGATAGACTCCATTAATGAAGTGATGGGTACATCAACGGGTAACGGGTTTGCTGAACTTGCAGCCTATGACCTGGACAACAATGGCTGGATCGATGAAAATGATGCGGTTTATGACAGTTTACAAATACTCAGTCAGGACTCTGCTGGCAATGATGTACTATCAGGTTTAAAAGACAGTAATATCGGGGCGATTAATATTGCTGGCGTGGACTCACCTTACTCTCTGAAAAATGACCAGAACGTGACTGTAGGGCAGATAGAAAAGTCAGGTATTTACCTAGCCGAGGACGGTACACCCGGGCTGGTACAGCAGTTAAATCTGGTTGTATAAACAGCGACAGAGGATATATAAATCAGAACCTGATTGTTACCATTTTGAAAGGCGGTCGGTCAGGGATTTCATCCGGCATAAGAACACCGTCCCCGCTTTTATCAAGAGACAGAAAGGTTTCTTTTAGATTGGAATGCTTGCCTGCGTAATCTGAAAATTCATTATAACTGATAAGCTTGTCATTATTAATATCCATCTCTTTGTAAAGGTCATTATGCAACTCCTTGTCCTTCACATTCTGAATAAAGTCCCATTCTGATCTGGTAATAATTGCATTATCGTTGCCATCAATCTTGTTAAAGACATGTTTCGTCATATTACTGGTAAATTCCCCGTTATCAATCTTTCCGTTTTCATTCTTATCCATTGTTTGAAATAGACTATGCAAGGCTTCGGTAGCAGGTGCAAAACTTAACAGTGATGCTATGGTTGACGTAACGACGATTAGCTTAATTGATGTTGATAGCATATGAGATTCCTCCCTTTTTATCTGCTTCTGATTTATAGTATAGAATAAAAACAACAGATATGCCATGTCCGTTAACATGAACATCCATTGCCAGATAGAACCAGTAATTCCGGAACAAAAATCAAGTCTTGCACGTTTGAGATTGCAAATCATAAATATATTTAATTTCATATTATGAACCAGTAATATCGATGTTCAACATCAATATTTCTACACATAATACATAATATTTATTTTATAGTTGATTCTGGTATGCTGGTTATATGACCACAAAAGAAAAAGAATTGGACAGGTTTTTTCAGACTTTCCCTTTCCTGCTGGACACTGATGAGGAAATCAAAAATCAGGTGCTGGATCATGCCATAGTTACTACTATTCCAAAAGGAAATATAATATTCTATGAAGGTGATGAGTGCAGTCAGATGGCATTCATATTATCGGGTACAGTCAGGGTTTATAAAACAGCAGAAAGCGGAAGAGAGATAACTCTGTACAGACTCAGAGCCGGAGACAGCTGTATTTTAACGGCATCCTGTATTTTTTCAAACACTAATTTCCCGGCTATTGCCGTTGCTGAAGAAGATGTAGAAGCTGCCCTTATTACTTCACATATATTCCGAACATGGATCAACAGTTATGAGGTCTGGAGAAATTACACATTCAATTTATTATCTCAAAAGCTTTCAGAAATTATGGCTGTACTGGAAGAAGTTGCCTTCAGACGTTTGGATATAAGAATTGCAAAATTAATTTTAAAGTTATCCAAAAACAAACAGAACGACTTAAAGATAAAACATCAGGATATTGCCATGGAATTAGGTTCGTCACGGGAAGTTGTGAGCAGAATTCTGGAACAGTTTGCTATTGAAAATATATTAGTTCTTAAACGGGGCTCTATCATGGTACAGGATATTGATAAACTGAAGAACAAGATCAGACAGGAACAATTCTGACCTTTTTAAAAAAGGTTTCAAGGTGTCAAGGGATCGAGGTTTCAAGTGAACAGATAAAAGATTAAAGATTTTTAAAGGCAGCATTTTCTATCATTGTTCTTTATCATTCTTCCTTTCACTTGAACCCTGGGCCCCTCGAAACCCAGGCCCCTTCTTTGTGTGACATTGTTACATACATCGATACTCTTCTCTATTAAGATAGGATTTAGAAGAGGAGGAAAATATGGGAAGAAGGTTCTCGGACAGAATAAATGTTAATATTGATTTTTATTGTCATGATCTTGAGTGCTTTGGCACTATTCTAAATCTATCCGGCAACGGGATGCTGATATCATCCAAAAATATAAATTTTCCCCTTGAGTCACAATTCAAAATGCATATTCCGTTACAAAAAGAGGAGGTAGAAATTGATGTCAAGGTGATCAGGCTTCTAAAGACAAATGGTTACTATGACGGCATGGGTATTGAGTTCATAAATCCTCCCGATAAATATATGGCATTTGTTACGGATTTAAGACGATCCCAGGAATTTATTACCAAGTTGAACATTATAATTAATCATAATTGACTTAGATGAGAGGCAAGCATTAAACCTTTCATCTCCTCCCAGGCAGTCAGCCCCCCCTGACTGCCTTTTTTTTCAAAATGCAGTATTTATTATTTCAGGCTTAATTAATGTTCGAAAATAGGCTCTCCAAGTCACTGCTAAATATCATTTTAAAATAATTTTATGACGTAATTAAATTAATTTAATAGACAACTAAAGAATTCTTTGATATTTATATTGCAGTATCTATAATCAAAGAAGAGATTAATGAAAATAAGAGAAAACAAACGAATTCCTTCAAACGTCACTGTTAACTTCCATTATGACAATACAATATACTCAGGAACAATCATGAATTACTCTGATAATGATATGTTTATAAAAATGGAAATGCCCTGCAGAATATCTTCAACACAAAAACAATTTGAAGTCCGCATACCTGTCAAGGACAAAGTGCTCCTGGCCATTGCCCGCATTAAGAGAATGGAAATGATTGGGAAAGAGTTTAATGGTATTGAAGTGGAACTGGAGTATCCTATTGAACTTGATAAATTATTAGATGAATAACATACAATAACAAATTTATTCGACTCTACCTTCTTTTTCAACTTCATCAAGAATATTAATTAGATCAGTAATTCCAATAAAATATTCATTAAATCATTAGGATAGACAGTAATCAGTGCTTTTTAAAATTAACTCTAATTTAGGAGTTGACAAAAACTATA
>PVMK01123495.1_pt1 | contig 11776 bp, 8 predicted proteins | sample 1853481 | NCBI WGS metagenome assembly PVMK01 (sample SAMN08533507, study PRJNA380276) | Marine sediment metagenome, whole genome shotgun sequencing project. | reverse complement strand
AGGCGATTTGTGCCGGGTCGACGACGACGACGCTCCCGACGCCGCTCTGCCAGAACCGGGTCGTGTCCTTTCCCTGATGATGCCAATCGAGAAGATGGTGCGTGTGCTTGAGGATTCGCACGCTTGCAGGATCGAGGGGCAGGTGCGGTAGGAGTCGCTCGATGAGCGTGGTCTTTCCCGCTCCGGAATCGCCGGGGCAGCACAGAATCCGCATCGTCTCCTCGTCGGCGTGGGCCGCCCGTGGACGCTAAGCGAGCTGGCAGAACCCTCAGCGACCTGCCTGGTCCGGCAGAGTCTCCCGAACCCAGGAGTACGCCGCCACCGCTCCGGGAAGACCCACCGTTCCCGCCGCCAGGGCGACCACCTGCTCCAATGCTGCGGGCTCGATGCCGACCGACAGCGCCTTGCGGACACTGGCGTGGACCGCGCCTTCGCGCAGCGCTCCGATGGCGACGCCCAGCTTGATCAGACGGGCCGTGGGCTCGTCCAACGGGCCGCTTCTTCCCCCCTCCGCGATCATCTCCCACGCCTCGCCCAGCTCGGGATAACGCTTTACGAACGCTGTGAACGTCTCGGGTGGTTTCGGCAGCGCGTTCATCGGATTCCCCCCTCTCAGTGTTGCGGTAGACGTCGGTCGGTGTATAATAAAGATAATTGGACCCGAAACTCGTTAATAGAACACAAGGGCACTCCGATTCTCTATTCGAATACGTGTGAGTACGCGATCCGGGCGTTGACCTACCTGGCGGAACGGCCACCGGAAGAACGGACCATGCTGTCGGAGATCGCTACCGCGCAAGACCTCCCGCGTGCCTTTCTCGGGAAGATCCTGAAGGACCTGGTGCGCGCGGGCATGCTGACGTCGGCACGCGGGCCGACCGGTGGGTACTCCCTGGCCTGCGAACCGGGAGATATCTGCATCCTCGCGATCAAGGAGGTGATCGAGGGCAGCGGCGACCTGGAACGCTGTGCCGTGGGCCTCAACCCCTGCTCGGACGATACGCCCTGTCCGCTGCACGACACCTACAAACCGTTACGCACGGCGATCAGGGCATACCTGCAGGACACGACGCTCGCCAGCCTGGTGGCGGGCTTATCCCAGAAGCGTGCGCTGCTCGGCGATACTGGAGACCAGAAAGGGATGGCCTAGCTCATGGGACACCCCGACCAGAAAGAGCAGGTAGATCGATGCTGAAGCTCTCGCTTGCGGCGGTTCCAAGCTCCGCCGTGGCATGTTGTGCGGCCCTGACGTGGGCGGCGTTGCGTCCGGACGCCGTATTGGCAGCCCAGGACCCCGCAGCAAGGGCCCAGGACCCCGCAACTCAGGGTCAGCAGGTGTTCCAGGAGCTGTGCGCCATGTGCCACACGATCGGCGGCGGTGTGCTCGTGGGCCCCGACCTCCAGGGGGTGGCCGAGCGCCGCAGTGAGGGTTGGATCATCAGCTTCGTCCAGCACTCCCAAGAGCTCGTGAAGGCCGGAGATCCCGACGCCGTGGCGATCTTCGAGGAGTTCAAGATCGGAATGCCCGACCAGCCACTGGCCGATGATGAGATCCTGGCGGTCATCGAGTACATACGCGCGGCTCCCTCCGCTGGAGGGGCGTCCACCGGTACCGCGGACGTCATGGAGGCGGCCACCGAGGAGCAGGTCCTCCTGGGGCAGGAGCTGTTTCAGGGGACGACCCGGTTGGCCAACGCGGGGGCGGCCTGCAATTCGTGCCACGAGGTGAGGAACGACGCCGTCATCGGGGGTGGTGTGCTCGCTCCCGAGCTCACGACGGTGATCTCGCGGTTGAGCGCGCGCGGGGTAGGGGCGATCCTCGGACGGCCCCCGTACCCGGTGATGAGGCGGGCCTACCTGACCAGGCCGCTCACCGAGGAGGAGATCACGGCCCTCGTCGGCTTCCTCCAGCAGGCCGACGCGGACCAGGCGTTGTATCAGCCGCGGGCCTACGGCATCAAGCTGTTCTTCGCCGGGATCGCAGGCACGGCGTTCCTCCTGCTCCTGTACACGCTTATCTGGCGTAAGCGCAGCAAGGGTTCCGTGAACCAGGCGATCTTCGACCGGCAGGTCAGGTCCACTTGAATCCGCACCCAGCAGGGAACTGAGAAAGAACCATGGGCTGGATCAAAGACATCATCTCGCCACAGACCCGGCAGTGGGAAGAGTTCTACCGCAACCGCTTCCAGCATGATCGCGTCGTACGCAGCACGCACGGCGTGAACTGCACGGGGGGGTGTTCCTGGCAGATCCATGTGAAGGACGGGATCGTGACGTGGGAGACGCAGCAGCTTGACTACCCGCTTCTGGAGGACTCTCTGCCCCCCTACGAGCCCCGGGGATGCCAGCGGGGGATCTCGTACTCGTGGTACCTATACAGCCCCCTGCGGATCAAGTACCCGTTGATCCGAAGTGCGCTGCTCGACGCCTACCGGGCCAAGAAGCGCGAGACGGGCGATCCCATGGAGGCGTGGAAGGCCCTGCAAGCGGATGAGGGCGCCAGGAGGAGTTATCAGCAGGCGCGCGGCATGGGCGGCTTCCGGAGGGCGAGCTGGGACGAGGTCATGGAGATCATGGCCGTGGCCAACATCAGCACCGCCCAGGAGTACGGTCCCGACCGGGTGATCGGGTTCAGCCCGATCCCGGCCATGTCGATGCTCAGCTACGCGGCCGGCGCACGCTTCCTCCAGCTCTTCGGGGCCGTCAACCTCAGCTTCTACGACTGGTACTGTGACCTCCCCACGGCCTTCCCGGAGATCTGGGGCGAGCAGACCGACGTCTGCGAGAGCGCCGACTGGTTCAACGCGAAGATGATCGCGGACATGGGTGCGTGTCTGAACATGACGCGCACGCCGGACTGCCACTTCTTTGCCGAGTCACGTCACAACGGCACGAAAGCCGTCGTGTTCTCACCCGACTTCAGCCAGGTCTGCAAGTATGCCGACCAGTGGGTGCCTCTCCATGCGGGCAGCGACGGCGCCTTCTGGATGGCCACGACCCACGTGATCCTCAAGGAGTTCCACCACGACAAGCAGACCCCGTACTTCATCGATTACGTCAAGAGATACACGGACAGCCCGTACCTCGTGAAGCTCGAGCAGATCGGCGGGCACTACAAGCCGGGACGGCTGCTCCGAGCCTCCGAGATCCCCAGGTACAGGGACATCTCGAACGGGGATTGGAAGTTCGTCAACATCGACGCGGAGAGCGGCGAGCTAGTGGTCCCGAAGGGGAGCTCGGGGTCCCGGTGGGACGAGAAGCAGGGCAACTGGAACATGAAGCCCGAGAGCGCGGTGGACGACCAGCCCTATGACCCGGTGCTCACCCTCCTCGGGCGCTCCGACCAGGTGGTCCAGACGGCGTTCACCGAGTTCGGGCTCGACCACACCGTGTATCGCGGCGTACCCACGATGCAGGTCGAGACCACCGAGGGCCCTGTCACGGTCACCACGGTCTACGACCTCACCATGGCCCAGTACGGCGTCAACCGGGATCTGCCCGGTGAGTACCCGAGGGACTACAGCGACAAGAACGGGGCGTACACGCCGGCGTGGCAGGAGATGTTCACCGGCGTCGCCTCGGACACCGTGCTCCAGTTCGCTCGCGAGTGGGCGAGCACCGCCGAGGCCACAGGCGGCAAGTGCATGATCATCATCGGGGCGGGGATCAACCACTGGTACCACGCCAACCTGATGTACCGGGCCGGCGCGATGGCCCTGATGCTCACCGGCTGTGTGGGCGTGAACGGTGGCGGCCTCAACCACTACGTGGGGCAGGAGAAGCTCGCACCGATGGACTCCTGGAGCGCCATCGCCTTCGCGAAGGACTGGCAAGCCGCCATCCGGCTCCAGCAGACGCCGATCTGGCACTACATCAACACGTGTCAGTACCGGTACGATGGGCAGTTCTCCCGGTACAACACGGTTCCCGACAACGAGCTGACCCGGCCGCACATGGCCGACCAGATCTACAAGTCCGTGCGGATGGGATGGATGCCGTTCTACCCGCAGTTCGACCAGAACACCCTCGAGCTGTGCAGGGAAGCGGTCGACCACGGCGCCACCGACGACGAGGGCATCAAGCAGTACGTCCTGAGCAAGCTGAAGAGCAAGGATCTGAAGTACTCGGTGAGCGATCCGGAGGCCGAGCACAACTTCCCTCGCGTGTGGTACATCTGGCGTGGCAACGCGATCATGGGAAGCATGAAGGGGCACGAGTACTGCCTGAAGCACTACCTGGGCACCCACTCGAACCTCATCGCGGAGGACTCCGAGGACCACACCAGCGAAGTGAAGTGGCACGATGTCGCGCCCGTCGGGAAGATGGACCTCGTCGTCGACCTGAACTTCCGGATGGACTCCTCCGCCCTCTACTCCGACATCGTCCTCCCTGCCGCCTCCTGGTACGAGAAAGCGGATCTGAACAGTACGGACCTCCACTCGTTCCTCCACCCCCTCTCGGCTGCCATCGCGCCGGTGTGGGAGTCCAAGACGGACTGGGCGATCTTCCGCGATCTGGCGAAGGCCACCAGTGACGCGGCAGCGAAGTACTTTCCCGAGCCGCAGAAGGACATCGTCACGTTGCCGATCGCGCACGACTCCGCTGGTGAGATCTCGCAGTCGGTCATCAAGGACTGGTATCAGGGCGAGTGCGAGGCCGTGCCCGGCAAGACGATGCACAACCTTGTCGTCGTGGACCGCGACTATACGCAGCTCTACGAGAAGTTCATCACGCTCGGCGATCTGGTTCGGACGAACGGTCTCGCTGCGCACGGCAACCACTATCAGTGCGCCGACGCGTACGACGAGATGATCGCGTCCAACCACTTTCCCGTGGAGCGCCGGAACGGGAGCGTCAAGCCGTCGCTCAAGGAAGACGTGTGGGCGGCGAACGCGGTCCTCCACCTCTCGACCCTGACCAACGGCGTGCTGAACATGCGGGCCTACCGGGACGCGGAGAGGCGGACCGGTCTGGATCTGGTCGACCTGGGGGCCGGCAGTGAGGACGTGCGCATCCGGTACGCGGACCTTCAAGCACAGCCGCGCAGGTACAACACCTCGCCGCTGTGGTCGGGGGTCATGAAGGATGGAAGGGCGTATGCCGCCTTCACCTACAACGTCGAGAAGCTGGTTCCCTGGCGGACGCTGACGGGGCGCCAGCACTTCTACCTCGACCACGAGATGTATCTGGCCTACGGCGAGAACCTTCCGACCTACAAGCCGTCTCCGAAACCGGAGGCCTACGGCGATCTCAAGCAGACCCTGAAGGACGGCGAGGCGAAGATCCTGAACTGCCTCACGCCCCATGGGAAATGGCACATCCACTCCACCTACGGTGACAACCACCGGATGTTGACGCTCTCCAGGGGCTGTGAGCCCGTCTGGTTGAGCGAGGTGGACGCGGAGGAGTTGGGCATCCAGGACAACGACTGGTGCGAGGTCTACAACGACCACGGGGTCTACTGCGCTCGCGCCTGCGTCAGCGCTCGAATCCCAAAGGGCGTGTGCATCGTGTACCACGTTCCCGAGCGCACGGTCGGCATCCCCAAGTCACAGGTGCGCGGCGGCAAGCGCGCGGGCGGCCACAACAGCTTCACGCGCATCCACCTCAAGCCCAACTTCCTCGCCGGGGGCTACGGACAGTTCACCTATCACTTCAACTATTGGGGGCCGATCGCCCCGAACCGGGACACCCATGTCGTGGTCAAGCGGATGGACAAGGTGGTGTTCTGATGACCGAGTTTCTGATGACCAAGGAACCGTGCCAGGGACGGGAGATCTGAGATGGATGTTCGCTCGCAGATTTCGATGGTGTTCCACCTCGACAAGTGCATCGGCTGTCACACGTGCTCGATCGCCTGCAAGAACATCTGGACGGACCGCAAGGGCGCCGAATACATGTGGTGGAACAACGTGGAGACGAAGCCGGGGACGGGCTATCCCGGCAAGTGGGAGAACCAGGACATCTACAAGGGCGGCTGGGAGAAGAACGGCAAGGGGATCAAGCTGAAGGGCGCGGGGAAGCCGAAGAGCCTCACCAACATCTTCCACAACCCCCACATGCCGGTGATCGACGACTACTATGAGCCGTTTACCTACAAGTACCTGGATCTGATCGAGTCACCGGCCGGCGATGATCAGCCCACGGCCCGCCCGATCTCGATGATCACGGGCGAGCCGATGGACATCAAGATGGGGCCGAACTGGGACGACGATCTGAGCGGGTCGCCCGACTACGCCCGCAACGATCCCAATCTGGAGAACCTCTCGTCCGCCGAGCGGGAGGCCATGTTCCAGCTGGAGCGCATGGCCTTCTTCTATCTCCCCCGGATCTGCAACCACTGCCTCAACCCCGCCTGCGTCGCCTCCTGTCCTTCGGGTGCCATCTACAAGCGAGGCGAGGACGGGGTGGTGCTCATCAACCAGAGCGTGTGTCGCGGATGGCGCATGTGCGTCACGGCCTGCCCCTACAAGAAGACGTATTACAACTGGAGCACGGGCAAGTCCGAGAAGTGCATCCTGTGTTACCCGCGGATCGAGGCGGGCCTTGCGCCGGCGTGCATGCACTCGTGCGTGGGGCGCATCCGCTACCTGGGGGTCCTGCTCTACGACGCCGACCAGATCGAGAGCGTCGCCTCGGCCGACGAGGCTGACGTGGTGGCCCGCCAGATGGAGATGATCCTGGACCCCTTCGACCCGGAGGTCATCGCCTCGGCGAGGAGCAACGGGATCGCCGACACGACTATCCACGCGGCCCAGACCTCACCCACGTACAAGTTCGTCAAGACGTGGAGCCTGGCGCTTCCGCTGCACCCGGAGTTCCGAACGCTTCCGATGCTCTTCTACGTGCCGCCGCTGCTCCCCGTGATGGCCTCGGTCTCGGACGTCGACCACAGCGAACAGGCCGAGAAGATGAACCCGATCGGGAAGCTCTGGCCCGACAGCTGGTTGTACGACACCAGTACGGAGCACCTCTTCGGCACGATCGATGAGGCGCGCTTCCCGCTCCAGTACATGGCGAACCTGTTCAGCGCCGGCGATACCGCAGAGATCGCGGACCGGCTGAAGAAGCTGATGGCGGTCCGGCTCCACCGCCGACGGGAAACGGTGGGTGATGTCGAGGAGGAAACGGTGAGGCAGGCGTTGGCGGACACGGGGCTGACTCCGCAACTGGCCGACGACATCTATTACCTGACCGCCCTTGCCCAGTTTGACGATCGCTTCGTGATTCCGGCCGCGCATCGGGAGCAGGCCATCGAGATGATGGAGTTCACCGGCGACGTACAGGGCAGCGAGGGGTTTGGGTTCGAGGCCGGGACGGCCAAGCGGGGAGCCTGACGATGCACCCGCTGACGCACTATGAGCACCTGGCCAAGCTCTTCGACTATCCGCGGCGGGACTACCCGACCTGGGTCCAGAGCGTGTACGAACTGCTTGCGGGTCGATACGTGATCGCGGCGGCGGAGATCGACACCTTCGCGCAGTCCCTTCCCACTGACGGCGACCCCTTCACGCCCGACGCGCTGGATGAAGTCCAGGAGATCTTCACCCGGTCCTTCGATGTGCAATCGATCACGACGCTCGGTGTGGGCTACGTCATGTTCGGAGACGACTACAAGAGGGGCGAGCTCCTCGTGAACCTTAACCGGGAGCTTCGTGGAGCCGGGATCGAATGCGGAAGCGAGCTCCCCGATCACCTGCCCAACGTGCTACGGCTGCTCGCTCGCTGGGACGACCGCGAGTTGGCGGACGAATTTGTCGTGGAGATCCTCCACCCTGCGCTGGAGAGGATGATCGAGGAGTTCGGCGTTCACCGCATGGAAGCCAAGAACAAGCTGTACCGGAAGCACTTCAAGACCCTGATCGCGACTTCAGCCGAGCGGGGCACGATGTTCCGCGCGCCTCTGGCGGCGCTGCTGGCGGTGCTCAAGGAGGATTTCGACCTGTCCGAGTGGAGGCCGCCGGAGCGGGAAAACGACTTCCTGCGCTCCATCGGCCGCGAACTGGCGATTGAAGCGAACGAGGGGCGTCCCGCTCCGACGAGGAGTATGCCATGAACGTGCTCAACACGTTCCTGTTCGTCGCGTTTCCGTACGTAGCGGTCGCGGTTTTCATCCTCGGTCTCGCCTATCGGTACTCGCGGAAGGGCTTCACGATCTCGTCGCTCTCGTCTCAGTTCCTGGAGGGACGGGAGCTCTTCTGGGGCTCCGTACCCTTCCACATCGGTCTCGCCGTGGTGTTCTTCGGGCACCTTATCGCGTTCCTGCTGCCGCAGGCCAACCTTGCCTGGAACAGCGTCCCCGTCCGCTTGCTCGTCCTCGAGGTAACCGCCTTCGTGTTCGGAGTCAGCATCTTCGTCGGCCTGGTCTCCCTCCTGTTCCGGCGGCTCACCAACCCACGCATCCGTGCGGTGACCACCAAGATGGACGTCTCCATCGCCCTGCTCCTGCTGGTCCAGGTGGTGCTGGGATTGTGGATCGCTCTGGCCTATCGCTGGGGCGCATCCTGGTTCGCGGCGGACCTGTCACCCTACCTGTGGTCCCTGGTCGCGCTGGGTCCCGAGACCGGGGCGATCTTCGCGCTCCCCTGGGTCATCAAGCTCCATATCCTGGGCGCGTTCGTCATCATGTTCATGATTCCGTTCACGCGCCTGGCGCACTTCATCGTCGCACCGCTGCACTACATCGTGCGGCCCTATCAGCAGGTCATATGGAACTGGGACCGGAAGACCATCCGGGACCCGGGGACGGCCTGGAGCACCACGCGGCCCAAGAACCACTGAACCGAGGGCCGGGCGATTACGGGCGGAGCCATCCGCTTCCTGCCCCCGCCTACGCAGCCACCTCTTCTTCGTCGGCGTGTCGGAGCGGCTCATAGACATCGGCAGTGGACCAGAGACGGCTTCCCGGTGGGAGAGAAAGGAGGACTGTGATGTCCGGTAGGATCCCGCAACTGGTTGACTTCAAGCAGGAGCGGATCCGGACGCTCCACTTCACGTGGATCGCTTTCTTCATCACTTTCTACGTGTGGTTCAACATGGCGCCGTTGGCCTCCACCATGTTGCGGGACCTGGGTGGGCCGGATGGGTGGCTGACGCGTGACCACATCAACCTGTTCGCTATTTGCAATGTCGCGTTGACGATCCCAGCCCGCATCGTCATCGGCGCGTTGATTGATAGGTACGGGCCCCGCAGATGCTTCGCCGGGCTGCTGATCGTGATGTCCATCCCGACTTTCGCTTTCGCCCTCGGCACCAGTTTCATGCAGCTCCTCGTTGCCAGGCTCGTGCTCAGCACTATCGGGGCCGGGTTCGTGGTCGGGATCCGCATGGTCGCCCAGTGGTTCCCGCCGAAGATGGTGGGGCGGGCCGAGGGTTTCTATGCAGGGTGGGGGAACTTCGGCTCCGCCTGGGCCGCGATGACGCTTCCCTGGATCGCCCTCGAGCTCTTCGGAAATGTGGAGGACGGCTGGCGGTACGCCCTGGCCATCAACGGTGTCGTGTCGCTGGTGTACGGCATCGTCTACCTGTTCATCGTCCGGGACATGCCGGAGGGCAGGGCGTTCGTCGGCGTGGCTAGGACCGAGCCCCTGCTGGTCAGCTCGCGAGGCGATCTCGTCCAGTACCTTGCCTGGTCGTTCCCGTTGATTGGTGCCATGGCGCTGCTGGCCTGGCGGGCCTCCGGCATTAGCCTGGGCGGAAATTCTGGGGAGCCGGCGCTCTCTCAGCCAATGCTGCACATGATTTACGCGGCGCTGGCCCTGGTATTCGTGGCCCATGTCGTGAAGACCCTGCGGGTCAACCTCCCCTACCTGCGCAAGGGAGTCCCGGAAAGCGAGCGTTACCGGTTCAGCAGCGTGGCTGCGCTCAACACGACGTACTTTGCTAACTTCGGGGCAGAGTTGGCGGTCATCTCGGTACTCCCGATCTTCTTTGAGGGTACGTTCCGTATCTCACCTACGCTCGCCGGACTGCTCGCTTCCTCGTTCGCTCTGGTGAATCTGGTGGCCCGCCCGCTCGGCGGCCTGATCTCCGATGTGCTGTCCAGCCGCAAAAGAGTCATGCTGGGTTACATGGTGGGGATCGCCCTGGGCTTCCTTGGGATGTCGGCAATCGATTCTTCCTGGCCCCTCTATCTGGCGGTCGCCATGACCGTCGTCACCTCGGTGTTCGTTCAGGGAGCGGAGGGTGCAACGTTCGCGATCATCCCCATGATCAGCAAGCGGAGGACCGGCCAGATTGCCGGCATGGCAGGTGCGTACGGCAACGTTGGCGCCGTTGTTTACCTCGTCCTCTTTTCCCTGGTGGACGCCCGCACCTTTTTCCTCATCCTCGCTGCCGGCGCCGCCTTCGCCGTGCTCTACTGCCTGGTCTTTCTCGAGGAGCCTGAGGGCTCGTTCGACGAGGAAGGGCCGGCTCTGTCGGTCGCGGCCAGCTAGTGCGAAGCGACTCAACGGAGAGAGAAATGACCACGCAAACCGTGAAGCTCCCGCGCCACCTGCTCACGGACTGGGATCCGGAGAACCCGGAGTTCTGGGAGAGCCGCGGCCGGCGCATCGCCAGACGCAACCTATGGATCTCGATACCGGCGCTGCTGCTCGCCTTCGCCGTCTGGATGGTCTGGAGCGTTGTCGTGGTGAACCTGCCGGTCATCGGCTTCGAGTTCGACACCGATCAGTTGTTCTGGCTGGCCGCGCTTCCGGGCCTGTCCGGCGCGACGCTCCGCATCTTCTACTCGTTTACGATCCCGATCTTCGGCGGCCGCCTGTGGACGGCGCTGAGCACCGCCTCGTTGCTGTTGCCGGCCGTCGGTATAGGCTTCGCCGTGCAGGACCCATCGACCCCTTACTGGCTGTTCCTGGTGCTCGCACTGCTGTGCGGCTTCGGCGGTGGCAATTTCGCCTCCTCGATGGCCAACATCAGCTTCTTTTTCCCGCAGAGCCAGAAGGGCGCCGCCCTCGGACTCAACGCGGGCCTCGGCAATTTCGGGGTCAGCGTGGCGCAGTTCGTGGTGCCTCTCGTGATCACCGGTGGCGTCTTCGGCGCCCTCGGCGGCGATCCGCAGACGTGGATGCAGGGCGAAGTCGCCAGACCGATGTGGCTGCAGAACGCCGGCTTCATCTGGGTGCCGTTCTTGATCGTGGCCACCATCGCGGCGTGGTTCGGCATGAACGATATCGGCAGCGCCAGGGCTTCCTTCAAAGAGCAGGCGGTGATCTTCAAGCGGAAGCACAACTGGATCATGGTCTGGCTCTATACAGGCACGTTCGGTTCCTTCATCGGCTACTCGGCCGGGTTCCCCCTCCTGATCAGGACTCAATTCCCCGAGATCGACGCGCTGACTTTCGCCTTCCTCGGTCCGCTGGTCGGCGCGCTCATCCGGCCGCCCGGCGGTTGGCTCTCCGATAGGCTCGGCGGCGGCCGGGTCACCCTGTGGACCTTTACGGTCATGGCCGGGGCGGCCGCGGGCGTACTGTTCTTCTTGAGCATAAAGGATCAGCCGGGAGCGTTCTGGGGCTTCTTCGCGATGTTCATGATACTCTTCGGCGCGACCGGGGTCGGCAACGCTTCGACCTTCCAGATGATCCCGGTCATTTTCCGGACGGTCCTGGAACGCGAGACGGCCGGCAAAGGGCCCGCGGCCGAAGCGCAAGCGCTCAAGGATGCCAACAAGGAGGCGGCGGCGGTGCTCGGATTCACATCGGCGATGGCCGCTTACGGCGCCTTCGTAATCCCGAGGAGTTATGGAACTGCGATTGCACTGACCGGCGAGCCGGGT
>PVMK01183122.1_pt1 | contig 11777 bp, 11 predicted proteins | sample 1853481 | NCBI WGS metagenome assembly PVMK01 (sample SAMN08533507, study PRJNA380276) | Marine sediment metagenome, whole genome shotgun sequencing project. | reverse complement strand
TTCGGACTGGCCGACCTTGATGATCTCCCTCCCGTGGAGGACGACAATAAAGTTCTGGAGGTCTCGACCGGTTACCGCTGGGTCAGCACAGATGACCGTCCAGATCGAGCCGCCGAATACAGTTTCCTTGAAGACAGCCCGACTTTTAACCTGATTTACAAACAGGACTTCGGTGATCGGGAGGTCTCTCTGGTCGGGGATTTCGTCAATTACAATGACTATTATATCGAAGGCCATTTCGACTATAAAGCCCTCTTCCGGTTGAACGCCAGATCGGAGCGGATGTTTCACAACCTGGACCATGTTCCCTACCAGGATGACCCGGAAGCACGGGCTCTCGCCGAGACCACCCTGGTGAATGTCTTTGACATCTCAGATCCGGACAACCCCGTACCCGCGCCCGACCTTGATGTCACTGATGCTTTCTATTCCGATCACAATCCCGGCGTCGGTTATGGCCGCAGAATCACCATTGATGAAATCAAGTTACGCGCTAAGCTTCCCACCTATCCGGCGCATATCAATCTCTCTTACTGGCGCATGGAGAAAAAGGGTAAAGAGCAGCTACGCTTTGTCGATGAAAATTGTGCCTCAGCCTGTCACATGCAAAGCCGCACCCGAAAGATCGACCGCGTCACCGAAGAATTCCAGATCGGCCTTGATGCCCACCTGGGGCCGGTTGATATCGCCTTTCTGCAAACTTTGCGTAAGTTCCGGGAAAAAGAGAGCCTCCCTGCTGACGACTTTGATACCCACACCCTGCGCTTTTTGGGGCCACCCCGCGAACTGCTGCACGATGAAACTCCTGACTCCAGACTCACTGAGTCAACCTTCATAATCAACCTGCCTCAGTCCGGCGGCTTCGTTTCCTCTGCCAGCTACACAATAGGTAAACGTGAGAATGAATCGGACCTGAAAACAGTGCTCGCCCGGTGGATGCTGAAACCGACTATCAAAAACTGACAGCCGATATCACCTACACCCCGGGAGAGCACTGGACCTTCAGTTTCCGCTACAGGATGCTGGACCTGGATAACGATGTCCCGGCCATACAGACTTCGGACGGCGTTGTTTCACCTGACAACCCTTTTTCATTCAGTGGCATACCGGTACGAGAGAGTGTTGATATTGATCGCAACAATTATGCAGCATTCATCTCCTATCGCCCCTCGCATCGCCTGACACTCAAGGCTGAATTTGAACGCGAAGACATCGACAGAAGCAACACCGGCGTTGGCCAACACGATACTTTTGCCGGTATTTCAGATCCAAACTGGGCCCTTCCCGATAATGAGACCATCGACCGCTACCGCCTGTCGTTCTTTTCCCGCATGCTGGAGAAGTCGGCTCTCAAATTGAACTGCTGGTATGAGTACACAAGCATTGACAACCCCGCTTACGGCACCTCTTTGAGTGACAACAACGAGATCTTTTTCAGTGCGAGCTACAGACCTTCCGCGATTTGGGGAGCGACCGGCAGCATCGACATCCAGCGCGGAGACAATAATGATCGAACCGCAGTCCAGTTCGACAGCGGACCGGTTCCCTTTGACCTCAATCGCGATGAGGAGCGTGAGAACCTGGCACTTGGCTTCTGGTTCGTTCCGAGCGACCTCTTTTCTGCAGATCTCAATTACGGCCTGCTGCACGCCAAGATCGATCAGGACATCCTCTTCGGCGACGGACCCGACACGAGCAATCCCGGCAGCTCGACTGACTACACGATCCTGGACGACAATACAGACTATGAGCAGCGGGTTCACACTCTTTCCGCCGGTATTAATCTACGGCTTATGGAAAATCTGAATTGTCGCCTTGAAGGTTACCATGTCCGCTCTTCGTCAGAGTTTTCCCCAGGGTTTGATCCCAGGGTCTTTGAATACCTCAGTGGTGACTTTGTTGGCGAAGCCCTGGCGAGTTCTGGCAGCTTGCAAGAGATCAGCAAAGTGAATATCCGCCAGAATGGCGTCAAGGCACGCATCAGGTGGAATCTTTCCAAGATATTGACTGCTGGCTTTGAATATACCTTTGATGATTACGAGGATCGGAACGCCAACGCATTTGACGGCTCGGCTCAGACCTTTATTGCCAGCCTTACCGGAACATTCTGATCGACACAAAGCCCCTCTTAAGTAGAGTTCTAAGCTAAAGAGACTAGTGTTCAAAGCTAAGTTCGTGTAGTATTTGCGAGATTTTTTCGACACTGACACTTATCTTCTCTGAGGCAACTTAAATGAACATAAAATTGCGAGGTAAAGTACTCCTTGTCCTGCTAGTGGTTGCAGTGGTTCCTTTGCTGATCAGTCTGGTTTTCCTTTCCAACTTCACCAAAGACCAGATTCGCAGCAACATGGTGCGGTTCGCCGAGAAATCAAGTAATTTTGTAGAACGCAGCACAATCGGCAGTCAGCAGGAGCTTTCCAACTATCTGCGACTGCTGAGCAGCTCCTCTGACATGGTTAATGCCCTTTACTATGCGTCGTTGACCCAGGACGTGGAACAACTTTACGAGCTCGTCGAAGCCGTTCACAAACAGTATGACATAGATATTCTGGAGGTGCTTTCTGCTGATGGATCGCTGTTGCTCAGGGCCAAGGATGAGGGGCTGATTCTTCCGGAAGAGCCGGAAACTGACCACCCTCTTATCGTTAGCACACGACAGACAGAAGAAGCACATGCCGGCCTTTCAAATTACCTGGGAAAACTGACCATTCTTGCCGTCACCCCAGTCAGGCTTCAGGAAAATGTTGTCGGCTATCTGGTCGGCTCCAACCTCCTGGATGATAAGTTTGCCGACCGAGTCAAAGAGATGGCCGGCGTTGAGGTTGCCTTCCTGGGAAACCAAGGAGTGGTTGGAGCTTCCCACCCCGACTTCCGAGAGCTGAGTTTATCTCAGCAAAACAACGAAATTCTGCTTGGTGGCAGGCCGTACCTGCAGATCATGCGTGATCTGACCGGAACTTCTTTCAAGCTCGTTATAGCGCAAGACCTCAATAAGGCATTGGAAGCACAACAATCCCTGCAGAATCTGATGGTTATTCTTATAATAATTGTCATCGCAAATGTCTTTATCGCCGCCCTGATTTTCTCCCGGACCCTCACCCGGCCTCTCCTCGTCGTTGTCAACAACCTCAGGGAAATCTCCCAGGGTGAAGCAGATCTGACCCGCACCCTGAAAGTCAGCAGCAGTGATGAAGTTGGTGAATTGGCAAGCAATTTCAACCGATTTGTAGATCGCCTGCGCGAGATGGTCCTGCGCATCAGCTCCACTTCCGATGGCATCGTTACTGCCACAGAAAAAATTCGCTACACATCCCGGGAGGTCAACAGCGGCACAGCCAAGCAGACTGAGGCTCTGGAGGACGCCTTCCAATCAATTCAGGGCATTGATGAATCGACGATTGAGGTGAGCGACAGCATCAGTTCCTTGCTTGAAGCGGTAGAGCTTTCATCATCAGCGACCCTGGAACTGGGAGCGACCATCGAGGAGATTGTTTCCCAGGTTGACCGCCTCTTCAGTACGATTGAGAGCGTATCCAGTTCGATCACCGAAATGTCTGCCTCCAGCCAGCAAGTCACCGACAATCTCGACAACCTCTCCTCTTCAACGGAAGTAACCGCCTCATCGATCACTGAGATGGATGCTTCCATCAAGGAAGTTGAGGGAACCGCCCAGCGAACCAACGAACTCTCCGAGCAAGCCAGTCTCGATGCCGAAAAGGGCCAGACCGCTGTGGCCGAAACGATTGCCGGAATTCAGGCGATTCGCACAAATGTCGAAGAGGCCAGCCGGGCAATCGAAGAGCTGGGCAAGCAGTCTGGTGAAATCGGCACGATTCTGACAGTTATTGACGATGTTGCCGACCAGACCCGTCTGCTCTCATTGAATGCATCAATCATCGCCGCACAGGCTGGGGAACATGGCAAGGGGATTTGCTGTTGTTGCGGATGAAATTCGCGAACTCTCCGAACGCACAGCTCTGTCAACCCAGGAGATTGCGGCCATCATCCGTCGATTGCAGACAGGAACTGTCGAAGCAGTCAAAGCCATGCAGATTGGCAGCGAACGGGTTTACGAGGAAGCAGAACGCTCAAAAGTTGCTGAGGAGGCACTGGAAAAGCTCACCGACAGCGCCCTCCGTACCGCTGAGCAGGTCAAGAGTATCGTGCGTGCCACCCAGGAACAGTCACGTGGCAGTCGTCAGATTACCGAGGCAGTCAATCAGGTTGCCAATATGCTTCAGCAGATATCATCAGCGGTGAAACAACAGTCAGATGGCATTCATCAACTGGCCCAGGCGACCGAATCAATGAAAGATATTTCCTCGCAGGTCAAGCTCAGTACTGGCGAACAAGCCAAAGGCAGCCACCAGATCAGTGCAAGTATGGAGAACATCCGCAACATGCTGCAACAGATAGATCAAGCGTCCAAGGATCAGTCAGCACGCAGCCGCCAGGTGGTTGAAGCGGTTTCCGCTGTCCGCAAAATTGCTGAAGACAACGCCGCCCGCACCATCGAATTGGATAATGTAGTCGAAAACCTGGCTGAGCAGGCTGAGGTTCTGGACAACGAGGTCGGTTCTTTCAAGTCCTAGGAAGACTGTTGGGCTATCAGCAAACCATTTGACAAAACAGAGGCTTTTCGTTAGAGTTTTGCCAACATAAGCAACACGTCTTTATCAAGAGTGGTGGAGGGACAGGCCCTTTGAAGCCACAGCAACCGATCTACCGTCGCTAAGGCGATGGCGGATGTCAGGTGCTAATTCCAACCCACCGACACAATGTGCCGGCAGGGGAGATGAGGACGGAGCCCGCGATACCGACTTTCAATGTATCTGCCGGCCCCTTCTCATTTTTCGGGAAGGGGCCTTTATGTTTTTGCGGAAGCAGGTCATAAGATGAGCGAACTGGACATCGTTAAAACTGAAAAGATCGACTTCGATGTCGAACTGCAACTGGAAAGCGGTCGCTTGCTTGGTCCGCTGACACTCGCCTATGAAACTTATGGCAAGCTGAATAGCGGACCGAAGTAATGCCGTCCTTGTTGCTCACGCCTGGACCGGCGACGCACACGCTGCCGGGCGCAACGACCCGGAAGACCGCAAACCTGGATGGTGGGACGACATGATCGGTCCCAGGCAAGGTGCTTGATACCGACCGCTATTTTGTCATCTGCTCCAACGTCATCGGCTCCTGCTTCGGCTCGACCGGGCCGCCCAGCATCAACCCCAGAACCGGCAAGCCGTATAACCTGCAATTCCCGGTTATCATGGTTCGTGACATGGTTCGAGCCCAGCAACTATTACTCGACCATCTCAATATCGACGCTTACTGACCGTAATCGGCGGCAGTATGGGAGCCATGCAGGCCCTCGAGTGGGGAATTCACTACCCTGAGCGGGTTCGTTCAATCATTCCGATTGCCGGAACCGGCAGACCATCACCGATGGCCATTGCGCTGAACGCCCTGGCTCGTCAGGCCATCTACAACGATCCCGATGTGGCGCAAGGGCAACTACAAGCCGGAACACCCACCGACGGATGGCCTGGCCCTGGCCCGCGCCGTCGGCCATATCTCGTTCCTCTCCGATCCCATCGATGAACCTCAAGTTCGGTCGGAGGTTCTCCGCACGAGATGGCCAGTTTGATTTCTTCGGACAGTTCGAAATCGAAAGATACCTGACCTATAATGGACGCAACTTCGTCAATCGTTTCGACACCAACAGCTTCCTCTACCTTGCCAAGTCACTTGACCTCTATGATGTCGCCTGGGGTTTTGAAGGTGATGAAGAGGCTCTGAGCAGTCTCGACTGCCCATCACTCTGGTTTGCTTTCACTTCAGACTGGCTCTACCCGCCCTATCAGACGGAAGAGTTAATTGATGTGCTGCATACGCTGGGGAAACCCGGCCGAATATCACCTGATCGATTCAGACTACGGGCATGATTCGTTTCTGATGGAACCGGAGAAGTTTACGCCGAAAATTGTGGAGTTTCTGGATCGGTTGTCTGCGAGTTGAATTTTGACTTTATACCTATGTGAGTAAAGGGTAATAGATTTCGAATCTGTTGCCCTGTTCATTTTTGATCAATCTTAAATGCAAAGGCAAGACCGTCGGGTCGCGTCCCGGCTGACGCCATACTTTTTACAACGCCAAAAAAGTATGCAAAAAGGCTGGCTCCTGCGGAGGGCACTTCTTTCGCGAGTGGTCGGTATTTTGTTCAGCTACAAGGTTGATGAGCACGTGAGTGCTGCGTGGCACCGAAAACCAGGCCCTGCTTTTTTAAACCATACAAACTAAAGGTGGGTACAATGCCGTATAGCTCGTACTTAATTTGTTATGGTTTGTTCTTGATCTGCAACCCTCCTGCCAGTCGCTGCAACAGCCCCAGTACACAGCAACAACCATCTCAACAGCTCAGCAGTAGAAACAAAACAGAACGAATCTTGTTCATCAAGAACCGTCACTGATAAACACACCGACCACCCCGAGCAAGAAGTGCCAAGCGCAGCGTAAAGCGTTCTTTGGTTACTTTCTTGGCTTTGGAAAGAAAGTTACCCGGCTGTCGGCCGGGTCCGACGATCTTGACTTTCATAATCACACTAAAAGTCAAAAACCTAAACAACAAAGGGCAACAGATCCACAATCTGTTGCCCTGCCAACCCTAGTCCCCCCTATTCATCCCCATCAAATAACCCCATCTGATCAAAACGATGCTTATCAACCTTAAACGGCAAAGGAAAATAACGCGGACATGCAATCAGAAGATTCGCCGCAGGTTGCTTGCAGGAACGCAGACATTTCAGACAAAGGGGATTTATAATACTGGCATCAGGTGATGATTTCATGATCCTGCCTCTGGCGACTGACCCAGGACTTCAGAAACAGCCGACTGAATACGCGCCATCACCGTTTGTTCGGGCTCCAGATCAATTTCAATGCGGCGTACCGGCAGCGTGTGTCGGTAGAGAGGATCATAATAATTAACCATCAACTCGCTGACCAGCTCTTGCCAGCTGCTCTCGTTGAGCAGCTGCAGGTAGTGGTTGACTGTTTTCTTGCCGAGCTTGTCCTTGAGAGCACAGATCGGCCGGGTGAATTCCTCCTTGAGTTGGTCGATCGCAGGATAATCCTCTAGGATATTTTTAACCCTGGCATCAAGAGAAGCATTTAACCAGATTGACTTCTCTATCTGTAAGGCCTGATAAACTCTGGCCGGCAATGCCACTCGACCGATATGCCGGCTCTCCCCTTCTGCCAGCACATAGCCATCGCACGGAATCTTGCGCAGCTCGTCCCACAGTAACGACTCAAACATCTTCTGCTTCGGCTGCGGCGGCAAGCCAAGATTGCCAAATGCGCTGCCACGGTGGTTGGCCAGGCCCTCCAGGTCAATAACAGGGTAGCCCTGCTCTGCCAGACGATGCAGATAATAAGTCTTGCCGACGCCGGTCAACCCTCGAAAGACCAGAAGCCGCCCCCACTTTCCATGTTCAAAAAAGTTCAGCACATGTCTGCGGAAGCCCTTATGCCCTCCGGCCAGCTGACGGGCCGGAATGCCCGCGAGTTCAAGAAACTGGGTCAGAGCGAGACTGCGCATCCCACCACGCCAGCAAAACACGACAACCGGCAGAGAGGTCCCTGCCTGAAGCGAGGCAATCTGCTTAATCATGGAGGGGATTTTAGGCGCAACAAGCTCAACTCCGCGTTGCCGTGCCTGCCGCTTGCCGACCTGCTTATAAAGTGTACCCACCTCTGCCCGCTCAGCGTTATCCAGAATCGGCACATTGATCGCGCCGGGGATGGTCGCCTCGGAAAATTCATCCGGGCTGCGGGCGTCAACCAGCAGCGCCCCTTTTTCACGCAGGGCAAGAGCTTGTTCCAAAGTAATTGTAATAGACATGATAATCGCTTCCTGATTGAAGTGGTTATACTCCAAAAGGAATCAACCGGCAAGCAGGAGAAACCGGGAGACTCTCAGACGACCCATAAACCAGCCGCAAATCTCTTCGCAAGAAAAAGAAGAAAAAGTTGACATGCAGAGAACCTTCCGGTAGTTTGGCGCTCTTGTTGCGGGGTGGAGCAGTCAGGTAGCTCGTCGGGCTCATAACCCGAAGGTCGGAGGTTCAAATCCTCCCCCCGCTACCAATAGATATCAGGGACTTGCATTAATATGCAGGTCCCTTTTTATTTGCCTTGTACCCTTTATCCTTTCGATATAAAAAACATAATGCACTGTATATTTTCACTATACAGGCCCACTATCGCAAAAACACCCTTCTTTTTCAGTAACTTACAAAATAACAACCCTAACAGAAACCAATTTTCACAGCTCATTACGTATATTTTTTTATACATTCCAACACATTTAATGGGGAATACATACTTGCCGTACTCACAATAAAACCTTTTAAAAACATAACCTTAAGCTTCCAAGATAAAAATATTCTAAGAATGGCACGGCCGATGCACTACTACCAAGGCAAGAACTTAAAACACACCACAATGAAGCAAGACCCATAAAAAGGAGAAAATCATGAAAGCAATGAAACTGGTAATACCAATGGTGATGAGCACAACTTCAGCAGCTTATGCAGCAACCAGCGCACAGAGTGAAGGTGCAGGCATCCTGACTTATTTCTTTATCGGATTCTTTGCCCTGATCATTGTCTCCCAACTGGTACCGGCGATGATTCTCTTTGCGGGCATGATCAAGGGACTGTTTGCCGGTTCGGAGAAAGCTTCGACGAAGAGCAACTAGCCGCCTGTCCTTGACAGGGACATAACAGAACCACGCTTCAATAGACACTCACGCTTCATATAAACACTGAAGAGAGAGAGGAAATCATGAAAACATTCAGGAGTTTATTTTTGGGAATCTCGATGTTGGCGCTCATGGCTGATCCAGCGCTTGCCGTAGATACGAGCCAAACCTATTCGAGCGGAATTCTTGTCGGCGCCTTCCTGGCTTTCTGCGCACTAATTGTTGTTGCGCAGCTGATGCCAACGCTTATCATCCTGTTCGGTTTTGTCAAAGGACTGATCAATGGGGCTGACAAACAGAAGGTCCGTCTGGGCAGCAGGAGATAGAAACTGTCAGATCAAAGAGCTGTATTGCAAAAAAGGGCCTGCATATTCATGCAAGGCCCTTTTTGGGTTTTTCTTAAATCAGTCCGCTTACGCAAGCAGCAAACTACATCACAACTTGCGGAACTTCTGTCGACGAAGGCGTCCCCCCTAACATGCGGCTGATAACACCCGGCTCTTGCTGATCAAGAACCCTGCCGATGTCCGTCTGCGTGAGAATGCCGGTCATCTCGCCACATTCGTCAACCACCAGCAAACGCCTTATCGATTTCTTAAGCATTACCCCAATGGTGTCGTAAGGAGCAGTCGTCAATGGTGTTGAAAAAACCGAAGGGCTCATCACTGAACCTACGGAAACGGCTGACAGGTCAACACCCTTTGCGATAGAACAAACAACGTCCCGCTCGGTAAATATCCCCACAGGCCGGCCATTTTCCACCACCACGATGCAGCTGACCGACCGACGCGCCATGAGTGACAGTGCATAACGGGCCGGCACATCGGGAGCAATGTGCAGGACCTGCGCAGACATTAAATGAGAAACATCGTTGATACCGTCAAAAGCTTTTTCCCGCAGGGAACGTACCAGGTCAGTCTGCGTAAAGATGCCCGTCATATCCAGGTACCTGTCAAGCACGACAAGATGGCGGATATTGTGCTGGCGGAAAACCTGGTAAGCCTGGGCAACAGTCATATCCTCTGAAGCAGTCATAACCGGTTTGTTCATGACCTCTTTGATCAGCAGATCAGGTTGACCAAGCAGCCAGTTGGCCGCGAAGACGACATCCCGCTCGGTGAGAATGCCTATCGGTTCATCGTGAGACAAAACGATAATACAGCTGATACATCTATCGCTCATAAGTTGCAAGGCTTCCTGGACAGGCGACTCGACGTCGACGGCAACCACAGGATGAGTTGCAAAATTGCCAATTGTTTGCTTCATGTTTCCCCCGGAATAGCTTTTCAGAACCAGATTCCGTTAATTAACCCGCAACAAACAGGTCATATGCCTGAGATATCGATAAAAAAAACGGCTTTATTACAACCTTTAAAGCCTTTAACAAAACAGTGCAAAATTGATTCCATTTGCAGCGCTCAGAACCATTAGAATGGTTGCGGAGAAAACAAAAGTGTTTAGAATGAGTATCAGGATGCGGACTAACCTGCAGCTGACTCATTTATTAACGGGTTTACTCATGACAAAAACTTGGAAGTGTGACCTTTGTGGCTACATCCACAACGGTGAGGAGCCACCCCAGTCCTGCCCTGTCTGCGGAGCAGACATCAGTCATTTTTTAATATTGGAGATCAAGACATCTCCTCCGCAAAAGCCTGCAGCCAAAGCGTGGCAATGCAGTATCTGCGATCATATCGCCTCTGGCTCAGCTCCCCCGGGATTTTGCCCGGTTTGCGGTGCAGCAGCCGCACTTTTTCATCCACATGAGGCGACAGAGACCTCCGCTGCAGCTGCGGATATTCGCAAAGTTGTCATCCTCGGAGCCGGCATCGCCGGTCTGACTGCCGCTGAAGAAGCACGGCACCAGGCTCCTGAAGTTGAGATCACCCTCGTCTCGCGGGAACAAGCGCTACCCTATTACCGGCTTAATCTGACTCGTTTTCTGGCCGGCGAGGTCGCTGAAGAGGATTTATTTATTCAGAACCAGGAATGGTTCGATACACGGAGAATTAAATACCTTGCAGGCGAAGCTCATGCCATCGATCGTGATGCTCAGAACGTCACACTGCGAGATGGCAGGCAACTTGATTATGACAGGTTGATCCTGACCAATGGCGCCCACCCCTTCATTCCACCAATTCCAGGAGCCAACCGCGAAGGCGTGACGGTCCTGCGCACCCTTGAACACGCGCGTAAAATGATCAGTAGCCTGCACTCAGGTTGCCGGGCAATCTGTGTCGGCGGTGGCCTGCTGGGCTTGGAAAGCGCTTGGGCCATGCAGCGTCGCGGAGCTGAGGTCACGGTGCTGGAAGGCTTTGACTGGCTACTGCCGCGCCAGTTGCCACCCACAGCGGCGGCATTGCTGAGTTCACACCTGCGGGATCAGAAGATGACGATTGAGTGCGGTATCCAGATCAAGGAATTCACCGGTGATGAAGCAGTGCGTGGGGTTCTGCTCGAGGATGGCCGCGAAATCCCGGCCGACCTGGTGGTTCTCGCTACCGGTGTACGGCCGAACAGCCACCTGGCTCGACAGTGCGGCCTTAAGGTTCATCAGGGCGTCGTCGTCAACGACCGGCTCTTTACTTCGGACGATCATATCCTTGCAGCCGGAGATGTCACCGAACACCAGGGGTGCGTCTATGGAATCTGGCCGGCAAGCTATGCCCAGGGGCTGATCGCCGGAGCCAACGCTGTCGGCGGCTCAGGCGAATTCTCAAGGATACCGATGACTAACCGCATCAAGGTATTGGATGTCGAGCTCTTCAGCATCGGCCAGATTCAGGCAATCGACGCCAGCACCCGCCTCTTCGAAGTTCAGAGCAACGGCAATTACCGAGGCCTGGCCTGCCACGATGGCCAGGTTGTCGGTGCCGTCCTTTACGGCGATATGCAGCTGATGGGCCCCTTACAGGAGGCTGTCGAACAGAGAAAACACGTCCAGGAGAGCTCCGAACTCTGTGAATATTTTCCAGGACTACAACAAATAGTTGCCGGTTAGCTGTTGCACAAA
>PVMK01120163.1_pt1 | contig 11778 bp, 8 predicted proteins | sample 1853481 | NCBI WGS metagenome assembly PVMK01 (sample SAMN08533507, study PRJNA380276) | Marine sediment metagenome, whole genome shotgun sequencing project. | reverse complement strand
GTCATCGGGCTGCCTGCGAAGCCGATAATTACAGCACCATCATTAATAACCCCCAAGAATGATTGATATCCCAAGATATCTCTCTCTGTTTTGGGTGGAAATGCTATAAGAGTGATACGCAGGTGGGGAAACTTATCGTGATATCCTTTGGAAGCTTCGAGGTTCTCTTCTACGAGGCGAGAGTTATACAGTCTGAAAAGTGCTGCGTCCATAGAGTGGGCACCGACGTGGTTCCGGACAACCTTGACAGCGACCGGGAGAAGCTCCATACCAGTTGCATACCAAGCTCACCTTCACTCTTCTGTGTTGCACCTGGTAGTTGAATCCAAGGAGTATAGACTCAATAGACATTCCTTTGAACTCTCTTACACAGAGGAGGTGGCATGTTCGAGTCCTGTTCCACCCACAAAAATCGCTTGATAGGCCTATCGAGCGATTTTTAGATTCTTTGCATTATGGATACAGGGGGAAGTTAGATGAATTGGGCTTCGGAAATGGTTCTTTTGATGTGAAAACGAGTTACAATTCCACCTAGGCAACAGCCGAATTGTCTCCGCTCCGAAATACAAGGTTTTGTCCGAATGATTATGACAACGTCCATACGATTGAAATCTAACCACAGTTCATTAAGAGCGATATGAAATGCCGCTAACCTTACGCGAAGCAATGAATCTAGTGGAAACACTCAAGGAATCGAAGGTCATCGCGGGTGACCGTGGGCTTGATAACATCGTGCAATCTGTGAATGTCATGGAGGTCCCCGATATTCTGGAGTGGGTCCATCCAGGCGAATTATTGGTTACCACAATGTATCCATTGCGAGATGATGTTGCCGCAATTGAAACACTCGTACCGCACCTTGCCCAAATAGGTCTTGCAGGCTTGGCTGTGACCCTTTCAGATTACATGGACGAATTCCCTGCAAGTATGATCCAGTCAGCAAACGAGTTAGGTTTTCCACTGATCGAACTACCAGAAAAAGTTTCCTTCATCGACATCATTCAGCCTATCACGAGCGAGATCCTTAAACTCCAAGCTAACGAACTCATCGAGTCGGAAGAAATCCATCGGCAATTCATTGACCTTGTATTGAGTGGTGGGACATATAGGGATATTGCCCAAGGGATCGCCCAACGAGTCAATAAGCCAGCAACAATTGTCGATCGATTCAGGAGGATCTTGGGTGAAGGATTTATCATGGGCCATCCGCAGGTTCACAAAGATTTCATCCGGGATGAAGTCGGTGGTGACCGATACCTGAATGACTTTTACAACCCAAAATTCATCTCGAATATGAAGGGAAGCAAGGCATTATTAAAGACGGTTGAAAGTTCTACGGGACCCGTTGAACACATTGTGTTTCCCGTTATGGTTGGACCCATGGCTTTAGGTGAAATCATTGTCTGGGGGCGGTTGCAAGAACCGCCCAAATCGATTGACTTAATTGCCATCGAACATGGCGCCACAGTGGCTGCATTAAAGATGATGGAAATGCGATCGATTGCTGAGGCTGAGGAGCGTTTCCGTAACGAAATCTTGGAAGGACTACTGTCCTCAAACTCAGATGAGCGTGACCGTGCTATCCAGCTATCCCACGATGTGGGAAGCCGCCTCGTTCCCCCATACGCAATCATCCTCGTTGGTCCTGATTCTCCCAGTGGGACAACACTTACGAAGGTTCAGAGCCTAGAAAAGCGAAATATCGACTCCAGTCTGCATCTTTCTGAAAGGTACATCCGTTCCATCGAACCGGAGGCATCCTTTTGGTATCAAGGTCCCCGCTTGGTTGTATATTACCCCATCTCAACATCAAAACTCGCCGAGAGTCGGACTGACCTGATCCATGACCTACAAACGATCTGTGAACGCATTCGAGTCGAAAATGACCCATATACAGTTTCTATGGGCATCAGCCCCGCGGTCTACGATCTTGGCGATTTTCGTCTCGCATACGAATGCGCCCGGCAAAGCCTTGAGATCGGCTCTCCGCTTCAAAAGAAAGACACCTGCCGGATCACCCATTACGAGGATCTTGGATTATTCAGAATCGTGTCAATTGCAGAGAGCCTTACAAGCCTGGAGCGTTTCTGTTACGATGCCATCGGCCCGTTATTAGTCTATGACCGGGAGAATGATACAGAACTGGCGTCAACTTTACGGACCTTTCTGGAGCAAAATCAAAACTCCACTAAGACCGCCAAGCTACTATACATCCACTACAACACACTGAGATACCGACTCGAGCGAATTAAAGCGATCCTGGGCGATGTACTAGAGAATCCGCAGCAACGTCTTGAGATTGAACTTGCACTCCAACTTTACCCCTTCGTTAAACGACCGAGATCCAAGTAAAAGGAACTCTCAATAGCACTATCATAATAAATGAGAGGGATGTCCGCAAGACATTTCGCATTTGTTATTTCTTTTGAAATTATTATTATGAGCCTTGTTAAGATTACACAAGTCCCTGCTTGAAATGTAGCGAGTTTTCATATTCCCAATATCTCCCTGGAATTGTTACAATAATCACAGACAGACGTTAGGGTGAGAAAGTTTCGCCCTCACTTCAAGTGGAGGTATGATGCCGGAGATTATTGATATTGGTTGTCCAGCAGAGCGGGAGCCCATTCTGCGCGTACGAGGACTCACAAAATCATTCTCCGGAATTCTCGCTAATGATTCTATCGATTTGGACATCTATCGAGGAGAAGTACATGCACTTTTAGGTGAAAACGGCGCAGGTAAAAGCACGCTCGTCAAGTGTATGTACGGATTTTATCAGCGAGATTTTGGTGAGATCATCATTCGTGGCGAATCGATTGACATCCGCTCCCCACATGATGCACGCAAGCACCAAATCGGCATGGTTTTCCAGAACTTGACGCTCATTCCGGCATTAAGTGTTGTTGAAAACATCGCACTTTTCCTCCCCGACCTGCCCCAAATTCCAGATCTAAAATCGATCGCACAAAAATTAAATGCTCTTGGAGAAAAGTATCATTTAGAGGTCGATCCTTGGACGCTGGTCAAGGATTTGTCCATCGGTCAGCAACAAAAAGCCGAGCTATTAAAATTACTCTTGGCAGAATCTCGCATTCTTATTTTCGACGAACCCATTCGTGTTCTTGCCCCACATGAAATCGAAGGATTCTTTCAAGTTCTTGAGCAGCTGATAAATGATAAATTTGCTGTCATTCTTATCACGCACAAGCTAAACGAAGTTCTTCAATGCGCTGATCGCATCACTGTATTGCGCGAAGGTCGCGTTAGCGGCGAACTGTCTCGTGCCGAAGCAAACGAAGAAAAACTGGTCAATCTGATGTTCGAGAAGGAGATTTCTCCTCTGAACATCCAGCGGGAAGACAAGCAAGCTGAAAAGACATTGCCAATATTGGAACTACGCAGTGTATCAACGCAGGGCCAGGGTGCTGAAACAAGCTTAGAAAAGATTGATCTTGAAATTTGCCAAGGTGAAATCGTTGGTATCGCCGGCGTTTCTGGAAACGGGCAAAGAGAATTAGGCGATGTCATTCTGGGCACAATCAAGTGTAGTGGGGGGACAAAACATCTCTATGGAAAGAATGTCACAAATCGTTCGATTCGGCAGTTGCGCAGGACTGGTATCAGTTTCATCCCCGAGGACCCACTGACGATGGCCGCCATTCCTTATATGACGGTCCTGGAAAACATGGCGGTCACAAATTCACGACGCTACTCACGTTACGGGGGACTCATGATCGATTGGCAAGCTGTCAAAGTTGATACCGAAAATACCATGAGGCAGTTAGGGTTTTCTTTCTCGTTATACGTCCCCACAAAATCACTCTCGGGGGGGAACCTGCAGCGCATGGTCATTGTCCGTGAGATGTCTCATGAACCGCAGCTGATCATCGCCTTATACCTGACTCGCGGACTGGATGTGCAAAGCACAAATGCTGCTCGCCAAGCCCTGATTCGAGCACGTGATAATGGTGCTGGAGTGTTACTTATTTCAGAAGATCTGGAAGAACTGTTCAAGCTTAGCAATCGATTGATTGTTATGAGTGGCGGAAGAATTGCCGGGAAATTCCATCCCCAGGAGACGGATATATATGAAGTTGGTCATATCATGACCGGATCCGGAGTTGATCATGTCACAAATACCTGAAACCCAAGAGCGCCCGGTCTCTTTTGGACAGAGAGTATTAGGCGTAGTGGTTCGTTATGGAGTCGTGGCCGCAGTCGCCTTTCTTCTATTCGGTTTTATCTTGTTGATCTCTGGCAAAGATCCGATTCAATCATATAGAGATATCTTTATATCCACCCTTGGCAGCACTTACGGATTTTCTGAGGTCATTGTCACAATGACCCCTCTGCTTCTGACGGCTCTGGCGGTTGCTTTGCCCTCGAGAATTGGATTGATCAACATTGGCGGTGAAGGCCAGCTCTATATGGGGGCGTGTTTCGCTACATGGGGTGCCCTCACCTTTAGCTATCTTCCGGCATGGATTTTACTGCCCCTTATGGTCATTCTAGGGATAATTGGGGGCGGTCTATGGGCATTCATACCTGGCTACTTACGAGCAAAAGGTCTCGTAAATGAGACGATCAGCACTTTGCTTCTAAATGCAGTAGCTCCAATGATCGTGTCATTTTTCATTTTCGGGTTTTGGCATTCGCCCATGGATACGAATAAGACGCCAAATTTCTCGCCTTCAGCGCGCATACCAACTCTGTTCGATACTCGTGTAGACCTGAGTTTAGTAATCGGCCTGATCCTGTTGGTGCTTTTTTGGTTTGTGATGAAATACACGCGTTGGGGGCTGGAAATGCGGGCTATCGGCGGAAATCCCCAGGCAGCCAGCCGTAACGGTATTCCACTGAAAAAGTACTTTATTCTTGTCATGTTTATTGCTGGCGCGTCAGCAGGATTAGCCGGGATGGCGCAAGTGTCGGGTTTCTATGGGGTGCTACTAGCCAATTTCTCTCGCGGCATCGGTTACATGGGCTTTTTGATCAGCTGGTTGGCAGGCGGCTCCATTTTCGGAATCTTTCTGACATCCTTTATTGTAGCTGTGATCATTTCAGGGGGGAACTTGCTGCAATTGACCCGCGATTTACCCTATTCAGTCGTCAATATTCTTTTAGCCTTCACGTTGTTTGTGGTTCTGGCACGACCAAGAATCTTCCGCAAAAGGAAAGAAGCATGACCATTCTGGCAATCTTGGGTGTCTTTTCAAGCGCAATATTCTCAGGGACTTCTCTGCTGTATTCCACACTTGGTGAGATCATTAATCAGCGTTCGGGTACCGTCAACCTCGGGATCGAAGGAGTGATGCTGGTGAGTGCCGCGGTTGGTTTTGCCATTACAGCAACTACAGGAATGCCATACCTAGGTGTGTTAGCGTCGGTGCTCTCCGGCGGTCTGATGAACATGATATTGGGGTATCTCGTGATTAGCCGTAAAGCCAATCAGTTAGCCAGCGGGTTAGCGCTAATGTTCTTCGGTTTCGGCTTGAGCGCATGGATCGGACAGTCGTTCGTTGGTGCAAAGATCACTGGATTGCCAAGATTTTCCTTGCCAGGATTATCGAATCTTCCAGTGTTATTCAGCTCTCTCTTTCAATTTGATCTCTTGATCTATTTAGCTATTCCTACAGCTATATTTATCTGGTGGCTTCTATTCCGGACTCGGTGGGGGCTTGGTTTGCGTGCAGTGGGCGAGAATCCAAGCACAGCGTTCGCTTCTGGTCGCAACCCTCACATTATCCGCTACCAAGCACTATTTGCAGGAGGCCTGCTAGTGGGTGTTGGTGCAGCTCATTTATCCATTGCATATACCATGAATTGGACGGAATATATGACAGCTGGGCGGGGTTTTATTGCCCTGGCATTGGTGATTTTTGCAAAATGGAATCCCTTGAGAGCCATAGTCGGTGCCTTGCTTTTCAGTGGTGCGGTAGCCTTTCAACTCTTAATGCAATCCAGTGGTATTCAGATTTCTCCGTTTCTCCTGGATACCATTCCATACATTCTGACCATTCTTGTATTGATAGCTTGGGGCGGCACCCGTAAATACGCTGCTCCTGCTAGCCTAGGACGTGTCTATGAAGGCACCGAATAAGAAAGGAGAGAGCATATAGATGAAGTGAGTTTCTAATTACAGTGTGCATATTATCATCTGGTCCGTCCGTATGTGTAATTCCGATTTGAGGAGAAGATAAAATGAAGAAAAATAGATTTTACCCCGTCCTGGCAATGCTCCTGGTCATCTCGCTTTTAATCGCCGCCTGCGGCCAGGCTGTTACCCCCACTGAAGCTCCTGCTGAACCGGCTGTCGAACCCACTGCACCACCGGTAGAGGAGCCAACTTCTGAGCCGGCCGATGAGCCCTCCGAAGAAGAGCCCTGTCTCATCATTGGAGCACTTTATGGCGGCACCGTAACTGATGCAGGTTACAACCAGGCCATGCATGATAGTGTGATGGAGATTAAGGAAAATATTCCCTGCGTTGAAATCATCGAAGCTGAAAATGTTCCCGAAGAAGCTGGAGCCACATCCACAATGGAAAACATGATCCAGCAGGGCACAGGGATGATCATCGCAACCGCCTTCAATCATCAATACCCAGCATTGGAACTCTCACAGAAATACCCTGAAGTCATCTTCGAACACGCTGGTGGTTGGGAGATGGGTCCGAATTTTGCTAACTTCTTTGGTGAACCTCCGGACACTTGGTATATGATGGGGGTCGCTGCAGGACAAATGACCGAATCCAATAAGCTTGGATTTGTGGCTGCCTTCCCGTTAGGCTGGACGCTGACGTTCATCAATGCATACCAGTTAGGTGCCCAATCCGTCAACCCCGACGTGGAAACAATCGTGACCTACACCTTTGGATGGGGAGACAGCGCCAAGGAAGCGGATGCGACCAACTCACTGATCAACCAGGGTGCAGACGTGATCACCATGCATGTTGATTCTCCATCTACAGTACTATCAACAGCTGAATCACGTGGCGCCTACTCAATTGGCTTCCAATCGCTGGCTGCCCAGCAATTTGCTCCTGAAAACTGGATCACAGGCGCCGGATACACTCTCGGTGGCACACTAACCTGGCTTGCTTCTGGGGCGATCGACGGCACATGGGAACCGATCTTCGTTCGCTGTGGTACAGCTGATGGCTGCATGGCGATTGCACCCTTCGGACCAAAGGTGTCCCAGCAAGTGCAGGACAAGGTCAATGAGGTGAAAGAAGAGGTCGAAGCAGGAACAATCGTCGTCTTTGCAGGTCCAATTGTGGATCAAGATGGTAATGTAAAGATTCCAGAAGGGGAAGTCCTGACAGCGGATTTAATGGGCTCGGTTGACTGGTTCGTCGAGGGCGTGATCGGAAGCCCGAAATAAAACTTTTGAGCTCAAACAAGGAAAGATCACCGGCAGGAGATTTGTTCCTGCCGGTGACCCAATTGCTTTGCAAATGAAATCACTCTCGAACCTCCGTGTATCGCAAGGTGAGGCAGCTCGAGATCTACTCAAATCCGGCTCGAAAGGGCCAATCCTGGTTATGTTTGCGAACGCAGTCTAATTGAACTGCTTCGGATTGGACACTCCACTGGCTGGGACTTGTTGACTGGAGCATGGACAGGCATGCTGCTCAGCCTTAGTCTTATAGCAGCTCTTTCATGTAGTCTGAACGGATACCACATCTAGCCATTTTTAGCTTTGGAAAGGGAGCTATGGATATTAAACAGAAAATTGAGAACGCCAATGAAGAAACCGTACGCCGCCTGAGTTCGGGCGATCCTGTGCTGGTTGACATTGCTCCTGCTGGTGAGGTGATCCCTGGTTTGGAAGGGAAGATGATCACCCATGCAGGTCCGCCGATCGAGTGGGAACGCATGTGCGGCGCGCAAAAGGGAGCCATCATCGGAATGGTGATCTATGAAGGCTGGGCAGAGAGCGTGGAAGAAGCAGATGCACGGCTCGAAAAAGGCGAAATTCGATTGGAGCCTAACCATCACCACTCTGCAGTTGGTCCGATGGCCGGCACCATCTCGCCATCAGCTCCGGTATGGGTGGTAGAGAATCGCGCCTTTGGAAACCGGGCGTACTGCCGCCAAGTGGAAGGCCGGCAGCAGTTTGGTGCGTACAACCAAGAAGCTCTAGAAGGTCTTCGTCTCTGGCGGGACGTCTGGGCACCGACCTTGCGGACTGCGCTTCAAGAGATGGGTGGCTTAGATCTGAATCCAATCATCATCCGGGCATTACAAATGGGTGATGAGCTGCATAATCGCCATGATGCATCTTCCAGCCTTTTCGCAAACCAGATGGCAGTAGCTATGGCGCAGGCGGGCATCCCCCAGGCAGAAGCGATTCCGACCTTGAAATACATCACAAACCACCGCCTGATTTTCTTGGGGTTGGCAATGGCATGCGGGAAGGCGATCGCGGACCCAGCGAGCGGAATCGACTACAGTACGATCGTCACCGCCATGGCACGAAATGGCACTGATTTCGGTATACGGGTCAGCGGTCTGGGCGATAGCTGGTTCACCGCACCGGCACCCCGTGTCGAAGGCCTATACCTGCCAGGTTACTCTGCAGAGAATGCTGGGCTCGACATGGGCGATTCAGCCATCGCTGAAACAGTTGGGTGGGGAGCGTTCACAATCGGGGGAGCTCCTGGAATCCTTGGCCTTGTGGGTGGGACACCAGAAGATGCGCTGGACTATACGCGTGAGATGAGGCAGATCACAACTTCCCTCCATCCGACCTATCGCATGCCTGTACTCGGCTTCGCGGGGACCTCTGTTGGGATCGACATCCGAAAGGTCGTTCAAGCCAATATTCCACCGATCATAGATACGGCCATAGCGCACAAGGATGCGGGTTACCCGATTATCGGAGCGGGTTTAGTGCGGGCACCGTTTGACTGCTTCAAACAAGCGTTGATCGCGTTCGGTGAAAAATATCAAACTAGTTAATTAATAGTATCTTGCAGTTAGGACTTAGCAAAATGCCATCTGGTTATGTAATCCGTACTAACCAATATTACGATTCGGTCTTTCTTATGGGTGTTAATAAACGCCTTTCGCAGGCGGAAGGTGTGGAACAGACAGCAGTTTTAATGGGCAGCGAGAAGAACAAAGTGTTATTAACAGATCTCGGAATCAGAGGGCCCGAGATTGATAATGCCCTCCCAAATGATCTTATCGTGGCCGTGATCGCGATAACAGCGGAGATCGTAAAGTCCGTCCTGGATGATCTTGACAATGCGCTGTCCGCCCTTGATGTAGGTGATTCAACCTCCCATTTTCACACTTTGGAGGATGGTTTGATTGAGAAACCGCTTGCCAACCTGGCTGTAATCTCCATACCTGGCGAATATGTTTATCGGGAAGCGCAGAAAGCACTCGAAGCGAATTTAAATCTCTTCATTTTCACCAGCAATGTATCATTAGAAGAGGAGTTGAAACTGAAGCGCTTTGCGGCGGAGAGAAAGCTCATAGTGATGGGCCCTGATTGTGGAACGAGCATTTTAGGGGGCACGGGGATCGGATTCGCCAATGCTGTGCGCAAAGGAACCATAGGCGCGATCGGTCCCTCCGGAACTGGTCTGCAGGAATTTACTACCCAAATTCATAATTCCGGATACGGCATCTCCCACGCTATCGGTACTGGGAGCCACGATCTCTCTGCCGAGATTGGTGGGATCACAACGATCCTGGCACTTGATACGCTTGAGGAAGACCCACAGACTGAAGTCATCGCCATCATCGCGAAACCGCCTGATAGGAAAGTTCTCGAGCATCTTTTAGCTCGAACGAAGAGCTGCACCAAACCTGTGATCGGTTGCTTTCTGGGGATGAGTGACCTCCACAATTCGGCAACTGAAGGGCTCTATGGTGCTCTAACGATCGACGACGCAGTCAAAACAGCAATACAGATCACCACTGGGCTAGAAGACCTGCAAAAAATTGGGTTGACTAGGCAGGAGCGCGAGTCTGCCAAAAAGCACCGGGGAAATTGGTCATCGGAGCAGAGATTTCTGCGAGGTCTTTTCGCTGGGGGAACCTTCTGCTATCAATCCCAACAAATCTTGGGAAAGGCGGGATTGACAGTATATTCGAACGCACCGCTAGACCCTCAATACAAACTTGTACACATCGAGGAGAGTCGAGAGCATACGCTCATTGATATGGGTGATGACGATTATACGCTCGGAAGACCTCACCCGATGATCGATAGTACGATGCGGAATCAACGGATCTTATCAGAAGGAAAAGACCCTACTGTAGCTGTTCTTTTGCTGGATTTCATCCTTGGATTCAACGCCTCGAAGGACCCTGTCGGTGAATTGCGGGAATCCATTCTGGACGCGAAACAGACCAGGAAGGAGCAGGGGGGAGAGCTTACCGTGGTTGCCTCGATATGTGGGACAGAGAAAGATCCTCAGGATCTAAATCTACAAAGGGAAATGTTGGAGGGTGCTGGTGTGATCGTGTTCCAGAGCAATGCGAGCGCTACGCTCTTTTGCAGTGAACTTCTGAAGCCATCATAGGAGGTTCGAATGAACGAGAAGATCAATAAAATCCTTTCGGGGCAACTCGTCGTGATTAATATTGGATTGAGAGGGTTTGCAGAGAGCTTAGAGGATCAGGAGGTTGATGTCGTCCAAGTAGATTGGACTCCTCCCGCTGGGGGCGATCAGGAGATGATCGATCTGCTTGAGAATCTGCTGTAGCTTCCTGATTGGCTTATTTGGAATCTTGATTCCTTCAAGTGAAAAAACACCCTTGAAAGTATTTTATATTATGATTACAAAGCTTCCATTTACGCGTGCTTAGCAAAGTCGAATTGCCAGGACGGTTTTTTCATAAGCTCCTTTACCAATTAATGGTATGACCGAAACGCGAAAGAATTCCCGCAATTAATAAGTTCCGATAATATGTGGTAATCGGATCCAAATTAATGGGACAAATTTAACCAAAGAGGATCATCAAGGTAAATTATGAAGTGATGGGAAATAGATGTTGGCAATACTGCTAAACTCCGGACAAGAGACTAAGAGGATTGCCAGTAAAGGCAACTTATTATTATTTATTAGGCGTATATCAATACACAACGATTTATAGTTCCCACGAATGTATTTAATACTTCCCTTCAATCAGCAGTCATAAGGTAATGCCAGTGTTACTTGACGGATAATAGGTCAAGATATTATTCTGAACAGGTAATTTCATCAGGTCGCATTGTCCCAATGCATTGTTTTCAGTCGAAAATAATGGGGGGGCGGAACAGATCAGCTTCCGGCGACTCGGAGATCCCTCGCAATTCTTAGTTATTGGGTTGAGTTCATTAAAAAAATAGACCCTTCCATTTCAGAGTGTTTGAAGGGTCTTTGATTACCTTGAATCCAGGGACTAATCCAGCTATTGAGCTAGCACTTGATGAGACTTTACTTGTGTGGTGCATTTGGATCCAGCCAAGAGGAGAGCAACTTCTTGGTAAGGTAAATGCTGAACGAATTACAGGTCTCTCAAGAGGGAATCGGGAAAAGTAGAGGAATTGGGTGGTGAGGCGAGAATTTGAAAGTAGTTGTTAAGTGAAGGTGAATCGCTATTCGAGAAATCTAGTCTGATCTAAATTCAGTGGTAGAGCACAAGTGTTTATCTCTCCAAACCAGTTATACCGATTTCGGGCAATCAAGTCATAACACCAATCTCGTATGGGTTGAGGGATAATGGTTAGGATGGTTATTATCGACCACCAACCAGGCAGTAATTGTAAGAGCCT
>PVMK01135893.1_pt1 | contig 11780 bp, 8 predicted proteins | sample 1853481 | NCBI WGS metagenome assembly PVMK01 (sample SAMN08533507, study PRJNA380276) | Marine sediment metagenome, whole genome shotgun sequencing project. | reverse complement strand
CCGCTCGAGGTCGTAGCGTTGCACGAGATTCGCAGGAGCCCTCGTGCGCCATTCGTTGCCCCGGCGCGCAGGTAGTTGCCGTCGAGCTCGCGAAGTACCAGCCCTCCCGCCACGAGATAGGGGGGCGGCGACTGGTCGCGGTGATCCGGGATCAGCCAATCGGCGCCGGGGTTGCGATGCAGCTCGACGTCGACGTCTAGTGTCTCGCCGTCGCGAAGCAGCTGGAATTGAACCCGGTCGCCCGGACGGTGGCCGTCTACCAAGATGTGCTGGAACGCGAGCTGCCCGTAGCGCGGATGTTCGAAGTTTCCCATCGCGTCCAGGGCGAGACCCCCCACGCTAAGGACGAGGTCCCACGGCTCGAGCGCGTCACAACCCGTCGACCCCCAGGGTATCCAGCGGAGCACGACCCCCCGCGGCTTGCCGACCAGCCCCAGATAAGCGGCGAGTGCGGGATCCTGACCGAATTGCCAATACGGTCGGAACGATGCAAAACCGGGGTCGCTAGCGGAGCGAGTTCCGTTATCGAGGGAACGAGTTCCGCTATTGACGGAACGAACGCCGATGTCGGCAGAGCGAACGCCGCGGACGTAGGCGGAGAGAATCTCGACGGGAATGGCCGTGGCGCGCTGTCCTTCTTGCAGGACGCTGAGGCCGACCAGACTTCCGTTGGAGAAGACGGGGTCGGCCCACCCGCCGTTGGACAGATCGGTGTTCAACGAGAGGAAGGCGTGGGTGATCGACCCATACGGGCTTTCGCGGACCTTGAACCCGGCAATCTGACTCTCCGAAATCTCGTACTGCTGGTTCTGCCAGCGCGCCAAGTACACGGTTCCTTCGCCGGGTGCGGACTTCGCAAACCGCGCGGCCTCTAGATCGTCGAAGAAGCCGGGTTCGTCCACCTCGAGCAGAGCCAGGTCGATGTCCCCGTCGACGTGAGCAACTCGCGCGGGAATGCGCGCGGCACTCCCATTTTTCTGCACCTGGATGAGGATGGCGTTTCGGATGAGCTTCGACTCGGTCAGCAGCAGCGAGTCGCGCAGTACCACGGCCGATCCGATCCGGGTGTTCGGGGTGCCCTTCGTCCAGGGTCGGTGTTCGTCGAAGGACTGATGAGTCACCCGTAGCGACACCACCTGTGCTTCGGTCGCGGAGTGCGCCACCGCGGGTACCAAAACCCAGACCGCTAGCAAAAGTGAGAGCCCGATTCTCAAAGGCGACGATCCTCGACGACGCCGAACCGCTCCAGGATCTCCGGATGGGCGCGGTCCGCATCCTCGCGCCGCATCACCTCGAATCGGCCGAAGTAGGTGAACTCGAAGACGTGAAACTCCTTGCGATTGCTCTCCACCGCCTCGACGAGGTCTGCCAATCTGCGGATGCGTATGTCGTTGACGCGTTCCAGAATGGCCTGGCCGGACCAGGTCATGTGGACGTTGACCGGATGATCCAGGCGTCTCAGCAGTACCACAGAGTTGTTCATGCGCTCCGGCTCGGCAAAGGCGCGCGACGAATACTCGTAGCTGATCTGAGTCTGAACAGTGTTGCCGAGGGCGCCCACCACCCCGCTGCACAGTGGAGCAAAGACCAGACCGGCGTACACGTAATAGCGTGGTAGGTGGTCGTAAGAAGCCCGGTAGCAGTCGAGTTCGGGGTATGACGCGATGGGGAACTCGACGTCTAGTCTTTGGCCCTCGCGAACGACGCCGAGGCTCACGGTCTCGCCGCTCTGCAGGCGGTCCACGACGACCATCAAGGCCAGGCGGAGACCGGACACGGCCACCGAGCCATCGTTGGCGATGTCGTGGCCGTTCACCTCGACCAGAATGTCCCCCTCTCGAAGGTGCCCCTCCGCGCTGCTCCCCGGGAGGACCAGCTCCACCTGGACTCCAGAGGCTGTGGTCTCGAGGCCTGCGGCGCGACGCGCAGCGGAGCTCTCGAGCTTCGACCACATCAGCCCGATCTCGGGAAAACCGTCGTAGTTGCCATCTTCCAGGTCACTGAGAAAGTGCCGGATGATTTCCGTTGGAATGAAGAAGCCGACGTTCTCGAGCGCGGAAACGGCCTGGAAGGCCACGCCCACGACGCGCCCGTCCTGGACCACGGGGCCACCGCTGTTGCCCGGATTGATGGCGGCATCGGTCTGCACCGTGAGGTAGCTATCCAAACCCGAGTGGCTGTAGCGGTTCACTTCGATTCGAGAGACCACTCCGCGCGTCGCCGAGAGCTGTCGACCAGCGGTTGGGTAGCCGTAGGTCTCCACCATTGAGCCGAGCCTCGGCAGGCCACCGAACTTCAGGGAGGGGAGACCGTCGAGCAGGCCCTCCTCGACGGGCTCGAGCAGCGCGAGATCGCAGTCGTGGGCAATGTTCACCACGCGCGCCTCGTGAGGCATCGGATCTCCGTGCAGATACAGCAGCAACATGCGGGCATCGCTGACCACGTGCGCGTTGGTCATGACGAACCCGCCATCGATGACGAATCCGCTTCCCGCACTCCGCTGGGTCGGCGCGCTGGTCCACGGCGAGTACCAGTCCGCCTTTTGCGAGTTGTTTACAATTCGCACCAGCGAGCGTTCGATCTGCGCTTCGCCACGCAGCGATGTGCCGTTCGCCGCGCAGGCCAGGCCGGCCAAAGCGCAGAGCAAAGCGATCGCCAGAGGCGATCGGCCGGGCAGTTGATTGCGGGACACGCCCCGACAATAGCCGTCTCTGCGCGGCCCGAGCCGGGGCGTTCCAGGAATCCACCATGATGCTCTGGGCTTCGTGCACTGCGGCTGGGTCAAAATGGGCATGGAAGAGTTGGTACGACTGGGCGGTCCGCTCTCGCCGAAAGCCGATCCAGCGCATGGCGAGGTTGGGGCTGACTCGAGGACTGACTTCCTTCTAGGGGCTGGTTTAGAGCCTGACTTCTGGGCGGGCGGCGCCCGGAGGGCCCGCAGCCAACCGCTTCACGCTGGCGTTGCGCAGCCAGCATGGCGTCCAAAAATTGACACCGGCTGTCCGAGAAATGTCACATGACAGCGGAAAAGCGAATTCTTAATTACGCAACTTATAGCTTCAACATCCTGTAAATAAAACGTTTACATAAATCCGATCGATACTGGCATGGATCCTGCTTCTGCGGATGGATAACGGAGTAGACGATGCCTGCAACAAGTCTTTCGATTCAGAGCCTCAGCGCGTCACCGGATTACTCCGAGGTGACGCTACTCGAGCTCGTTCAGGTGATCTGCGACGAGACGAGCGACGACCGCGAAGTCGTCGAAACGGTTCGCCACCTGCTCAGCTCTGGCCAGGTGCGCCTCTGCGGAAATTTTCGCTACTCAACCCCAAGCACATTCAGCTAACGAATTTCGAAACAGCGCTCCCAGGCGGCATGCCGGGGCATTGACCGCCAGAAGATCCGAGTGAAACATCCCGCAGCGGGGGGGAGCGCGACATGGCGGACAGCAAGCCATTGGCTGCCCGGAAGACTGGGCAAAAGCGCTCGCGCGCCAAGAGTTCGACGCCGCGGTCCAAGACGAGCAAGCGCGCCGCAAAACCGCGATCCAAAGCGAGCAAGAGTTCCACCAAGCCGCTCGCCAAGGCAAGTGCCAAATCTGCCAAGCTGCGCGCCAAGCCGAGTGCCAAACCCACCAAGCTGCGCGCCAAGCCGAGTGCCAAACCCACCAAGCCGCGCGCCAAGGGGAATGCCAAATCCGCCAAGCCGGCAAAAGGTCCGGCCAGGCGCTCGAGCGCCAGCGATCTCGCGAAGCAGCACCGAGACATCTCGGTTTCCGAGTTCTTCGCCAAGAACCGGCACCTGCTCGGCTTCGACAATCCGTCGAAGGCGCTGCTCACGACGGTCAAGGAAGGAGTCGACAATTCTCTCGATGCCTGCGAGGAGGCGGGGATCCTCCCCGACATCCGGGTGTCGATCAGCCAGATTTCCGAAACCCGCTTTCGGGTCGTCATCGAAGACAATGGTCCCGGCATCCTCCGCGCCCAGGTGCCGAAGGTCTTCGGGAGCCTGCTCTACGGATCCAAGTTTCACCGGCTGCGTCAGAGCCGCGGGCAGCAGGGAATCGGGATCAGTGCCGCGGGGATGTACGGGCTGCTGACCACCGGCAAGCCGATCATCATCACGACCCGGATCGGCCCCAAGAAGGACGCCCATCACCTCGAACTCGTGATCGACACGAAGCAGAACGCGCCGAAAATAAAGCGCGACGATGTGGTCGAGTGGGATAAGAAACACGGGACGCGGGTCGAGATCGAACTCGAAGGCGCGTACCGCGGCGGACAGCACTCGGTTGACGCTTATATCCGGCAAATTTCTCTCGCCAACCCCCACGCCGAGATCACCTACGTTCCTCCCAAAGCCGAGGAGCACGGCGCGGAACACGTTTTTCCGAGGGTCACCCGCGAACCGCCAAAAGAGACCGCGGAGATCAAGCCGCACCCGTACGGTGTCGAACTCGGTGTATTGATGCAGATGCTTCGCGACACGAATGCGCGGAACGTGCGGTCGTTCCTGCAGGTGGACTTCAGTCGCGTTTCCGCAAAGACCGCGACCGAGATCCTGAAAAAGGCGAACGTTCCGCTCACGCGCCGCCCCGGCGAAGTCAACCGCGATCAAGCCGAGAGCATCCACCAGACGATCCAGGCGACGAAACTCATGGCACCCCCGATGGACTGCATCGCGCCCATCGGCGAGGAACTCATCGAGGAGGCGCTGCGCTCGGAGGTTTCGGCCGCGTTCTATGCGTCCGTGTCGCGCCGCCCGGCGGTCTATCGCGGCAACCCCTTCCTGATCGAAGTCGGCCTCGCCTACGGCGGCGAACTTCCCGCAGACCAGACGGTTACCGCCTACCGCTACGCGAACCGTGTGCCGCTCCAATACCAACAGGGCGCCTGCGCGATCACCAAGGCGATCTCTGGAACCGAGTGGCGCAACTATCAGATGCAACAACCTCGCGGCGCGCTGCCGGTCGGTCCGATGTTGTTGATGGTGCACATCGCGAGCGTCTGGGTCCCATTTACATCCGAGAGCAAGGAATCGATTGCCCACTACCCGGAAATCATCAAGGAGATCCGGCTGGGTCTTCAGGAGTGCGGACGAAAAGTAGCGACACACATCCGAAAACAACGCCGCGAAGCGGACGCCGAAAAGAAGCGCGCCTACATCGTGAAGTACATCCCACAGGTCGCCATCGGCCTGCAGCAGATCCTGTCGCTGAACGATGGTCAACGAGACAAGATCGTCTCGAACCTGACTTCGGTCCTAGAAAAGAGTCGGAAACTGTAAGAATGGCAGCCAGGAAAAAGAAAGCGACGACCAAAGCAGTGCGAAAAAAAGCGACGTCGAGCAAGCCCGGCGCCAAGGCAGGGGCAGGTAGCAAGGTCGCGCAGAAAAGTGCGAGACTTGACCGGCTCACCGTCGAGCTGATCTGCAACACCGCAAAGGATGTCCACAGAGAAATCCTCAAGCAGAACAAACCGGATCTCACGTTTCCGGTGCGCTCGCTCAAGAACGTCAGTTACTCGACCAAGCGCGGCTATTTCGAGATCGGCAAACAGAAGAAGACCCGTACCCTCACCGTCAACACGGTCAAGAGCTTCGCCCAGACGCTCCGTATGATGGGGCTGTCGAAGGAACTGGTCGAAGGCAACGACTTTGCAACCAAACGAGACGCCTACTACCAGAGCAAGAACTGGGGCGAAGCCAAGTTCGACGAGCAGCCCGAGTCCGACACGGTCATGGACGACATCGAAGCTCTCTTCTCGCTTCGAGGCGCCTCGCGCGAACAGCTGCGATTCGTCCCCGACGAACACGGCGGCGCCGTCGCGGGGCAACTCGTCGTTCTAGACGCGGATCGCGAAACCGGCTTGATCGAACGGATCGATTGCACGCGTTTTGGATCGGGCGCGTATTCGATCCCCTCAAACGTCGAACATCTCTCGTTCGAGACCGACGCAAAATTCGTTCTCGCAATCGAAACCGGTGGTGTGTTCCAGCGATTGCAGAGCCACAAGTTCTGGCAGTCGTCGAACTGCATCCTGGTTTCGATGGCGGGCGTCCCGACCCGCGCCACGCGCAGATTCATTCGAAAGCTCTCGGATGAGTGCAAGATCCCCGTCTATGCATTCGTCGACTGCGATCCCTACGGCATCTCCAACATCTACCGCACGCTGAAGGTCGGTTCGGGCAACGCCGCTCACATCTCCCAGTTCTTCTGCGTCCCCCAGGCACACTATCTCGGCGTCACCCCCCAGGACATCATCGACTACGACTTGCCCACCCACCCGTTGCTCGATGTCGACATCAAGCGTGCGAAAGACGCGCTCAAGAACGACCCGTTCTTTCAGACCCACAAGCCATGGCAGAAAGCGATCGAGCAGTTGTTGAAGATGGGCGTTCGTGCCGAGCAGCAGGCGCTCGCCAAGTGGGGCCTCAATTACGTAATCGAGGAATATCTGCCACAGAAGCTCGATCAACCAGCCAAATTCCTGCCCTGAACGACGGCGGTGCGGATCTTTCCGCGGCACCGCGGTACGTTCAGATGTCCTCAGGAGTGGAGTTCATGAAGGGAATCCTATTGGCCGGCGGCGCGGGCACGCGCCTCCACCCGATTACGAGAGGCGTAAGCAAGCAGCTCCTGCCGATCTACGACAAGCCGATGGTCTACTACCCGTTGGCCACCCTGATGCTCGCGGAAATCCGAGAGATCCTGCTGATCTCCACCCCCGAAGACCTCGGCGCGTATCGGCGCCTGCTCGGCGATGGAAGCCAGTTCGGACTCGAGATCCTTTATGCCGAACAGCCCCGGCCCGAGGGCCTCGCCCAGGCTTTCCTGATCGGGCGGGATTTCGTGGGCAGCGATCGCGTCGCGCTTTCGCTCGGCGACAACGTCTTCTACGGACACGGCATGCCAGAGTCACTTCGCAGCGCAGCGCAGCGCGAGCGCGGTGCGACGGTATTCGGTTATTGGGTAAAAGACCCAGAGCGCTACGGAGTGGTGGAGTTCGACGCGAACGGCGACGCCGTGGGAATCGAGGAGAAACCCGAGAAACCCCGCTCCCACTACGCGGTCACGGGCATCTACTTCTACGACAACCGCGTGCTCGAGATCGCGGCGGGATTGAAACCCTCGGCCCGCGGCGAACTCGAGATTACCGACGTCAACCTCGAATACCTCCGCGGCGGTGATCTCCACGTCGAACTGCTCGGGCGTGGCGTGGCGTGGCTCGACACTGGGACGAACGAATCGCTGCTCCAGGCTTCTAATTTCGTCGAAACCGTCCAGGAGCGACACGGATTGAAGATCGCGTGCCTCGAACAAATCGCGTTTCGCCAGGGCTACATCGACCGGGATGAACTCACGAGGCAGGGCGAGCAAATGGGCAATTCGAGCTACGGCGCCTATCTGCTGCGACTCGCAAAAGAGAACATGCGTTGACCCAATTCGTCGAGACGCCAATCCCCGGAGCCATCCTCGTCGAACCCTCGGTTCACCGGGATGATCGCGGCTTCTTCTCCGAGACCTACCACGAATCGAGGTATCGCGAGGGCGGCATCCGCGAGCACTTCGTTCAGGACAATCACTCGTCCTCCGTAAGAAACACCCTGCGCGGATTCCACGGACAGAGCCCGCGCCCTCAAGGGAAAACTGGTCCGCGTGATCGAAGGAGAGATCTTCGACGTGATCGTTGACGTGCGCAGGGGATCTCCCTGCCTACGGCCAACACTTCACGACGCGGCTTTCGGTAGACAATTTCCGTCAACTCTACTTGCCACCGGGCGTGCTGCACGGCTTCTTGGTCACCAGCGACGTCGCGCAGTTCGTCTACAAATGCACCGATATCTATTGCCCCGAAGCGGAGTTCAGCGTCGCGTGGAACGATCCAGAGATCGGCATCGCGTGGCCGATCGAGTCCCCGATCCTCTCAGAAAAAGACCGCTGCGCACCGCAGCTCAAGGACGTCGAGGGACCGGCTGATCGACTTCGAGCCGTAGCGGGGAGCTCGCCCGGGGAAATACAGCTCGAAATTTCCGCGAACCCGATCGCAAAGGTGACCGCAGGGAGTGCGAGCAGAGCGACGAGCTTCAGGTCTCGTCTTCGATCTCGCACTCTTGGTCGTAGGGGTCACCCATGAGCCGGCACGGCGAACCACAGAAGCTGCAATAGACCTCGTCTCCGGGCTTTTCCTCACCACTGAGCGCGAAGTCGGCATCGCAAATCGGGCAACTGAGCTCGACCAATCCCATATCCGAGAGATCGGAGAGTTTCGGAAAGAGCTTGAGCGGCCTGTAGAGCAAGGCCGCGCGGAGCCGACCCGGGGCCCCTATCGCCCCTCGACGGGTGCGGAGAGGGGCTCGCTGAGGGGTTCGCTAAGAAACTCAAACTGGACGGCGGCCTCCCAGCCGGGGGTCGAACGCAACGCGCCACCGCCCTCGATCAACAGCCCCTCGCAATCGGGCTGGGCGGCGACCAGCGCGAGACCCGTCTCCGCGTCGAGGACCAATAGCGCCAGGCTGAGCGCCTCGGCCAGTACCGCGCGCTGCGAGACCACGACCGCCTGTCGCGTGCGGATCAGGGGCTCGCCACTGCGCGGATCGATGATATGCCCGTAACGGCGGCCGCCGATTTCGACCCACTGGCCCTGGCTTCCCGAGACCGAGAGCGCTTGGTCGCGAAGCGTGATCAGACCCGCGAAGCGCCCCTCGGGCCCGCGGACCAGCAGCCGCCAACCCGCGCTGCCCGCAGGTGCGCCCACCGCCCAGGTGCTGCTCTGGCCAAAATTGAGCAGCGCGCTCTCGATCCCGTGCCGTTCGAGCAACGGGAGCATCCGGTCGAGCGCGTAGCCCTTCGCGATCCCTCCGAGATCGAGTTCCATCCCCTCGTCGGCGAGGGAAACTTCGCCGCCGGAAGCCGCGAAAATCCGATCCGCACCCACGCGCTGGCGAGCGGCCGCCAACTCTGCGGCGGTCGGTGGCTCGTTTCGATCTGCGGCCTCCATCCAGAGATCGACCAGGGGTCCAATCGTCACATCGAAAGCGCCCCGCGTGAGTTCCGAGTAGGCGATCGAGAGCTTCAGGATCTCAACGACTTCGGGATCGACCTGCTGGTTCCCGTGACCGGCCGTGCGATTGATTCGACTGATTTCGCTCTGCGGGTCGTAGATCGAAAGCAATCGATCGAGTCGCAGCGCTTCGTCGTAGAGCTCGTCGAGGGCGCGCGCGGCGGGCTGCGGCTCGAGACCTTCGATTGCAATCTCGAGAATGGTGCCCATCGCATAGCGACCGTCCGAGATCGCCTGCCCGGGGATCGGATCGGTCACGCATCCCTGAGTCAGAACGGACAACAGCGCTGCGCAGGCTGCGCGGAAGATCAAGAGTCCGGAGCTTCGTCGGTGATTCGGATGGCTGGCCGTCGTAGTTTCGCTGCGAGCCCGCGAATACCGACCACAGCGAGATGGCCACGAGCGCGGCGAGGCTGGCTTCGAGCAGCAGAAATCCGGCGATCTTCGCATAGGCGAAGTTCGGGCTCACAAAGCGGACCAGCCATCCCGCACCCTCGTCGAGGATCGCCGAGAAAACGGAACGACGATCAGCCAGGCCTTCGTACTGTTGCGAAGGGAACGAAGAGTATCAGGTGTGTCAGTACCAGCAGCAGCATCCCCATCGCGAAGAGGTGAAAGTGCGAAACCTCGAGCAGCCCCTGATAACTGCGCGGCGAGAGAAAATGCTCCTCGGATCCGAGGTAGTAGTCGGTCACGGAAATAGCGGTGAGGCCCATCTTGCTGAAGTAGAGCAGTGCGTTCGTGAGCCATAACCCGATCACGTAGAGGGCGTAGAGCGTGACGATGATCTGGAGCAGGCGATTGCGGGTCCACTCGCCGGTAACCACGAAGCGCATCCGCTAATCCTCGCTCTCGAGAAGGACCTCGTAATACGCGAGGGCTCGTCGGACACCGCGGGTCGTGGCGCGGGCAGAAAGCGTGGCTCCCACCACTCCGTGAATGTCTCCTCCGACGCGAAGAGGGGCCTCGATCGAACGATTGTCGAACTGGCGGTACCAGCGGCTCGTCGGTTTGTACTCGAGGGGCTCGTGGAAAGCCAACACCCGAAGGGATCGGACCGCACCTTGGGGGCTCAGCACGATCATGAACGCCTCCGGCAGCGTGCGGACATTGTGAACGTCGATCAACGCATAGCCTAGCACCTCGCCGTCGCGCATCCCCGTGTAGATCTTCACGAGCTTGGAGTCGAGTTCACACTTCGCGAGGGACTCGATACGCTCTACCTGATCCTCATCGAGAATGAAGGTATTCGACGCCACTGCCTCCGCGTCGGGGAATGCCAACTCGAGCGCTTCACTCTGGGAGTAGAAGACTTTCGAATTGGCATTCACAGCGACGAAGATGGCGAGTAGCAAAATGACGCCAGCTGCAGGTCTAGAAAACAAAACCGATCCCCAGGTTGAATTCGTCGGGCAACCCGCCCGACTTCGCGACGCGGTTTCGATAATCGGCCTTGATGACGACCCGCGGAATCGGTTGGAAGGAAAAACCGAGGGTGTAGATCTCGATCTCTTTGCTCTTGTCACTGGAGAAGCCGCTCGGAACATCGCGCTGCGTGTCGTAGTACGAATAGCGAAAAAACGGCTCGAGGGTTTTCTCGCTGCCGGGAAAGAGGAGCGGCATGACGTCGTAGGCGATCTCACCGTAGACGCCGAGCATCTGCCCGGCAACCGCTTCGCCGGCGGAAAGCTCACCGATACCGCCCTCGTCGCCGACTGGCTTGAGCGCGTCCGATAGGTCACCGCTGTCGCCGATCTCAGCCATGGTGAATAGCGATCGGAGATGCAATCCGTACTCCTCGTATTGCGCGTGGACTTCCCAGATCGTCGTCGGCGTGTCGGGAATTGCGACGGAGTAGGAGGGAAAGGCGCCTGAAACGCCAACATCTTGATTCTGGCCGGAATTTCCGTGATAGACAGACCCTCCGACAAGAAGTTGATCCATTGGCGTCCAGTCGAGCCTCGCAACGAACGCGAGGTGCTCCGCGAGTGCGCGATTACCCTTTTGACGCCCTCCGCGCAGACCGCCGGAATCGAAGCCCTCGGCGTTGAAACCGTTGATCACGAATGCCTGGTAGTCGACCTGCTCGTATAACGTTCCATGGATTCCCACGCCGTTTTCCCGCCAGGTCGATGGGATGATCTGACGTTCGATCTCCGGGCGATTCACACCGAAGTAGGAAACGGGCTCGTGGATTTCGTTGATGAAGCCCATCGGCACGAGCACCAGCCCCGCGCGAATGTTCGCCCAATCGCGGAGCAGGAAGTCGAGGTAGGCGAACTCGACAGAAACGCTCCCGCCGCTGGAACTCTTGGTGGAACCGGTCGTCGCGTGCTCGAACTCGATCTCTGCGTTGAATAGGATGTTGTCGGTGAACTTGTAACCGGTGTAGAGCACCATCCGGAGCAGGTCCGCGCGATTCTTGGCGTCTCCTTTGTCGCCAACGAAGTTTCTGTAGTAGCCCTCGCCGTATCCACCGATCGACAAGCCGCGACCGAGGTCGTAGATCTTGGAGGCGGCCGGGGCGAGGCCGTATTTGGAAGACAGCGGTTGGTCTTCCGGAACCGCGAGGTCCCGTCGCGTGCGCTCGAGTTCGTCCGCGAGGACCGCGACCGTGCGTTCGAGTTCCGCGATGCGATCTTCCTGGGCGGTGGCTTGGTCGACCGCATTGGCGGCAGCGAGCCCTGCGAAGCCAAAAAAGGCAATCGCTCCAAC
>PVMK01186575.1_pt1 | contig 11783 bp, 10 predicted proteins | sample 1853481 | NCBI WGS metagenome assembly PVMK01 (sample SAMN08533507, study PRJNA380276) | Marine sediment metagenome, whole genome shotgun sequencing project. | reverse complement strand
CGGATCGCCTCGGCGCGGCTCGCCGAGGATGCGGAGATGCCTGTGCAGGACCGGTTGGCCGCGGCCTACCCGAACGTGACCATGCTGCGGATCCGCGAGATGCTCGAAAAGGTGGTCGCCATCCTGGCGCAGGTCGGGCTCGGTGTGCGGATATTGGGGGCGTTCACGGTGCTCGCCGGGATCGCCATCCTGGCCGGTGCGGTCAGCGCCGGGACGGTGCGCCGCGGCCGCCAGGTCGCGCTGTACAAGACCCTCGGCATGACCCGCGCCCAGGTGATGGTGGTCTTTGCCGTCGAGTACGCCATGGTCGGCCTGGTCGCCGGCGCGATCGGCACGGTGGGCGGCGTCGCGTTGGCGTGGATGGTGACCCACTTCGGTTTCGAGATCGCATGGGCGTGGACTCCTGCGTCCTACGCGGCGGCGGTCGGCACGGCGGTGGTGCTGAGCGTGGTCGCCGGTCTGGCAGCAAGCACCCGTGCCCTGGCGGTGCGTCCGCTGGCCGTCCTTCGCCACGGCGAGTGAATAGCCTCTACGGTCTCGTAGCCACGGCGCAGGGCGCCTACAGGCGTGGGAAAGCCTTGCCCTTTGATCAATGTGAGGGCATGCTGGTAACACTCGTCCACGCTGCAGAAGACCTCCAGCGTCGCTGTGGCTACAGCCTGCGCCACCCGGTACCGCGCGCGTTCGCCTCGCGCGACACCTCTGTACCGTCTCTTCGAAACGTACTTCGAGGAGGTCAGGGGTCAGTGGGAGGAGCGTTTCGAGCGGCGCTTCGGGTTCTGGCGGGGCTTCGCCGACGAGCAGGTCCTGCGGTATCTCGACTGCGGTCTGTTCGAGAACGGCTTCGCCCGCATCCGCTGGTGTGCCCTTCCTGCGGCTCAGAGATGAAGGTTGTGGCCGTCATCATCGATCATGCGGTGGTGGACAAGATTTTGCGGCACCTCGAGCGCGTGGAGGCCGAGCGGGGGCGCGGGCCGCCTCAGGAGACTGGACTCTCAGCCGTATCTTGATCCCGCCGCTTGTTCGGGAGGGGCGGATCCATGGGTGAGGTGTGCCCGGAACACCGTCGGGAGGGGTTATCCCAAGGGTTGTCCCACGGTGCAGGACGGATAGGTGGGAGGCGGGGGAGTGTTTGGGGGGAGCCACGGCCCTAAATGACATCTCTTGAAGGGGTTCGGGGTTCAGCATGCGTGGTAGTCTCGGTAGTGTGGGAAAGGAAATTCCTATCCGTACGGCGCCTACTTTCAAACCGGTCAGCGCTGCACCGCGTCGAGCCGTCTCATCGTCACCGAGGGAATCCACGATGCGTTCGTCGAAGCAACCGTCGACCGCCGGCGTCGACTACCACGTGCCGTTCGGCGGGCGCAAAGACTCGAGTTATGGCAGCCGCGAGCAGGGGACCTTCGCCCGGGAGTTCTACACCACCGTGAAAACGACCTACGTGGCGCCATGTTGAACTGTCGATGGAGCTTCGAAACATCCGCGTGGCGGCCGGCGTTGGCGGGAGCGGCCATACCGGTCGCCGAGAGCGTCTGACATGCCCGTGAGGCAGGGTCATTTCATCCGCGTTCTGGGCCGCCGGGAGGTACTGGCACTGGCTTTCGGCGCCATGATCGGCTGGAGCTGGGTGGCACTTGCCGGCACCTGGCTGGCGTCGGCCGGCAGCGTCGGCGCCATCACGGCGTTCGTGATCGGCGGCGCTGTGATCGCCTTCATCGGCTTGACCTACGCAGAGCTGGCTTCCGCCATGCCGTTGGTAGGCGGCGAGCATATCTACAGCCTGCGTGCCCTGGGTCCGGGCGCCTCGTTCGTGTGCACCTGGGCGATCATCTTTGGCTATGTCAGTGTCGTGGCGTTCGAAGTGGTGGCGCTTCCTACGGTGACGGAGTATCTCTTCCCCGACCTGAAAACCGGGTATCTCTGGTCCTTCGCCGGGTACGACGTCTACTTGAGCTGGGTGTTGGTCGGTGTCGCCGGGTCCCTCGTGATGACCGGCGTCAACGTGATCGGCATCAAGATGGTCGCGGTGGTGCAGACGGTGGTGACGCTGGTAATCCTGTTGGCGGGTGTCTTGGTGCTCAGCGGTGCGCTGTTCAACGGGGGTGCCGCGAACATGCAGCCGATCGAGGTGGGCGGTCTCGCGGGGATGCTGTCCGTTCTCGTCATGGTGCCGTTCCTCCTGGTCGGCTTCGATGTGATTCCCCAGGCGGCCGAGGAGATCGACCTGCCCCATCGTGAGATCGGCCGCGTGCTGGTGATCTCGGTGATCATGGCCGTGGCCTGGTACGTCTTGATCGTATTGGGCGTATCACTGTCAATGAGTAGCGAAGCCCGCGAAACTGCAAATCTGGCGACCGCTGATGCAGCCATGGCGACCTGGGGTAGTCCATGGATGAGCAAGCTCGTGGTGCTTGCCGGGATCGCCGGCATCCTCACCAGCTGGAACGCGTTTCTGGTGGGTGGCAGTCGGGCGATCTACGCGCTGGCCCACGGTAGCATGCTGCCGCGGTTTCTCGGGCGGCTGCACCCGCGGTTCAACACGCCGGCCAACGCAATCGTCGTGGTCGGCGTGCTGACCATGTTCGCCCCGCTGTTCGGTCGACAGACGTTGATCTGGTTGGTCGATGCCGGCGGGCTGGGAATCGTTGTCGCCTACACAATGGTGGCGCTTTCGTTCATCGTCCTGCGCCGCAAGGAGCCGGAGATGCCGCGGCCGTACCGCGTCAGGCATGGAATTTTCGTCGGTTACACAGCCTTGATCCTGTCCCTGGGAATGATGCTGCTGTATCTGCCCGGCAGTCCGTCTGCACTTTTGTGGCCCCACGAGTGGGTGATTTTCCTGGGCGGTGCCGTGTTGGGCGCGGTTCTCTATTTGTGGGCGTGGACCACTCGTGGCGCAGCGCCCAGCGATTCGTGAGCGGTCGAGGCCACCGTGGAAGGGACTGAAGGAGGAGGACTATGACTACGAATGCCGAGCTGCAGCAGCGCAAGGAGCGAGTGTTCGCGCGAGGATTCGGCAACATTCTGCAGATCTTTGCCGAGAGGGCGGAGAACGCCGAGGTTTGGGATGTGGAGGGCAACCGCTACATCGACTTCGCGGCCGGTATCGCGGTGACCGGCACAGGGCACTGCAACCCCAGGGTCACCGCCGCGGTCAAGGAGCAGCTCGATCGGTTTAGCCATACCTGTGTCATGCTCACCTCCTACGAGTCGGCCGTGCGCTTGGCGGAGCAGTTGACGACGGTGACACCCGGTGATGGACAAAAGAAGGTGGTCTACGTCACTACCGGCGCCGAGGCTGTGGAGAACAGCGTCAAGATCGCCCGCGCCCACACCAGTCGCAGAGGCGTCATCGCCTTCAGGGGCGCATTTCACGGACGCACCATGTTCGCGCTCGGCCTGACCGGCAAGATCGCGCCCTACAAGAACCTGTTCGGGCCGTTCCCGGGCGAGATCTACCACGCCCCGTACCCCATCGCCTACCACGGCGTCACGGTGGAGGCGGCGCTCGAGGCGTTGCACGGCTTGTTCGCGGCCGACATCGCCCCTACCGATGTGGCAGCGATCATCGTCGAGCCGGTGCTCGGTGAGGGCGGCTACTACCCGGCACCGGTGGAGTTCCTGCGGGTGCTCCGAGAGGTATGTGACGAGCACGGCATCGTGCTCATCGACGATGAGATCCAGACCGGCTTCGGTCGAACCGGCAGGATGTTCTGTATCGAGCACGCCGACGTCGAGCCGGATCTGATCACCGTTGCAAAGGGGGTCGCCGGCGGGTTTCCGTTTGCGGCGGTGGTGGGCAAGGCAGAGATCATGGACGCTCCGCTGCCGGGTGGCCTCGGAGGGACCTACGCCGGATCGCCTCTCGGCTGTGTCGCGGCGCTGGCAGTCCTCGAGGAGATCGACGAAAAGAACCTCGTCGAACGCGCCGGTCAGATCGGCGCTCTCTTCGGTCGGCGGCTGACGCAGCTGCGAGAGAAGTACCCCGCGGTGATCGGAGAGGTCCGTGCCGATCGCGGCGCCATGATCGCCATGGAGCTGGTCAAGGATGGTGAGGCGGACCAGCCCAACGCCGAACTCGCCAAGGCGCTGGTGGGTGCCGCCGTCGATCGGGGCTTGATCTTGCTATCGTGCGGCGTGCGCAGCAACGTGATCCGGATCATGCCGGCACTCACCATCACCGACGAGCTGATCGAAGAGGGTCTGGGCCTGATCGGCGAGTGTCTGGCCGATTTGACTTCGTGATGCCCCCAACCTGAGTATTCGAGGTAGCCGATGGCCGGAGGAAGCGGTGGTGGTGACCAGGACCAGGACGGCGACTTCCCGCCCGGCGGAGTCTTACAGTGTGATACGCGGAACCCGTGTCATGGTGAAATCCCCAAGAACCCTAAAACATGGTGTTGTCGTTAACCGACTCCTCTGGCACCAGCTGATTGACATCCCAGTGTTCCACGACCTTGCCCCCTGCTACGCGGAAAATATCGATACCGGCCGCCTGTTTTTCCACACCATTCTCCGGCCATCGCCAACGGATGTGTAGCACCATCAGATCGTCTTCAGCGATCACCCGTACGATTTCACCTACAAGATCCGGGCTGGTCACACGCAAGGACTTCAAAAACGCTCGCGCCCCTTCGGGGCCGTCCCCCACCTGGGGGTTGTGCTGGATATACGTGTCGCCCACGTATTGGTCAAAGGCTTTATCTACCTGACCTTCCAGCAGGGCAAGTCGAAAAAAGTCCACGACTATTTGCTTAGCGTTCAGAGGAACCTCGCCTGCAGACGCCGAGGCCGCCACTACCATTGACAAGAGAAGAGAAAGCCACATATTGATCGTGCAGTCATACGTCTCACTCCTATCATCGAGCCTGATATGCGAAGGTCTGCGCTCTGTTATTCATCGAGTCGTTTGTAATCCCGCAGAATGTCTTTCAGCTGCTCGTGCGGGAGCTCGAAGACCGTGTTCCCGTTGATGCCGGTCATGGTCTCGGCCGCGATCAGCGCGTTCCCGATCGCCTCTTCGGTCGCCTGAATCGTCGCCAGGAAGAGCGGGTTCATTGCGTCATTGGGCAGCATCTTCAGATCCGAGATCCCGGATCGCTTTGCCGCGCCGGGATTCGCGGTCGAGAAGGCGATGAAGATGTCGCCGGAGCCGTTCGTGCCGATGCCGCCCAATCGGGCGATACCCATGGGGACCCGCCGGGCCAGTCTTTTGAGCTGATGCGGCAGCAGGGGAGCATCGGTAGCGATCACCGCGATGATGGAGCCGGCCCCGGAGTCCACCTTCTTGTAGTTGAAGACCGCCTCGTGGCCCTCGATGATTCGCCCCACAGGCACCCCGGCAATGGTCAGCTGGTCCCGGCCGCCGTAGTTGGCCTGGACGAGCGCACCCACCGTGTAGCCTCCTTGCTCCTCTGCAAGGCGCCGCGACGAGGAACCGATGCCGCCCTTGAACCTGTGGCAGATCATCCCCGTGCCGCCGCCGACGTTTCCCTCCGCGACCATTCCCGGGGCGGCGCCGTCGAGCGCCGCGAAGACGTGCTCGCGTGTGACATGAAAGCCATTGATGTCGTTCAAGCCGCCGTCATAGGTTTCTGCCACCACGGGCAACGCCCAAAAGACGTCTGCGAAGAGGGGGTCGTAGAAGCCGTTCGTACGCTGCCACGCGATGACGGCATCGCGGACCACACCCACGCTATGGGTGTTGGTGATGAGTACCGGTCCCTCGAGGAAGCCCGACTCCTCCACCCAGGTCGTACCGGTCATCTCGCCGTTGCCATTGAGAGAGTACCACCCGGCAAAGACCGGATCGTAGGTCTTGCCCCGGGGCAGGATGGCCGTCACTCCGGTGCGGACAGGGCCCTCGCCGACGACGAGATCGCCCTCACCCTCGATGAGCGTGGTGTGGCCGACCTCGACGCCGGCCACATCGGTGATCGCGTTGAGCGACCCCGGGGTGCCTTCGAACGGAATACCGAGATCCCGTGCACGCGGATGTTTTTTCTGTCGGTCTTGTTTCTCAACGGTCAAGGTGTAGGTCGAGTATTCACCCTCGTCAGGCGGCCCGGCTACGATCTGCAGATTGGGCGAGCCCGAAAGGGTCATGATCACGGATGCAAAGGTAAACGCGTTACTCCCCTCTTGGTTGGTGCGGCAGACGGGATGCTGCTGATGATCCCTGGATCGCAACGTGTCTTCGATTGTTTTGTCGTCAATGGCCTCCCCTGCTGCCATCCGCCGCTCCACCGCCTCCAATCTGAAGTGGCTGTTGCCGGGTTCAGGCTGTCGTTCATCAGAGAGCGCCGGATCGTACGCGGCATACCAGGGTTTGACATCATCATTCACGAGGGGGTGATTGGTGTGGTACACGGTTCCATTGGGATTCTCCGGATTGAATCGGACCACTTTGTTGGCTGAGGCCTCGAAATCGTAGACCTCGTCCCGGATGCCGATGATGTAGTTCTGTCCCGAGGCATGGTCCACACGCCGAATGAACCCCAGGATATCCTCCTCGTCCGTTTTTCGGATCAATTCACGAACCACGAACGCGACGGGTAGCCCGCTCGAGGATGCCTTGAGTTGCATCAGCGTATTGACACAGACCCCTACACCAGCAGCGTTCATACCGTTCAAAGCGATCAAACCGGGGTGAGTCAGAATCAGCTGTTCAGGATGTTGATCATCGCCGGGCACCCGCATCAAAACCTGGTACCCGTCGGTGTACCGCTCCAGATCCATGTTTTGCGCAACGTACGACGGTCGAGTCCCGATCGCCGGCACGCCGAGCGCACTGCAGTGGTGGTTCTCTAAATTGTCGATGAAGACCCAGAACTCATCGAGCAGGTTCAAGACGAGTACCTCGCGGAAATCCTGACCCGAGCCGTCGGCAATCCCCCTGACCTCGTCGTAGAGATCGGGCGTCCATTTCTGGATGGCTCCGGCGAAATCTGCGTACTCGAAGAACTCGGCCAGCACCAGATCGGCATCCCGGTCCAGGGCGGCTGCGGTGTTGACCTTCCATTTTGCGATGATCTCGGCAATCTCCTTGCTCAGCTGCTTGCCATGTTGGAGACCTCGTTCGTAACCATTACCACTCACGGTGATCTCTCGGAGGGCTCGCGCCGGCTGGGAAAATAGAGCCTGCGCCTGGAAGCAGAGAACGATCACGACGATCTGAAACACTCGCATTGTTACCTCCCAATCACGCTGAAACATCAATCGTAGTCTTGGATAGCTTTTCTGATCGCAGTGTCTCGTGGAGAACGTGGAATCCACCCGTGATGCCATCCACCAAAACTCTGAAGGGTGCCGTCGAGCCGTCCTCACACCGCACGATCCAGAACGGCCTGTGAACCACACCATGCTCCAGGACCTCCGTCTTCGGGACCACCAGCGCCTTGCGTCTGTTCCGCACGACGTAGGCGACGTAGCTCTCCGCGATCCGGCGAGCCTCGGCCTCACCGATCACGTCGATGATAACCTCGTCTTCGGCGACCTCGACCTCCTCGATTTCGAATGGATCGACGGTCGAGGCGACGCCGGTCCTCGCATCGACGATGCAGGAAATCTTCAGCGTGCTCTCTCCCAACAGCGTTCTCGCGGAGTACCGAATCAAAACTCGGTGGTAGGGATAGTACCTCTTGGCCGCCACCCGGGGCATATAGTCTTCCGAGACCGCGGCGATGAGACGTTCGGCCTCATCGCGGTCGACTTCTGCCGGAATGCAGGACAGTTTCTGGCTGGCGAGCGCGGCATGGGCTCGGCAGTCGGCCAGGTGCCCGAGTACACCGAGATGATCACCACCTGGGTCAAGGAGGTGGCGCAGACACCGGTGCTGGTCAAGCTGACCCCCAACATCACCGACATCCGCGCCATCGGCCGGGCCGCGCCGGTCGACCCCTTCCAGGTCCTCGACCGCGACTCAGTGGGCGTGTTGGTCAAAACCGCCATCGACCAGGGCCGCGCTATCCGCCCCGACCTCAAGATTGGGATCTGCGGCGAGCACGGCGGCGAACCGAACTCGGTGGAGTTCTGCCGCCTGGTGTGAATGAACTACGTCAGCTGCTCGCCCTACCGGGTGCCGATCGGACGGCTGGCCGCGGCACACGCACAGATCAACCATCCGCGAAACTGACTGCTTCAGTTCCGCTGAAAAAGACCACGAAACCCGCGCTCCCGGAGCGCGGGTTTTTCTATCCCGCATCCTCGCTCCACATCGCCTCCGCGGACACGTGCGCGAACATCCTTGCCCTTTGATCGATTTGAGGTCATGCTTGTGACGTCCCTCCACGCTGCGGAAGGCACGGAGCGTCGTCCTGTCCGCAGAGCCTGGTGGCCTGTACCGGCCGAGGAACCCTCGCGCGACACCCCTGTACCGCCTCTTCGATTCGCTGTACGACGAGGTGGAGGGGCAGTGGGAGGAGCGCTTCGAGCGCCGGTACGGGTTCTGGCGGGGCTTCGTCGACGAACAGGTGCGGCGGTACCTGGACTGCGGCCTCTATGAGAACGGTTTCGCCCGGGTGCGGTGCCCGGAGTGCCGGGCGGAGTACCTGCTCGCCTTTTCGTGCAAGACGCGGGAGCTGTGCCCGTCGTGCGCTGCCAGGCGGGCGGCGGCCACCGCGGCCCTGCTCTCGCGAGGAGGTGTTGGAGGAGGTCGGCCACGCGCAGTGGGTCTTCGTGATGCCGAAGATGCTGCGGCCGTACTTTCTGCACCATCGGAAGCTACTCGGCGGGCTCGCGCGCGCGGCCTGGGAGACGGTTCGCGAGCTGATGGTGGCTGCCACGGGAGGGGAGGGCCCGCGGCCCGGGATGGTGGCCGTGGTGCAGACCGCGGGCGATCTGGCGTGCGGAAATGCTGAGGCGAATCGGGAACCTGCGGATTTCGCCCTACACGGAAGCAACAGGCTTTTGTGCGGTGGAGTGTTTCATGGAAACAAGATCAGCAAGTTAGAAGTACTCAGCTCGCGAGTCACCGTTCGGAAATCTCGGGACCCCGCATCGGTGTCGTCAAAAATGACCGGTTTCGACCGGGAGGGTATACGCGCATCTCAGGCCGCCGACGCTTCCCGAGTTCTGCCGAAACGACGCAGCACTCTCATGAAGATCGTAATGCTGATGACTCCGGTGCACAGCGGAAACGCGGCCAACAACTCGAAGCCGCTGCGCTCGACGATCATGCCCGCTACCGGGGATCCGGCCGCGTCACCCAACCACCACATGGCGTCGATGGCCACCGCCCAACGCCCAAGATCGTCAAGTCTGGCCATCAGGCCCAGCAAATAGGGTACAACGAAGAAATAGCTCCCAATCCAAATGACGTTCAAGATCACGAAATGGATCGGACGTGTGCTGTAGCTGAGCCCGACCGCTGCAGCGACGTTGATGCCGACCCCGAGCACGATCGGCCACTTACTCCCGAATCGATCACCGATCCAAATCGCGAGAAACGAACCGCTCAATGCCACGAGTTGTATGACGGCCATGGAATCGCCATAGAGCCGGTCGTCCACGCCCGAGCGCTGACCGAGCTCCGCCAAATAGGTCCAGATACCGCCCTGACCGGTCTCGTAGATGAGCAGTGCGAGCATCGCAGCCACGGCGATGGCGCGATTGGGCGCTTGCAGGATTGCCGCCCAGGCGCTCGTGGTCGCCTCGTGTTCGCTCGGGCGCGGTGGCAGCAACCATATAAAGAGCGGCATCAAGAGCGCAGTCGCAATGGCGAGTCCGTAAAAGCCGCCATCCAACCCGAAAGGTCCGAGCGCGAGCCTCTCCAAAAAAGCAGGCACGAAAGCCAACACAACCTGTGAGGCGATCATGACGACGGCGTAAACGCGTTCAGGATTCCGAGAAGAAGCCGCAGCCGCGGTTCCCGCGGCGCCGACGAGCGCTCCGCCCGCCCCCAACATGACGCGGCAGACGACGAGCACCGAGTAACTGTCCGTCAACGCCGAGACTATACCGGCTGCCACCGCGACCGATCCGCCGAGCAAAGCGACGAACACCCGCGAGAACCGGGCCAGCGGCCCAGCAGCCGCCAAGGCTACGACCGCATAAAAGAACAGCTCGTAGCCGTACATTCGGGTGACTACTTCGTCGCTGCGATCGAAAGCCACCTTGATGGGATCCAGAAGCTGAGGCAGAGCGTTGTAGCTCAGCTGGGCAACCACCCACGCAGCCGAGCAGGAAACTATCAGGAGTATCGGAAGGCGCAGCACCGCCGGGGCGATTTCGTCGGTTGCCGGGGGCATGGAGTCAGCCATGAGAAGGTCACATCATACTGGAAATGGCTGCGCATGAAACGGTGCCATGCGTGAGAACTTTGGGAAGTTGCTCAAATTCTCTTGCGGGTCAGAGATAAGGACAGGTCGTATCCCGAACGATGGATTATCATCATCGGGGCCGAAGGCACCGTCCTCGACATCATCACCGAGGTCGACGCGGCCGCTCATGGATCACAGGTTGCGGCGCGTCTCGAAATCATGGAGGTGCCCCACGCCGGTTCGGGTGTGGGATCGTTTCGTGTGACGGGAGGATTCATGACTGGAAAACTGACCCGAAGAGATGTGATCAAACAGGGTGCGGCTGTTCTTACCGCGTATGCACTCAACCCCGCCCGTTGAGGCTCGAGGCCGCGACCACGACCAGCTTCGACCTCGTGATCCGGGGTGGGACGATCCTGGATGGAACCGGCGGCCCGCCGTGGTCGGCCGATCTCGGGATCGTGGGGGACACCATTCGGGCCATCGGCACGATCTCTCCCGAGCAAGGTGCGACCACCATCGATGCGGCTGGAAAGATGGTGAGCCCCGGGTTCATCGACATCCATAGCCACTCCGACCGGAGCATCCTCCGCTATCCGACAGCGCCGAGCCGTGTGCACGACGGCATCACCACCGAGGTCACCGGCAACTGCGGGATCGTCGGTCGCGCCGATCTGGGGCCCGGCAAGAGAGCTGGTGGCCAAGAAGCTATCGGCGGACTACGAAACCGAGCTCACCTGGGAAGGGCGTGGCGGGCTACTTCGAGACCATCGAAAAGCTGGGCATCTCGTTGAATCAGGCCTTGCTCGTCGGCCAGGGCAGCCTCCGCCGTGCCACCATCGGGCTCGAGGACCGTCAGCCTTCCGAGGAGGAGAGGAGGCTCATGGCCCGCAAGCTGATCGAGGCTCTGGATGACGGCGCCTTCGGTCTCTCCACCGGCCTCGGATACGTGCCGGGACTGTTCACTCCCACCGATGAGATCATCTTTCTGGCGGAGGTAGTGGCTCGGCGCAACGGGCTCTACGCTTCGCACATCCGGAACGAAGAAGGCGGCCTGCTCGGGGCGGTCCACGAGGCCATCGAGACCGGACGACAATCGGGTGCGCGGGTCGAAATCTCCCACCTCAAGTCCTCCGGACCGGGCAACTGGTCGAATCAGCGCGCGGCCCTCGATCTGATCGCGGCTGCCAGGGCGGCCGGCGTTCAGGTGCTGGCCGACGCCTATCCCTATACCGCCTACTCCACAGGCCTCCTGAGTTTTCTCCCGGCGTGGGCGGGGGAGGGTGGCTGGGAGGCAGCAGTCGGACGGCTCGGCGATCCTGCGGAGAGGGCCCGGATCCGTGACGAAATGGACGAGTCGGTGACCAACGATCTCGGTCGCTGGAGCCTGGTGGTGATCGCTTCTGTGCGCAAGGAGGCGAACCGGAAGCTGGTGGGGAAGGACCTCGAGGAGATCGCCGACCAATGGTCCGTGGAACCTGTGGACGCCGCCATTCGCCTGCTCGAGATGGAGGATGGCTCGGT
>PVMK01117606.1_pt1 | contig 11787 bp, 11 predicted proteins | sample 1853481 | NCBI WGS metagenome assembly PVMK01 (sample SAMN08533507, study PRJNA380276) | Marine sediment metagenome, whole genome shotgun sequencing project. | reverse complement strand
TCATTGTCCGCCGCACGGAACGAATTCGACCGAAGCGCCGTTCGAGGTCGAAAATCCGTTAGCCACGTCGCGCGGACACGGCCGGAAGGCACGGTCATCGAAGCCAAAGCCGGCTCGTGGATCGCGGCCTACTCTTCGGTTTTGACCACGTGATCTGCTCTTTGATCACGAGATCTACTTCTCAATATCGATCTCGCAGCCTACTCTTCGATTTCGATTTCGAGCTCGCGCTTTCGCTTCGCGAGATTGAGTTCGAAGCACAGATCTCTGGGTGAGAGCGCCGGCCCATCCGCAGTCTCTTCGAGTTCGAGCACCACCATCGTGGGTTCGTAGCCTTCGCCCTTGAAGAAGAGGACGTGCGGTTGGTCGGTCCGGAGAGCGATGGAATCGGGGACGCGGTCGAGAGGTACCTTGTCGAGGTAGATCGTGACGTCCTTGGGGACACAATCGAGTTGAATCGTCTGTTTGTGCGCGCAAGCACCGACAGCGAGCAATGCAACAGCGACACCACAGGTTCGAATCGAGATAACGACCGGGGCCACCACAGCCGCAGTGTAGCGTGGGCGACGGGAGGCGGTGGGAAAGCCGGCCATTCTGCGCGAAAGTCTCCGCCGCGGCAGCCGGAAGGCGATCGCGCAGCCGGATAACCGGCATCGGAATCGGCGAAGGTCGAGTGAGGCGCAATCGGGGAACGACCGAGGAACAAGTATGGACGGCGTGGCTTTGATTCTCTGTGAAGGCGTGTTCGGAACCGGAGACGGCAAGACCGCAAATGGGCTCGTGCGGCACACCGAGCGCTACCAGATCGCGGGCGTGATCGACTCCCGGCTCGCGGGCCGGGACGCCGGCGAAGTGCTCGGGGGCGACCCGTGCGAGATTCCGATCTTCGCATCACTCGCGGAAGCGATCGAGAAAGCCGCCGATCGGCCCACGCATCTGGTCATCGGGCTCGCCCCCGATGGCGGCCGCCTGCCCGATGCCTATCGAAATCTGGTGACCGAAGCGCTGCGCATCGGAATGAACGTCGACAGCGGACTCCACCAGTTTCTCTCCGACGATCCCGAGTTGTCGAAGCTCGCCGAAGAGCACGGAGCGACGATTCGCGACGTTCGCAGGACGCCGCCGCGCGACCAGCTGCATTTTTTCACGGGTGCCATTCACGATGTCAAGGCAGTACGGGTCGCGCTGCTCGGCACCGACTGCTGTTGCGGTAAGCGCACCACCTCCACGCTCTTGACCGAAGAGCTCAATCGCTCGAAGACTCCGACCGTGATGATCGGCACCGGCCAGACCTCCTGGATGCAGGGCGCGCGCTACGGAATCCTGCTGGATTCCCTCATCAACGACTTCGTAGCCGGCGAAATCGAGCACGCCATCGTCGAGGCCGACCGCGTGGAATCGCCCGACGTCATCATCATCGAGGGACAGGGTGCGCTCACCCATCCGGCAGCACCCGGTGGCTTCGAGATCCTGACGTCGGCAAGACCGCACGGCGTCATTTTGCAGCACGCGCCCGCACGGGAGACCTACCTCGGTTACCCCAACGAACCCATCGCTCCACCTGAGGTCCACATCCAAGCCATCGAGTCGATCTTTCGCTCACGCGTCATTGCGATCGCCGTGAACTCCGAGGGAATCGAACCCACAAAGCTTGACGACAAGGTGGCGGAACTCGAGCGCCGCTACGGAATCCCCTGCTGCGATCCGCTTTCGCAGGGCCCACAGCGATTGATCGATGCCGTGCGCTCGCTGCTGTGAGCTGGGAGGAACCGCGCGCATGAAGACGAAACTGCGTTCATGAAGAAGGGACCACGCTCATGAAGATTCGCTCCTTTGAAGCCGTCAGCGTGGATCTGCCGCTGCGCGAGGGTTACCGGATCGCCAACCAGACGATTGCGTTCGTGCGCAACGTGCTCGTACGGGTGGAGTCCGACGAGGGCATCATCGGGCTCGGGGGCGCCGCGCCCGCCAACAACGACGGCGGAGAGTCGGACGAAAGTTGCCTGACTGCGCTGCGCGGCCCCTTGCGAGAATTGGCGCTCGGCGCCGAAGTTCTTCCTGACCCCCGCCCCCTCGCCGACCAGGCTGTACGCGTTGCTGCAGATTTTCCGGCGGCCCGCGCCGCACTCGACATGGCGCTCTGGGACCTCGCGGCTCGCCGTGCGGGAGTTCCGCTCGTGCGATTCTGGGGTGGTGATTCAAAGCCACTGCCGACCTCGGTGACGATCGGCGTATGCAGCGTCGAAGAAACACTCGCAGCCGCGAAGGACTGGATCGCTCAGGGGTTTCACACACTCAAGGTGAAGATCGGAGAGGATGTCGCACTCGACGCGGAACGCCTGCGCAAGATACGCGAGGCGCTCGGCCGGGACGTGGTGCTGCGGGTCGACGGCAACCAGGGCTACTCGCTCGAACACGCGAGGACCCTGCTGCGCGAGACCGATGGACTCGAGCTCGAAATGCTCGAGCAACCGCTGGACGCGCGCGATCTCGATTCGATGTGCACGCTTCGCGGTGAGAGTCGCGTTCCGATCGTCGCCGACGAGGCCGCGGGAACCATCGAAGAGTGCACGGAGATCGTCGACCGGGGCGCCGCGCATGGCATCAACATCAAGTTGATGAAGTGCGGCGGGCCGAGTGCTGCACGCGCCATCCACGATTGCGCGCACGCCGCCGGACTCAGCCTCATGTTGGGTTGCAACGACGAGACACGCATCTCCATCGCAGCGGCTGCTCATTTGGCCCTCGCGTTGCCGGGGCTGAAATACGCGGACCTCGATGGCCACATGGATCTGGTTCGGGATCCGGCGTCGGGCGGATTCGAGGTACGCGACGGCTGCCTGCACGTCAGCGAGAAACCCGGCCTCGGCGTCGAAGCGACCTTCTAGCGACTTCTATAGCAGCGCAAACCGCGGGGTTGAACGCTTCGTTCTACTCGGCGACCGAGTGAGGCCCAGATCGCCCACTGAGCGTCCTTCCACCTGCAAGGTCGATCGCGCCGCCACATTCGCGCAACCTCGGTTCGAAAAGAACAACGTGGTAGGCTTCAGCGCGCTCGACTCCCGTTGCGAGATGCGCGAGTCGATGCCGGGAGGGGCGTCATGCGCAAGCTTCTGATTCTAGGTGCGGTGCTGCTGGTTCTCGCCGGTGCACTGTTCATCGCCGCAAATAACTTCAACCGCTACCTCGACGAAAACCGCGAATGGCTCGCGGAGCAAGCTTCGTCTGCACTCGGCCGCTCCGTGGTGTTCGACGAAATCGGTGTTTCGCTCCGCGGCGGGCTCGGGGCCCGCGTCACTTCGGTCGCGATCGGAGAGGATTCGGCCTTCGGAGAAGGGGATTTCCTGCGCGCCGATCGCATCCACGCGGTGATCAAGATTCTTCCCGCGCTGCGCGGGCGCTACGAGGTGGCGCGTGTCGAGATCGACGCGCCCGAAATCAACATCATCAAAACCCGAAGCGGTTTCAACTTCGATTCGCTCGGGCGCGTTGCGGGCGATCAGGCTCCGGCCGCGGAGACCGACACTCCGGCTGGCGCCCTGCCCCTTCTCGTGTCGTCCCTGCGGATCAGCGATGGCCGCTTGCAGTTCACCGACCGCAGCGTGTCCCCGACTTCGGAATTGAACGTTCAGCGCCTCGACTTTTCGGCTTCGGATGTGGGGTTCGATCGCCCGATCCAACTGGATCTCGCGGCAGCGGTTCTCGGCAGCGCCGAGCAGAACGTTCGCATCGAGGGCACGTTGGGGCCCCTGGAAAGCCCCGAAGCGGCGGCGAACGCGCCGGTCGATCTCCACGTCGACCTCGGCCCGCTCGTCGTCGATCGCCTGAAGAAGTTGGCACTGATCGGCGAGTCGATCCCGGCCGAACTCTCGTCGCGGGACCCAATCGTGCTCAGCGTGAGCTGTCGGGCAACATCGACACGCTCGGCACGGTCGTTTCGATGGATGCGAGCGACGCGGCGATCTCCTACGGCGATCATTTCGCGAAACCCAGGGGCGTTCGCTTTGCGGTCGATGCTGATGTAAAGCGGATCGATGACGCGATCGATGTCGACGAGCTCGATCTCCATCTCGCGAAAGCCCATCTGACCGGGAGCGGCCGCATCGGCCTGACACCTGGGAATGCCGGTCGATTTCAAGATTTCGGGCCGCGATGTGCCGCTCGACGGTTGGGGGCGGCTGTTCCCGGCGGCCGCTGTGGTCGAGACGACCGGTGCGCTAGACCTCGAACTGGTGATCAAGGGGCCCGTCCAAGGGGCCGCAGATCCCCAGCCTGAAAGGAACCCTCGGCTTACAGCAGGTCAGCGCCAGCCAACCCGGGCGCCGATGTGAGGATCGACGATCTAACGACCACGGTGACGTTGACGGGAGATCGCGCGGAGATCCCCCCGACCGATTTCAAGCTCAACGGAAACCCCGTTCGAGTCGCCGCGACCGTAAAGAATCTGACGAACCTCGACACGGATTTCAGCATCACCTCGCCAATGCTCGACATCGCAGCGCTGGGCGCTGCGGGGGAAGGCGTCAAGCAGCGGGAGGTGATCGAGAACTTCGAGGCGCGCGGAAGCTTTCGCAAAAGTGGGCGGCGACCCGCAGCTCGATGCAACCTTTCAATCGAGCGGTGGCAACCTGCGCGATGTCGCTTACCGAACGCTCGATGGTCAAGCGTCGCTTCGCAACCAGAAGCTCACGCTCGAGCGCCTGACGCTGTCAGCCTTCGATGGGAACATCACCGGCGCGGGCAGCTACGACATGGCGAAGCCCGACCAACCGGCCTTTTCGTTTCGTGGAAAAGTGGACAGCGTCGACGTCGGCGCGCTCGTTGCGCACTTTGGCGCAGGGCGCGCACTGCAAATGTCGGGGCGCCTGCAAGGCGCCTTCGATTTCGACGGGCGGGGCTCCGAGTGGGAGATGATCCGCCGGGCGCTGGCCGGAAGCGGCGCGCTCGAAGTCACGGATGGAGTGCTCAAGGGCGTCAACATCGCCGAGAGCGTACTCGGCGGCCTCATCGGGATCCCGGGGCTGAGCAACCTGCTCTCGCCGAACGTGCGCAGCAAATATCCGGAGCTGTTCGGGATGGACGACACGGTCTTCGAAGCGTTGGCCGCAAAGATGACCCTAAAGGACGGCCAGGCGCTGCTCGACGAGATCGTGCTGGCTGCGCGCGATTATCGGCTCGACGGCAAAGGGACGATCGGACTCGATAAAGCGCTCGACATCGGAATGACGTTCGTCGCGTCGCAGAACCTCAGCGAAGATCTGATCCGCAGCGCCAAGGAGATTCGATACCTCACCGACGCAAATGGTCGCTTCAATCTGCCGCTGCGGCTCGCTGGTTCGATGCCGACGATTCGCGCTCAACCCGACCTGCAGTACGTCGCCCAACAGCTCTCTTCGTCACTGATACAAACCGGGCTCTCGAAGGGACTCGATGCACTCTTTGGAAAGAAGCGCACGCCCAAACCCGTCGTACAAGGTGGGACTGAACCGGCCACCGGCGCGACTGCCGAGCAGCCTGCCTCACAGCCCGACATTGCCGGGCAGCAACCCGCGCAGCCCGACCTCGATGAACAGCCGCCCGCACAGCCCGACCCTACCGAAGAGTTGATCCGGCGCGGACTCGGCGCCCTCCTCGGTGGCGATTAGGAGTAGGCGTCAGCAGAATGTTGCGCGGAGTTGGGCTGGCGGTGAGACCCACACCCCTATTCAACCTACGGGATCATGCCAGTCTCAATGCTAAGGGAAGTTATACCATTAAAGGCGTTCCGACCGATTGCATAGAACAGCGCAACACCGACGACCGTGAGCACGCCACCGACCATCGCCCACTCGATGGTCTCGAGGCCGCTCTCGTCCAGTGTGAATCTCTTGATCTGTTTCAGCATTTTAGGCGTCCTACTCCTGTCTGTTCTCATGCATCGTGCGGGCGTGACTTCACAGCACCGGTTGCGCGTGCAATGCGACCTTGGCCCAGCAAATCCGAGCGAAGTCCGGTAGTCAGAGCAATGCCCGTGCCACTGGTTGGCAGCGGGGGATCGAGGCGGTGAAAATACGCACGCTTTCGCGCGGTTGCGCGACGCCGCGTAGCCAACGCGCAGCTAGTGCGTGCCCGCGCTCGCGGCGTCGGGCACCATGCGGTCGCTGCGGAAGCGGCCCGGCAGAAACGGCAGCATCACGGCGGGCACCTGACCGGTGGCGATGTGCTCGGCCATGGAGCGCCCCGCGACGGGCGCGGTCTTGAATCCCCAGGTTCCCATTCCCGCGCTCAAGAAGAAGCGTTCGACCTCGCTCTCACCGAGGATGGGGGACGAGTCCGGCGTCATGTCGCACAGGCCGGTCCACTGGCGCATCAGACGCGCCTTACCCATCAGGGGCAGAAACAGCAAGGCGCGCGCAGCGCACTCGGCGATGAAGTTGAGACCCGAACGACACGAATACGTGTTGTACGGTAGAATTTCGGCGCCCGCCAGCAGCTCGCCGCGCTGGGTCTGCGAGATGTAGACCATCGCGTCGAACGAGCACACCAATCCGCTGATCACCGGCACGACCGGTTCGGCGACGAACGCCTGGAGCGGATGGGTCACGATCGGGAGCTTCAGGCCCGCCATCGCGGCGATCTGGCTGCTCCGCCCGGCGACCGCGGAGAGCACGGCGCCCGCGGCGATCGGGCCGCGGTCCGTGACCACGCCCCGGCAGGTACCACTGGCGTCGACTTCGATCCCGGTCACGGGGGTCTGCTCGTGGATGTGGACACCCCGGCGGGCCGCGGCGGACGCGTAGCCCCACACCACGGCATCGTGTCGCACAAAGGAACAAGGCGGGTGATAGCTGGCCCCGATGATCGGAAACTTGCCGCCGCCGGAGAGATCGATGTGGGGGCAGACTTCCAGGATCTCGCTCGGGGTGAGCATGTGCGTGTCCACACCCATGCGCTGGTTGAGCAGGCACTTGTCGTTCTCCACCCGCCACGAGTCGTCGGTGTGGACGAGATCGATCTCGCCCTGGTTCGAGAACATCAGGTTGAAGTCCAGCTCTTGCGAGAGCGTGCGGTACATGCGCAGACTCTCTTTATAGAATGGGATGGTCTCGGGCGTGTTGTAGTTGGAGCGGACGACCTGGGTGTTGCGACCCGAGGCCCCGGCCCCGATGTAGGCGCGCTCGAGGACGGCGATGTTCTCGATGCCGTGGTGGGCGGCGAGGTAGTAGGCGGTCGAGAGCCCCTGGACACCACCGCCAATAATCACGACGTCATAGCTGGACTTCATGTCGCGCAGCGGCAGGAAGTTGCGCCCGCGGAACAGACCACTCACGATGCGCTCGCTTCTTCTCGAACGTTCAGCGCGCGCAGCGCCTCGAGCATCTCGTCGTGCAGATAGCGGCCCCACGGGCTCGGAACGAGCAGGTCGATCTCGCCCTCCCCTGCCAGCACGCGCACGGGAACGCGCAGCACGTCGCCCTGCACGAATGCGCCGGGGCCCGGAAGCCGGAGTTCGGAGAGGTAGGAGAAGGCGCGCTCGACATCGCCGGTGAGGGTGAAGCTCGTCCAGCCGTCGCTGAGGTCGAGGACGAAGCCGTCGCTGTCACCGCGCGCGATCTGCGCTGCGATGGCTTCGAGCACGTCACCAGCCGCGTCGGCCGAGCACACGAAAGCGGTCTCGTCGCTCGCGATCCGGCACGCGCGCGCACCCACTGGCGCCTGCACGGCATCGAGCGCGTCCGCCGACGCGAAACCGACGACCACACCGAACCGGGATGACGACAGCGTCACGTCAGCCACGCAGTTTCGCCCCCTTCGGATCGTAGTCAGGCACGAAGCTTCACTCCCTTCGGATCGTAGAACGGGGTCGGCACGACCGAGCCGCGCACCCGAGCACCCGAGCTGAGCCGCGCCTCGAACGCATTGGCAAAACAACCACCCTCGGCGTAAGACCACGCCAGACCGATCGCGCGGCCCTCGGTGATGGAATCCACGCACGACGTCAGGCGGCCGGCGATGCGCTCGCCGTCGAACAATGGTGCGCCGGGCTCGGGAGCCGGTGACCCGCGCTCGAACGCGATGCCCACGAGGCGCCGCTCGATGGGTCGCTCGGCCATCCGCTCCAGCGCGCGCTTGCCGAGGAAGGCCGGCTTGCTCGACGCGACCGCCCAATCCATGCCGAGTTTGGCGGGTGTGGAGTCGGGCATCGTATCCTGGCCGATGTAGATGTGGCCCTTCTCGAGCCTGAGCAGTTCGAGCGCGTCGAGGCCGTGGGGTCGGATGCCCATGGGCTTTCCGGCGTCGAGCAGCGCGTCCCACAACTCGACGCTGCGGGAGCGCGGGTGGTGCAGCTCGTACGCGAGCTCGCCCACAAAGCCGACCCGCAAGGCGCGGCAGCCAATATCGCCAACCACAATCTCGCGGTGCGCCATGTAGGGAAAGCGCTCGGCATCGAGCGCGTCGTTGGAGAGCGCAGCCAATAGATCTCTCGCGCGCGGTCCAGCGACCACGATGGCACCAAGCGCCGCGGACTGATCGGCGAGGTGCACGTGCAACGCCCAGCGATCCGCCCAGTCGCGCAGCCACGCCTCGACCCCGCTGGCACCGCCGGAAGTCGTGGTGATGTAGTAGCGGCCGTCGTCCAGCGCGCAGATCAAGCCGTCGTCGAAGACGTAGCCCGCCTCGCCGAGCATCAGCGCGTAGCGGCTCCGGCCCGGAGCGAGGTCGTCGACGCGGCACGGGTAGACGCGCTCCAGGAGCGCGGTGGCATCTGCGCCCCCGATCAGAAACTTCCCCAGCGTCGACACATCCATGACGCTGACGGCCTCGCGCACGGCGCGGTACTCGGCCTTCCAGTCGCCGTAGTGGTAGGGGCGGAACCAGGCGCCCGAGCGGGCCAGCTTCGCGCCCATCTCGAGGTGGCGTTCGTGCAGGGCGGTGCGCTTCTCCACGAGCTCATGGGCGGCGCCCGCAAAGCTCTCGAGAGTGACCGTCCGCGCCGGCGGGCGTGGGGTGGTGCGCGCGCCCTGCACCGCTGAACCCGTGCGCTTTTGCACGAATGCGGCGAGCAGATGACCGCACATCGCGCCCTGACACGGGCCCATGGTTGCGGTCGTGTAGCGCTTGAGGATTTGGGAGGAGCGAAACCCCTCCTCGAACGCCTGCTCCAGATCTTCTGTACGAACATCCTCGCACAAGCATACGTATCCTCGTGTCGGCACATCCGGAAGGACCGCGGCGGGTGTAGCGGCGTCGGCGCCAGCCTCGCCGCGCCCGGCCCGTGCGCCAGCCTCCTCGGCTTCTTCGAGCGAGCAACCCGGATCGATGACCTCGCCCGCGCCGGCCGGAGCGGTGTCCAACGGCAGCTCGGCCGCCATGCGCAGCAGGCCGTCGCGAGGCGACATCCCCAGCGCGGCCACCACGCTGTCGCAGACGATGCTGCGCTTTCCGGATGACGCAGTGTGCACCTGCACGCTTCGAACCTGCTTGCGGCCACGCACTCGCACGAGGCTGGCGCCCACGAGCACCTCGACGCCGTCGGGCACGCAGGCCGCGAGGTCGGCGGGGACGAGGGCTGCCGCGATCTCGACACCAGAGCCGCGAAGCGTCGCGAGGTGATCGATCCCCTCCCGCGTGGTGGCGAGCACGACGGTGCGTTCGCCGGGCGCGACGCCATGCACGCCTGCCAGGCGCGCGGCGCCCCGCCCGAGGAACACGCCGGGCACGTCACTGCCCTCGAAGACCGCGTGGGCCTCAACGGCACCGGTCGCGACGATGATCCGGTCCGGGTGCACCTGCAGCAGCTCGTCGGGTGCGGCGATCGGAACCAGGCCGCCCTCGTAGACTCCGATGGCCACCGCGCGCTCGAACACCTGCACCCGGTCTTCCACGCGAACTTCCGCAGCGAGCGCTTCGATGCGGTCGCGGGTGGCGCCCGGGGCGACCTTCTCGCCAATCACGTGCTCGTCGCATAGGACGACCGAGTCGCCGCGTCCGGCAGCGGCCACGGCGGCGGCCAGCCCGGCGACGCCGGCACCGATGACGAGGGTGTCCGGATGCAGATGGCGCGCGGGCTTCGGCGCCGGCGCGTGCTCCACCGGCAGCGCGCCGAGGCCCGTCGCCTTCCGGATCGCCTTCTCGAAGATGGGCCAGCTGAAGCGCGGTTTGATGAAGGCTTTATGGTAGAAGCCAACCGGCATCAGCGCGTGCAGGTGGTCGTTGATGGCGAGGATGTCGATGTCCGTCGAGGGGCGGCCAGTCTCGCGCTTGACGGTCATCCCGGCGCGGGCGGGCGTGCAGCAGGAGCGTACCGCGGGCATGCCATCGACATTGATCAGGCAGTTGGGGCAGTCACCGGTCATGCAATAGAGGCCGCGGCGCCGGTGCGATTTGTGGCTTCGATTGAAGGTGCGCACGCCGTCGCGATACAGCGCGGAAGCCACGCTGTCGCCGTCCCGAAAGGGCACCTGGCTTCCCTCGAAGTCGAACGCGTCGCTCACTCTGCGCCCGCGGAGTCGAGGATCTGGTTGGTGAGGGTGTCGCGCGCAATCGTGAACCAGCGCCGGCAGCCATAAGCGTGGAACCAACGCTCCACCTGGGGCCCAGGTGCGTTGTCGTTCAGGAAGACGCGGTCGAAGTCCCGCTCCGAATCAGCCGACTCGAGTTCGCGGACTTCGCCGCCAACGCCGAACTCCGAAGACTCCCGGAGCCCGCAGTGCGGACAGGGAATCTGTAGGCCCACGAGCAAGATCCTCCGTTGGGCCACGCCGCCCGATCTAGCTGCCGCAGGATAACCCAAGATCAATGGTTCTGGAATCGGTGCGGGCGATCGAGATGGCTGGATTCGGAGCTGCTCGATCGAATAGCCGGTGCGGCTCGACGATGGATCCCCTCTCCTTTCGGAGCCCGGAACCCTCTCTCAGATGATCAGCCAATTGACTCCAACTCGACTGACGACTTACAATGAAGCTCGAGCACAAAAAGGTTCCGTATTGCAGGGTCAAACCACTCCAAGATTACCACGCGGACATCCGCCAGGCAGACTTCGGCAACCCGGTGATCGACGTTGGTGCCGCCTTTTGCATGGGGTTCGGCTTCGCAATGGCATGTAATTTAGTGTGCAAAATCACGGCATGAAAGTGTATGTCAAGTTGATCGCCACCTATCGTGAGAACCTGCCGCCTGGCACGCAGGGAAACACGACATCCGTGGATGTGCTCCCCGGCAGCAGCGTGAAGGATGTGCTCACGCCCTTCGGCATCCCACTGGATGACAGCAGTGTGATCGCGGTCAACGGCGTGACCGTTCCGCTCGACACGACCGTCTCCGAAGGAGATCAGATTGCGGCGTTTTCGGCTATTGGCGGAGGGTGAGGCCAGGGGGCCAACGTCTCCTATCATCGGTACCCAAAGTCGGGCGACTTCGAACTCCAGACAGGGTTTCAAGGAGAATGGAATGTATGGATGGCATGGCAAACTTCTTCGCATTGATTTGACCCACCAGACAACTTCCATGGAAGAGATCGACCCGCAGGTTTCGAAAGACTTCATCGGCGGGCGCGGTGTCGCGATCCGCTACCTGTATGATGAAGTCGACCCGCGCGTGGATCCGCTCTCGCCTCAAAACAAGCTCATCTTTGCGACCGGCCCCCTGACCTCCACCACGGCTCCGCCCGGCAACCGCTATATGGTCGTGACGAAATCTCCATTGACGGGCGCGCTCGCTCACTCCAACGCGGGCGGCCATTTTCCGACCTGGATGAAGCGAACCGGCTTCGATCTTTTCATCTTTGAGGGCAAAGCGGAAAAGCCC
>PVMK01115947.1_pt1 | contig 11790 bp, 10 predicted proteins | sample 1853481 | NCBI WGS metagenome assembly PVMK01 (sample SAMN08533507, study PRJNA380276) | Marine sediment metagenome, whole genome shotgun sequencing project. | reverse complement strand
TGGCCTGAAAAAGAGGCGACATAATACTCGCTAGGGGTAGCGTGGGAAAGAATTTCTGCACAAAAAATCATCAATTGTTGCGCTGGGACAAGCTTCGGCTATTTTGCGGGAGCCCTCCCGGGACGGTTTCTGTACCCGGGCATCGGGCCGTTTGCGAGCGCGGGCGACCGCCTGGATCGCTTAGGATGGGGCATCAGCCAATAGAGAGCCATCAGCCAATAGAGAGCTCCCCTCGCAAACATACCCAGCCGTCCTGTTCGCCCACCACCTGTATAGCGATGCGATCGGCATAGTGGGCGCACAGTGCATCCGCCTGGCTCAGCAGCAGCCCCGACAGCAACAGTGTGCCGCCGGGCTTCAAAAACCGCAGCAAAGTGTCGGACAAGTCGATGAGCGGTCCGGCCAGGATATTGGCGATAACGACCTCCGCCTGCCGGTCCCAGACTTGTTGCTCTACCTGCCCTGGCAGCGCCACGGGCAGGCAATGGGGCGGGAGGTCGTTGCGCAGCCCGTTGTCGAGGGTGGCCACAAGGGCCTGGGGGTCGTTGTCCACACCCAATGCCCGGCTGGCGCCCAGCTTCAAGGCGGCCACCGCCAGGATGCCGGAGCCACAGCCGTAATCCACCACGGTCTGGCCGTGCAGTTGCATGCCGTCCAGCTCGCGCAGGCACAGGGCAGTGGTGGGGTGTGTGCCGGTGCCGAAGGCGAGGCCGGGATCCAGCAGCAGGTTCACCGCGTCCGGATCCGGTGGCGCCAGCCAACTGGGGCAGACCCACAGGCGCTGGCCAAATTGCATCGGCTGGTAGTGCTGCATCCACTCCCGCTCCCAGTCCTTGTCCTCGAGGATTTCCACCCGCTGGTTGGCCTGTTGCAGGAGTGGCGCGGGGAAAGCCTGCAGTACCCCTGCCATATCGGCATCCGCCGGGTACAGGCCGGTCAGTCTGGTCTGGCCCCACAGTGGGGTTTCTCCCACGGCCGGCTCCAGTACCGGTTGATCGGCATTGTCTTCCATGGTGACCGCCACAGCACCGGTAGCCAGCATCAGGTCCTCCAGTGCAGCCACGCTGTCCGGGTTAGTGTCCAGGCGCAGTTGTAGCCAGGTCACGCTCAGTCTTCCAGCTTGCTCTCGAGGTAGTGAATGCTTACTCCGCCAGCCTGAAAGGCCTTGTCCCGCACCAAGTCCCGGTGCAGGGGTGTATTGGTGCGAATGCCCTCAACCACCAGTTCGTCCAAGGCGCCGCGCATCCTGGCCAGGGCCACCTCCCGGGTTTCGCCGAAGCTGATTATTTTGGCGATCAGTGAGTCGTAGAAGGGGGGCACTGTATAACCGTCATAAAGGTGCGAGTCCACCCGGATGCCCAGGCCGCCGGGGGCGTGGAAGGTGGTTACCTTGCCCGGGGACGGCAGAAAATTCTGTGGATCCTCGGCGTTGATACGGCACTCGAAGGCGTGGCCGTGGAAGTGGACATCGCTCTGGGCGAAAGACAGGGGCATACCGCTGGCGATCCGCAGTTGTTCCTTGACGATATCGATACCGGTAATCATTTCCGTCACCGGATGCTCGACCTGGATCCGGGTATTCATCTCGATAAAATAGAAACCCCCGTCCTCGTACAGGAATTCGAAGGTGCCGGCCCCCCGGTAGCCGATTTTGACGCAGGCGTTAACACAGGACTCGGCCACAGCATTGCGCACATCGTCGGCAATGCCCGGGGCGGGAGCCTCTTCCAGCACTTTCTGGTGACGCCGCTGCAGGGAGCAGTCCCTGTCGCCCAGGTGTATCGCATTGCCTTGACCGTCAGCCAGAATCTGGATTTCGACATGCCGCGGCTTCTGCAGGAATTTTTCCAGATAAACTACATCCGAGCCAAAGGAGGCTGCCGCCTCGGCCTGTGTGACCTGCACCGAGTTGATCAGAGCCGCCTCGTTGTGTACCACGCGCATGCCGCGGCCGCCGCCGCCGGCGGCCGCTTTTACAATAACTGGATAGCCAATGCCGCGGGCGATCTCCAGGGTGCGATCGGTGTCGTCGGTAAGGGGGCCGTCGGAGCCGGGCACGGTGGGTACACCGGCCCTCTTCATGGCCTGGATGGCGGAGACTTTGTCCCCCATCAGCCGGATGGTTTCGGCGGTGGGGCCGATGAAGGTGAAGCCGCTTTTTTCCACCTGGTCGGCAAAGTCGGCATTTTCCGCCAGAAAGCCGTAACCCGGGTGAATGGCGGTGGCGCGGGTAACTTCCGCGGCACTGATAATCGCCGGCACATTGAGGTAACTGTCGGTTGATGGAGCGGGGCCGATACAGACAGCCTCGTCTGCCAGCAGCACGTGTTTCAGCTCCCGGTCGGCCTTGGAGTGGACCGCGATAGTCTTGATCTCCAGTTCCTTGCAGGCCCGGAGCACGCGTAGAGCGATCTCACCGCGGTTGGCGATGAGTACCTTGTCCAAGATGGGCATGTCGTTATCCTCTGCTTGTCGCTTGCCTGACCGCTGTTACACGATGGTGAACAGGGGCTGGTCAAATTCGACCGGCTCACCGCTTTCAACCAGGATGGCCGAGATAGTGCCCGCCTTGTCGGCTTCGATCTGGTTCATCATCTTCATCGCCTCTACGATGCAGACAATGTCGCCGATCTTCACGGTTTGACCCACTTCCACAAAGGCCGGTGAGGAGGGAGAGGGTGACCGGTAGAAAGTGCCGACCATGGGAGAACTCACGACATGGCCGCTGACAGCCGGCTCCGCAGGCGCTGGTGCCGGTTCCGCTGCCGGCGCTGGAGCTGGAGCCGGGACGGGCGCAGCATAGCCCGGAGGAGGAGCATAAGCTTGAGGCGCCGCGGCGAGGGCCGCTGCCTGGGCGCTGTGGCGGCTGATGCGCACAGATTCTTCGCCCTCTTTAATCTCAATCTCATCAATGTTGGACTCTTCCAGCAACTCGATCAGTTTTTTTACCTTGCGAATGTCCATAGCAAAATCTCTTCAGGTGGTAATTATGGTTGTTCCAGCATGTTCAGTGCGGCCTGCAGGCCAAACTCATAGCCCTGGGCACCCAGCCCGCAAATGACCCCGCGGGCCAGGTCGGAAAAATACGAAAGTTGGCGAAACTCTTCCCTGGCGTGGGTATTGGACAAGTGGATCTCGATAAACGGGATATCCACAGCGGCCAGTGCATCGCGCAGTGCCACGCTGGTGTGGGTGAACGCCGCGGGATTGATCAGGATAAAATTGACGCCTTCATGCCGCGCATCGTGCACTCGCTCTACCAGTTCGTATTCGGCGTTGCTCTGCATATAGAGCAGGTGATGGCCGCGCTCACGGGCCAGCTGCTCCAGTCGCTGATTTATATCGGCCAGCGTGGTGCTGCCATAAATGTCGGGTTCGCGCTCGCCCAGCAGGTTCAGATTGGGGCCGTGTAGGACAAGAATGGTCGCCATGAGTGACGGCTCTCCCGGATTGGGCGCGGTTTTCAAAATACTGGCGCAATTTTCCGAATCTGTCCATGCATTTTGGCATTTTATTTGAATTTGGCAGCATTTCGCGGCTGAATTGCAGAAGTTAGCCAGGTTTAGCCTTTTGCAAAGTGCCTTGTGAAGGGTGGCCACAAAATGGGGAAACGGGTTATAAAAGGGTGTATTGGAGGGTATCGTCTTACATAGTGGAGGCAATGTCGGGGTTCTTGCCGGAAACCGAGCGCAGGGCCTCCAATACCGTGTTGGAGGTCAGTATTTGCGGCAATATCAGGGGTTCCTGGCTGGGGTCCGCGGGATACATCAGGTACAAAGGGATACCTGTGCGCCCATGTTGTTCCAGCAGGGCGGCGATAGCGGCGTTGTAATTGGTCCAGTCGGCTATCATGTACACCACGCCGTGGGCGGCGAACGCCGCAGACATCGCATCGGTGTTTAGCACCGCCGCTTCATTGGCGATGCAGGTGATACACCAGTCGGCGGTGACGTCCACGAATACGGCGTTTCCCGCACCGCGCAGCTCCGCCACTCGTTGCTCCGACCAGGCCACCTTGCCGGCGGCGAGTTGCGCGCTATGGCCGCCATTTTCATCCAGTCCGCGCCAGGCCCCCAGGCTGATCGCCGCCAGCATACAGGCCACAGCCAGACCCTTGCGCCACCCGCCGAAACGCCACAGCCACAGCCCCATTGCCAGCACCAGGACGCCGCTCAGCGCTGCGGTCATTGTATTGACCCCGGTTTGTCTGCCCGCTACCCACAGTAGCCAGATGGCGGTGCCATATAGCGGAAAGGCCAGCAATTGCTTGAGGGTCTCCATCCAGGGGCCGGGCTTGGGCATCAGACTGCGGGCCAGGCCACTGTAGCTGAACAGCAGCAGGGGCGCGGCCATGCCGGCGCCCAGTGCGGCAAAGACCAGCAGGCCTATTTGTGGCGGCTGGGTTATGGCAAAGCCCAGCGCCGTGCCCATGAAGGGTGCGGTGCAGGGGCTGGCGACGACGACGGCCAGCACGCCGGTAAAGAAGCTGCCGCTGAGCCCGCCTCGATCGGCCAGTCCACTGCCGGCGTTCATGACATTGCCGCCCAGTTGCACCAGTCCGGACAGAGACAGTCCCATGGCCACGAACAGGTAGGCCAGGGCGATGACAAAGCCCGGAGACTGCAGCTGGAAGCCCCAGCCGATAGCGCTTCCGGCCTTTTGCAGGGTAATGAGAACGGCGGCTACCACCACAAAACTGGTGACGACTCCGGCGGTATACACCCAGCTCTCCAGGTGACGATCATGTTGTGTACGGCGGGCGAAGCTCAGTACCTTGAGCGACAGGATGGGGAACACGCAGGGCATTAAATTGAGAATGGAGCCCCCGACAAAGGCCAGCGCCAGCATATATAACAGGGCCCCGACACCACCGCTGTTGTCCGTGGATTGCTGCCCGGCGGCCTTGCCTGTGGGCGGCGCAATACTGCGTACTGTGCCATCAGTAAAATCCAGCTCGAAGTACTGCTTTTGTGGTGGGTAGCACAGGCCGGCGTCCGCGCAGCCCTGGGAGCTGACCGTAAGTGTTGCCTGCTGGAGCTTGCCCGACACGTGCACGATGACATCGGCGCTGTTGTAGTAGACCTGCACTTCACCGAAATACTCGTCATTGCGCTGCAGAGAGGGGGGGAACACTACATCAACTTCTTCTGTCAGGCCCGCATCGCCCTGGACTGCGAAGGCGAAGCGGTGCTGGTATAAGTAGTAGCTGTCTGCGATTTGCCAATACAGGCGCACTTGCTGCGCGTCCAGGATTTCCACTTCCAGCTGGTAGGCCTCCTCGACCGGGAGAAACTGGGGGCTGTCGGCCGCACCGAATTGCGCACGCGGGGATTCGCCGAAACCCTGGGCGTAAGAAAAACCACTGATCAGCAACAGTAAGCTCGCCAGTAATGCGCGCATTGAGACTCCTTATAGCTCTGTATAGCTCTTTATGAAACCCGGCGACGCCGCTGTCGCCGCTGCGAGGTCGAATTGTACCAAGTCTATGTGTATAGATCCCGATCCGGCGCCAATGCGGCCGCCGGGAGTGGTATAGTGGTATGACGCCCGCGGCGGGTGATAGTTTCCCAATCGGAGTAGCAAATTGAATAAGCCATGGATTGCAGCGGTGGCAGCGCTATTTTTGTCGCTGTCCGCTGCGGCGCAGCAAAACGCGGTAGTGGATCTTGCGGATGTCTGGGTCAGGGCCCTGCCTCCCACCCAGACCAACACGGCGGCCTATCTGACGGTTATCAATCGGGGCGATACCGGTATTAGCATTGTCGGAGCCAGCGCCGATGTGGCGGGGAAAGTGGAGATCCACACCACCCGGGAAATAGACGGCTATATGCGCATGGAGCAACTGCAGAATTTGTCTGTGGCGGCGGGGCAAAGCCTGCAATTGGCGCCCGGCGGCACGCATTTAATGTTGCTGGGGCTGGCGCGGATGCCTCTGAGCGGCGAAACTGTGCGCCTGTGTCTGCAATTGGCCACAGGCGATGAGGTATGTGCCGTCGCCGAGGTGCGCAAAACGGCGGGGGCAATGCAGACGCACGACCATCATGAACAACATTAGCGAACCTTATCACCCATACAGTGACATCCAGAGCCACCCAATTTGTTCGCTGCGAGGCGCAGTGCGCGGCGAATGGCCAGTCCTTTTCAAGCATTGCATACACTAACAGTAGAGTCAGATTATGAGCGCAATAACAGAAACCCTTGCCGAATGGCGCGACAACGTTGTCGATTACGTCCCGGGTAACAAAATTGGTAAATTATTGGCCACAGGGGTGTGCCTGTACTTGCTGGCAGCGGTCATCGTGGGCATGTACTGGAGCATGGCGCCAGAGCCCTTTGACGTGCGGGAGCGGGCGGCCACCTATGCGGCGGAGGATGGGGGCACGGTTGTTACCGGCTCGGTTACCATGGGCGCCCTGATGGGAGTGATGGAGACCCTGCTGGAGAAGCCCGGCGGCTATCTGCACAATGACAGATTCCCGCCCGGGATCTGGCTGGACAATATGCCCAATTGGGAATACGGCGCCCTGATCCAGGTGCGCGACCTTGCCCGCGCCATGCGTGAGGTGTTCAGCCGCTCCCAGTCACAGTCCACCGAGGACCCGGACCTGGTGATAGCGGAGCCCCGCTTCAACTTCAACTCCAACAGCTGGATATTGCCTTCTTCCGAGTCCCAGTATCAGGATGGTCTGAAATACGCCCACCGTTATTTTAGGCGCCTGTCGGATGCGGATGCTCCCGACGCCCAGTTTTATGCGCGTTCAGATAACCTGCGCTACTGGCTGGCGACAGTGGATAGCCGGCTGGGCAGCCTGTCCCAGCGACTCAGTGCCAGTGTAGGGAAGGCGCGTATCAACATCGACCTGGCGGGAGATGCAGCGGCCAGCCAGTCCACCGACACCCCTGCGGAGCAGGTGGTGCAGACCCCCTGGAGCGAGATCGACGACGTGTTCTTCGAGGCGCGCGGTGCGGCCTGGGCCCTGATTCATTTTCTGAAAGCCGCGGAGGTGGATTTTGCTGAGGTATTGCGTAAAAAGAATGCCCAGGTAAGCCTGCGGCAAATTATCCGCGAGCTGGAAGGCACCCAGGAAAGCGTGTGGAGCCCGATGATCCTCAACGGCAGCGGCTTCGGTGTGCTGGCCAACCACTCCCTGGTGATGGCCTCCTATATCAGCCGGGCTAATGCGGCGATCATAGACCTGCGCGATTTGTTATCGCAGGGTTGATGAACTTAACGCGGTATCGTGCTGCCTGAGGCGATTTCAGCCCTTGGCGTAGCGCAAGCGGGTGCCGGTGTCCAGAGACAGGCGAATCTCTTCGGCACTTAACTGTGGCGGGAAGTAAGTGCCTGAGAGCTTGGCGCCGAGCAGGCTGGCTCCCTCCAGGTTGGTATCGCGAAGATCGATGCCGCTCAGGTCTGTGTTGCGAAAGTAGGGGTTGCTGAGATCCAGCCCCCGGGCGTTCATATTGCGCAAATCCCGTCCGCGATAATCCCCGCTTTTCAGTTCACCGGTCTCCAACTGGTCGCGCTGCTCGTTGAAGCCCCTGATGTCCTCGTTGCGCAGTAGCTGGTACAAGGGGTCTTGTTTGATGACGGGCTTGTTCATGCGGTTACCTTTTTTGTTCGCTGCCTGGCTTAGTGGTGGATAGCTTAAGGCACTGCGTAGTTCAAAACCAGTCTGTTAAGGGGGCAGGTCTGAATGGCGCGTACTTAGGGCCGAATTGGGCACCGTGCAGCGGGATCCATGCCACAAACCCGACATTACATAAGTAACTGCCACTCAGGGCCGACCCCAAAAAAATATGGAAGAAGTTTGACAGTACAAACCTACAAGGGGTTTCTCCTTACCCGCAACTGGCGGGACACGCGCCATGGGGTCGAGCTGGAGTTCTGGTTTACAACGCAGCAGGGCCCCCTGCGTGCCCTGGTGCGTGGCGAGCACAGTGTGTTCTTCCTGGCAGAGGATGAGCTGGGTCGGGCGCAAGAATTACTGGCAGCCGAAACCGCGGTAGAGATAAAACCGGTGAACCTGCGCAACTTCTCGATGGCGCCGGTGGTGGGAGTGTATTTCAACAGCTACCGCCAGGCCCGGCGCTGGGCCGATGAATTGCGCCGCCGTGGGCTGGAGCCGCTGGAGGCGGATATCAACCCGGCGGACCGCTCTCTGATGGAGCGCTTTGTAGCGGGTTCGGCGGTTCTGCAGGGGGAGTCGAGCCGTCGCGGCGGGCACCTTTTACTGGAAAACCCCGTCATCAAGGCTGCGCAATACAGGCCCGCCCTGAAGGTGGTCTCTTTTGATATTGAGACCGCCATGGAGGGCCTGCAGCTCTACTCTATCGCGGTACACGGCAGCTCAGCCAACGGCGAGGCGCGGCAGGTGTTTATGCTGGGTGAGGGCGCGCAGCAGGCATTTGTCAGGTCCTACGCTAACCAGGGTGAGGTGTTACAGGCATTTCTCGACTGGGTGGCAGACTACGACCCGGATGTATTGATCGGCTGGAACGTGGTGAATTTCGACACCTGGTATTTGCAACGGCTGTCGGATCAACTGGGGCGGCGGCTGTTGTTGGGTCGGGATCGACGCCCGGGACACTGGCGCGAACTGGATGACGACGGTGACCGGCGCACGGTGCAGTTCCCGGGACGGGTGGTGCTCGACGGCATCGAATTGCTGCGGGCCGCGTTCTACCGCTTCGAGAGTTTTTCCCTGGAGAATGTTTCCAGGCAGCTGCTGGGTGAAGGCAAGCTGTTGCACGGCAGTGACCGCGGTGGAGAAATCACCCGCCAGTTCCTGGAAGATAAAACCAGCCTCGCGCAGTACAACCTGAAGGACTGCGAACTGGTATCGGAAATATTCGCCACCACAGCCATACTGGATTTCGCTGTAGCGCGCAGTGTTATGACGGGCCTTAACATCGATCGTATGGGCGGTTCGGTGGCGTCATTCGACAACCTGTACCTGCCCAGGCTCCATCGCCAGGGCTATGTGGCGCCCAACGCCAGTAGTGAGCATATCGCCAGTCCCGGTGGCTTTGTACTCGACTCGATGCCAGGCATCTACGACCATGTGCTGGTGCTGGATTTCAAGAGTCTGTACCCCAGCATTATTCGCACTTTCTTCATCGATCCGCTGGGTTTGGCCCTGGGTGTCTCCGGTGAGCTGGCAGAGCCGGAGACGGTGCCGGGCTTTCTGAAAGCTCACTTCGCCCGCCAGGGGCATATTCTTCCCGAGCTGATCCAGCAGCTGTGGCAGCAGCGGGATGCGGCCAAGGAATCCCGGGACGAACCCTTGTCCCAGGCCATTAAAATAATCATGAACAGTTTCTATGGGGTGCTGGGTACACCCGGTTGCCGCTTTTTTGACGCGCGCCTGGCCAGTTCCATCACTCGCCGGGGCCACCAGATTTTGGGTCGCACGCGTGATTACATCGAGGGTGCCGGGCACCGGGTCATCTATGGGGATACCGATTCCGTCTTCGTGTGGATCCATGAAGCTCGCAGTGATGAGCAAGCCATCGCGGCCGGCCGGCGGCTGGAGGGGGATCTCAACGCCTGGTGGCGCCAGGTGATCCGCGAGGAATTCGACCTGGAGAGCGTGCTGGAGGTGGAATTTGAAACCCACTACAAGCGCTTCCTGATGCCCACTGTGCGCGGCTCCGACAAAGGCAGCAAGAAGCGCTATGCGGGGGTGGTTGCGGGAGTAGACGGTGACAAACTGGTGTTCAAGGGCCTGGAGAGCGTGCGCACAGACTGGACCCGGGTGGCCCGGGAGTTCCAGGAGGATCTGTATCGCCGGATTTTTATGCAGGAACCGTTTGAGAGCTATGTGAAGGAACTGACCGCCAGCGTGCTGGATGGCCAGTGTGATGGGCAGTTGATTTACCGCAAGCGCCTGCGGCGCAAGCTGGACCAGTACCAGCGCAATGTGCCGCCCCATGTGCAGGCGGCGCGGTTATACGAGGAGCGCGGCCTGCCGGTGCCCTCGCGGGGCAGTTGGGTCGAGTATGTGATTACCACCAGCGGCGCCGAACCCGCGAGCGCACCCCTGGCACCCCTGGACTACCAGCACTATGTGGATCGCCAACTGGAACCCGTGGCGGATGGCATCCTGGGCTTTGTCGGTACGTCTTTTCGGACCCTGGTGGACAAACAAATCGACTTGTTTTAGCCCCACAATGGCATTTACTTAAGCAGTTTTAGATAGGGGGCGCGAGTCCCGCTGCACGGTGCGGGTGGAGCCACTCTCGGTTAGAACCCCCGGAAGCAGCGGGACGTTTCAGTATGTGCCAACCGAGCCAGTCTCCTTTGTTTCTTCGGATATTAGTCGCCGAAGACCTCCGTTCGTAGCGCCGGATAGCCCGCGGCTGGCAGGCGCGGGCCGTAGTCGGCGACGATCTTGCCTGCCGCCAGGCTGGCGAACCGACCGGCGGTGGGGAAGTTCTCGCCGCGGGTGATGGCGTAGAGGAAAGCTCCGGCAAACATGTCGCCGGCGCCGTTGCTGTCCACTGCCTGTACCCGGTGTGGCGGGATCTCGGTCAGCTCAGTACCGTCATAGGTGATTGCCCCATCGGCGCCGAGGGTGATAACGAAGCTGTTCGCTATCTGCTTCAATCGCTCGATCGTCACCTCCAGGTCATCGCTCTGGGCCCAACCCATGGCCTCAGCCTTATTGCAGAAAATCAGATCCAGCCGCTGGCCGATAATTTGTGCCATGCCGTCGCGGAAAAACTCCACCATGCCCGGGTCGGAAAAGCTCAGGGCGGTTTTTACTCCGGCGGCCTCGGCAATCTCCCGGGCCTTGACGGCGGCGGCGCAGCCGGTAGGGGAGGTTACCAGGTAGCCCTCTATATACAGGTATTCGGACGCGGCGATGGCCTCTGCGTCCAGTTGTTCGGCGGACAGGGTTTCGCTGATCCCCAGGAAAGTGTTCATGCTGCGCTCTGCATCGGGGGTGATCAGCACCAGGCATTTGCCGGTGGTGCCGTCGCCGCGTCCGCCGGTGAAGCAGTGGTCCACGCCGGCAGCTTCGAGATCGGCAATGTAAATGTCGCCGTCCAGGTCATTGGCTACCTTGCAGGACATAAAAGTCGGGCCGCCGAATTGGGCGGCGGCGATCATGGAGTTGCCGGCGCTGCCGCCGCTGGCGTGGTTGGCTTCTACCAGGTGACCCTCGAGATGGCTCAGCAGCTCGCCCTGTCGCTCCCGGTCCACCAGGGTCATCAGGCCTTTCCCCACGTTCATCTGCTCCAGATCGCTGTCCTGTACCCTGATCTCTGTGTCCACCAGCGCGGCGCCGATGCCGTATGCCATGTATTTCTTCATGTTGCTCTCAGTCCTGTTTTGATTCGCCGGCTATTATCCTGATTCGCCGCTTGATAGACAGTGTTCGGAGCTCGTGGATTCTTGCGACGGAGCGGAGATGCGACTTATCCGAGGCGCGACTTTGTTCTTTACCCTTCCAGGGCACGCTACAAGCACATCCCTGTGCGCTCGGGCTCGGCCGTCCCTGGCCTCACACGTCCCTGGAAGGGTAAAGAACAAAGCCGCGCCTCTCTTACTGCAGCAAGATTCCCGGTCGAGGAGCTTCGATCACCAGGAAAAGACCTCGGTGTTAGCCGCGGGCATGTCTGTAGGCGTAGCTGGACTGTGCGAGGCATGGACGCCGAGCCCAAGCCCCCACGGAAGGGTTCACGGCGTGTCCAGCTACGCCTACAGACATGCCCGGGCGAGTCAGAAGCCAGAAGTGCGAAGTGCCGGAAGAAGCAAGGGCTGTCTTTATGGAGATGGTCGTA
>PVMK01189473.1_pt2 | contig 11793 bp, 12 predicted proteins | sample 1853481 | NCBI WGS metagenome assembly PVMK01 (sample SAMN08533507, study PRJNA380276) | Marine sediment metagenome, whole genome shotgun sequencing project. | reverse complement strand
CCTGCACTAGCTGTCTTCATCATAATCACAATTTACGCATTACTGAAAAAGGACAGCTAACTAAACGCTCAAGCGGACTGGCTGATACGTTGGCGGTTCGCGTAAAGGTTTCTACACACTTGAAAAGGACCAGTACCAGCCCGCTTAGCTTGGTCCGTTCGCTGCAAAAACAATTCCCAGCAAATAACTTCGACAAAAAGCAATTGACACACCACCGAGAGAAGTTTACATTTACAAGTATAAACTTGACTTGTGGGAGGTGTATAATGAAAGCCACAGCAAAAGATTTAAGATTTCGCTCAAAAGAACTCATTGATTCTGTCAGAAGAGGTGAAGAAGTTGTTATCACTTTTCGTGGGAAGCCCTGCGCGAAACTTGTTCCCTTTCAAGATTTCAAGAATAAAACAGAAGAAAACAAATTGTTCGGGATGTGGAAAGATAATGACACTGTCGATAATGTTAATGAGTACGTTAGAAACTTAAGAAAAGGAAGATTCTAAATGCTAATCGATACAGATGTCCTCATTTGGTATCTAAAGGGGAATGAGAAAGCATACAAAATCATTGAGAATTCAAGCAATTTCTTTATTTCTGTTGTGACCTATATGGAACTTGTTCAAGGAATGAGAAACAAAAATGAATTAAACAATCTCCGCAAAGCTCTGCATATTTGGAATGCTCAGATACTCTATATTTCCGAAGAGATATCTGCCAAAGCGATGTTTTACGTTGAACAACATTTTCTAAGTCACTCAATGCAATTGGCAGATGCACTAATCGCAGCTACAGCAATCGCTTATGGCAATCCCATTCTTACGGGAGATGATAAGCATTACAAAGTTTTTAAAGACCTGGAAACCAAAAGATTTAGGCCGTAACGCACCATTGTAATATGAAAAAGCAGCGAACCATCCAATCAAGCGGACAGGGAACATGCAGAGATTGTTCCCTAAAAGCAAAATTAGAAATTGCGGTATCAGACCGAACCTACGCGTCGCCGCTGCTTATCTCAACCTTCAGCGCTTATGACAACAAATTGAGATTAGAAAGGAATGAAATGATATGAGCGAACTACCAAAATGTCCGGAATGCGGATCAGAGTACACCTATGAAGACAGAGAGATGTATGTTTGCCCTGAGTGCGCACATGAGTGGAGTATCCATGCGGTTGAAGAGGAGGCTGATGAAGTAAAGGTCATCAAAGACGCTAACGGCAATGTGCTGAATGACGGTGATACAGTTTCAGTGATTAAAGACCTTAAGGTCAAAGGTTCGTCATTGGTTGTTAAAGTTGGAACAAAAGCCAAGAATATCCGCCTGGTGGACGGAGATCATGATATCGACTGCAAGATTGATGGTATCGGTGCCATGAAGTTGAAGTCTGAGTTTGTGAAGAAGGTTTAGGGCCTCATTCCCCCCGCAAATACGTCGCTGGTTTATGCCCCAAAGCCTTCCAGGTTCCTAGCAATCCGAGTAACAGGGTCAAAGAAATTCCGGTCAGGATCGTGGTAATGATCGTCCCTGGATGTAACGTAAAAGACATCTTCATTAATCCCTTTAAGATGCCCATGGCAGCGAGACTGCCAACAACTGCGCTGATACAGCCCGCGATCAGGCCGAGTAACAGAAATTCGGTAGCGAATGCGCCGAGAATGTCAAAGCGGGTTGCTCCGCAGACCTTGAAAATTACCGCATCGTGAATACGCCGGTGTTGATCTGCGGAAACTGCTCCCGCCAACACCAGGAAGCCGGTTATCAACGCAATCGCGGCCATGCTACTGAAAGCAGCGCCGATGCGTTCGAGAGTACGGGAGACATTTTTCAGAATATCTCGGGTGCTGATGGCGGAAACATTGGGAAACTTGCCAGTGATTGTTGCAAAGGCAAGTTCTTCCTGCTCTGGTGGCAAGTGAATTGATGCGATGTGGGTTTGTGGAGCATTCTCGAGAACCCCTGGTGAAAAGAGGATGGCGAAGTTTAAATCGAGTGTCGACCAATCTATCTTTCGCAGGTTGGCAATGGTGGCGGTAACTTCCCGTCCGAGAATGTTCACCGTTAAGGTGTCACCAACGTCAACCCCGAAGCCCTTGGCAATATCCGCGGTAATTGAAACCAGCGGTTCACCTGAATAATCCTCAGACCACCACTCTCCTGAGACAATCTCTGTCTCCGGCGGCAGCTCTGCAGAATAACTCAAAAATCGGTCGCCACGCACAGCCCAGCGTACGTTCTGGTCAATTTTCGCCATACTAACTGGTGTCCCGGCAATTGCCGTGATGCGGCCGCGCAGGGTGGGATAACGCTCAACCTTAATGACATCAGGCAGGGCGAGTGTTGTTGCTTCAAAAGTTGGCACCTGTTCAGTTTGTATGTCGAGAAAGAAGAACGCCGGAGCTTCGCCAGGAACAGTTTCATTGACCATGTCGTTGAGGTTGGCCTGTACCAGCATGATAATGACCAACGCTGTCAATCCCAATCCGAGTGAAAAGATAGCGTTGCCTGCTGATGAACCGCGCCGATGGATATTGCCGAGGCCGAGACGCAGCGAGGGATTGCCGGGTCTTGGTAGTCGCCGGGCCAAATTGACAACCGTTGTTGCAGCAAAACGAAAGATCCCGAAACAGAGTGTTGCCCCACAGATAAACCAGAATGCCATTTTCTGGTCTGAGCTAGTTAACACAGCCAGTGCGGCGAGGCTGATTGCGGCAAGGGCGATGGTTATTCGAACGCCTTTGCCGGGATCCTGCTCTGCGTTATCGTTGTAACCACGAAAAAGCACCGCCGGAGAGACCCGCCTCGCTATCCCCAGAGCTTTGAGTGAAAAGACCAGAGCGATCAGAATGCCGAAGAGGCTGGCGCGCAAGAGGATCAGCCAGTGGATGGCCGGGGCGATCGGCACCGGCAAATAAGTACCAATGAGTCCTTTGAGGATAAAGGGCAGGGCGGCACCACAGATCAGACCCGCCGTTGAGCCCAGGGCACCGAGGAGGAGCACCTGCAGCAGGTAGGCCGTAAAAATAAGCCTTCCCGGCGCACCGAGGCATTTCATCGTTGCAATATGGGTGATCTTGCCGGTCAGATAACCGCGTACCGCGCCGGAGACACCGAGTCCGCCGACCAGCAAGGCACAGAGTCCGATCAGGGTCAGGTTCTGGTTCATACGGTCGAGGAAAAATCTGACTCTTGGTGAGGCTTCACGCCATGTTTGCAGACGCCAGCCCGCTTCAGGAAAGCGCTTTGACAGCTCTGCTTTGAGCTGTGCCGCTGTGCCTCGATCAGGCAGGCGCAATCTATATGCGTGATAGATCATGCTGCCTGGCTGGATCAGGCCAGTAGCAGAAAGACCAGCAAGAGTGGTCAAAAAGCGCGGCCCCAGGCTGAAGGGTCTTACGGAACGATCCGGCTCTCTGATGATAATGCCGCGGATACGAAATTGCGTGGAACCGACTTTGACCAGATCACCGACTTTTACATCGATCCGGCTTAACAGCGGTGCGTCGACCAAGGCTCCAAACTCACGATTCTGATCAAGAGCAACGGCGGAACCCAGGTTTGGTTCAATGTCAACTGTGCCGTAGAGCGGATAGGCTGTATCGACGGCTTTTAACTCTGCCAATACCCGCTTGGAGCCAGTGCTGTCGGCAACCATGGTGCGCATGGTCATAATATGGGAAAGTTGGCCTTTGGCTTCCAGGAAGTCGATTGCAGCTACAGGCAATTCCCGATGGGCCAGTCGAACTTCAAGGTCGCCGCCCAGCAGGGCGCTGGCGTCGGCGAGCAAGCCAGATTTTGCCGACTCGGTAAAGGAACCGATGGCGCTGATAGCAAAGACGCCGAGAAAGAGACAAGTCAGGAAAACACCGAAACCACGTAGGCCACCACGAAGTTCGCGTCTGACCAGGCGCATAGCTTGAGGTAAAATCCAGGTCTGTCGAGGGAGAGGATTACTCACACAGTCTCTCCCTCAGCGATTTTGAGCTGGCCGTCGAGCATCTGTATTGATCGCTGACATCGTGATGCCAGCGCTTCATCATGAGTCACCAAAACCAGCGTTGTGCCATGGTCTTTCTGTAGATCAAACAACAGGTTCATGACCAGCTAGCCCGTCTCACGATCAAGATTTCCGGTCGGTTCGTCGGCGAGCAGTAGAGCGGGCTTGACGACAAATGCTCTGGCCAGGGCAACTCTCTGTTGTTCCCCACCTGACAGCTCTCCAGGAAAATGATCGATCCTGTCGCCAAGGCCGGTTTTCTCCAGCGCTGCTCTTGCCTGTGACGCGGGGTCTTCGGCACCGGCAAATTCGAGGGGCAAGGCAACATTTTCCAATGCAGTCATGGTGGGCACAAGATGAAATGACTGGAAGACGATGCCAACAAGCTCGCGACGGAAACGAGCCAGTTCATCTTCGTTGCTGTTCGTTAAATCAATTCCTGCGACCTTGATCTGTCCCGAAGAGGCCTTCTCCAGTCCGGACAGGGCCATTAAAAGGGTGGTTTTGCCGGCTCCTGATGGACCGACAATACTGATTGTCTCGCCTTTTGAAATCGAGAGGTTAAGGCCGCGCAAGATGTTGACCGGGCCGGCTCCGCCGACTAAACTGAGATGGAGATTAACGATGTCGACTAAGAGTTCCGTCATGCACTTACCTTTTGTATCAAAATTGTTCGTGAGCATGCTGTTGATTGTTGTCATGGTCTTCGCCAGTGTCGCCGCTGCTGCCCCGGTTGATATCCTCGTTCTTGGTGATAGCCTGACAGCCGGTTATGGCCTTGAACAGGATGAGTCCTTTCCGGTGCAACTCGAAGCACGACTGCGGTCGGCCGGGCACGATGTGAATGTCATCAATGCCGGAGTCTCGGGCGATACGACCGCTGGTGGGCTGGCCCGTATTGAGTGGGCCCTTGCCGATCTTCCCGATATCGTGATTGTAGAACTTGGGGCCAATGATGCTTTACGTGGTCTTGACCCGACCCAGGTCTATCAAAATCTCAACTCTCTTCTCACCCGGCTCAGTAAGGCTGGATGTCGTGTTATTCTGACTGGCATGCTGGCTCCACGCAATCTAGGTCCAGAATATTCTGCTGAATTTGACCAGATTTATCCCGACCTTGCCGAACGATTCGACCTGTTGTTCTATCCGTTTTTCCTCGAGGGCGTAGCTACGAAGCCAAGACTGAATCAAGCTGATGGAGTCCATCCTAATCTCGCTGGTGTGCGGGTCATAGTCGCTGGTATCTTACCTCTGGTTGTTACTGCGCTTGACGAAGTGATGGTCTCAGCGCGTGTCCAATGATACATGTTTCTCACGAATATTTCGTCGTTCATCGAGGAGCCGGTAAGCCAGATAATATTTGTAAATATTGCTTACATACTGGGTTGTTTCCCGGCCAATAGTTGCGGCTGCGGCATGTTCGACATTGCTAAACCAGATATCCGGATTCAATCCCATACCCATTGCTTTTTTTCTCATCTTCCTCAGGTTCCCCGGCCCGGCGTTGTAGGCGGCCAGGGCCCAGTAGAATCCTGTTGATCTCGTCAATCTCAGGGTCATTCAGATAAACGTCAAGCAGGTGGCGCATGTACTTGGCTCCGGCATTGATGTTTTTCTCTTTGTCCTTCTCTATGCCTTTGATACCGACTGCTTTGCTGGCCGCAGTGCTTGGCAGTAGCTGCATAATGCCAACTGCGCCGGCATGACTACGGGCGGCCTGGTTTAAACGTGATTCCTGATAGCCTTGAGCCATAAGTAGCTGATAATCAAGATCGTAAGTTTCGGCGGCGGATTTGAATAGGCCGACCAAGCTGTCAAATTTAGCCAGTTCGTCACTATTTGTTGCGTTCAGAACGTACTTGGTAGAACCAAGATAACGTCTCAGTAACATGTTAGCCAACCCCTTACGGCGTCCCTCGCTTTGCCCGAAGTCATTCAGCTCGGCGGCTAGCAGCGGGCTACTTTTTCGGATAGCCCAGCCAATTCTTCCACCCTGATTAATGACAAGGTCTTCGCGCAAGACAATCCCAGCAAAGATTTGTGCCCAGAATTTTGCTTTATGGTTATCGATGATTGCAAGTGGCAAAAGGCCAACGTTGACCATCTCCAGAAGGTCCTCATCTTCGAGGACTTCATCAACGAGACGAACATCCAGATCAACACCATTTTTCATCAGACCGATTAAATGCTCGTAGTAACTACTGGATTTGCGCACATAGACAGGGACTCCTGCCAAGTTATCGAGATTTTTAATCTCAGGAGCCGAGGGACCAGTGACGACAATTTCAGAAACATCCCTGAAGCCGGTTTCTGTAAAGTCGACAAGTTGCAAACGGTCCGGGGTAGTCGTCAAGTTGCCTGCAGCAATATCACCATATCCGTCAACCAGATCTTGCAATATATGCTCTCGTGCCGTGGGAATAAAGATGACCCTTATCGGCAGAGCTTTGCTGCCATGTTTTAGGTTGAGCCGTTTTTCCAACTCTCTGCCAGTGTCGTGAACAACGCCCCGCACCCGGCCCTGGTCGAGGAAATAGAGTGTTTTGCTGTAAGGCACAAGAATGCGAATCAGGCGCCTTTTGTACATTTCATCTAAATCACCTGCCCAGGCTTTGGGAATCGGCAGAGTGCTGTATACGTCTTTTAGTCGTTGGCCTTCTGAAACGGGTGCGGCGTCATCATTTTTGCATCCAGTCCAGGTCAGGAGCACGGCGGCAAAAATAGCTGACATTACAATTATGGATGCACTTTTGAATTTCATTTATACAATTTACCACCTTTTGCTACAGGGAAAAGCTCGTAAAATATTTATTGATACGATTGGAACAAATATTGCTTTTCGAATATATAGTTTATTAAATTATTAAGTCGCTTGAGGATAAAATCATGAAAGAATGTAAGCATCTACCAGAATGTGAATTTGTTTTACGCTATGTTGCTCAGGTCAAGCCGCACTGGGATGAATTTGTAAGTCTCTATTGTTGCGGGGATTTTCAGGATGTCTGTAAAAGACTGGAACATTTCAAACGACACGGTTCGAGACCGGATCCAGGCTTGATGCCAACTGGCCGTAGGGTGCCTGATGTCGTGGAAGGTGAATAGTTGTCTCGTCCGATGACGGAGCTCTTTTGTGTGAAATAGCAGAAGGTCGACTCTGATATCATTTTCCAGCCCTCAACCCATGTTATCGAAGGTAAGCCTCTGTCACATAACGTCGCATCATGACATGCGTATTAAAATAATATGCATTCTTGCCAATCACGTTTTTTTTCAACTTGACCCAGCCTGTGTGATCTTCGTAGTAAAGTGGGATAATCGTTTGCTCCAGTTTCATATAAAGATCTCTGACGTCTTCATCTGAATTGTTGATGTCCGTGGTCGTCTCAGTCGGCGATGGACCAATTGACCAACCGGTCACGCCTTCGATGTGACCTTCAATCCACCAACCATCCAGCACACTAAAATTTGGAACACCGTTCAGGGCAGCCTTCATGCCGCTGGTGCCAGAGGCTTCGAGAGGGCGCAAAGGATTGTTCAGCCAGATATCAACACCAGGGATCAGACGGATCGCCAGATCCATGTTGTAGTTCGAAAGATAGACAATCTTCAAATTGTCGCCAAAGAAATCAGCCTGTTGGAAAATTTCCTGAATCATTCCCTTGCCACGGTCGTCCCGTGGGTGTGCTTTGCCGGCAAAGACCAGTTGTAACTTGCCACCTCCTATTTTTAACAACCTCTGTGGGTCTGTGAATATCATATTGGCCCGTTTGTAAGCCGTTACACGACGGGCAAAGCCGATGGTAAGGATTTCTGGGTCAAGTTGGGTGCCAGTCGTCTCCTCAATATATTGAAAGAGGGAGACTTTTGCCTTTATGTGGGCGTCATGGATCTCCTGATCCGGTATGTTGTCCACTCTGACAAGTAATTCTGGTTCGTTAGCCCAGCCTGGCAGGTACTTGTCGTAAAGAGGAGCCAGATATGGAGACGTCCAGGTGAACGGATGAATGCCGTTGGTAATGGCATTCACTTTAAAACCTGGAAAGAGGGCCTGTGAGATCTCGCCATGTTTCTTGGCAACACCGTTGATGAAATGTGACAGGTTCAGAGCTAACATGGTCATGTTGAGTTCATCTTTACCGCCAAGTTCTTTAAGGCGGTCCATGGGGATGACATCACCCATGATGCGTTCTACCAGATCATAAGGAAAACGATCATGGCCTGCCGTCACCGGGGTATGGGTGGTAAAGACACACATTTCCTGAACCCTGGAAGTGTCCCATGAGGTATGTTCATCCCAGCTGTCTTCCACGGGACGACGTTGGTGGTTGAGTAGCTCCAGGGTCAGAAGGCTGGCATGTCCTTCGTTTAGATGATATTTGCGAATCTGAAAACCAAGAAGCTGCAACAGACGCGCGCCGCCGATACCAAGCACGATCTCCTGTTTTAACCGGTAACCCATGTCGCCGCCGTAGAGATGGTCGGTAATTTCGCGGTCTTCAGGCATGTTGCCTGGAATGTCGGTGTCGAGGAAGAGGACGGGCAGTTCGCCTCCGGTCGGGCTTTTGACCTGATACATCCATGCCTGCACTTTGACATCTCGATTTTCTATTGTAACCAGAATTTTACCTGGTAATAGTTCCAGTAGCTCCTCAGGGTTCCAATTGACAGAACTCTCTTGCTGCCAGCCATCATCATTGAAAGTTTGCCGGAAGTATCCTTTACGACTGATCAGTGTGACGGCAACAAGCGGAAGCTTCAGATCGGCAGCACTTTTGATCGTGTCACCGGCGAGGACACCAAGACCACCGCTGTAGGTAGGGATTTCTGCCGTCAAGCCGATTTCCATAGAAAAATAGGCGATGCGTGGGATCTCGGTATAGCGTCTCCAGTCATTCATTGTTAACCTCGTTCTTTGTGGTTATACGCCCCCAATTATGATTGGCTTCAATTGTGCTGAATAACCATATGAATAATAACACATTAAAGTTTTGTCTCTCGGCCTGCTCGGCTTGATGGATAGACTCGTGTTAACCAAGGAAAAGCTTGCAAATTTGTTCAATCTATGGAAATAAATATCTTTTTTCAGTTCTGTAACGTGCCGCTTTCTCTGGGGATAGCCAATTAATGTACGAATCTTTTTTCGCTTTAAAAGAAAAACCTTTTTCATTGACCCCGAATCCTCGTTTTCTCTTCCTGAGCAAAACTCATAACGCAGTTTACGCACACCTGATTTATGGAATCGAAAGCCGGGCCGGTTTTGTTGAAGTCACTGGTGAAGTTGGAACTGGCAAGACCACAATCCTCCGCACCCTGCTTTCGCATCTTGCTGAAAACAAGTATCGGGTTGCGTTTATCTTTAATCCTAAGCTGACCGCCTTTGAACTTCTGCGTAATATCAACCGGGAATTCGGTGTTGCCGACGATGGGCTCAACAGTCCTGACCTGATTCACGCACTCAACGAATTTCTCCTGGCTGAAAATGAGGCTGGCAGGACCCCCATTCTGGTCATTGATGAAGCCCAGAATCTTTCCGGTGAAGTCCTCGAGCAGATACGTCTTCTCTCAAATCTGGAGACAGAAGAAGACAAGTTGATTCAGATCATCCTGGTTGGTCAGCCGGAATTACGACATCATTTAAGCGATCATAGTCTACGTCAGCTTAATCAACGTATTGCTGTGCGCTATCAATTACGTCCCTTGAACCGTGAAGAGACTAGCTCATATATCCTGCATCGTCTGAATATTGCCGGTCGTCCTGATGGCAACGTTTTTTCCCCAAGGGCCCTTAGTCGTGTATTTAAATGTTCCGCGGGGATACCTCGTAGGACGAACCTGATTTGCGATCGTGCGCTCCTGACCGCCTACTCTGAAGAACGCGGGATTGTCTCTCGACGTGATGTCAACCAGGCTGTGGCTGAACTGGCTGGGATGGGGGAGGGTGGACCGGGGTCGGGGCAATTGCCCTGGCGAACGATGGCTGCGGTAGCAGTAACCCTTCTGGTGGTACTCGGTGGCTTCTTCTGGTTGAACCCACTTGGTGAGCTAACAGCAGAGACGACTGCTGTACAAACGGAAAAAGTAGTTATGCCAATCGCAGCCCAGACCCCGATTACGAGCCAACCTGTCGAGGACCAGCAGGCATCTCCTCAGAGGACTCCCGAAATACCTACTCTGCCTGTCGTTGATAACTTGATTACAAGCTGCAATGCTCTTTTCTCCCTCTGGGGGACTCCACTGTTGAGCAGCGATACTCCAACATTCAACTTTGATTTTGACCGGGAATTCGGTGCCCGCGGCTTTAAATTGGTTCGCCTCGCTGGCCGTTTTGGTGATTTGAGTAAATTCAATGTACCGCTTCTAATACCCTTATCTGAGGAGCAGGGCGGAGGTTACCTGGCTGTTCTTGGGCAAACTGCGCCTGACCAGTGGACGGTTGCCCCAGCTTATCAGGGGCGTGAGGTAATGAGCACAACTGAACTTGATACTCTCGGTATGAATATGGCTATTTTGCCCTGGGTCGATTTTGCTTCAATTGGCTATGTAGCTGTACCAGGAGTTAAGGGCGAGAGTGTCCGTAGGCTCCAATATCTGCTTGGTCTGACTGGTTGTACAGACGCCTCGACCAGCGGTCGTTACGACACATCAAAGCATTCAAATGCACCAAGGCTTTCCAACGTGAATATAATCTGGTCGTAGATGGGCTGGTAGGGCCACGTACCCTTATTCTTCTTTACCAGGTGGCCGGTGCTTACAAGATGCCCACACTCCTCTAAAGCGTCCCCATTGATTGTATGACAAGACGCCAGGAACGGTTCGTATGAGTTCTATACTTAAAGCCCTGAGAAAAATTGGTGAAGAAAAGCGTGCTGACCAGCATGCGGCTCCCTGACCTGAGGCTGGATCAGGGACTTACTCCTGTGCAGACAAAGCCATTTCTGCCCCTGTTGGTCGGTACCGCTCTCGGTGCTGTCGTTGTCGGTTTGCTTTTTCTGCTGCTTTTCAATGATCGTGAGCCCGTCACAAAAGTTCAGCCCGTAGCAAAAGCTCAGCCTGCAGTAAAAGATCAGCCAAAAAATATAGTTCAGCACCTCGTAAAAGAAGATTTCCCAGAGCCCATCAAAGTGGTTCCTGTCGTAACCTTGTTACCTGAACCGGTGGTCACTCCAGCACCCGTCATAACCCCACAGACAGTCACCACTCCAGAGCAGGAGAAGAAAGTAACATCACAGCCTGCCATCATCATTCCTGTAAAAGAACAGACTGTCATTGAAACACCACTGATTGTTAAAAAGCCTTCAGTAACCATGCAAAAGCCAGCAGAGGTTACTGCTATCAAAGCTATACCTACTGAATCTCCTGAGCTTCCTGAAGGCATTTCTTTGGTTGTCACGGAAATCTTCTACAATGAAGATAGCGCTAACACCATGGCCGTTATAAACGAACTTCCGGTGATGATTGGAACTCATGTTAATTCTGCTGTCGTTTCTGAAATTCGGTCAGACAGTGTTCTTTTTATGATTGACGGCAACCCTTATGTCGTTGACGTTGCTAATCCATGATTTCTCTTTCTTTTCTTGTCTTGTCGCTCCTCTTGATTCTTCCGCTTTGCTCATAATATATCGTCGGATAATCCCCATCCGCCTGTAGAATATTCCACTTTCTCCGCCTTTCAGCTGTTTCCCGTCTCCTAGTGTGTCGTATTGTCCATGACTTACATGTGTGGCACACAACGTGTAGTGGTATAAGAGGAATTTTGCATTAGAGGATAAATATATGATCTACAGACAGATATCTCTGAAGAG
>PVMK01122621.1_pt1 | contig 11793 bp, 12 predicted proteins | sample 1853481 | NCBI WGS metagenome assembly PVMK01 (sample SAMN08533507, study PRJNA380276) | Marine sediment metagenome, whole genome shotgun sequencing project. | reverse complement strand
ACAATATCATGATGTCACCGCGCGGCAGCCTGCTGCTGTGTGAAGACCGGGTCAGCCAGAATACGGCCAGTCAAAACCTGGCTGGACTGACGGTTTCCGGAGAGTTATTCCGCTTCAGCCAGATCAACCCTGAAATCTCCGGAACGTACGCCGGCATCGATCTGACCAAAACGGCATTGCACAGCGAATGGGCAGGCGCCACCTTTTCCGGCGACGGAGAGTGGCTGTTCGTCAACATCTTCAATCCCGGCGTGACTGTCGCCATCACCGGCCCCTGGCAGCCAGGCCTTATCTAAAGCTGCAGGAGGCCGCCATGCGGGCGACCGCTTTTGAAGGCGGTTACCATTGCGGTCAACCGCCTTTGTAAGAGGCCGCCATGCGGCCGACCGGGGTGTGGCAATAGAGAAAAGGGTCGCCCGCATGGCGGCCTCCTACAGGAGACGAATATTAGTGTTTTCTTTTGCGGGAAATAACAGTAAAATAACCGGTTTGCTGTACTAAATTGGATTATGAATAATGGTAAAGATCAGATTGTCACGGGGCGGGGCGAAAAAGCACCCGTTCTACCACATTGTGGTAACAGATAGCCGCAAAGCGCGTGATGGACGCAGCATCGAGCGGCTCGGGTTTTTCAATCCCGTGGCGCGCGGTCAGGAAGAGCGTCTGCGGCTGAACCTGGAGCGAGTGGACTACTGGACGGGTGCTGGCGCCCAGGTCAGTGATCGCGTGAAAACGCTGGTTTCCGAGGCGCGTACTCAGGCTGCCTGAACCAGCCGGCTTCGGCGGAGTGAGTCCGGTGAAAGAAGGCGAGCGTAAAATTGTCACGCTGGGCCATATTTCCGGAGTTCACGGCATTAACGGTTGGTTGAAAATTCATTCGCTGACCGAGCCCAGAGAAGCCATCTTTGAATACCAGCCCTGGTTACTGGGTGAGCAGCGGGAAACCGTTCGCATCAAACAGGGCAAGAGGCACGGCAAGCATTTGATTGCCTTGCTCGGGAATACGGACCATCGCGAGCAGGCGGAATTGCTGGTGAACCGGCAAATTGCCTGTTTTCGGGATCAGTTTCCGGACCTGCCGGAAACAAGCTACTACTGGGCCGATCTGATCGGACTGGCAGTGGAAACACAGGACGGCGTGAATCTGGGAATCATCCGGAACATGCTGGCGACTGGAGCCAACGACGTGATGGTGGTGCAGGGAGATCGGGAACGCCTGGTTCCATTTATTCACGGCGTATACGTGAAACGAGTGGATCTGGAGCAGGGCCTGGTCGTGGCGGACTGGGATCCGGATTTTTAGCGGATGAGAATTCAGGTCATCACGCTGTTTCCGGAAGAATTTGCGCCTCTGGTGGATATTGGCGTAACCGGCCGCGGAATTCGTGAGGGTAAAGTTACTCTGGAGTTACTGAACCCCAGGGATTTCGCCGCAGACCGGCACCGCACCGTCGATGATCGACCCTACGGCGGCGGACCGGGGATGGTGATGGCAATCGAGCCCTTACGCAGCGCGATTCGAATGGCGCGTGCCAGGGCCGAGGAAAAAGGCGGAGACAAGGCCAGGGTGGGGCTTCTCAGCCCACAGGGCCGGCGGCTTGACCATGAAGCCGTGGCTGAACTGGCGCAAAGACAGGAATTGATCCTCGTATGTGGACGTTACGAGGGAATCGACGAACGCTTGATTGAGCTTGAAGTCGACGAAGAATGGTCCATTGGTGACTACGTCCTGAGCGGAGGTGAACTGGCTGCTGCTGTGATCATCGACGCCATAACGCGCCTGTTGCCGGGCGTGCTCGGCGATGAGCAATCGGCACACCAGGATTCGTTCACGGACGGCTTGCTGGACTTCCAGCACTACACCCGGCCGGAGAAAGTGGAAGGCCTGCAAGTGCCACCGGTGTTATTATCCGGCGATCACAGGGCCATTGCACGATGGAGAAGAAAGCAATCGCTGGGCCGCACCTGGCAGAGAAGGCCGGAGTTGCTGCAGCAGATGGATCTGGATACAGAATCAAAAGCCTTGCTGACAGAGTTCATCAAGGAAATTTCGGAATAAATCCGAATGGGACTTGCCCCCGGCTTGTATGGTGCAAGTGAGAGAACCGATCAGAAAATCAGATATTAAGGAGTGGAACAATGACCAACAGCATCGACGAAATGAATGCGGAACAGATGAGCCGCGAGTTGCCTGAGTTCGCGCCTGGCGACACCATCATCGTTAACGTGAAAGTGAAAGAAGGCAACCGTGAACGCGTGCAGGCTTTCGAGGGCGTGTGCATTGCCATCCGCAACCGGGGCCTGAATTCAGCCTTCACCGTGCGTAAGATCTCGCACGGCACCGGCGTGGAGCGCGTATTTCAGACCTACAGCCCCATGATCGACTCCATCAAGGTCAGGCGCCGTGGTGATGTCCGTAGCGCCAAGCTCTACTACCTGCGCGGCCTGGAGGGTAAGGCAGCCAGGATCAAGGAAAAACTCAACTAGGATTTGGAGCACGCAGTAATTTGGAAAAGCTCGCCTTTTGGCGGCTTTTTGTTGCTGGTTCAGCCGAAGTGCAGGGTCTTCACTTCCTGAAAGTCTTCAATTCCCATGATACCGCCTTCGCGACCGTTGCCTGACTGCTTGTAACCGCCAAATGGGCTGCCATACTCGAATCCGCCCCCATTGATGTGCACGGCGCCGGCATTCAGCTTCGCCGCCACCCGCCGGGCACGATCCGGATCACCGGTTTGCAAATAGGCGGCCAGGCCATAGGGCGTGTCGTTCGCAATCCGGATCGCTTCCTCCTCGCTATCGAATGGAATGATCGCCAACACCGGACCAAACACTTCGTTGCGTGCAATATGCATGTCATTGCTCACATCAGCGAAAACAGTGGGTTTAACGTAATAGCCTGTCTCGAATCCTTCGGGTTTGCCTGGGCCACCGAACAAGAGGCGGCTGCCTTCGGCCAGGGCAGCCTCGATATGTGCCTGCACCCGCCCAAACTGGACGTCGCTGACCAATGGACCGATATGGTCACCCTCTGTGCCGGGGTCGCCGATCGCCTGCGCCCCAGCGGCGTTTTGGGCGATCTCCAATACCTGCTCATAACAGGAGCGCTCAACCAGCAGGCGCGTGGGCGCGTCACAGTCCTGGCCGGTGTTGTAGAAACATTCCAGCACCGATTTGGTCACTCGCTCTTCCAGGCCTTCACCGCAATCGGCAAACACCAGGTTGGGTGATTTACCACCGAGCTCCAGCGTGACCCGCTTGACGGTGTCCGCGGCATCTTTGCTGATGGCGATACCGGCCCGGGTGGAGCCGGTGAAAGACATCATGTTCACATCCGGATGTCGCGAAAGGGTCGCGCCGGCAACGGTTCCTGCTCCATTGACCAGGTTGAAAACACCGGGAGGAAAACCGGTTGCGTCAATCATTTCTGCATAGAGCGCTGCCGAGAGCGGCGTGAATTCCGATGGTTTCAGTACACAACAGCAACCGGTCGCCAGGGCCGGAACCACCTTCAGCGCAACCTGGTTCATCGGCCAGTTCCAGGGCGTGATCAGGCCACAGACACCAATTGGCTCGCGCACCAGAATATCGCCGCTGGCGAGCGTTTCCCGGGTTTCCTGCTGGCGCAGGGCATCGATGAAACCCTGTAAATGGCCAGCACCAGCATCCGCCTGCGCTTCACGGGCCATCGAGATCGGCGCGCCCATTTCGGTGCTGATGGCCTGCGCCATTTCTTCGAATCTCTCCTTATAGATCTCCAGCAATCGCTCGAGAAGCGCCAGGCGCTCCGCCTTCGACGTTTGGGAATAATCGGCAAAAGCGGCCACTGCCGCTGCAACCGCCCGGTCCACATCGGCCGCAGATCCCAGGGTGATGACAGCAATCGCAGATTCCGTTGCAGGATTGATGACATCCATCTCCTCGCTGGCCTCCGGATCAACCCACGCGCCGTTGATATAAAATTTTCGTAAGTCTTTCATTTGTTACTCCTGGGGTCTCTTTCAGGGCACTGACTGATATGGTAGCAGCAGAAGTACTCTGGCATGGGCATGACGCGGTCTCAAGCTGCCTGAATCTTCAGGCATTGGGTCGACATTATTGATTCGCCTTGCTGTGCGGCGGAAAGTTGGAGGTGGCCGCTCCGGCGCATCCCTGCGTGCTCGAAATTAGTGCATCCACGCACGGGATCGTGTTCCAATCACCGCGTGGTGCTGGAACCTGGCAGCCAAAACGGCGCGCCAGACCCAGGAGGAAAGACAAGTGAGCGAAACGTCATTTTCAACTCTCAAGCTGCAGGCCGCATTGCTGAGCAACCTGGAGTCTCTGGGGTACCGGGCCATGACGCCCATCCAGGCCCAGAGCTTGCCCCATATCCTGGTCGGCAAGGATGTCATCGCCCAGGGTAAAACCGGCTCGGGAAAAACCGCCGCCTTCGGCCTGGGCCTGCTGGAAAAACTCGATGTGGGGAACTACCAGCCACAATCGCTGGTGCTGTGCCCCACGCGTGAGCTGGCCGACCAGGTGGCGCGCGAATTACGCAGGCTGGCGCGCAAAATACACAACATCAAGATACTGACATTATGTGGTGGTGTGCCGATCGGCCCGCAGATCGTCTCGTTGGAGCGGGGTGCCCACATCGTGGTGGGAACGCCGGGACGAATCGAAGATCACCTGCGCAGGAACACGCTCATGCTGGATAGCGTGAATACCTTTGTGCTCGACGAAGCAGATCGCATGCTGGATATGGGTTTTGAACCCTCACTGGATGCCATTACCGCCCGCATACCCAGGCCAAGACAAACCTGGCTGTTCAGCGCTACTTACCCCGACCAGATCAGCTCCATGGCCAACAGAATCATGGTCAGGCCGGTGATGGTGAAGGTGGAATCCACCCATGACAGTGCCACCATTCGCGAGCATTTCTACACCTTCCAGGAAAACAAGCACCGGATGACGGCGCTTCGTTTGCTGCTGCTGAAGTTCCGTCCGGAAAGCGCCCTGGTTTTCTGCAACACCAGGGTGGAAACACAGGAAGTGGCCGACGAACTGCGCGGCCGGGGTTTTGCCGCACTGGCGTTGCATGGCGACCTGTTGCAGCGTGAGCGCGACCAGACCCTGGTGCGCTTTTCCAACAAGAGCGCCTCGATACTGGTCGCCACCGATGTCGCCGCACGCGGTCTGGACATCGATGCGGTGGATGCCGTGATCAACTACCAAATTGTGCGTGATCCGGAAGTGCACATTCACCGCATCGGCCGCACTGGGCGCGCGGGCAGCAAGGGCATTGCTTATACCCTGTACAGCGAAAAAGAAGCCTACAAAGTGGCCCGTCTGGAGGCCTACCTCGAGCGAACCATCGAGGCCGAACCACTGCCGCCATACACTTTGCTGGAGAAACCCGGCTACAAACCGGGCATGGTGTGCCTGCAAATCGATGGCGGCAAAAAGCAGAAAGTCAGGCCGGGCGACATCCTCGGCGCACTCACCGGGAAAGACGGTATTGCCGGCAGGCAGGTAGGCAAAATTCATATTTTCGATCAGTGCGCCTACGTGGCCGTGAGCCGGGATAGCGCCAGGCCGGCATTGAAAAAGTTGATTGAAGGGAGGCTGAAGGGCCGATCATTCCGGGCCAGGCGGATCAGTGGCTAGAGAAAATCCGTATCGCCTACCGCACCAGCCACATGCAATTGATGCGCAGCCCGGAGGTGAGCCATCAAATCGTGCGCTGGCTGACACCCGTTCGAAAAGAGAAAAGCGGAGACGCCCACCTACTATCAACTCTCTATTAAAGTGATGGGTGTCTCGAATGGCACTAAGTTAAGGTCTATTTGCACGTTTTTGGCCACGGTGTGGTACTTCCCTCATTTCATGTCGGGGCGAGGTCATTAACTGGAAGTTTTTCTTTCGTCGTTTAAGGCATCTTGGCTCTTTTCTTCCTGGTCTCGATAAGACAATGGTGGCGGCGATGGCTTCTCGCAAAAGAACCATTAATCGTCGCCTTTCGCGTGCTTTGAGATCCCTTCGATTGAGCATTGGTTCCCATTGTCTTAGCGCCTGTACACTGGCCTTAAAACTGATTCGGCGTTGTGACACATTTCTTTCCTTTGCGGCATTAAGCATGAGCAGGCGAATGCAGTTATAGACGATCAAATGCATCAGGATTTCCTTACGCACCATCGCCGGTGTTCGACATCGCAGGATATCCATACCCATGGTGGTTTTGATGTCGCGGAAGAACAATTCAACATCCCAACGCTGATAATAAAGATCAGCGATGTCGGCAGCACTATAGGTTTGTGCATCGGTTAAAGTGGTGACGATATAAAAACTTTGGACTCTAAAACCCGGGTTATCGACGACCACCTTTATCTGCCGCAATGTCAGCTGTTCGGGTAATGCCTGCCATTCTTCCTTGCTGTAGCTCAGAGTCCTGTTCGTCTTAGGTCTAGGCCATTGAATCAGTAAGTCATTGTGAGCCAGTACCTCCAGGGCTGATGCAGTTGCAACCGGTTTGCGAACCCCTAAGCTGATGACTGAGTCCACGCCCAGTTTCTGGAACTTGTCCACATCGTAATAGCTGCAAAAACCCTTGTCACCCAAGAAGACATCGCCCGGCTTAAACTGATCATGCTGCTCACGCAACAGGGGTAGTTCATGGTTTTTGCGGCTCCCCACCCGATGACTCAACAAAGCGCCAGTGTGTAAACAAAAGCAGGCGCAGACTCTGGCCTGAGGAAAGCTACAACCAGGCTTCTGTCCGCGCGTTTGCGGCCAGACTGCCTGGTTTTCCGAGGTGTCAGGCATACTCAACCCAGTTCCATCAACGACCACTACCCGTCGATCCTTCCATCGTTCCGTACGGCCCTGGTCATGCAGGGAACTGGCGGTGCGTGACAGGATATTTTCCAGGTCACTGAGGGAAAGCTTGGCGCGTGCCTGACAATAAGCGGAAGTGGAGGCCGAGGGAGATGGCAGTGATCGACTTGCTGCCAGGGCTTGTATCTTGCGCACCACTTCCTGGCAGCCGCCATCGGCATCCAACACCTGCGAGAAGAAGGCCCAAAAGGTATTGGTTTTACTGAACACGCGACGCCGGCTGAACGATCCAGTGTCACCATTTTCCAACATCTTTGACGGAATGAACTGACCAAAGCATTCACCCAACGAACTAATCGAATGATGTTGGATTTTTGCCAACCCATCGGCCAGTTTTTGAGACAAAGAACGTGGCTTGCGACGCAGTGTCGACAGGTGGAAACCAGGGAGATATAAGCTACTGTTTTTCATGTCGTATTATCTCATAATACGCCACAAACCGGGCTCAAATATTCATGCTAAAGTGGCTTAACTTAGTGCCATTCATGGGTGTCTCATTTCTTTGTACCAACTGATTAGCGAGTTATTACATTTGACAACTCAATTGTCAAATGTAATAATGACAATTGAGTTGTCATGATGGAGCCATCCCGATGGCAGATACACGAAACAAAAGAGCGTATGAAATTACCTGGCTGATACGGCGCTTGTTCCGTTCAATGAGTCAGGAAGCTGACCGGTATCTGCATGAGTCAGGGTTGACGGCAGCCGATCGGGCCGTCATGGAGTTTCTGTATCCCGACTCAGAATTGACCGTACCGGCAATCGCGGATCGCTATGATGTGTCGCGACAACATGTGCAGGTCACGGTTAATGGATTGATCGAGAAGGGTGTACTGAGCACCAAACCGAATCCCAGGCACAAACGCTCACAGCTTGTGTTCCTTAATTCCCGTGGACGCAAGCGTTTTTCAGAAATTCGTCGAACGGAGGCCGCCATAGTGGACCGGCTGTTTGCCGATATTCCCGATCAGGCCCTGGAAACAACACAGCGCTCGCTCGAAGAGCTCTTGAAGAAATTGAAATAGAGGAGAAACAGTTATGAGTGTCAGCACACAGTTACTTGAATTTCGTCCGCCACGCATCGCGATGCTCTTGATGATTATCGCAATCGCGGTTCACTGGCTGATTCCGATCTCCATCCTGCCTTCATCATTGACGGTAGCGGCCCTTGCAGGAGTTAGCGGGTTTTCGCTAATGCTGAGAGCCTGGTGGCTTTTTAAAGTGAGCGAAACTGCCCTATGTCCAACAGCCGACACCACGATGTTAATCACTCATGACGTCTTCACCGTGAGCCGAAACCCGATGTACCTCGGTATGGTCCTGATGCTCGTTGGATGTGCCATTTATGCCGGCACATTACCCTTCTATTTAGTGGCTGCCCTCTATTTCGCCATCATCAACATCGTATTCTGCCCTTACGAAGAACAGAATCTGCAGGGAACATTCGGCGAGGAGTTCCTTGCCTACAAGCGCTCAGTCAGGCGCTGGCTGTAATGAAACAGAGCTGCTACAGCGGAAAACCACCTTCATGAAAACAAAACTCTGAAATAAAGGGTTTCTGCAGCCAGTCCAGTGTAGCTGAGCGGCACGAACCAGCGCGCGTGGCGATCAATTTTTCAATTACTGTCATGGTCAATTGGGGTCAGAGAATAGAGTTACCGTTCCTCGAAGTGTGCCCTGATGATGCGATGTACCACGGCGGCCATGGAACGCTCCTCCTCCTGGGTGACGCGTTCCAACTGTTCCAGTTCCTTGTCAGTGACAAAAGTCACAATACGGTGCGGGCGCGCAAGTATACTTGCGGTCCGGGGCCTGCCTCGTTTTGATCTGCTCGTTGATGAGGGATCATTCATAGTGCTTCCGTAGCCTCTGCGATTTAATGCCTGTAAAATAAATCATGCCAATATAGGCATTAATTGGTAAATACCGTTACGTTCGTATAGTTTTAGCGGAACCAGGAAGCACACCACATCAAGAAATCGAACATGTTTAGAGTTGAAACACAGGAAAGCCACAACTTTGATGACCTGACCACCATTCAGTATGGTTGGGACTTCGCCGTGTCTCAGTTGGGACCCAGTGAAGAGATATCCAGCGTCAGTCTCTATCAGACATCCCATATTGGGTATACCAATTTTCGATTCAGCCCCGCTTACGATCAACGACTTCGGTCCAGAGAAGGCATACTGAGTTTCGGATTGCTCGATCCCGACAATCCGGCCACCTGGGCATACGATCAACTCATACCTAACGATGCTCTCACTGTTTTTCCTTATGATGAGGATTTGAAGGCAGCCTCTCCTGCCGGGTTTCGTGGCAGCGGCATGCATTTTTCAAAAGATTTCATGGCGAACCTGTCTGAGCAGGTTCATAACCGTCCTCTGAATATGCTGATGCCTGCTGCAGGTATCTACGCTACGAGCCTTGAAAAACTGGGCGTGCTCCGCGCGGAATTGCGCAAATGGCAACAACTGGAGACCTATGGTGCTGATGCCCGACCGGCCATCATATCGCGCCGTGAAGAGAGGCTTGCCCTGGCTGTCATGGATGCCTTGATTGATGAGAAATGCATCGAAAAAGACAGCTTGATCAAATCTGAGCGCTCCGTGGCTCGGTCACTGGAATTTATTCATGACAGCGATCTCGAAAATATTTCGGCCGTAGATCTCTGTAAGAATGCCGGGTGTAGTCAGCGTACATTGGAAAAGTGTTTTTCGAAACGATTTGGCGTTACCCCCAAAAAATATGTCAAATGTTTGAGATTGGCACAGGTACATAAGGAATTGCGAAATTTTGATGCGCAGGGCTACGACAGTATCATCGAGCTGGCCGGCATCCATGGTTTCTGGCATATGGGTCAGTTCGCCGCCGATTATAGCCGTATTTACGGTGAATTGCCGTCACATACCCTCAACCGAAGATAGTTGCCAACCCCTTTTCTCACTCACGCGAGCTTTTCTTCAGCGAGCCCGTTCTGAGCCATCCATTTTTTATCTTAATCACCTTTCCCGCAGAGTCTGTTCGATTTTTTGATGTGGACTGACAAGCTGGAAGCGTATAAAGCCGTTTACTGGAATTTTCCGGTAAATGAAAGTCGCGGCATTGCGGCTTATCAATATAAACAGTAATGAAATTCTTGAGGTAGGTTTGGATCAATGATGAACATACGCGTGAACATAATTCTGGCAATCCTTTTGCTTGCTCTTCCCCAGTTAAGCCTGGGAGACGCAAAGAAAGGCGAAATCCAACACGATGCGGAGCACTACATGCTGTTGAAGCAGCACGGTGACCGATGGGCGCAGGAAGACAAGGAGATTGCGGCAAAACTTGAAGAAGTGCGCAATGCCAACGGCGGTAAGCGCCCCAATATCCTTTTCGTGCTGATAGACGATGTGGGTTTCGGTGAGATGGGTGACCCCGTGCTGAACGATGTGCGCGGTTATGAAACCCCAAACATCAATGCATTCGCCAGGGAAAGTCTGACGTTCTCCCGCATGTACTCTGAGCCTACCTGCACGCCGACCCGCACCGCGCTGCTGACCGGCCGCCTGCCCGTGCGCAGTCATATGCTTGAGCCAAAAATTGTGCCGCCGGAAGGAACGGGGCTACATAAAGATGAAGTTACCCTGGCGGAGCTTCTGAAAAAGACGGGTTATAACACCGCACATATTGGCAAGTGGCACCAGGGCGATATCGAGCAGTCCATGCCCCATAACCAGGGTTTTGATACGGCCAGCTTCCCCCTTCATAACCAGGCGACGTTCAACTTCATGACCAACGAGTCGGAAGACGACCGTCTGGCAGACAACGTTGCGGTACGGGAGACCGTGCCTAACTACCGTATGGACAAGAATTTCCGGCCTGCCGGCTGGGTGTTGGGAGTTGATGCGGTTGCCGGTGAAGACGCACACGAATGGGGTGTGGAAGCGGGAAAACCACTGGACTATGCCTACTATGATGCTTTGAATGAACGCTACAAACAGCAGGTTATCGAAAAGCTGAACCAGTTGGCCGCAAAAGAAGAGCCTTTCTTTCTCAACTACTGGCCACAGATTCCGGTTAACTTCACTCGCAGAAACAGAACATTCAAAACTGCCAACGGTGGTACCTGGGTTGAGAGTATGAATGATCTCGATGCTCATCTGGGCGATCTGTTTGCGGCGCTGGAAAAAACTGGTGTGGCGGACAACACGGTGGTCGTCGTCATGAGTGACAATGGCCCCATGTTCCAGGCCATGCCTGAATCCGGCTATTCTCAAATGGTCTTCCGCGGCTTCAAGGGGGACACGTTGGAGGGCGGCGTTCGAGTGAATGCTTATGTCCGCTGGCCAAATGTCATACAAGCCGACACCTTTGCTGGCGATATATTCTATGCCGGTGATTGGTACACGACACTGGCGATCATTGCGCAGGCAGACCAGCATATTCCCCGTGATCGCGTGATTGATGGCGTTAATCAGACCTCGCTGCTATTGAACGGTGATGAATATGGGCGTCGCGACTACCATCATGTCTACGAGGGGCCGCATCTGAAGGCCACGATCAAAGAGCAGTTCAAGGCACATTGGCCTGCACCCGGATCGCCCGGTTTCGCGCTGCCGGTATTCGATCTGTACAGAGACCTGAAAGAAACAAAACCGCTATTAGCCACCGGTATGTGGTCAGTCGCGTACTTCCCCGATATGCGGGAGCGTCATATGGCGCTGAAGAAGAAATTTCCGGACCGTACGGAAACCCGCGCGGAGCCTTATGAGGGCATTGCCAACCTGCGACCGGAGACCAAGGCATTGCTGGAGTACTATTATTCAGCTCGAAAGGCTGCGGAATAATTTCTCATGGTAAATCGCCGTGAAGCGCTGAAACTCTCTGGTGCAGCAGCACTGGGTCTGCTAGCAACGCAGAGTGGGGCGGCAGGCA
>PVMK01125755.1_pt1 | contig 11795 bp, 7 predicted proteins | sample 1853481 | NCBI WGS metagenome assembly PVMK01 (sample SAMN08533507, study PRJNA380276) | Marine sediment metagenome, whole genome shotgun sequencing project. | reverse complement strand
TGGATCTGGTGGGCGTAGCCGTCCTCGAACACGTCAACCAGGGTCAAGGTGAAATCGGTGTCGATGGCCGACGAGGCGGCATGGAGTTCGGCCCTGACGTTGCCGGTGATTTCCATGTCCTCCCCCAGCGCCTCGCTGGTATAGACCAGCACGTCGTCGCGGGCCTCGATAGCGCGCCGGTCGTCCAGGCTGGCGATTGCTGCCCACAAATCGCTTTCCAGGGTGTCGGTGACCGGATTGACCGGGTCGTAGACAAAGCTGTCCGATCCTGCGTCGTCGGGTCGCGCAATGCCCAACCTGCCGCCGCTGCTCAGGTAGAAATCGGTGTCGATCGCGCGAGCCAGGGGCCAGTTCTCCTCGAAGCGCCAGGCGTTGTCGCCCATGGCGAAGATTTCAACGCGAGGCCGCCGGTCGAAGCCGTTGTCCTCGCCCCTCAGATAGTGGTCGAAGAAGGCCTGGATGGTGTCCCATCGGTAGGCGAGATGCTTGCCCACCGCCAAGGGGCCGAGGACGCCGGTGAAGTTGCTGATTCCCTCGTGGTCCCAGGGCCCGATCATCAAGTGCTTGTGTTCAGGCGCCGGGCTTTGCGCGAGAATTTTCTGCCAGTCCGCCATCCATGGCCCCTGAATATTGTCGTACCAACCACCCCACAGCAAGGTTGGCACGGCGATCTTTCCAAAGCAGTCAGTGAGATCGCCGTCGCGCCACGGGCTGCCGCCTCGCCCTGGTTGGGTCACCCACCGCTTGTAGATCGCCCCGGGCTGCCCCATGCGGTCCGGGATCGCGCTCAGCGGAAGGGTCCAGTAGTCGAGCCCGTCGAAGGGATTGTAGCGCTTGGCGTCCATGGCCAGCGACCAGGTGCCCATGGCGTTCAGCGCAAGCGCGCCCTGGCGGTAAACAAGGTCGTAGATCTCTAACGGTGTCGGGTCGCCCGGCGCGATGCACTTGAGCGCCCGGTGCCCGCCGATGGCGCCACAGTACGAGGTGAAGCCGTAATAGGACTCGCCCCACATGCCGACCGTGCCGTCCGACCAGTCCTGCCCGGTGATCCACTCGATGGTGTCGAAGCCGTCCTGGATTTCGTGGCGGCCGAACGGCGAATCGAACGCACCTTCCGAGGCAAATCGCCCGCGCACGTCCTGGCAGACGAATGCATAGCCCTTGCGGGCACAGTATTCGCCGATGGCCGCCATGCCCATGAATTCCTCGTTCTTGCCATAGGGGTGGCGGGTGAGAATGGCCGGCACCTTCCCGGCGCCTTGCGGCAGATAGACATCGGCGCAAAGACGAACGCCGTCGCCCATGTCGCCATCAAGTCGCGCCGCACCTCGACGCCGGCAAAGCGGTCCTCGGTCCGCGAGGGGATTTCGCTCGCAGTCTCGACGTCGGCCACGCCAGGATGATAAGAACCGCCTTGCTCGTCACTCACCGTCAAAACTCCATTTAGCCGACAATTTCCAGATAACCTCCAAGGTTGTGAAAATCATACCCCCCGCCCCATCGTCGAGGAAGCAGGACTTTCCCCGCAGCCATCCGATGACATAATTTTGCTAATCGGCCCGTGATTGGAAGGTGACATCCCTGCCGCTTGATGTCGCGAACACGGAAGTCACGGCGATTTGATTTAGGCGCCACGTCCGCATGGGGTTTTGGTTGTGTGAAAACAGCGTCCGAGTGCTTTTAGCGCGATCTTCTCTGAATTCCGAAAGTGGCCGCTCCAGCAAAAACAATACCTTTTCAGTGTGCGGATTCTAGTTACTACCTAATATCTCGCCAATAAGTAGTATTCGCCAACGTTTTTACACAGGCTAGTTCACAGACACAGACGAATGATTCACCCGAACTGACTCCAGGAGTTTGAAAACATTCGCAGATTTCATATCTTTGTGAACGCTCTGAATGAGTCGGTGCACTAGGTCAAAAGCGGACATTGCTGTGGCGATGGCCCACTAAGACGGTACTGGATATAGATGGGGTGATCCCTGCCCCGCCGGCATCCGGACCCGGCGATATCGTCGGGCGGACCAAGTAACACTTCCGCAATACTTTCGCGGGACTACGCCTTGGGAAGCGCTTCAACCTGGCACAGATACGATTTGAATGGCACTGATCCACTGATCGGATCGACCGCATCACGTCCGATCGCCGCGTTAAAATTGGCTCCAGTGTCACTCTCGGTGTCATAGCCCGGTTGCGCAAGCGCCTCGCATGCCTGCCACCAGCCGTGCGTGGTGCAGACCACCCTGGGATCCAGCGTGCTGGCGAAATGTGCTTTGGCGCGCATGCGGCCATGGGGCGTCACCAGCTCCACCCATGCGCCGTCTTCGATGCCCCGCGCCGCCGCCGTGTCGGGGTGTAGTTCACCCCGGGGATCGGGTTCACGGCGCCGCAACGTGGGAAGCCCACGCAGTTGGCTTTGCAGATATTGCGATGACTTGGCCGATGTCAGGACTAGCGGAAAGTCGTCGTTGAGGTCGGGCCGAGCCACGGGTCCCATGGCGGGTTCCACATACTCTGGCAGCGGCGCGTAACCGTGGTCCAAAAAAGTCTCGGAATAGACTTCAACCTTCTTGCTTGGTGTTGCGAAGCCGGGCGGGCCGCCTTCACGATTGTTTGCAAATTTTTGGTATCGCGTCTTGAGCGGCACAGTGATGCCTCCCGGCTGCCGTCTCAGGTCGTCAAGATCGAGGCCACTAGGCGCCAGTTGAGCCCGGTAGCCCGCGTCGATATCGCTGTCCCAGAACTGATCGCCGAGGCCAAGCCGTTCGGCAAGGGCAAACGCAATCCAGGCGTCCGAGCGCGAGTCGCCCAGAGATTTGATTACCGGCGGTCGGAGATGAACGTGGCCGGCGGCCTCCTGGCTGACGATAAAATTGGTGCGCAGCCCCTCGCGCTCCCAGGCGGTGTTGACCGGTAAGATGATATCGGCACGCACCGCGGTGGGGGTCATGAACATGTCGGAATGGACCATGAAGTCGAGGCTGTCGAGGGCCTGGGCGCCACGTGCGCTGTCGGCGTGCGAAAGCAAAAGGTTTGCGCCGACGTTCACCAATCCACGCACCGGATAAGGCTCATGCATGAGAATTGCATCATAAAGCGCCTCCGTCGTGATGTAGCCCATGGCCTCCTGGCCGAGAGGCCGGTCAGCGAACCCGAGCGTTTTTTTACGTTGCTCTTCGGACATCAGCGCGGCGCCCAATATGCTGTCTGTGGGGACCGTCTCGAATATGACGTTACCGCCTTTGGCGTCGAAACTCCCGGTAAGCGCGTAGAGGAGCGCGATCGCCCGAGAGGTCTGGGTCGCGTTTGTATGCTGCTCAAGCCCGGCCCAGGCGGAACATGAGACCGGACCGGAGTTACTCAAAAGCTGGGCTGTCGCACGCACCTGTGCCGCCGGCACCCATGTGATTTTCTCGACGCGCTCGGGTGGATAGAGGCGGCAGAGTGCCGCGTAGAAATCGAATGCGGGGCGGCATGAAATTCCGTGGACGTCGTAACGGCCCGACAGCGCGAGATCGGCGCCGGGTTGCTCGTAGGTACCTGTCGCCGGGTCATAGAGTACGGGTGATCCACGCGTCTCGTCCCAGGCCACGCGCAGGGGCCTATCGTGGTCGCCAGCCAGATCCACGCCGGTGAGGAAATGGTCTGTATCTTCGCGCACCAGCAACGGCCCGTTGGTCCAGTCGTGTACAAATTCATGGTCGAACCAGCCCTCCTCAATCATCACGCCGGCGATACCCAACGCCAGCGCGCCGTCGGTCCCAGGCCGCACGCGCAGCCATTGGTCTGCCTTGGCGGCGAGGCCGATACGTCGAGGATCGACGACCACGAGCTTGGCTCCGCGCGCCCTGGCATCCGCCACGCGCGTTGCATGCGCAAGCCAGGTCATGCTCGTGTTGTGACCCCAGAGCAGAACGCAGCCGGTATGAGCGAGGTCCGCCATGGGCATGGCTACGCCGAAAGTATGAGGATGGATAAACTCTTTGTGAAAGTCACAAACTTCGAGAGAATCCACGACGTTGGGACTGCCGAATGCATGGCGCAATCGCTCGAACCAAGGATAGCCGTCCTGAAACGCAGTGCCGGCGATGGTGGTAAAGCCGAACGCGACCGATTCGGGTCCTGAATTGCCGGCCAGGCGCTTGAGCGCCGTCGCAGTCGTGTCGAGTGCCTCCTCCCAGCTAATGCGCTGCCACTGGGGGTCGGGATCACCCTTTGGGCTCGTGCGTTTCAAGGGATGGAGCAGGCGCTCCTTGTGATGGACCAACTCCGGTGCAGCCCGTCCCTTGGCGCAGAGCGCCTTCCCAGTGGGATGTGAAGGGTCCGGCTCGACCGCGACGAGATGTCCGTCTTCCACCACCGATATGCAGCCGCAGCTTGACCAGCACAATGCGCAGAAGCCCGGAATGCGGCGGGACGCCGTCTCTGACACGATCGATCCTCCGCTTTCTTGCGGCTGCGCCAGCCAAGCACCATAAATGGACCCCAGGCGCCAACTTGCGGTCCAGGGAACGTTAGTCTCTTCGGGGCGCCCTGTTTAAACCAGGGCGCCCCTCTTCCAATCAAAAATGGACCGACTGACTATTTCAGCAGGTTCGTCCAGATCCGGTCATACATCCGGATTACCTTGTCCTCGCAGGGTGGCACGAATTCCAAGAGCACACCCTCCGGCGGGTTCACTTCGGGAGCCGATTTCAGATCCGCGTCAAGAAACGGCTCTGTACCATCCACGCCCGCGGTGTACCGCGCGAAGTTCGTGAGTGTCGCGGCATTTTCGGGAATCAGCATGAAGTTCATGAACTTCTTGGCGTTTTCCAAGTTGGGCGGGTCCTTGAAAACCACGAAATTATCCATCCATGCCGTTAGGCCCTCTTTCGGATAGGCGTATTTCAGTGTGGCCCTCTCCATGCGCGCGCGCATGCCGAAGCCGTTCCAGTTCTGACCCGCCGCCGCGTCACCCGAAACCAGCACCTCCTTGGCACCGTCGGAATTGAAGCTGAGCCAGTGCTTGTTGGCGTTCTGCAGCATCGCATCCAGCTCCTTCATCTGCTCGGGGTTGGAGTTGCAGCGCGGAAAGTCGAGATAGCGAAGGCCCGCATTGATAACCTCGTTGACGTCCTTCAGCATGTTGATCTTGCCTTTAAGCTCGTCCGGGGGATCGAACAGGATGGCAAGGGTGTCGATATCGCCACCATATACGGCGGTGTCGACCATGAAGCCGGTGGTTCCCCACTGATAGGGCACGGTGTATTCCCGCCCCGGATCGAAATAGACATCGATCCATTTGGCGGTCATGTTGCCGAAGTTCGACAATTGGTTTGCATGCACTTTCTCGAGCATGCCCTCCTCTATGAGAATCGCCACCATGTAGTCGCTCGGCACCCCGAGATCGTAGCCGGTGACGCCGGCTTTCAGCCGCGCTAGCAGCGTTTCATTGGAATCGTATGTGTCCACGGTGATTTCGACGTCATGCTCTTTCGAAAATTTGTCCAGAAGTTCCTGCGGCATGTAGTCGAACCAGTTGTATATGCTTAGCTTGCCGTCGGCCTGTGCCGGGCTGGAAAGCGTCAGCACCGCCCAGATGAACGCCGCAAATACGGCCGTTATTTTCAGTTTCATTGTTCCACTCCTTGGGTCTCTCCTTGGGTTAAAGCTTGTTTCTGTTTTTGGGGCCAGAAAGCGCGTCCGATTCAGACAGTTCATCACCGAAACGGATTGCAGATTTTCACGCCCTGAGATTTAAAATCATCCGCCTGCTTCGATTTTTCTCCTTCCGATGATAAACGACATCGTCACGAAAAACATCGAAACTAGCAATAGCATAGTCGAAATTGCGTTGATCTCGGGGGTCAGGCCCGTGCGAACCAGCCCGTAGATAGCCAGCGGCAGGGTCGTCGCGCCGGGCCCGGCGACGAAATTCGTAATGATGAAATCGTCCAACGATATGATGAACGCTAGCATGAATCCGGCCATGATCCCCGGTAAAAGCAGGGGCAAGGTGACATACAGGAACGCCTGGCGGCCGTCGGCGTATAGATCGCGGGCCGCCTCTTCGTAGTATCCTTCGATACCGTCGAGGCGCGCGCTGATCGGCAGATATGCGAAAGGGATACAGAACACCGTATGTGCCAGCAGGATACTGCCGAGCCCGAGCGGAATGCCAACCAGCACGAAGAAAACTAGTGACGCCACGGCCGAAACGATCTCAGGCACGATGAGCGGAAGGCTGATGACGCCGAAGGCCCCCTCCCGACCCCGGAAAGCGCGACCTCGCATGGCGAGGGCCGCGAGTGTTGCGAAACTGGTCGCAATGGTTGATGCGCCGACGGCGATAATCAACGAGTTGAAGGTGGCTCTCTGAATGAGTTCGTTATTGAGCGCCTTAACATACCAGGCAAAGCTGAACCCGCCCCATACAGTGATCGAACGGATCTCGTTAAAGGAATAGATCGCAACGATGATGATCGGGCCATAGAGAAAAACCATGCAGGCCCAGGTCACGGCCCCGAATCCTGGATAGCGCCGGAGATCACGTTGTTTCGCTGTACGCTTCGACATCTCCCGTCCCTCTTAATGCACTTGTATTCTGGATCGGGTCTGCTGGCGTGTATAGATGATCAACGCCACCATGACGACGCTCATCACAATCATCGCCGCCGCCGAACCGAACGGCCAATTACGAGATCCCTGGAATTGCAATGCAATCAGATTGCCGATCATCAGATTCTTGCCGCCGCCCAACAGATCAGGCGCGATGAAGGCGCCGAGGCTCGGGATAAACACCAGCAAAGAACCGGCAATGACTCCAGGAAGACAGATCGGCAAGATCACCTTGAACAGCACCGTCCATCGGTTTGCATAGAGATCGTAAGCTGCCTCAACCAGACGGAAATCAAACCGCTCGATGGTGGCGTATAGCGGCAGAACCATGAATGGCAGGTAACTGTATACAAGCCCGATACCGACACCGACATTGGTGTAGGCAATGTGAATGGGTGAATCGATCAGCCCCAATGATTGCAGGCCGTAGTTGAGCGGCCCTTCATTGCGGATCAAGAACAGCATCGAGATCGTGCGGATCAAAAGATTGACCCAGTAGGGAACCGTCACCAGCAGGACCCACATGTTCTTCTGGTGCTCGGGGCGCGTCGCAATGAAGTAAGCGGTCGGAAAACCGATGATGAAACAGGCGACGGTGGAAACGATTGCCTGTACGAATGACCGCCCATAAATCCGAAGATAAGCATCGGAAAAAGCCAAACTTTCGTCAAACAGATCGCGCTCGAACAGAAACTGAATATAGGCGTCGAAGGTCGCTTCCCAGATCACACCGCCATAAGTGCCGGGCGTCAGGAACGAATAAACCAACACGATAAACAGGGGTGCGATCAAAAACCCGCCAATGGTCAACAACCCTGGCGACAACAACATCGCACGAACAAGGTTTTCCTTGCGCCGCTTGTGTTGCTGGGTTTCTCGTCCGCTCACCCGTCGCCTCCGCTTTCTCAATCCATCAACATGACGACGGCGCCCGGATCGAATCCCAGCGTCACCGTATCGCCGACAGCCACCGAACTGGCGTCGCCATGTGCATTCTGCACGCGCATCAACACGGAGGTCCCATCGGAAAGCCGGACTTGGTAATGGGTATCGGTACCCAGATAAATCGGTCTTTCGATGACTCCACTGAGTGATTCCCCATCAACACCATTGTCGGCAAACCGAATCCGCTCGGGCCGTACCGACAGGGTGACGGAATCGCCAACCTTGCAGCCCTTAATGGCTTCCACCACAACCCTTGCGCGTCCTGGCGCAACACAGATCGCTTTGCCGTCATTTACGCTTTCCACCGTCACGTCGAAAAAGTTTGTTTCACCAATAAAATCAGCAACAAAATGGTTTATGGGCCGCTCGTAGACGTCGGTCGGTGTGCCGACTTGCTGCACTTTGCCATCAGACATCACGGCGATCCGATCCGACATGGTCAGCGCCTCTTCCTGGTCATGGGTCACAAAGATGAAGGTGATGCCCGTTTCCTCCTGCAACTGCTTTAATTCTACGCGCATCTGCTGGCGAAGCTTCAGATCGAGCGCAGACAGAGGTTCGTCCAGCAACAGCACCTTGGGTTGGGTCGCCAGAGCACGGGCAAGTGCCACTCGCTGTTGCTGGCCTCCAGACAGTTGTGACGAATGCCGGTCCGCCAAATTGTCCATATGCACAAGCTTTAAGATACGCTGGACGACCAACTCTATGTCACTCTTGGAACGTTTGAGCATGCGCAAGCCAAAACCGACATTTTCGGCCACCGTCATATGCGGAAACAGGGCGTAGTGTTGAAAGACGGTATTTACAGGGCGCTTGTTGGGTGGAAGTTCGTCAATCTCGTCGCCAAAAAGCAAAGTGCGTCCGTCGGTCGGCTGCTCGAACCCGGCGATACAGCGAAGCAGGGTTGTCTTTCCGCAGCCGGAAGGCCCCAGCAGAGTGAAAAACTCGTTATCGTGGATGTCCAGCGATACATCCGCAAGCGCATACACCGCTCGGTCGCCCTCGCCGAATCGTTTCACGATGTGCTCGATTTTTACTGCTGAACCGCGAGCTTCCACCTTCCCCCCAATCATATTTTTCTGCAAACCAATTTATTCGGAATAATACCCGAGGTATATACCCTCGACGGGATGTACGGAAATATGCGGTGTCCGTGGTAATTATAACCAAGGGAATATGCGGAAATTTCCCATGTTCGCGCTGAAAATAGGCGGTATTTGCGTTTATCGGCTCAGCCCACCTCCGTTGCGATCTTTGAGTTTTTACAAGTCGGGTGTTATCTCGCATTATTCGTTAGTCCGGGAGGAAATTGCGGATGTATGAGATTGACCCGTCACGAACGGACCTCGTCGAGGAGTTTCGTAAGAAACCCGGCGGGCCTTACAGCGCTGAACTCTCCCTCGTCGTGAACCGGCTGCGCGTGATGCCGGTGGCGGATCGCCATGTCCTTGTTTGCACGAAACGCGGTCGGGAGTGGGTGCTCGCCAAAGTACCGCTGGAACGCGGCGCCAAGATGGAGCTCTATGAAGATCAGGTCTTCAACGACTATTACGAGGGGGTCTGGGAGGTCTTCAAGCGGCGCTGGGAAGCCGTAACAGGCAAAGACCTGGCATAAGGCGTCCGGCAGAACGGGAACACTCACCACATGAAAAAAATACTCGGCTACACGGACACCTGGAGCGTGACGCCCGGTGGTACGGTCCGGTTCAAGGTCAGTACCTATGGCCCCGAGCGCTATCGCGCCGATCTGGTGCGGGTGATTTGCGGCGACAATGAGCCGGAGCACGGCATCTTTCGTGAAGAAGAAATTGATGCGCCGTTCAACGGTGAGTTCGCGGGCCGTCGGCAGCCGATAGACGCCGGCTCCTATGCTATCGTCCCTCAGACAACCGCCCTCGACGGGCTTGAGAGTTTCACGGTACAAGCTTGGGTTTTCCCGACCACACCTCACAAGGGCGAACAGGGCATCATTACGAAATGGCAGGACGATCCGGCCGCTGGGTTCGCCTTGCTGCTCGATGGGAAGGGTTGTCTTGCCCTGAGCCTCGGCGACGGCAGCGGCGGCATAGCTGAAGTCAGCACCGGTGAGCCGCTTGCAGAACGCCGCTGGTACCTGGTGTCGGGGTCATACAATGCCGCAACCAGGGAAATTTGCGTTTCCCAGGAACCTGACAGGTCATCGCTTGAAGACCTGAAGGCGGCCAGTGCGAACGGCAAGGCGAGCGGTTTTGCGCGTGCAGATGCCGCCATAATGTTTGCGGCGTTTCCAGCAACACTTTCTAACGGAAAATCCGCGTCAAGAGGCCATTTCAACGGCAAGATAGACCGCCCGCGCCTGAGCGCGCGCAAACTGGATCCCGCAGAGGTATTGGCAGCGGCGTCCCAAGAAAGGCCGCACGAACAGAACGTTAACATAATTGCGGCCTGGGATCTCGCGCTCGGCATCGGTACCGATGCGATCAGTGATGTCGGGCCAAACCATCTTCATGGAAACACGGTCAATCTGCCCTCGCGCGGCTGCAAGGGTTGCAACTGGACCGGCCGGGAACAGAGCTGGTGTCACGCACCCCAAGAATACGGTGCCATTCATTTTCATGATGACGATCTGTACGACGCCGGTTGGGAGACGGACTTCGAGTACGTCGTGCCGAACGATCTGCGGAGCGGCGTTTACGCCGCCCGCCTGAGAGTCGACGGCGACGAATGGTATGTCACCTTCTTTGTTCGACCGCCCAAAGGCACAACCACGTCGAAGCTCGCGTTCCTGGCTTCGACGGCCACCTATATGGCCTATTCAAACTATCACTGGCTGTTTCACGAACGTTTCTGCGAGACGACGGAGTCGCTTTGGACTACCTTGGAGAAGACCGACGTTTTTCTTCAGGAGCACACTGAGTTCGGCTTGTCTACCTATGATACGCACTCCGATGGAAGCGGCGTGCGCTTCGCTTCGCGGTTGCGACCCATCCTGAATATGGCGCCGACGACCCCGTGCTGGGGCTTCAATGCCGATACTCACATTCTCGGCTGGCTGGAAAACCTGGGCATTGAATACGACGTGATCACGGACGAGGACCTTCATAATGAAGGCCTGAGCCTGTTGGAGCCGTATCGCGCGGTGCTGACGGGGGCGCACCCCGAGTATTACACAACCCCTATGCTGGACGGATTGCGGGAGTACATTGCCGGACCGGGCCGGTTGATTTATCTGGGTGGAAACGGATTTATCTGGCGATGTGCACTGTCGGACAAGTTTCCGGGCGTGCTCGAACTGCGCCGGGCCGAAGACGGCATTCGCTATCGTGACGAAGAGCCAGGCGAGTACTATTTGGAGTTCACGGGCGAGTATGGCGGCTTATGGCGCCGCCTCGGCATGCCGCCTCAGGCAGTGGTCGGTGTCGGCACCATCGCCTGCGGCTTTGACGTGTCCGGCTACTACCGCCGAAAGGAAGATAGTTTCGATCCGCGAGCGAGCTTCATTTTCGAAAGTGTCGGCGCGGATGAAATCATCGGTGACTTTGGATACTTGGGCGGCGGCGCGAGCGGGTCGGAAATCGACACGGTGGATCCCTTGTTGGGAACACCGGCTCACACCCTGGTGGTCGCCAGCTCCGAGGGTCATTCGGAAAATACGGTGATCGTGCCGGACGAGATCGGCTTTCACCATGTGGCCATGGATGGCGTTCAAAGCCCCCTCGTGCGGGCAGATATGGTGTTCTTCGAGACACCAGGCGGAGGAGCCGTATTCTCCGTCGGTTCCATCGCCTGGGGTGCGAGCCTGCCGCACAACGGGTTCGACAACAACGTGGCACGAGTTTCGGAGAACGTGGTGCGCCGTTTCCTGGATGACGCCCCATTTGCCATGCCTGGTTGACGCCCTGTTACCGGAGCGAGCCACCCAGGTCCTGAAGCTTCCCGGCCCAGGGCAGGACCATTTCCAATGCCGCGCCGATCCGCAGTACGGTCGGGTCGTCGAACCGGCGTCTGCCTCGGGCCGCGCGGCAGATCCGTTGCGGGCGCGGGAATGACGGGCCCCGCCAGCAAGTCGGGCACCGCCTAAGCCTTTGGCATGGCCGTTCAGGGTCAGAACCTGCGGTTTGAGAAGCATTGTTCGAACGGCCGCTTTGTGATCCGCAAGCGGACATTGCGCGAGGCCGAGGCGAACGGCTGTTTGTGGCCGAAGGCAGCCGTTGCTCTCAAATCCTCTCGAATGTCCGAGTTGGGTCAACAGCGGACCTCCAGCGCCATGC
>PVMK01140084.1_pt1 | contig 11796 bp, 13 predicted proteins | sample 1853481 | NCBI WGS metagenome assembly PVMK01 (sample SAMN08533507, study PRJNA380276) | Marine sediment metagenome, whole genome shotgun sequencing project. | reverse complement strand
GCGATAGGATTCCAGAGACCGAAGCAGCCATGACGCCCAACTTGAGTCACGATGACTGTAGCTGATATAGGCTTTGTATTTATATTTATTATTCACGTTACATTGCGCCCCGATGATTAGCCCCCGCAAAGCTCATGTTTTTCACAAAACCGAATAAAATCGAATGTAATCTCTTCTCGATACAACATTCCGGACTGCTAACCAGAACACAAAGCAGTTATTTGTCGGGTCGAGTTCGCTCATGCTGTCCCGTACCCGCACTACCTCATACTAATCATAGTTGTTTATAAGTTTATTTGCATGTAACGGACGTGATCAATCTCCTGCAGCTTCCGGCAACTACTCCATTGCAGATATACTCCGCCCTGGAAACAGGTGTATGAAGCAAAGGAAATCTGCTATGAAATGCTCTGTCATTCGTTCAAGCCTGAAAGATTTTACCTATATCTATCTGCTGGCAGGACAGGATTATGATGACTTGCCGGAGCCTTTGAAAAAGGTCTTCGGCGAGCCTGCGTTTGTCATGGACCTGGAACTCACTGCGGATCGCAAACTGGCCTACGAGGATGTTGACCAGGTCATGCAAAACCTGTCTGAACAGGGGTATCACTTGCAAATGCCGCCACAGGAAGACACGACAGGCTTGCTGGAATTACCCGCTAAAAAGAAAACCTGATCAATATACCCAGACTTACGCGACCCGGTTTTTGGGTTGGCCGTGCAGGTATGCAATGACGATCCCGGCTAATTGATCCAGGCAGGCCTGTCTTGCCGTAATACTGGCCCAGGCGTTATGTGGCGTGACGATCAGGTTTGGGATGTCTGTTGCCAATAACGGGTGGTCTGCAGGTGGTGGTTCCACGCTCAGTGTATCGACACCGGCCCCGCCAATCTCACCTGCCCTCAGGCTATCGGCAAGGTCCTGCTCATTCACAATGCCACCACGTGCTGCATTGATAAGGATCGCGCCGGATTTCATGGTGCGTAGTACGCAACGGTCTATCAAGTTACGGGTTTCGTCGTTCAATGGACAATGAATACTGACAACATCGACGCCGGATATGACGTCTTCAAACCCCAGGCGGTCAGGCCGGGGCTGGACACCACGATGTTCCGCTACCAGCACATTCATACCCAGCACCCTGGCAAGCCGTGCCACTTCCCGGCCCAGCACGCCGTAACCCACGATACCAAGTTGTAATTCTGCAAGCTCCCGGATGGTTTTGTCATGCAGGCTGAAATGCCTGCCCTCGCTCCATTCACCCTGCCTTACCCTGTTGATATAAAGGGGTTGGGCGGTCACCAGGTTTAAAATCAGGGTCATGACATGCTGCGCAACTGACCGGGTGGCGTAATCCCGGACATTGCACACCGTTATGCCGAACTCTGCGGCAGCATCAAGATCAACTACATTCGTACCAGTGGCGGCAATCACAATCAAGCCGAGGTTTTCAGTCTGTGCCAGCGTGTCCCGGTCAAGGAGGCATTTATTGGTGATGACCACCCCGGCGTGGCGGATGCGTTCCCGGACTTCCAGCGGTGATGTGAATTTGTACCACTGCCAGCCGGGTAGCGAATGATCAAGCGTACGGGTATCAAGGTCACCGTTATCAACGGAACCCATATCCAGAAAAACGCCTTGCGAAACTATTTTACTGGCGGGTCGTCGCGACACTGACACTGGCAACACCAACCGCTTCCGCTGCATCCAGTATGGTCACAAGGGCATCGGTTTCCGCGTCCGGGTGTGCAGCAATTATCAACGGTGAATCAGGCTTCTCGGCCTTTGCCCTTTCCAGGTTGGCCTCCACGGCCTTGCGCTCCAGCAATCGGCCCTTCAGCATGATGTTGCCGTTGGCGTCAATCTTGACCACGATGGGTCCCTTGTTTTTCTTGATCTCTTTGGGTGGTGCGCTCGATGGCCTGGACACTTCGATGCCCTTTTCCTTGACAAAGGAAGTGGTCACGATAAAGAAGATAAGCATTATGAAAACGATGTCCAACATTGGTGTAATGTTGATCTCCGCTTCATCGATTTCCCGGTGTCTTCTACGCATTAAATAAACCTGTTCAAATACCTTTCCATACCGGTTTCATAAACCAGGTGCACAGCTTACTGAACCTTTTCGGTAATCGCCAGTGTATCGGTTATTCTACGGTCACTGATTTGGCCAGGTTACGTGGCTGATCCACATCCGTGCCACGCTGAACAGCCACATGATAGGCCAGCAATTGCAGGGGAATGGTCATCACAACCGGCGCCAATAGCGGCCCGCCGGTATCCAGTCCGATCACATGCCCGTGCCGTTGCTTGAAACTTGAAATCACTTCAGTATCCGCAATCACGTACAACTGCCCGCCCCTGACACGGACCTCTTCGATATTGCTGATCAGTTTTTCCAGCAGTGTATTGTTGGGCGCCACCGCAAAAACCGGCATCTCAGCATCCACCAATGCCAGTGGACCGTGCTTCAACTCGCCAGCGGCATAGGCTTCTGCGTGAATGTAGGAAATTTCCTTGAGTTTAAGCGCGCCTTCCATCGCAATCGGATAATGACTGCCCCTGCCCAGGAAAAGCGCATGGTTTTTGTCTTTGAACGCCGCTGACAGTGCTTTGAACTCACCATCAAGTCTCAGGGCCTCATTTAATAACTCCGGCAGACGGGCCAAGTCGGCCACGTAGTTGGCATAAACGGTTTCATCTACGCCATTCAAGCGGGCCAGTTCCAGTAACAGCAACTGTAGTGCAACCAACTGGGTCGTAAATGCCTTGGTGGATGCGACACCGATCTCAGGACCTGCGCGGGTCATCAGCACCAACCCGGCTTCGCGTACGATGGAGCTTTCGGCAACATTGCAAATTGCCAGCGTGGCAATATAGCCAGCCTGCTTTGCGTGCTTTAGCGCTGCCAGCGTATCCGCAGTTTCACCGGATTGGGAAATGGCGACAAACAGTGTGTTTTCCGGCACGACCGGCCTGCGGTAGCGATATTCGCTGGCGATTTCGGCCTGGCAGGGAATAGCAGCGAGCTGTTCTATCTGGTACCTGGCGACCAGGCCCGCATGGTAGCTGGTGCCACAGGCAACGAAATGAATTTGCCTGACCTGCTTCAGCAAGTCCTCTGCGCCAACCCCAAAAATATTCGGCAAAACAGCGTTGGCGCTGATCCGGCCTTCAAGGGTTTCAGCCACCGCCTGCGGTTGTTCGAAGATCTCTTTCAGCATGTAATGGGGGTAATCGCCCCGTTGCACCGCATCAACCCTGGTCTCAACCTGTTTGACCAGCCTGTCCACCGCCTTATCGTCTATATCGACGACCTGGTAACCATCTGCATGCAGCCTGACCACATCGCCTTCGTCCAGGAAAACAAAACGATCCGTCTCACCCAGCAACGGATAAATATCAGATGCCAGGAAATGCTCCCCGTCACCAACCCCTAAAACCAGCGGGCTGCCTTTACGTGCACCGACGATGACACCAGGTTCCGCAGCACTGACCACGGCAATGGCAAATGCACCACGCAAACGGCCAACGGCTTTACGCACTGCGGAAAACAGATCCAGACCGGAATCCATCAACTGCGCAATCAGGTGAACCATGACCTCGGTATCGGTTTCAGAACTGAACCGGCGACCGGCCTGTTGCAACTCCTGACGAAGCTCTTCATGGTTTTCAATGATGCCGTTGTGTACCAAGGCAAGCTGGTCGCCTGATGCCTGCGGATGGGCGTTTTCAGTATTCGGTAAACCGTGGGTGGCCCAGCGTGTATGGGAAATGCCGCAATGGCCATCAATGGGTGAGGCCTGCAGCAGGGCTTCCAGTTCCTTGACCTTACCCGCCGCACGCTGTCGTGCCAGGTAGCCATCCTGCTGTAAAGCAATACCCGCTGAATCATAGCCACGATATTCAAGCGTGTGCAGGCCTGAGATCAGGATATCCCGGATATTACGCCTGGCTGAGGCTGCGACGATTCCACACATAATTTAATCCCCCTTATTTCTTACCTGGCCGCTTCCAACTACGAATCGTGACCTGCTTGGCCCGGCTTATTGTCAGTTGACCGGCCGGTGCATCCTTGGTCACCGTACTGCCAGCCCCGATGTCCGCACCTTTACCGACGGTTACCGGTGCAACCAACTGGGTATCGGAACCAATAAAAACATCATCTTCGATAACGGTACGATGTTTGTTAACACCATCGTAATTGCAGGTAATGGTTCCCGCGCCGATATTGACCCGCTCGCCAATGCTGCTGTCACCCAGGTAGCTCAAGTGGCTGGCCTTGCTGTTTTTACCAAGTGTCGTGTTCTTGACCTCGACAAAATTTCCTACTTTGCTACCCTCGCTGAGCTCTGTGCCCGGACGCACACGGGCAAACGGCCCGATATCGCAAGCACCCAGACTACGCATCCCTTCCAGCACACTGTAAGCATGGACCCGGGTCCCGGCGGCCAACTGGCAGTCTTTCAGCACACAACCGGGACCAATTTGAACACCGTCACCGAGGCTGATTTCGCCCTCCAGCAGCACGTTGACATCGATATACACGTCGCTGCCGGCCTCTACCTTGCCACGAATGTCGATCCGCTCCGGATCGGCCAATTGCACACCCGCTCGCATCAATTGTGTGGACATTTTCATACGATACCGCTGCTCCAGTGCTGCCAGTTGAATTCGGTCATTCGCCCCCTCGAGATCAGCGGGGACCGGCGTAACCACACCGTTGGTTGGTATTCCTTTTGCGTAAGCAATGGAAAACACATCGGTCAGATAATACTCGTTCTGAGAATTTTCACTGGCCATATCCTCCAGGCAGGACATCAATGCCGGATACGGCGCGAAGATAATGCCGGTGTTAACCTCGGTGATGGCCCGCTGTGTTTCACTGGCATCACGCTCTTCAACGATACCCGTGACACTGCCGCTTTCATCACGGACGATACGCCCATAACCTTTTGGCTCTGCGATGTCCATCGTCAGCACTTTTAAACCTGCTGACGGCTGTTCGATCAGCGTTTGCAGCACGCCTGCTTCAAGCAACGGTATATCGCCATACAGTACCAGCACTTCGGCCTCAGCGGGGATGCCGGGCATTGCCTGGCACACTGCATGGCCGGTGCCCAGTTGTTCTGTCTGCGCCGCCCAGGTGATGTCAGACGAAGCGCAAGCTGCCGGCACCTCTTTGGCCTCAGGGTTGAATACCACGTGAATACCGACCGGCTGAAGTTGCCTGGCGGTATCCAGCACATGAAAAATCATCGGGCGGCCACCCACGGTTTGCAGCACTTTTGGCACCCGTGACTTCATACGGGTTCCTGCACCGGCAGCAAGTATTATGATATGAAGGGGTTTGCGCATTAGTATTCAGTCGCTGGTTTGATCATTGATTATACCGATAACACCTTGCGGGCTCTATGCAAAGAAACGGGCGGAATTATGTTTGTTTGCGGGCATTTTCCAGGTCTCCTGTAAGATAAATGTCTCCAGACATCGAGAAACATCAAGGAACATCAATGCGTGCACTGTTTACCGGGCTATTTTTACTGTTGCTGAGCGGCCCTGGTTCGGCCGCTGAAGTGCAGCGCTGGACAGCCAACGATGGCCAATTGGTGATGGAGGATATACCACCGATTCCTGCTTCTCTGCCGCAATCACTGAGCCGTTACCAGAATATCCGCTCAGCCAGTTTTGCCGGCTGGACAAAAAACAGCAAAGGAATATTTATCAAGACACGCTTTGGTCATGTCACCCAGCTGCATCGTGTCAGTGTACCGGGTGGTGCCCGCTACCAGCTGACCTTCGGCGAAGAGCCGGTCAGTGAAGTGCTTCGCCAGCCAAACAGCAACATGCTGGCCATGACCCGCGACAAGGGTGGTGACGAATTTGACCAGGTTTTTCTGCTCAATCCGGAGGATGGCCTGATCCGGTTATTGTCTGACGGCTATGCATTAAACAACCGTCTGGCCTGGGACCGGAAGGGGCGGCGACTGGCCTATCGTTCTACACGCAGAAACGGCCGTTCCAGCGATATATGGATACAAGACGTAAGATCCTCCGATCCAGCCACCCTGCTACTTGAAACAGATGACGGTACGCTGTGGAAACCAATCGATTTCAGTCGTAATGGAAAAAAATTGCTGATCCAGCAGTTTATCAGTGTGGTCGACTCCAGGATTTACGTAAAAGACCTGCCCAACGGGAAACTGCAGTTACTGGCCGGCGATGCGGACAATCCTTCGAGTAATATCGCCACCGGCTTTGACCGCCAGGACGACAGTGTTCTGTTCGTCACCAACCAGCGCGAGGGTGCGGCAGAGCTTGCGAAAATAAGCATGGGTGAGGTGCCCATCATTACCTTTGTGCCCAGCATCACCGGCTGGGACATTACCCAGTATGTTTTAAGCCCCGATCGTAAACGCGGCGCGTTTGTTTCCAACGAGGGCGGGATCAGCCGACTATACCTGTATGATCCTGAGCGGATGGACGTCAAGCTGGTGGATAAAATTCCGTTGGGCCTGATAAGCAATTTGAAATTCAGCCCGGATAGCAGAAGACTGGGGATGACACTGAATTCGGCACGCAACCCAAATGATGCTTTTGTGCTCGACCTCGGCCGCAAACCCTTGTCCCCTAAAAAACTTACGCGCTGGACTTACAGTGAAGTTGGCGGTCTGGATACGGGTAATTTCTCAAAGCCGATACCGGTCATATTCCCGTCTTCCATCGAAGGCCAGGACGGGGTCATATCCATACCAGCCTTTATCTACCTGCCGCCCGGCAAAGGCCCGTTCCCGGTCATCATCCACGTACACGGTGGTCCCGAAAACCAGTTTCGACCACGATTTAACAGCAATTTCCAGTTGTGGATTGACCAGTTGGGCGTGGCCATCATCGCGCCGAATATTCGTGGCTCGCTGGGTTATGGCTCACACTACATTACACTGGACGATGGCTATCAACGCGAGGCTGCGGTCAGGGACATCGGCGCCCTGCTTGACTGGATAGCATTGCAACCGCGACTCGACAAAAACCGGGTGGCTGTATTTGGCGCCAGTTATGGTGGTTACATCGCGCTGGCCTCCGCAGTCCATTACAGCGATCGGTTGGTAGCCGCAGTCGACCGTGTCGGTATCAGTAATTTTGTAACTTTCCTGGAAAACACCCAGGACTATCGCCGGGAGATGCGCCGCGTCGAGTACGGCGATGAGCGCGACCCGGAGATGCGCGCTTTTCTGGAGCGCATCAGCCCCTTGAACAATGTGGATAAAATTAAAATCCCGCTATTTGTTCAACAGGGCCGCAATGATCCGATTGTGCCCATGTCGGAATCAGAACAAATGGTCAAGGCGCTGCGCGCGCGGGGTCAGACTGTCTGGTATATGAACGCCCTGAATGAGGGTCATGGTTATGACAAAAAAGAAAACCGTGACCTGTATCAACAGGCCACGTTTTTATTTCTGCAGAAATACCTGCTGGGTGAACCGACTGATTAGCGCATGAAAGAATGACGTCATCCCGGCGAAAGCCGGGACGACATTGACTTCAAACCTCAGTCCTTGGCCAAATTCGCCTTGTATGCCCGCACGGCCTCGTTAAAAAAACCGGCAACACGTTCTTCCATATCTACCGAGTAATTGTGTGCATTGGAAATCGCCTGGCGGTTACCTGCCGACAATTCATCACTGTCAGCGTCTGCATTTATACAAGTGCGATAAACTTCCATGTCTGTCTGGAATTGCTTGACGTTTTTTTGTGCCTTCAGCAAGTCAGCTTTTTCCGGAACTTCCGGGATCGGTGCCGGAGCCGATGGCAGGTCGCACTGCTGGGCCACCACTGGGCAGTATCACCCTGCTGCCATCATCCATCACATCCTGGGCCATTGCTGCCATTGATGCCATCAATACCAGACCTGTAAATATCATTTTTTTCATCATTTCACCTGCTTTGAATAAATCTCGTGTTGGAGACGGTGCACTGGACTTTCGGTAAGCAGCACCACAAATTCACTCCCCCTCCCAATATTCAGCCATTCCTGCCTGATCGCGTATGATATAGCGCATTACAGTTGGTTTTCCATCACCTTCTGCAGGAAATTCTGCCAATACACCCACTTTACCGGAATCCGGGTACTCCGCAATCTCCGGTGACATGCTTGTGGCAACTGCCAGGTATTTCATTTCGTCACTTTCAGATGTGTTGATCAACTGGTGTGCAGTATATGGTCTGTCATGTTCTGTCTCCAATCTTGTTGTTTCGATTCGCTTTCCCCGTCATCAGAGCCATCGCCTGACTTCAGATTTATAGTCCAGGTACTGCTGGCCAAATGCCGCCTCCAGAAATCGTTCTTCGCCCAATACAAAGTTATAGCGGATGACCAGGACAAACAATAACAAGGGCAGCAACGCGCCGAGGCTTCCCAGCAAAAAACCCACGCCGAACAGCATCAGGAACATACCCAGGTACATCGGGTTGCGTGTGAAGCGGAAGAATCCACCTGTCACCAGCGTGGTGGCTTCATCAAAAGGCTCAAGACCCGTGTCCACTTTCACAAACATGCCTGCTGAAACAGCTGCCATTGCAATACCAATAAGTACCGGGATAACCCCCGCATAAGCTACCGGTGCATGGATATATTGATACACCGGAAAATACCGTTGCAACAGCCACATTAAAAACAGTGCGATAAACAGGTAAACCGGAGGGACGATTTTGCGTTTTTTTTCCATGGGCAATCAATTTGTTCTTTTTAGTATAGACGCTCTCAAATATATGCAAACCACCCCAGCGCCGATTTGCTGATGGCCACCGACACGATATACCCGATGGTCGCGAGTCCAAACAACCAGGCATACAGACGTATTGTTTTGCTACGGCCAAAACGCAATGCAAGCATGCCGATGCCGATATAGACCAGCAAGGCGATGATTTTCGCCATCAGCCAGGGCTGTTCCAGGGGTGATAAATGCAGTTGCACAGTAAGTGTTATCGCGCTTACCAATAGCAGCGTATCAACAATGTGCGGGGTGGTTTTAACCCAGCGCTGCTGTAACAGCGAGGAGTCCTTCAGCATCCAGATACCACGGATGAAAAAACCTGCAAAAGACAGCACTACACAGGTGATATGAATGATTTTTATGACTTCAAACATCAGCGCAGCTTTCCACAGTTATAACCGCTTTTGCATACAACATTGTCTTCATATCCGGAAACCTTCATCTTGTTCTGACAATTTCACAGATCTCGACACAAAAAGACTTGTACCATTTTTCCTTGCCCCTTGCCTGGGCAAGCCGGTGCTCAGGATCATTTTTCCAGTCTCGTATTTGTTGCTTGGTTTGCCAGTATGAAATCGCAATTTCCTCATCGCCTTCGGTCACGGAAACAAAATCCTGGCAACCATACTTCTTGAATGCTAAATCCTTTAACCGCGCAGCCATGCGGACATACTCTTCATCAAATTCTGCAAATGTCGCTTTGAATATTACCGCGTACATATTCTATTGGTCCGGTGTTGTTGGAACTTCAAACCAGGTGGCATAGCCCACAGCGCGACACGAACCGTTATCACCAAATAATGCTGTACCCGTGTAATGTTTGCGGCCCTCATGGCTTATTTCCCAGCCAATCAGGACACATTTCTCACCGATGGAAACCGAACCCCTGATGGATACGGCAAGCTCACCCAGCAATATGGCGCCCGTTGCCGGTTCCGGGAAAGCATAAGCACCCGGGCAGTCGAGCACAGCCCACAGATGTTCTGCGGAAACCATACCCGCTGCATCCACAACGGAATCATCGGGTATCCCATGCCGCGGCCACCATACCGGCAGGCCCGCTACCTGGTCCAACCGGACCTGCAAAAACTCTCAATCCGTCGCCGTGTTCGCGATCCGGACCACAGACAAAACAACCGGGGTAAAAATGTGAATATCCCCGGTCGCGACGAGACGCCGCTTGCGCACCGGCAAAGTCCGCTGGAATTTCGATATCGACCGTGGCAGGTCTGCCCGATGCCACCAGTTCATCATGGTGAAAGAGTTCTACACTGGTATCTTTCTTACGTACTTCCATCGGTGTATCAAGTGGCGGTGGAATACGCAGCCGGATTGCAGATGGACCGTCAATGAACCTGGCGAGAATTCCGCACGAATAACCCCCGTTGCCAGAATCGGGTGGACCATGATATCGCTGGCCAATCATGACTGTATCTGTCGTGTTCATTGAATACTTTTAACACTTTCGGTGTAAACCGCACAAGAAGATACTGAAATAACGCGCAGCCCCCCATGGCGGGACAGGAAACAGGTGAGCCCGCAACCGGACTATAAAACAAAAGTAGCCAATCACATTAAAAAAACGATATCGTCCATGGCAACATCAGGCCGTGAACGATATCGCTTTGAGAGCAGCGTAAGAACTAGTTAATACTCAAAAATTATACTGCACCCTTGCACCGTAGGTACGGTGTGGTTCTATATCAGCAAACCAGAATGAGCCGGCATCAAACTTTCTGAGTAGACGATTATCTGAATGGAACAAATCCCGACCATATACAGAAAGTGTGAAGTTTCCGATAAACCAGACAGCAGACATATCAAATGAACTGTGTGACTCGATCAAATCACGATCATTACCTGTGCTATCAAATTCCGGGGTGACCCAGAATTCATCGGTGAACTTGTAGTTGGCAGTCAGGATCATTTCACCATTTCCAAGCGGTATGTTGTAGTCACCACCGAGATTAAACGTCACATCTGGTGCATAACGATAGTGCCGTTCATCCAGCAAACTGACTTCCTCGCCGTCCACGATTGTATTGTAGTCGTCGTACTCACCGTCCAGAAGGCCAAGTGCAGAGCGAAGCGTCAATTGCTCGGTCGCCTGGAAATACAGCTCAAATTCCAAGCCCTTTGTGGTAGCGTTCGCAGCATTTTCAACAAAGCTGTCGGTCGTCACGGCACCGTCAGGTGCTGTGAAAGATATCGTTATGTCTTCCTGCTTATCCTGGTAGTCCATGTAAAATGCCGTTGCGTTGAAGCGCACACGTCCATCCAGGAATTCACTGCGCATACCAATTTCAAAGTTATCCAGTGTTTCCGGATCATAGGGGCCAATGTTGAATTCGGTGCTTCCCCGACCCGACCAACCACCGCTGCGGAAACCACCCGAATAAGAGATATAGCCAAATATATCGTCGGTGAATTGCCGGTCAAATATCAGACGGGGTGAGAAATTTGACCAGGATTCCGTCCCGGTACGACAGCCTTCTGCCAGGCTGTCAGGATCTGGGCATACTAAAAAGAATTCTTCACCATCCACGCCGGGCGCACCGGTACGGGTAAAGTCCTTGGTTTCATCCGTGTAGCGCCCACCGACGGTTAACCTGTTTTTATCCGACAATTGCCAATAGATTTCAGCATACGCGGCATATGCATCCAGCTTCTGGGTTGATGTGAGCTTTTGAAGTAGACCACCCAAAAAGATAACGTCTTGCGGCTCTAAACCGTATTCACTACCGAAATAATACAGACCGGCCACATAGTTGAACTTGCTGTCATTATCACTGACCAGGCGAAACTCCTGGCTGATTTGCTCATAGGTCTGTATGCGATCCACCTTAAAGAACGGAACCCAGATATCGGGACCAAAATTAAAATCAGGTACACCGGTTACCATGACGTTGCAGACCGCTTACTCGCAGAGGTCACCGGCGTACCTGATTTTAATTTTGGTCCCGATATCTGGGTTCCGTTCTTTAAGGTGGATCGCATACAGACCTATGAGCAAATCAGCCA
>PVMK01137729.1_pt1 | contig 11797 bp, 8 predicted proteins | sample 1853481 | NCBI WGS metagenome assembly PVMK01 (sample SAMN08533507, study PRJNA380276) | Marine sediment metagenome, whole genome shotgun sequencing project. | reverse complement strand
TTTGTCTCCAGCCTTTCTAACGCTGCCCTCAAGAACATACCTCACCCCTAATTCCTCACTGACCTGCTGAACCTTAACGGGCTTGCCTTTGTATGCGAATGTCGAGTTTCGAGCAATCACGAAGAGCTTTGGAACACTACCAAGTGCAGCAATGATCTCCTCAGTGAGCCCGTCGCTGAAATATTCCTGCTCTGGATCGCCGCTCAGGTTGTTAAACGGCAGAACAGCAATAGAAGGCTTGTCAGGCAACTGATATGCCATCTTTTTCACAGACGCTGGCTCTTCTGACGGATGTCGCATGTAAAACTGCCAAATACCCACAGCAACGACCAACACAAGGGCAACAACGACCCCAACAAGAATTGGCATTCGCCGCACTGGTGCAAGTTTTTCCTCTTCCAGCTTTCCTCTAACCGTCACCCTCGGATCCATCAAGACCCGATAGGCACCCACCGGCTTGGAAATGTTTTTTACCGTTTGATCGCCGATAAAATCATATCCATAAGGCAGCTTACTTTCGATGTGAACAAAAGCTGTCTTGGAGATGCAAATACCACCCGGCTCGGCCAAACCTTCCAGTCTGGCAGCGACATTGACGCCATCACCATATATCCGCTCACCTTCTTGAATGACATCTCCAAGGTTGATGCCAATACGAAATTGCATCTGCCTATTTTCAGGCAGTTCAGTATTGCGGGCACTGATCTCTTTTTGAACGGCTACAGCACATTGTACTGCATCGACCACACTGGCAAACTCAGCCAGCAAATTGTCGCCCGGAGAATCCACCACTTTCCCGCTGTGCTGCCGGATAAGGGTGCTCATCACCTCTCGGTATGCTGTTATTGTTCGGACAGTGGCTTCTTCATCTTCACCCATGAGACGGCTGTAGCCTTCGACATCCGCACTGAGAATTGCGGTGAGCTTACGTTTAAAGTCTTGTTTGGTCATGAGAGCACCTTCCTAATGGTTTAGGGGCATAGGAATTGGTTGGTTGTGTAAGGAAAAGAGCTTGAACTCAGAGAATAATTTTCGAAGGAAATCAGCTTTAAATCCGTGGGTGCAGGAGATTCAGGTTAGCTAATATTGATTTATAATATAATAAGATATGAAGGGTCAAGGTTTTAACCGCAGAAGTTATATATATTCAGAAATTCGGCAAATTAACTTAACTGGAGTTTGATTGAACCTAAACAACGATTTTGCCTCAAAATCTTAAATCCGACACTTTGGATACCTGCTATAAAAATGTAAATATCATGTCTATAAAAATTCGTGTGATATCGTTTTTCAAAATGGGCAAACTCATTTCACTGGATTTGCCCATTTCATTTTTATGATATATGTAATCAGCATGAACTGACTTCAGGTTGTTTTTATGGCAAGATATCTTTTATCAGGAGGAATGTTAGCATTACCGAAATAAATATCAATAAGATCTATTCTCCCAACTTCTTCTGTTCGTTTTAAAATTCACCTATCAAGATTTAAAATATATATTTTATTTGACCTAAGTACTACATTGTGATAATAGTAATCATTGTTAAATTATTTCTGAAATAAAGTTTTGTAATTTCCCATGAACAGCATAGAATTTAAGAAATTTCGTAAGAAGCTAAACAAAACGCAGAAACAGATGGCTCAACTGCTGGGTGTATCCATCAAGGCCATACACAGCTACGAACAGGACTGGCGATTCATACCTCCCCATGCTGAGAGACAGATGTTGTTCCTGATCTCCAATGTGAAAGGGGACTCCAAAAAACTCAAGCCCTGCTGGACCATAAAAAAATGCCCTCCAAAGAAGAAAAAAGAGTGCCCGGCTTGGGAATTTAATGCCGGAAAACTTTGTTGGTTTGTTAGCGGAACTATTTGTGACGGCACTATTTATAAAGATTGGGATGAAAAGATGAAGGTATGCCGGTCTTGTGACGTTTTTGAAATCAATGTTGTAAAATAGATTATTTTTTTAGTGTATCCGACCTTTGAATATCTGCTATGAAAATGTAAATATCAGAGCTTCAAAAATTTTGTGATATCGTTTTTCAATAGGGTGAATCTTTTTTAGTGAGTTTGCCCTATTTAATTTTTATGGTATATGTAATGAGCGAAATTAAATTTTAGCTTGTCGTTTTGGCAAGATATCTTTAATCAACTACATCTCTCCTTTCCATCGATCCATCCAATAATACCACAATGTAGCATGTAAATAATTGAAATATTTAATTATTTATCATTTGACATACAAACTTCTTTATAATATTGGATTTAATATAGATTCTCTTCTGAAGCCTGTTCTCGATCTCAATTCAATTTCTATTGTGAAACACTTCTTATTCTGCTGATCTCACTCACGATTCGTTTCTCTCTATCTGGTGTTTTATCGTTTCATTCCGTTAACTTTTATTCGGAGTGCATCACAATGGAGAAACCCCTCAAAATCTGCACGCCTTGCTTCTAAAAGAACGTTATATGTTCGGCTACAATACTTGGTACATAGAAGATATTGAACTTACAAAACGGGAGTAACTTTAATATTGCTGGAATTTTTCTACGCAGTATAGGGGATTACAAATCATGGGGTTCAGTTTTACAAGAAGAGACATGATTATTATAGTCATAATTTTGAGCTTTCTCTTAATACCCATGATTGCAATAACTTTGTTACATGCTTTTATGTTCTCACATGATGTTGATCTTAGCCCAGTGTCAAGGTGTGATTACCGAAAAAGATGGTTTTATACATTAGATGAAATAAAAGCATTATATGAAAAGGAATATAGAAAAGGCGAGAGACTTGAAAATTTTGTAAGAATAGAAAATGGAAAGACCATAGCTTATTGGATGAATGCACAGTTTGAAATTCCCAAAAAGTTCATCAAAACCACTTTAAAGCATTTAGAGAAAATGTTGGACAAAGACTGTGCAAAATATATTTTCAGACTTGATGCTTGTCACAGTCACCTTTTTATCTCATGTGAAAGTTTTTTTAAAAAATATGAGAAGTTAACATTTACTGAAATGATTAAAACTTTCATTAAAGATGAAAGTTTGGGTGCATTGTATCATAATGCTGAACATCTGGCTTTAAGAAAGCCACCTAAAACAGGAAAAATTGATCCAGTAGCTGAAAATCTTATTAAAAAAAGGAACATTATAGGATGGTATGATGGAAGATCCTTAGAGCTTATATATCCCAAACCGTCTGATCCTATCGGTCACCTTAAAGCAAATACCGCTGGAATACCAAAGAGTTACTGCGCTTTCTGTACTATAAATTTTAAGGCAAATAAAAATGGGGAATTTATCGTAAGGCATGATGGGCAAGAAATACGAATAGATATAAGTTTTTGCGATCATTATTATCATTAAGCTTACGGCTATGACCTCACATTAATCCAGCTTTAAATTAGCTTTATTAGCGAGTTGAACATGAGAAAAGATGCCAAAATGTGCATGTCTTACTCTTAACGGGAAAGTTGATTCTGTTGGGAGTTTAAATCCTTCCAAGATAAAGCCATGCCCGTAGTTTCATTTTTTCATAGGGACTATCTATTACCCAAAATAGTTGTGCTTACTGCTATGTATCGCAGGAATTTCAAACCTAAAATCTTTACAGATATCAAAATGCATGCTAAATTATTTGTAGTCCAAATACTGGCAAGTTAGGTCTCCAACAATTGAAATACCCCGCCCGTATCCCGCCAGTTAATTAAAACATACCCCGCCTTTTTTTATGAACATACCTCGCTTAATCCCGCCTCAAGCGTTTGTATTTCTGGCTTTACTTTAAACTTTTCACGGAGACAAGATAACAGCCAAAGTGATCAACTATTGATTATTCTCTTCAGTTTTTATAAAATATTAACAATAAGGTTAAATGTAGTGATAATTACTACGAGACGCCATTAACGGTGACATAGAGAGGTTTTGTTATGGGCTTATTAGCAAGGTTTTTCTTTTTAAAAAGGGTCACTTTTAAAGACGGACGGGAATACTTAGACCTCACAGTTATGTCTCGGACTTTTATTACAAAATTGTAAATAGTCACGTAACATGTTAATATCAATACAATTTTTGCTTTGCTGTCAATTTGTTAGAATTTCTTATGTTTACAAAAGGTTAGAAGGGTTGGAGACATAAGGCAAGGTATCACTTTTTCATTTCGGTTATAAATCTTGAAACCTTTGAATCACTGCCTTATTATTCTAAAGCAATACAATATGATGCCAATTAATCTTCAAACAAGTGCTATCCTTTAAAGTTGAGGAGGATTTTATGAAAACAAAAGTATTTTTTGTTAATTCGGTTGAACAGATAGAACCTCATCTTCAAAGTGTTCAGCAAGATGGACTATCACCAAACTTGGCGATCGTTTTGAGCTCCGTCGTTCATAATTTGAAGGAATTGATAGCAATTTTTGCCAAATATAACATTGATGTTTTTGGCTCAAGCAGTTCTGGGGAGATTATCAATGACGAAGTCCATGAAGAATCTATTGTAGTGATGCTATTCGAAATTAGCCGTGATGCCTATCGGGTAAACATTTTTGATGGTGAAGGAAAAACCTCTTTTCAAGTTGGTCAAAGCGTTGCGAAATGGGCAAAAAATATCTATGAAGATTCAGCACTTATGGTAATGGTCTCTGGATTAACTGCCAATGGCGATGAGATCGTTAATGGGATAATTTGCACTATGGAACGTCAAGTGCCCCTGTTCGGCGGAATTGCTGGCGATGACCTAAGATTTAAAGAAACATTTGTTTTTAGTGCGTTACAAGTCACCGCAAATGGTATTGTGGTTTTGATTTTTGATCGAAATAGCATAGAGTTGCAAGGAATTGCAGTCAGTGGATGGAGGGGAATAGGCACCCCAAAAACGATCACAAAAGCCGAAGGAAATATTGTATATAGGATTGATGATGAACCCGCTCTTGACGTGTATAACAAATATCTGAACATTAATGGTGATATTCAGCTTGCTATTGAATATCCCCTGCTCTTGATACGAGATGATGGCACGTTTGTAATGAGAGTAGCATTTGCCGTCAACGAGGACAAATCAATGGTTTACGGTGGAACTGTGCCTGAAGGCTCAAAGGTGCGCTTTAGCATGCCACCTGGATCTGAAATTATGGACCATGCAATCGAACAAATGTCAGAATTCAATCAACAAATTCCCAGAGCAGATGCTATTGTGTTATTTTCCTGCAAAGCTCGTCATCTAGCACTCGGCCCAATGATTGAGGATGAAATATCCTCAGTTCACGAACTGTGGAAGATTCCACTCGTTGGGTTCTTTTCCTATGGTGAAATCGGTCCTGTGCCACAAGGACGGTGCGATTTTCATAACCATACACTCGTACCCGTGCTGATTAACGAAAAGTAAACCCTTAACAGGCTCCCCATATGAAAACTCACCTTGACAAGCTAAAAAGCAATATCGAACGGATGGACGTTGCCAATGATGAAAAAGAAGTGATTTTGCAGTCCCTTGGCAAAATTGAGAAAGAATTCAGAACTCTAAACTTCAAATTAGAAAGGGCATTAAAAGATAAAAAAACCGTTTCAACATTACTCTCTCGCACATCTGAAGATCTTGAAAAATCATCGGAGCTTATCAAAAAAATGTTTGGCCGGTACCTCTCGACCGAAGTGATGAACTCTCTCCTCGATGATCCTTCGGCTCTGGAACTAGGTGGGGAGAAACGGAAGGTTACTATCATGATGACCGACCTGAGAGGCTTTACAGCCCTATCTGAGCGACTCAAACCCGAGCAAGTGGTTCAAATGCTAAACTCATACTTTGAGATCATGGTGGATGTTGTCCTCCAATACAATGGTACCATAAATGAGATCATTGGCGACGCGCTCCTGGTTATTTTTGGAGCACCGCAAGAGATGTCGGACCGAGCCCAACGAGCCACCGCCTGTGCGATAGAGATGCAGAATGCAATGGCAAAGGTAAACGAGAGAAACCGTGCACAGGGCCTACCTGAGTTGGAAATGGGAATTGGTCTCAACGAAACTGAAGTGATCGTTGGCAATATTGGTTCGAGCAAAAGAAGTAAGTATGCTGTGGTGGGTAGCGGTGTAAACATGACTAGCCGGATCGAATCTTATACAGTAGGTGGACAGATACTCATTTCAAAATCCGTGTGCCAAGAGGCGGGAGAGATTTTGCGTATCGACTCCCAGCGGGATGTACTTCCTAAAGGATCCGAAACACCAATAAGGATTTACGAAATTGGCGGCATCGCTGGGCATTATAACCTTGCTCTGGAGGGTAGAGAACCGGCTCTTGTTACCCTATCACGACAAATTCCGCTACGGTACACGGTGCTTGAAAATAAAAATATTGGGGAGAAGGAACTCAAAGGTTCTGTTATCCGGCTCTCAAAGAACTGCGCGGAGATTACATTGAGTAGTCCGATCAGTGTCCTGGCTGACCTTAAAATGAGCCTGAAAGATGTGGATGAAAGACTGTCGGTTAGGGATTTCTACGGGAAAGTGATCAAGCGCTCAGAGGGAAAAGACTCCACCCAATTGATTCGGTTTACATCGGTCCCGCCTGAGGTCGATGCCTATTTTCAGGCCCATCTGCAATATGCTGTGAGTTGAGCGAAAACTACCATTGGAAAGATTTGTAAACGGGTACAATGTTTTTCACTGCTATCAAGCGCTACTTCTAAAAGTCCGACATTTTTCAGGTTTCGGCTCGAAATTATGCCCCTCGAAACCTTGTATATCTGCTATGTATCTTAAGCCACGGAGATTCAATTTAAGTTGTGATATCAGATAATTACCTCCTATTCATTGGCGGAATCCCAATTCCGACTATTTTAATCTAATAAAATTGCTTTTTAACAACAATTTTAGCTTGCCTAATTGATCGTTTTTCATACGATATCTGTAATAAGGCCGGATTTTGAATACTGGCAAGATACATGTAATCAACCATCCCCCTCCTTTTCTATCGATTTGCCCCATCAATTAATGCCACTAAGTGATATAAATATTAGAAATATTAAGTAATATATCATTTGACATTTAAATTGCTTTATAATATGAGCTAAATTTAATAAATGAATGCAAAAAATTAAATCTGGCCTCTATCTCGATTCGATTTCCATTGTGAAACATCTATTGTCCTGCTGAACTCATTCTCGATTCGCTTCGTTCTCTTTAATATTTTTCCACTTCAATCAGTTAACCCTTTTATTCGGAGGGGGGCACCGTAGAGAGTCCCCTTAAAATTTACATGCCTTTCTTCTAACGGGACACGATGTGTTCTGTTGGGAGTCTAAAGTAACATCCCGATAAGCCTAAGACAATTAAGAACTTCCAATAATCTATTGAAATGGAGGTAGAAAATGAAAACGTATCGAATTATCTTTTTTCATGTTTTAGCCGTGGTTTTCCTCTTGTCATTATTTGCATGCGCCGGACCATCTAAACAGCAAGTCAGTGCGGAAACCAAAGTCGTACCCGGTGTTGAAAAAATCCAATTGGCATCCATTGACTACATCCCGATGGAGACACCATTAAAAGCGAATTATGATAATATCATTTTCAGGAGTTTCGAGTGTAACGCCCAGTTCAAGAAAGACTATCCAGATGCACCCATGTCTTGTAAAGAATCTATAATTTTGCAATTGCACAGTAAAAACGCCTATCAAAACGTGACAGATGACACCAACAAAAATCTTTCTGGAAAGAGTATCCTGGTAGACATGAAGGTCATCGACATGCGAATAGCGAGTGATGCAGCTCATTTCTTGATAGGGGATTCCTTTATGGATGTTCTACTTGAACTAAGGGATGCCAACACCGAAGAAGTCGTTCATCAAAAAGTGCTTTCAACGTCTAATAAAGCTCTCGGCATAGATTGGAGTTTTAGCGGTAGTGGTAGGAGTCTACCTTCTGAGTTCGGCACACTCATCGGTGAGTATATTTTTAGAATTGCTCCTGGTACCAAATAAAGGCTGTTTGCAAATTATAAAATAATGATAATGAAATAATAAGAAGTCGCCTTTTGAGTGCGAATTTAACCAAAATATAGGCTTGTGTACGGTAACTGAATGAATAAGATTTCGGTTACAAATCATCAACTCAAAACTTGTGTTTACTGCAATGAAAACGCACATATCGAGTCCAACAAAAATCGTGTGATATCGTTTTTCAATAAGGACAAATCCATTTGACAGGGTTTGCCTTTTTTTCATTTCTGTAAGAAATAAGATATATGTACTGGAAGTTGAAATGCTTGAACCTGTGTTTATGGCAAGAAAGCACAGGTCTTGACTATCCTTATTTTCGTGACATACTCTCAATGTATCTGTACTTTGTTGATATCTTGGTTCCTGGCAAGAGACCTGAAATTTTCCATTAGGAAAGCATGCCGCAATATCTATCATGGAATATTAAATTGACAGATAGGCAGATTCTTGTTAATCACTTCCTCAATTTGACTCTGAGTTTTTTCAGTTCTATTGAACCGGTTGCAACCGCTTTTCGATCACCTTAATTAAAAGGTGGACAAAATTTTTGATTATAGGAGGGTTACTGTATTATGGTAGATTTGCTTGATTGGTCTGATGATTACTTGATTGGAATTAGTGAGATTGATAAACAACATAAAAAGTTTTTTGAAGTTGTACACAAATTTTATATGGATATCTTAAACTGCGAGGGAGAGGAGGCTGTTGAAGAAACTTTAGAATTTCTAAAGAACTACGCCGTGAAACATTTTCAATCAGAAGAAGCTTTCATGAAAAAGTATGAATACCCTCATATTGAAGAACACAAGAAACTCCACGAAGAATTCATAGAGAAGTTTGATACTTTGGCTGATAAATTCAATACTTTTGGAGCAAGTCAGGGCTTGGCAGATGAAGCATTGGATATGGCTCAGAACTGGCTCGCTGATCACATCTCAGATGAAGATGCTCAATATGCGGAGCATGTCAATCAATTTTCGGAGTAGACATTGGTTTTACCCAGAACTAAAGTGTGCTTAAAGGCTTGAATTTTCTAACGCCACGAATATTATCGTAGACAGTGTCATGAGGATCCGGTCCAACCCTTCACTCTGGACAAGTGGGGATTTGGTCGTATGAATTTCATCCTTTACAAGTTGGGTTATCTGCTATTCTCTGCAATAAAATCTCCTTTTTAAATTACAGATACTTCCTACAAACCTGTAACGGATCCCGATTACATGTTACTGCTATAAAAATGTAAATATCATGTCTATAAAAATTCGTGTGATATCGTTTTTCAATAAGGGCAAATCCATTTCATCGGGTTTGCCCTTTTTGCATTTTTGTAAGAAATACGATATATGTACTAGAAATTGAAATGCTTTGACCTTTGGTTTTGGCAAGATATTCCAAGAAAAAAACAGGGCATAATTTTTGTGATATCATATTACCGTATCACAATTACTAGAGAATAAAGATAGTTGCAAGATATCAAAGTTTTTTACACACTCAATTGTTATCGGTTATTCTCATTTAATTTGGACAAGTGCACTCGCAGCACAATGCATTTATTTTTGAACTCGCCGACATTTTTTATTAACAAAGATCTGCAGGAATTTGATGTTTTAAATATTCTGTTAAGTTTTCTCGTGATACAAAAATGTTTCATTTAACTTTTAGTGAGACATATGCTTGAGACTGTTTCTTTCCAGGATAACAACCACATATACAATAGAAATATCTTGGCATGGATGTTGCTCTGTAAAATGATATTTCTGTAATTCCAGCTACACCATTCAAAGATTTTTAGTCCCTTATTGCCGGTCCGATCAGACCTATGGAACACAAAGCGTGGATTGACGTTAAAAGTCTAACCAAACTGTTTAACTTTTTATCGTTTAATTGTGAGGAGTTCATGAATGATTATTTACTGAGAATCCTTAGGGGTCACGTCGTTCGATTCATGTTGGCTTTGATGCTTACTGCCGTGATTTTCTTTGGATAGTTTCAACCGGCTTTGAGTCAATCTCCCAAACGCAACCGGAACGAACTGATGTGGTAGCGCCACAGCACGGACAGCCGTTTAGACCTGAGGATAGCTCAAGTGGGAAGCAACATAGGACAGATGCCGATGTTTCGGTTAAACCCGGCAATGTCGGGACTGAGAAAAAGACGAAGCCTCCGGCCACCCCCATAAAATCCAGCAGACTTAGGGAAACTGCTCCTGTGTCCGGGGCCGTAACCCAGACCAGAGCCGAATTGCCGATCATTCTCGGACAATGGGAAAGCCGTATCGAAGCGCTGCTGGACGACATCAGCACGGGCAAAAAAAAGCGAGAGCAAGCCGACAAACTATATGTCGAGTTAATTTCTGTTCTCATAGCGAAACAACAAAGTCTCAAAAATGCGATCTCGCAGAGGACACTGACCGAGGCTATCGAAACTCTTTACGCGGAAGTTAACGACCTTTATAAGATGCGCGTCTGGCTTCTGCAGGAGGTGACTCCTGAGCTTCGAGGACGAATTACAGGCTTCGATATCGACGGGGTTCAGGAACTTAAAGGCGAAATCAAGCATGTCGTCCTCCATTTTCGATATATGTTGTGGGCAACACCACAGGCAGCTCGCCAATTTCTAGACGATGTCGTGCGTGAGGGTTTGTAGTAAAATGAAGATAAAGACACGAAGATAAAGATATAAGAAAGGAGGTGCTGTCATACACTTTTACCAGAGATCGTTCGACAATTAGACTCAGATCGATGCGATTCATCTGGTATTCAAACAGTACACCGAAAAACCACAGATTTAGACTTTTTTGACGGTCTTGTTACCGGTCCGGTGTATAGAGGAAATATAGAACGACTCATTAATGAACCAAAATTCTACGAGTAAAGGAGGATGTAAAATGAAGCGACAAAGTAAATCAAAACAAATTACAAGTATTGGCCGCCTGCGATGGAGACCCATGGCAGTGTTTCTAATTCTGGCTTTCGGAATAGGGATCGGACTGAGCGGAACAGCTCTGGCAAAAGAGCCCTCGAAGCAAGAACAGCAGGCAGAGATTCGCAAAATGGCCAAAGAGACTCTTGCAAGGCTTTACAAGGTACAGCCGGCTGCCAAGAAAGTCGTTAAGGCATCGGCAGGCTATGCTGTGTTTAGCAATTTCGGCATGAAGATCTTTTTTTTCGGCAGTGGCAAGGGTAAAGGACTGGTGATCGACAAAGCAACCAAAAAAGAAACCTTTATGAAGATGATCGAAGGACAGGTTGGACTCGGCTTGGGTGCGAAGAAATTCAGCCAGGTCTGGGTGTTTAAGACCAAGAAGGCTTTGAATGATTTTATCAATTCAGGTTGGGAGTTTGGCGGCCAGGGAACAGCCGCTGCAAAAACTGGTGAAAAAGGGGGTGATATAGCCGGAGCAATTGCGGTAGATGTGGATATTGCGTTGTACCAGCTCACCGACGACGGGCTTGAACTTGCACTTACGGGGAAAGGCACCAAATACTACAAAGATGACGATCTGAATTAATACCGTCTGCTGACAACATGTCCGAGGGAAAGATTCTTTTGGAGCATGTCAGAGGAGGGTTGCATTTTTTCCAAATTAAAGAAAGTAAACTTTTTAAAAGGGGGGGCAATTATGAAAAAGCATTATTTGACAGCATTTCTTATTGTAATGATCAGCGCATTGCTGATCAGTTGCGGCGGCAAGAAAGTGATGAAAACCGCGCCGTCTTTTGAGCCTTACAAATTTAACGTAAATCAGTATGTACCCAAAGTTGATAATTTTGTGGTGATCCTAGACACGTCTTCTTC
>PVMK01128444.1_pt1 | contig 11801 bp, 12 predicted proteins | sample 1853481 | NCBI WGS metagenome assembly PVMK01 (sample SAMN08533507, study PRJNA380276) | Marine sediment metagenome, whole genome shotgun sequencing project. | reverse complement strand
GACAGCAGCGACTGCGCGTAGTTTCAACATCGCACATAGAGAGAGGCCGCTTGTGGCACCCGGGCTCAGATTGTTTGCATTGTGTCAGCAGGCTGACGCACAAGAATACGCCAAATAATTGTGGCTGAGAGTTTTCAGAGTGGATTGAAGCACCGCACCTAAGGCAGCATGAATTCAATCGCGGCCCGGATCTGTTCATCCGTCAGGGCGGGGTTGCCTCCCCGTGGCGGCATGACATTGAGACCATTGATGGCATTTGTCACCAGGGTATCCAGGCCTTTTTCGCTGAGCCGCTGGGCCATCTGGTCTGAGCCCGTTATGGGTGCGTCAGCCACACCGGCTGCATGGCAGGTCATGCACAATCCGTTGTATACCTCCTCGCCATCCACTTCTACAACAACGCTTTGTGCAGGAGCGGCGGCTGCCTGTGCTTCCGCAAGAACCGCGGCGCCCTCGTCACCGATACGGACACCGGAAACCGGGCTGATGCGCTGTTCCGCCAGTATCTGCTGACTGGGGTTTTCATCCTCACCGGTCTCGAACTTCAAGCTGCGCGCCACGAAAATGAGAACAATCGTAAGCAGCACCAGGCCAATGATGATGCCACTGAATTGGCGGATGAATGTGTGGTCTTGTGATTGACTCATTTATACCTCTGAACAGAATCTTTGATTTTGAGTAGCAGCCGGACACATGCCCGCGCAAGCGGCCTAGTATAGCCGCTGATACTGTTCATCGGAAGCACCCTGGCGCCCCCTTCAATCTCGGCAAGCCCGGTGCTCAACTCAGTCACGATCGCCGCAATATGTTCAGCAAACTTTTTACATCGTGTTCGTAACGGTTGACTTACAGATCATGCTATATCCCCCGTGCTACACACGATAAACACCAAATCGTTGCGTCGAACCCTGTAAAGCTTTTTCACCACAGGGCTGATAATTATGTTCTTTCCTTTTGGATACAGTTTTCGGAAGGCCAGAATAGGCGCCACATTCAGCTTGTCGGGATTGATCTTGCATTCCACGATGTCAACCCGGTCACGCTCGCGGCGAATGACAAAATCGATTTCCCGGCGCGACTTGTCTTGCCAGTAAAAAATATTTTCATCACCAAAATGAAAGCGCAATGTGTCCAATACCAGGTGCTCCCACAATAAACCACGATCATCATCCCTTATGCTGTTCCAACCCTTCTCGAAGCTTACAAACCCGGTGTCGAATGCATAGCATTTGGGACGACTGACAATCTCCCGTTTACCGCCGCCATGAAAGGGCCGTAACAAGTGCACCGCATGCGCGATCTGCATGGCCTCGATATGGGCCTTGACCGTGGGACGGCTTAATGCGCTTAAATTTGCCAGTTGGCTGAAATCCAGTTGTCCGCCGCTTTGGCGTAGCAAAAGCCGGAAAAGGGAAAGAAATCCCTGACGGTTGCGAATCCCAAACAGTTCCAGAATGTCCCGCGCATAGAAACTGTCAATCCATTCGTTAAAAAATTCAGGATCTTTACGCGTAGCCAACAGTGGTTCCGGCAGGCCGCCATGCAGCAATCGGCGGTCAAGATCATGGATGCCAAAAAGTTCGGTACATTCATCCCAAAGTACGGGGCAAAGGTGAATTGCCTGCTTGCGTCCCGTAAGAGAATCGCGAAATTTGCGGGTGGCGGCCAGTGTGGATGACCCCGTAGCCAGTATCTTCAACTGTGGATACTCATCGGCAGCGATCTTCAGTAGCTGGCTGGGATCGCGCAGCTGATGAACCTCGTCAAAAATCAGCTTGCTACCCGCTACCTGGCTGTCGAGGAAAAGCTCAGGTTGCTCCAATGATCTTTGAACAGAGGGTAAATCACAATTGAAGTAAATCGCATCAGCTAACATTCTGGTCAGTGTGGTTTTGCCTACCCGTCGCACACCGGATAGCCAGACAATGGAACGATGGTTCCATGCCCGTAGAATAGAGTCTAACCATAATGGCCGGTTAATCATAAGTGTAGTTTACATATAGACGTCTATATGTAAAGTAATGTTCACCAAATACCAGGGTAATTCCCATATAGAACTCAGAGAGGGCCGGCAAGATGAAAAGCGATTCTTTCATCTGACCTGTCAGCTCTATCACATTGTTTTTATTCCAAAGGACAAATCCCGCTAAACCGGCTAAACTACGCAACTCAAATTTTCATGCGCCCGTAGCTCAGCTGGATAGAGTACTGCCCTCCGAAGGCAGGGGTCACAGGTTCGAATCCTGTCGGGCGCGCCATATTTATCAATGACCTAAATACAGATTGTTAATTTGCATCCAATATTTACCCACTTTTGCATGTCAGAATTGACCCTACCTGATGCGGCTCGAAGTAATACTGTCAAGCAACTTGACCGCCGTAACCGGGGCAATTTGGAATGCAAATATATGCTGTTTTTGGTTCAGATTTCGATGCAAATGCACACCCGCATAGGCAATTTATCTTTGCTGGTTCCACAGACCCGAGACACCGATTTCTATCCGGCCAGTCTGGAGCGCGGTATCCGCTCAGAACGAGCCCTGAAGCTGGCTTTGGCCGAGATGTATGTACAGGGTGTGTCAACGCGCAAGGTAGCCAAAATCACCCAGGAGCTGTGCGGGTTTGAGATCAGCTCGAGCCAGGTCAGCCGGGCGACAGCGCTGCTGGATGATCAACTCATTGCCTGGCGTGAACGACCCTTGGGGAGCTTCCCCTACGTTATTCTCGATGCCCGCTACGAGAAGGTCCGTCACGGTGGCCGGGTGATCGATTGTGCCGTCCTGATTGCCCTGGGTGTTGACTCGGCAGGTAAACGCCAGATCCTGGGCTGCTCGGTATCTTTGTCCGAGGCAGAACCACACTGGCGTGCGTTTCTGTCCAGTCTGAAAGACCGGGGTCTGCACGGCATGGTGTTTTTTGTCAGTGATGCTCATGAAGGCCTCAAAGCAGCACGCAAAGCCGTCTTCCCCAGTGTGCCCTGGCAACGCTGTCAGTTTCATTTGCAGCAGAACGCGCAGCGCTACGTACCGCGCCACTCGATGAAGAAAACAGTGGCAGCAGATATTCGGGCGATCTTCAATGCGCCGGATGAAAGCGAAGCCAAACGTCTATTGGATCACTTTAGTCAACGGTATGAGGCCACGGCGCCCAAGCTGGCCAGTTGGGCGGAAACGGCACTCCCTGAAGGTTTTGCCGTGTTTGACTTGCCGGACCACCATCGCAAGCGTCTGCGCACGAGCAATGTACTGGAACGGGTGAACAAAGAGATCAAACGCCGCACGAGGGTGGCAACCCTATTCCCGAATGAAGCTTCCTGTCTGCGGCTGGTGACTGCCGTTGTCATGGAGATATCAGATGAGTGGGAAACGGGAAGAATTTATTTGACGATGGATGAAAAATGAATTTAACCCGAAGGAGTAAACCGGAAATTACAGAAGAAAAGTTGCTTTATCATCAAGGGTGTGTCAGGCGGAACATTCATGGTGAGTACCTATACAAAAGTTGGAAAAAGTAATGTCTGGCTCAATGAGCGAACCCTGTATTAATTAATAGCAGATAAATGAGATCGTTACTCTTATCGCCTTGTGGAAAATACATTTGACCACGACACAGGCTGGTTTTGACTCGTTTGGTAGATAATGTGTATTCGCATGCGGAATTGGCCCACTTTTGCATGAGCAAGAGTGGTGCAATTTGTCGCACAATTGCGCATTCCCCAGATTTGATTCCTTTAATACCTCGGCATCGCGGAGAAAGCTCACCCGTTTTCAATGCTTAGCTTCTCATTCGTAGTGATCAAATACGTGATGCCAACCGCGAAGTGTTGAACCGCAAGCAATATCAATGTGACGACAAGATACTCACGGTACGTATATGCTACCCACAGGAACAGACCGCCGGAAAGTAATTCGCCGTACCCTTTAATTCGGATTGAGTGCCGATCAAAACGAACCGCCACTGCCCACATTACAAACGCATAGAAAATCAAAAGGCTACCTACGAACGCCAATAAGAGATCAATGATTGACCCGATCGACAAACCAGACTCGGCCGCAATAGCAGCAGCCGCGTTGGGCGAGAGGAAAAGTGCCAGAGCCAGGGATGGGGATACAATCAGCACGAATCCCAAGAGCAGGCTCTGTGCTGCCCCCAAACCCACCAGGGTTCGGTGCAGTCGCGGATAATGGGTCATAGACAAACCTTTACATGGTTAATGTGAATAAAATTGAGAGAAGAAATCGGGGATTCTCAGCATAGGCCATATCTTGCAACAATGCTCTCGCCCAAAGCAAAGAGTCGCCATTGCTGATACCCCGGAATGATCAGGCGGTCGTAATAGGTGTTTCCACCAGCCGATAGAACCCAGGCGGCAATGATTCCACATTAAACGGATTAGCGATCGGCTTACCATCGACCAGGTAGTCGCGCCAGTGGCCTTTATCTTTGCGCTGGAGAATCGCTCCGGGCTTGTTAGGCCCGAAGTTGATTTCAATTCCAAGATCACCGGCGGATAGAATCATCGGTCTATTATGCCCCGGTTCCCCTGCCGGGGTTTTTAATTGTCTCAGGTCATTGTCTTCAAACCCGCATCTTCTTAGCCTGAAGTCTTATACCGGAGGAAAGCATGTCTGAACTTACAAAATGTGGCAAGCCGGTAGGTTTGTCGCCATATACAAACAGTAGGCGCCATGTCGTGCTGGATAAACTCGCCGACGCGCACCGAAAGGGAAGGTTAACCGATACTCAACTGCGATCTTTATGGGAAATTGCCAAACAATTTATGAAAGACCCAGTTGCATTTGAGGCAAAGAAAAGAGCCGCCAGCGATTGACGGCCCCAGCAAGTCAATTTCACTGTAATGGTTGCTGACCGATGGCCTCGAATCTCAACAAACCCAATGGCTGCTTTGCGCCCAGAACCGGAACAGTAACTCAGGGAAGTGCTTCATTCCCTTTCGACCCATTGCAGAACTCACGGCCTAAAACTGCTCACTGGTGATACGCATCAAGGACGCGGGATTAGCCATCATGGTTTTTGCCAACACCTTGGTTCGCGGGAAAATGCGTTCAAAATAGAACTCAGCCGTCCTGACTTTGGCTTGATAGAACTCTATATTTTCAGGTTTTTCAGCAATTTTTTCATTCGCTTTTTGTGCCATCATTGCCCAAAAATATGCCATCGTTATATAGCCCGAATACATTAAATACTCAACTGAAGCTGATCCAATGATGTCACGATTCTTACGTGCTTTTAGCGCAATCATTAGTGAGTATCGTTGCCAGTTCATGACTGCTTTGCTTAACGGCCAAACAAATTTGTTCATTCGGAGTTTATGTTTATTGCCTGAAAACAGGCTATGGGTCTTGCAGAATCTCAGGATTTCCCTGGCAAAAGCCTTCAGTGGTTTGCCCCTTTGCAAGAGTATCTTCCGCCCCAGGAGATCGAGTCCCTGGATACCGGTGGTTCCTTCATATAGTGTGGAAATACGGGCATCCCGTACTATTTGCTCAAGCCCCCATTCCTTTATATAACCGTGCCCGCCAAAAACCTGCAGGCCATTGTTGGCGGATTCAAAGCCCACTTCGGTCAGGAATCCTTTGAGAATCGGTGTGAAGAATCCCAATTTGTCATCGATTTCTTTTTTTTCCTGCTCACTACTGCATTGGCTTAGCTCATCGGCCATTTTGCCGGCATAGTAGACCATCGCCCTTCCACCCTCAGAAAAAGCTTTTTGCGTCAGCAGCATTTTTCTCACATCAGGATGAACAATTATGGGATCAGCCACGTCATCCGGATTTTTTGGGCCCGTCAAAGATCGCATCGATAATCGATCTTTGGCATAGGGTAATGAAATTTGATACGCCAGTTCAGAGTGGCAGAGACCTTGGATGGCAATCCCTATTCTGGCGGTATTCATGTAGGTGAACATGTACTCGAGCCCCTTGTTTTTTTCTCCGATCAGGTAGCCTAGAGCCTTGTCGAAATTCAAAACGACCGTGGGCGATGCTTTGATACCCATCTTTTGTTCGATAGAGCCGCAACTCACCAAATTTGCGATACCGAGGGAGGCATCTTCGTTGACCAGGATTTTAGGCACCAGAAACAGGGAAATGCCGCGAGAGCCTTTCGGCGCATCTGGTAATCGTGCCAGGACGATATGAATAATATTTTCAGTCAGATCATGTTCGCCGGCAGAAATAAATATTTTGCTCCCCGTAATTTCATAGGCACCATCGTCTATAGGTTCCGCCCTGGTGCGAATCAGGCTCAAATCAGAACCACACTGAGCTTCTGTCAAGCACATGGTTCCTGTCCATATACCCTGGGTTAGTTTTGTGAGGTAGGTTTTCTTCTGTTCTTCGCTGCCGTGCTCAATCAAGGTATTCATTGCACCCAGGCTAAGCCCCGGAAACATGGACCAGGACCAATTAGCCGTGCCTATCATTTCGGTTCGAATAAGACCAATGGAGGGTGGTAAACCCTGACCCTCATATTCAACAGGATGCGATATTCCCTGCCAACCACCTTCAATGAACTTTTGATAAGCTTCTTTGAAGCCCTGGGGTGTAATTACTTCTCCATCCTTCCATTGACAACCCTCTCTATCGCCACTTTGGTTAATTGGAGCCAGTTCTGTCTCACAAAATTTGGCACATTCTGTTAGCACCATATCGACCACATCAGGCGTCGCCTCCTGATAGTCGGGGTATTTTTGATAGTGTCCTTGAATGTCCAGTAACTCCTCCATTACGAACTTAATGTCTTCAATCGGCGCTGTGTACTCAGTCATAGCATGTTCTCCTCAATGACGCCCTCTTGTGGTTTTTCCAGGGCGGCATTGCGCAGCTTCGGTGTCAACCAAGGAGTGCCCACCACATAAACCATGGCTCCCAAGGCAATAAATAGAAATACGTACACAATAAAATGGGAAGTCATCTTCATATCTCCATTTGATTCAAAATTCAGACTTGATTACATCCCTTATTATTAGAGCAATCACCCTAATAACCTACCATTACGTAATAGTAACTTACTATTGCGTAGGTTACTGCTCCGTAGTATCCTTGTCAAGATGAGAAAAAGGAAGAAACCTTCGGGGCGACTCACGGCGGCAGCGCGGCGCGCGCAGTTAATCGAAGTCGGGCGTGAAGTGTTTGCTGAGCGTGGCTACGGAGCGACTTCGGTCGAAGAGATTGCCAATCGCGCGAAGGTCTCAAAACCGATCCTCTACGATCACTTCGGCGGCAAGGAAGGTTTGTATGCCGTAGTCGTCGACCGTGAATTGGAGTACATCCTGAGCCGCATCGCAGAAGCCGTTTCTTCGGGGTCGCCACGCGAGCGCCTCGAACAGGCTACCCTAGCCTACCTTACGTATGTGCGGGAGCGTCCGCTTGGTTTCGCGGTCCTACTGCGTGACGCACCCCAGCAACAACGCAGCGGTGAGATGCCTGCATTGATGTACGACCTGGCGGATCGTATCGGCGATGTATTCACTGATCAGTTTCAAAAAGCGGGCTATGATCCCGGATCAGCGCCCATTTACGCGCATGCTCTGGTTGGTATGGTCGCCTTTGTCGGACAATGGTGGACGGAGAGTAGCAATCCTCCGTCTATCGATACTGTTGCCAACCACATTGCGGCTTTAGCGTGGATGGGGTTGCGCCACTTACCCGAGCAGCCAAATTTTGTGACATAAACAATCCTGAAGTTCGTTACTCACATACTCAAAAGCCGTGGTTTTTTGGGACCGCTTCTGGCCGAACTGAGAACTAAACACGCTAGAAAGCAGGCAACAGATTGATTCTGCTTTCCGCTCATCACCGGAACAAGGGGTATCCAGGGTGATCACTTCCGAGATCGACCCATTGCAGCCCTTGATGCATACTCAGCGCAAATGGCTACAACCGGCCAATAGCGGAAGTAAGATTACCTGTGAAATTTGCCGAAACCCCACTCATTCTTTCCTGGTAGTTAACGATGCACGGGACATTTGCCTGCTGATGCACGTCAATGCACCGCACTGGGTGCAGGCGTAGACTGTTCAGTTACGTTGAATTGGAAAAGCCCGACGTATGTCGCTTTACCACGAACTCAAACGCCGAAAAGTATTTCGTGTTGTCATCGCTTATGCCGTGGTCGGCTGGTTGCTGGCGGAGGTCGGCGCTTTGCTGTTTCAGACTTTCGAAGCGCCGGACTGGGTCATGAAGGTCTTCGCGACTGTGATTATCCTGGGGTTCCCGCTGGCCCTGTTTTTCGCCTGGGCATTTGAGCTGACCCCCGAGGGAATCCGGCGGGATGGTGCTGCGGTTGAGGAGTTGGCTGAGCACGAGGTGGCTGAGAAACCCGCTGCTTCTGCATCAGCGCCTGCTGTAAGTGAGGCTGATGCCAAGTCCATCGCCGTGCTGCCCTTTGTGGATTTGAGCGCGGAAGGGGATAACGAGTATTTTTCCGATGGTCTGACCGATGAATTGCTGAATGAGCTGACGAACGTCGGGGATTTGCGGGTTTCTTCACGTACTTCGTGTTTTGCCTTCAAGGGCAAGGATGTGGATATCCCGACCGTGGCAAGCGCCCTCAACGTGGCGTACGTGCTGGAAGGCAGCGTGCGCAAGGCCGGCAACCGCTTGCGGATTACCGGGCAGTTGATCGAGGCGGCCAACGACACCCACCTGTGGTCGGATACCTATGACCGCGAGCTGGACGATATTTTTGCCATCCAGGACGATATCTCGCAATCCATTGTCAACACACTCAGCCTGACATTGAAACGCAAGAGGGGCAGTCAGCAGCGGGTTGATCCCAAAGCCTACGACTTCTTCCTGCGCGGTCTCGGCTATTTCGCCAAACACGACATCAAGGACACCGTGTATGCCCGGCAAATGTTCAGCAGGGCCTTGGAAGTTGACTCCAGGTTTGGACGCGCTTGGGCAGGATTGGCCTACACTTACGGTTTTGACTACATGTACTTCAATGCCACGGACGTGAACTTTGCTGAGGCCAGGCGCACCAGCACAAAAGCACTGGATCTGGCACCCAACCTCGCCGAATCGCACGTATCCGCCGGCATTGCCCATTGCATGTGTCAGGAATACGCTGAGGCCGAAGCTGAATTCGAGAAAGCCATTCAACTGGATCCGAAAAATTACGAGGCCTGGTATTTCTTCGGGCGCACGAAGGTTCACGAAGGGGATCTTGAGCGGGCGATCAAGCTGCTCGATCGCGCCTCAAAAGTTCGGCCCGATGATTATCAGAGCGTGCTCCTGCAAACCCAGCTGTACATCAGCCTGGGCAAAAGGGATCGCGCCATGGAGGTCAGCAGCGAGGGTATGGAGAGGGTGAGAGCGGTGCTCGAATTGAACCCGGACGACAACCGCGCGTTAAACCTCGGGGCGTTTGCCCTGTTGCGTCTTGGCGAAATAGAGGAAGCAAAGCAATGGATGTACACGTCGGCTACCAATGCGCCGTCTGATGCCATCATCCAGTACAATGCAGCGTGTTTCTACAGCGTGGCTGGAGAAGTTGAAAAGGCCCTGGACTGCCTTGAGAACTGCGTCATCAAGGCCGGCAATGTCAACCGGGAATGGTTGGAGCATGACTCCGACCTGGACAACATCCGTGATCAACCCAGGTTCAAGGAGGTCATTGAGAACCTTCCACACTGAATCCCGAATCTTCTATTAGGCGCCCGCCACCCCGAAGTTTTTGATTCCAAGAAACCTTAGTACCCTATAGACCTGCGGCTCACTAATGTCGGGCAAACAGGCTTGGTTGCGGTGCAGCGATGCTTCTGCACCGAATGCCGGCTCCTGGCCGGTTCCGCCCCTTCACGGCACCCAGACTGTCGGTACTCGTATAACCGCTCTACGATACAGAGCGGAACACGGCCATACAGAATCGCTTATAGCAGTTGTCGACCCTTTTCGGACATTCAGTCATGTATTCAGCCGGGTCACCGAAGACCCTGCCGAAAGAAGGCTTCTATGCTTCGTGGCCAATCGTGAAAATTGCAGTTGGATCGATGAACACGCTCCACGACCGGACGAATTCGATACCTTCATCCGTTCCCAGGAAACCCAGCATCGAATCCAGATCGGAAACTTCGATTTTGGCGACATATTGGTAGGGTGGTTCCGTCGGCAACATGCCCTCAGGTTCGGCGACGGCCGGTCCCAGGACCTTTTGGATTTTCCAGGTATGGAAATCTGAGCACCAGGGAGCGCCCCTGATCCCTGGGATTTTTGTTGCGGTGAGATATCGGTCGTAATCCGCTGAGTTCTGAACATCTTTCAGTTTGTAGACGGCAAAGAGCGTCGGCATGTTGATGCCTCCCGGCCGGGAACGGCCCGGTCAAATGGTGGAGTGAAGAACGGTATTGCCTATAGTGATTATAGGAGATTTTCCCGATTTTTGGGGCAGCTGACATTTGTCTTTGACCAGATCTCCGCTTCTGGCCGAACTGAGAACTCGGCAGTGATGAGTTGGTGTTGTCTTCGGGTTCCGTTAACTGCCTAACACCGGAACCAGTAATCCATGAGGTGATAAATTCCGAGATCGACCCGAAGGAGAACTTCACGGCCTGTTCGTATTAATGACTGCAATCAGCCAAAAGGAGGCATTAAGACAACCTCAAATCTGTTCTATCGCCCAATCTAAGCAATAATCATTCGCATCTCCTATACTGGTAGTTGAAGAATAAATTCAACGCTTTCCTCAAAGCGACCACACGATAGTCAAGGAGAACATCATGAAAGTATTACTCACAAGTACACTCGTGGTTGTAATTTGCACTCTCTCAATGGGAGCTGTGGCGGACCCGGATAAACCCAGGGTTTTCCAGACTTCGCCTGTTTGGGATGGCGCTTCGGGGGAGGCGATTGGCGCGGCATGGCTCAAACGCTCAAAGGACAGGGTTGATGGCAGAATCATGACGACCGTTGGTAATGATGTGAGCATACCGTATACGGTTTGGTGGGTGATATTCAATAATCCGGCTGGCTGTATTGCAGAATGTGGGATGGCTGACCTCGGGGCGGACGGGGGAGCGGCGGCAGAGATCGCGGTCTTCAACGCATCAGGCGCGATAAGCGCTTCGGATGGCATGGGCAATACGGTAATCAATCTCGATCTGTCGGTTATCGGTGGCGAGGGCGCGGGTATCGGCTCGCAGGTGCCCCCGAGCCCGGCCACAAACGCGCCGCCGTGGAATCGGGTACTGAAGAAGAATAACGCTCGATGCGCAGAGATTCATCTGGATATCAATCAGCACCCCGATCTGGACGACCCCATTGACTGGGTGTCAGAACTGACGTATCCGGAAGCCCCGCACTCATTCGCCGTCTTTCCGCCGGCGCCAGGCTGCAAATAGCCTGATAACCCGAGTGCCCAGGACGCGCCTAAATAAAATGCATTCGCCCCGCGTCTGACGGCCAATAAGCAAGTCTATCGAACCCCGCTTCGGCGGGGTTTCTTCTACAAGGATGAAAGTCGCTATGAACTATCAACGGATTCTTAGAGCTTAGGTAGGATAAAAGCCCTTTTCCAAGAGTCAAAATTTATCTACCAGTCTGTTTTCTGAGTTTTTCACACAACTTGTCCAAAAATCTTGTTGTCATAACCAATTGTGATTTAGTTTTCCTCGCACAACTTCAATTTTAGACGAATTCATGTTCTCGGCTTAAACGATGCCTTGCCACTGTGGTTGCAGCCAAAATTCAAAAGATGGATTGTCTCAAACAAATAATCCCATTGGGGGCGGAGCACGAGTTTCAGGCAGATAACCAGCCTGCTGTAGTGGGGCGTCC
>PVMK01176587.1_pt1 | contig 11802 bp, 18 predicted proteins | sample 1853481 | NCBI WGS metagenome assembly PVMK01 (sample SAMN08533507, study PRJNA380276) | Marine sediment metagenome, whole genome shotgun sequencing project. | reverse complement strand
ACTTTTCTCTACAATTATTTTTCGACGTCTTTTTTCTAGTCTTTCCATCTTCTTTTGTAATTCATCCCATTTTTTCATTATCTCTACTTTGAGTGCTTTATCTCTAGTACTTCGATATTCATGTCTGAGCACTACCCATTGTTTTGAAATCTCTTCAATTTTTTTGTCAGTATCCTCCAAACGCTTGACTATCTCTGCCAATTCATCTGCCATATACGAATTTTCTGCAAGAATAATGAACTTAAGCATTTTTAGAATTTTACAATAATATCTGAAATATTTGGAGGTACCTTATTGAAAATGAAAGTGAACATTATATTCCCTTCATGTAGAGCGGTATTATGTATAAAATATCATTAATTACTGGTGATGGAATTGGCCCTGAAATATCAGAATCAGCTGTCTCTGTACTTGATTGTATAAATGAGAAATATGATATGAAATTTGAAATTACTAAATTGTTAGCAGGCGACAAAGCACTTGAAATTACAGGAAATCCACTTCCTGATGAGACAATTAACATCATTAAAGACTCTGATGCATGCTTGAAGGCACCAGTTGGAGAGTGTGCAGCAGACGTCATTGTAGTGTTGAGAAGAATGCTTGATCTTTATGCAAATATCAGACCTGCAAAATCATATCCTTCCATGCCAGCACTTCGTGATGATATTGATTTGGTTATAGTTCGAGAAAATACAGAAGATCTTTACAAGGGAGAAGAGTTTCTTATAGATGGTGCAGCAGTTGCATTAAGAACAATTTCTGAGAAAGCATCTACCAGAATTGCAAAGTATGCATTTGAAACTGCAATGCAACGCGATTCCATGAGAAAAGTTACTTGTGTTCACAAGAAAAATGTAATGCGAATCACTGATGGATTGTTTGCTGATGCATGCATTGATGTATCAAAAGATTATCCTGATGTATCATTTGAAGAAATGTATGTTGATGCATGTGCGATGAACTTAATTCGTCAACCAGAACAGTTTGATGTAATAGTAACTACGAATTTATTTGGTGATATTTTATCTGATGAATCTTCCCAAGTAGTTGGTGGGTTGGGGATGGCGCCAGCTGCCAACATTGGAGATAACTTTGCTTTATTTGAGCCAGTACATGGAGCGGCATTTGATATTGCAGGACAAAATATAGCAAATCCATCATCGTTTTTGTTATCAATTAAGATGATGTTTGACTGGTTAGGGGCAAAAAATAATGACTCAAAATGTGTGGATGTTGGTGCAAAATTAGAATCTACAATCTTTAATTTGGTAAAAACAGGCTCTAAAACCAAAGATATTGGTGGTACAATGAGTACTACTGAATTTACTAAAGCAATTACAGATAATCTCTAAAAAGGCAATGCCCCCCTTCCCTTCGTAAAAACTTGGTAATGACTAGAAGTATAACGTGAGTTTGTTTGATAATTTTATTTGATTATGTCCATACTAAGAATTAAGATTTTACAAATTCTGAAACTCTATCTAACATAAATTTCAAAAATGCAGATAATGGTTTTTTTGTATAATGCTTTGCATTCCATTCTAGTACAAGTTTATCATAAAACTTCCATTCATCTTCGTCTTTTTTGAGATGAGTTGACATCATAGCCTCAAATTCTTTAGTATTCCACTCAGTAGGGCACATCTTATCACTCATTTGTATTAATTTTCCATTTTTCATTTGGAACGGATATGATTTGCACACACTTGGTTTAAAGTCATTTACGGTACATCGATAGATGTCTTTAGATTCTTCAAGAAACATGCATCTACCATCTTTTTGTTTTAAAGCAAGATCTATCAAACCTTCTTCTACCTTAATTCCAAGATCAAAGTCCTTTGCACCATAAATCTCAAGAAAACTCTCTGGAGCCAATCCCAATCCAAATGAGAGTCGGTAAATATCATGAGCATTAACAAATATCACATACTCTTTGCAGCAGTTTGTATGACATGAATCACAAGGAAGTTCTTCAGTCTCAGATACATCAGAATCATTTGTGATTACTTTTAACTTCATAAATCATTCATCAGTTTTCATGTATTAAGTGTGTAAAAAAATATTTCAAAATAAAATTTTTAGTTTAACGTGATTTCCAAATAGATTTTTGAATCTACTTCCTAGACTAATGACAAATACATTTGCATATTGAATAACCACATAATTCATGTTTGTTTGCAATGCACTTGAAACCAAATTCACTTAATTTGGTCTTCATCCAGAAACCATTCTTACCTAATTGAATGCTCATACATTAACTACGTAAAATTGAAACATAAGAAGCCGTATGTAATTTCAAATTACATTGATTGTTCCTTAAAATTTACTTGTTTTTAGCCTCAACTTTTTTTATCATCCACCAACGAAAGCAAATGATTAGAGAGACGGCTACAATAATTCCTGCATAAAGCCAGTATTGGCTAGAGTGATCTGCAAAAAGACATTGCTGAATCTGATTGTATAATTCATAATATTCTAAAAGTTTTGGATCATTGAAACTGTTCAAATTTTCTCGGTTGAGAAAATTGATTCGTTCTTGTATTTGCTTTTGTAGTGACTCTAGTTTTTCAGTGTCATTACTTGAGCAATCATATATGAGCTGAAGGAAAATCTTTCCTAGATTAATCAATTTTGGACATATTATATTGTACTTTGATCTATATTGATATGATGAAATCATGTATGCATGAAAAAATAGCACTTGATGATTTTGCATCCCACGAAACTGACCAAAAAGGTAGATGTACAAAATATTTGTGTTACAGTCATTGCACTATGTGTAATCTTAAATTCCGAAAGTTTTTCAAATTGCTTGAAAACAAAGGCAAGATCAGAACTTATGTGATGCTAAAGGAGGAACGTGAATAATGAATCTTCAATGTTCCCATTGTGGTAAAATATTTGAAAATCAAAGACTACTCAACAATCATTATAATCAAATTGGATTAGATAACCTCAAAGCAGAAGGATTTTTTGACGAATACAGAAAAATGATGATTAAACAAAAAGAGGAACATGATAAAAGGAAAGAAGGAGATTCTGATCTTATCTTTAATGAAAAAGATAACAAGAAAAAAGAAAGTCTTTAGATCGTTAGTTCTAAAAAATAAAAGTTAGCTTTAATACAGTAAATTTTAGATATTACGTATGGGAATATCATTTGTTTTAGTTAATTGTGATATGGGATCTGAAATTGAGACTGTTTCAAAACTCAAAGAGTTTTGCGATGAAGTGCAAGGAACATATGGAATTTTTGATTTTGTTTGCAAAGTAAGTTATGATAGTATGGATTCCTTTGAGCAAACCCTGCTAAAAATACGAAGGATTGAGAAAATTACTCATACAAACACAATACATACAATTCCTGAGCAATCATAAATTAGATAATAAACTCTATTTGTTTTCTTAAAAATTTTCCAAAATGGATTAGAAAATATAAGAAAAATTCCACTCATTTTATGTTTCAAATTCACGTAGTCAATGCATGAACATCCTAATTCGTGTATACTCAGTTTGTGTAAGCGGAAAATACAGACACACTGTATTATATTTTAAAAACCAATAACTATTGATGGAAATAAAATGTCATGTGTGTGGCAAAGAATGCGGAGATGTTTATAGAAATTTCTGCACTTTCAAGTGTCTTTATGCCGCCATGCAGGAAATGAAAGGAGTTTAGAATAGCAGATTAGGAAATACTATCAATGTATTTCTCATGTAATCTATGTTGGTTTTGTACTATCCACAAAAATGCCTCTCTGTTTGCATTCATGAATAATACTGATTTTTTCTGTTAACTTTTCCAAAGTCTAAAATTTTTTACTGATTGGCTCTTTACTAGACGCCAAATCTCTGGGGTTTTTTCTCACAATTTGGACACCTTAGCCCTCTTGTTTCAAGCCCACACTTTTTACAATGAATATCCATTCCTGCTACCTCACGGGGATGAGTTTTAGATAGCTTGAAAATCAGAACTATTACTAATAAAATTCCTATTACAATTCCTATCAATGCAAGTGCCATACATACTATACTGCATTGTATCATAAAAACCAATTTTTATTAATCACATATTTCATTTCATAGTATGGTAGTATGTTGTATCTGCAAAATCGCTGAAGGTAAACTCAAAATTACTGACGGCAATCCAAAATACAAAGGAAAGCCAATCTGCAAAGAATGTGAAGGTTATCGTAAACTACTCAGAACTAACAAATAATCTATTCTACTTTGGGTTTGTTCTTTTTTACCCATTCTTCGTACATCTTGATTATCTCATCAACGTCTGCACCATCTTCCGAATAAGTTACAATAACTCCGAATTTCCCTTTTGTGTCATGTCCTCTTGCAAAATATCCCCAAAAAGAGTCTGGCAGTTTTATAAAATTAGCAGAATCATGCGATACTCCTATCAGATTATTCCCAATTACTTCTACAACTTTTTTTGCATCAGCAGCTTCTATCATGGACTCAACCTATCAGGATCTCTAGGATATAACACAACTTCACGTACATTATCAACTCCAATTAGTGTAATCATCAATCTATCTAATCCCATTCCCCAACCAGAGTGCGGTGGCATTCCCCAATCAAATGTCTTTAGATGGTCAGTAAATTGTGCAGGATCCAAACCTTGCTCAACTAGTCTTGACTTTAGCATCTCTGGATTGTGAAGTCGAGTTCCACCAGAGGATAACTCTAAAAATCCGTATTGCAGATCAAATGAACGAGACAATGTTGAGTCTTCATCTTTTTCTCTAATGTAAAATGGCTTTAGCTTCATTGGCCAGTCAATCAAAAAGTAAAATCCTGGGTGATTTTTACCTATAATTCTGAGATGTGAGTCAAGCAAATCGTCTCCAAATTCTACTTTTTCACCTGCTTTTTTCAACTCTTCAATACAATCTTTGTATGTGATTCGCTCAAATGGTGAGGCTGGAACCTCTATTGTATGGCCAATTACTTCTTGCTCTTTCTTACAGTTCTCTGATACAAATTTGTAAACCTCCATTACTAGAAATTCTAAAACATCCATGACATCATTGTAATCCATAAATGCAGCTTCAATGTCGATGCTGGTAAATTCCGTCAAGTGACGTCCTGTATGAGAATTCTCTGCTCGATAAAAGTTTGAAATCTCAAAGACTCGCTCTAATCCTAGAGTCATCTGCTCTTTGTATAGTTGTGGGCTTTGTGCAAGGTATGCAGTCTTTCCAAAATAATCAAGTGAAAACAAGTCTGCTCCACCTTCACTTGCACTACCAATAATTTTGGGAGTTGTAATTTCCAAGAATTTTTTCTCTGATAATATTTTACGTAATGATTGCAATACATGATGACGTAGTTTGAAAATAGATGCTGTTCTTTGGTTTCTCATATCAAGTGCTCTATGATTTAGTCTTGTGTCGATGTTGCTCTCAAGTCTGCCAATTGGATCAACTGGTAATGGATGAATGGCTTTAGCTAATACTTCAATCTCTTCTGCTTTTACCTCAAAGTCAAAGTCTCGGGCTTTGGTTTCCTGAACTATTCCCTTTACTGATACTACACTTTGACGATTAATCTCACCTAATGTGTCGTTTAACTCGCCTTTGACAATAATTTGAGAAATTCCTGATACATCACGTAGTGTGATAAATGTCATCTTTCCTAATTTTCGAAGGTCTTCAATCCATCCTCCAAGGATTACTTGTTTTCCAATTAGTTCTGTAGTTAGTTCTGAAATGTCGTGAGTTTTAACAAAAACCATATTTCTTTACCTTTTATCCTCAAATTCTATCTCAATGTCAAGGTTTCGGGCATTTTTTACAATTTGTACAACCTTTTCTGTATCTATTGGGAATCTCTGAGTCCATTTTCCAGTTACTACTGCTTTTGTCTTTTGAACTCCTCCTAGAGCCCAAACTGACTTGAATGATAGAATTTTAGTTGGAAAGAACAAGTCCTCGATGAATTTTTTGTCAGTCTCCTCTGCTTCTACTAGCCAAATCTTTCCTTTGAATTGATCCTGGAGCAGTCTGTATATGGTACGGCTTTGTCTAATACCCATAATGTCGTTTTTTGCTAATGATAAAACAAAATTTCCATCAAACTCTTTGCAAGAATGTAGGGTAAAACTCTCTACTACTTTGTCTGTTTTTCCAATTTTTGCAAGAATAATTGATGCATCTACATCTGCTTGTGTGATCTCTCCACATCTACTTTTTTCTCACATTGAAGACACAAAACAGAATTTTTTGCATCAAAACCACAAATTGGAAGTTTCATTTGAATCGACTTTTTTCATTCTGACAAAGTTGTTTATATCCTTTAGTGCAAAACAGAAATTCTAGTTTGGATCAAAGAATAACATGACTTTTCTTTCAGTTAATGGATTATCAGCTAGATACACAACATCAAAAGGTCCCAGTATATGCAGTTGATGATGTAGATTTTGAATTAGAAGATGGAGAATCAATAGGAATTGCAGGTGAGAGCGCATGTGGGAAAAGTACATTGGGATTGTCTTTAATTCGAATGCTTTCTGGTGGAAAGACTGAAGGTGAGATTCTATTTGATGGTGATTCTATTTTAGAAATGAAGGAATCTGATTTTGATGAAAAATATCGATGGAAGAAAATCTCTATGGTATTTCAAGGTGCAATGAATTCATTGGATCCTGTTTTTACTATTCAAGAACAATTCCTGGAAATTCTAAAACAACACAAATTTGATAATACTAAACAAGTAATTTCAGATGCCATCCATTCAGTTAGTCTAGATGAATCTATTTTGAAAAAATATCCACATGAACTAAGTGGCGGAATGAAACAAAGAGTAGTTATTGCAATGGCTCTACTTCTCAAGCCAAAATTTGTAATTGCTGATGAACCAACTACTGCACTTGATGTGCTAATTCAGGCACAAATTGTGAATTTATTAAAAGACCTCAAAAAAGGCGGCATGTCTTTTATGCTAATCACACATGATTTAGCAGTATTATCTGAAATTGCCGACAAGATTGGTATCATGTATGGGGGACATATGGTTGAGTTTGGCTCTTCACAAGAAATTTACAAAAACCCAAAACACCCATACACTCAAGGACTCTTAGAATCAATTCCTACACTAAAGGGAAACATTCCAAAATACATTAAAGGAATTCCTCCAAGCTTACTTGATGCACCAACTCAATGTCGATTTATAGACCGATGTCCTTTGGTAATTGACAAATGCAAACAAGTTCCTCCAAAATTCAAAACTGAAACTGGATATGTTCGATGTTGGCTTTATGAAGAAGAAAAATAAGTTAGCTCTGGATTTTCTTTTTATGCTCTAAAATATGTTTTAGTCCGTCTGTCATACTTAACGAATCTAAATCAATTTCACAATAAGGACATTTCAAACCATTCAATGTTTATGAGTGTATTTTTACAATGGGCAAACATGAATCTATGATTCTTAACATTTCAGTTCTTAAAACTTTTTTATCAATTGATATCCACACTCTTAATTTTTTGATTGCAAAAGAAATGGTCTGCACTTTTTTTCTTTCTTCCCAAACAAATTCGATTTCGCCTAAATTCTTATCAAAAAATCCCTCCAAATCGGTCTTTATAGCAATATGTGAGAATTGATACTGTGTATCTTTAGCATCCAAAAGAGGTTCTAGGTCATGCCTTCTTTTATTGGCTAGCAACTCTCCACCCTCGCTAACTACGCCTACAAATCTGATAAATGGGCTTATGGCTGAAATAGCTTCACAAATTTTTTGATAGTCTTCATTTGTCATTTAATTTAGTTGTAAAAATATGATATTTTAATGATTGTTTCAATATTATGATGAACTATTTTAAATCCTGTTTAGCATTGATGTTAATTGTATCATATATCACTCATAAGATTAACGAAAATCCAGATACTACAGCAATCGTCTTTATCATTTTACCTGAGACCATAAATGCCATGAACTTTGAAAACTTCATTTTCTTTGCACCTGCAGAAATCAAAATGAAATCTCCAATTACTGGAATCCAAGATGCAAAAAATACTGCTCCCCAACCGAATTTATCAAGTAGTTTGTTGCCTTTCTTTTCGTGTTTAACATCATTTCCATTTTTCTTTTTCCTAAATTTGTTGACTAGTTTATTTCCACCAAATCCAATAAAATAATTCAATATCCGCCAATTATAGATCCTGCACCTAATGCAAAACCAACAAGAAAAGCATTTTCTCCTCCTATCAATAAAGCAGATGTTAGAATTTCAGTTGGTAGAGGAAACGCCGTAGCTGACAACAATGAATTAAAGAATAATCCAATTACTCCATAATCCTGAAATACATTATTTGATAGAATGTCTTGTGCCTGTTGGTAATATTCCATAATTAATTCATAACTCATAATCCATACTACCTGCTTTTCATTTGTTAAAGGCCTTGAAAAATATTCGTTTTCAATAAATAATGCCTGAAAATAGTTTGAATATTGAATTTTGCTGACATATTTCCATTTGCTTCAGAAGATGGTTATTTGATTTTAGCTTTAGTCAATTTCTTTGGTTCCCTTATCCCATTTGTTCCATTACCTGGATTTTTGTTGCTTGCTACAATGTCTGTTGGTAATGAATATGATCTACATGTTCTAGCATTACTATCTGCAATCACTGCTACTGCTGCAAAACAAATAATCTTTTTTGTTAGTTTTAGTGGTCGAAGAATCATGAGTGAAAAAACTCGAAAAAGAATGCGTCCATTTGAGAGATTAGTTAAAAAATATGGTGCGGCTGCTGCATTTGTTGCTGCAGCAACCCCCATGCCTGATGATATCATATTTGTTCCATTAGGACTGGCAAAGTATAACCCAAAAAGATTTTTTGTTGCAACACTTACAGGTAAAATTGTTCTTAGTTACATCATTGTTTTTATCTCTCATTATATTGGATTGTCTTTCATAGAACCATTCTTGGAAAATGTTGATGATGCTACACCAGTCTACATTGGAATTATTATTTTTGGAGCAATAATGACTGCAATTATAGTTCTACTTTTAAAATTGGATTGGCAAAGAATTATGGGAAAATTTGCTCCATGGACTCTAGATGAGAATAATCCCAAAGAAGATTAAATTTTTATTTTAAAATTCCACAACTTGTCAGTTGCTTCTTTAATTCCTATTCTTGGTGATGCCAAAATCTTTAGTGGTTTTTTTACTCCTTCTGTAATGAATAACTTTGAATGCTTTGTTAAATCTAATCCCATAATGCTCCTTTGTAATTTCTAAGGCTTGAGTTAATTTTGCAGGTCCATTTGTGAGGCTTTTCAAATTTACAATTCCTCTATTTTCTTGCATTTTTTTTATTCCTTTTTCAGGTTTGATTGCACGAATAAGAACTGCCCCTGCAGAAATTTTTGGATTTCTTGCTACTACATTAAAACAATAATGCATTCCATAGGTAAAATAGACATAAGCAATTCCAACATCTCCAAACATCACTCTATTTCTATCCGTAATTTTTCTAAATGCATGACTTGCAGGATCATCTTTGTGCCTGTATGCTTCAGTCTCTATAATTATCCCTGATATTTCTCGCCTTCCTATTCTTCTGACAATTCTTTTCCCTAGAAGATTTTTTGCAACAGTAACTGTATTTTCTAAATAAAATTCCCTAGGAAGTATATTCAATATCTATCGTAACCTCTTTGTTATTTTTTAATTCTTTGATCAATTCAAAGAGTTTTGAAATGTCACTTTTTAGTACATCAATTAATTTTTGATTGTATATTGTAGCAGCTGGATGAATTGTTAGAAAATATAATAGATTATCTTTTCGTACTACCTTGCCTCTGAAATTTTGTAATCTCTGATCCTCCTAAAATTGAATTAAATGCAGTATTTCCTAAAATACAGATTATCTCTGGTTTGATAATTGAAATTTCTTGTTTAAGATATTCTTGACATGTTTCCCTCTCACTTGTTTTTGGGACTCTGTTGTTTGGTGGTCTGCACTTTACAATATTTGTAATGTATACTATCATCTCTTGAGATTCCTGCTTCATCAAGTGCAATTGAAAGTTTTTTTCCTGCAACACCAATAAATGGCTCTCCCATTTTTGGTCCTCGTTTCTTCCAGGTGCTTCTCCCTACAAAGATTACATCTGATTGAAAATTTCCCTTACCTGGTACTGCATTGGTTCTTGTTTTACAAAGATCACACTTTGTACATTTTATGACATTTTGTTTAATTGTCTCTAATTCTTGGCTCATTTTCTAATTTACACTCTTTACTGTTGCAATTCCTCGTATTGATGGTCCACCATTACCCCATTATCATTGATTGCATAGGATCTCCTTTGCCACAATTAGTTATTGGTCTTACAGTAAAATCATTTCCGCAAGCATCAATTGATTCAAAAAATTCTGGGGCTATCCCCATCACAATTACATCTCTTAGCAGATCCGTAATCTCTCCGTTCTCAATTCTTTGTGCGTATTGGCATGAAATACTCCAATTGTATCGTTTCATGTCAATTGATGGAACTTTCATATTTGATATTAGATAGCCATTTTTGACTTCTTTTATCATCTCATCTACATCCCAATCCCCATTCCCAATACAGGTACATGCCATGCGAATCAAAGGCATGAATCTGTAGCTTGCTGCCCTCATATTTCCAGTGGAGGGTGTATTGAAAATTTGTGCAGTTTCTCTATTTTGCATATGATTTTTTAAAATTCCGTTTTCAACAAGAGTAGTTTTTTTGGTTTTGACCCCTTCATCATCAAAATAATACCATCCTAAACTTTCTTTGATGGTAGGATCATCAAACACATTTAATTTCTCTGATCCAATTTTTTCTCCAATTTTTCCTTTCCACCATGCACCTCCAGCCCATGCCATCTCTTTTCCTAAAACTCTGTCAGCTTCTGATGGATGACCTAATATCTCATGTGTAAGTAATGATACAAAATCTGGATTCATTACAACTCTTGCTTTTTCTTCTTTTGCAGGTTTGGCATCAATTAATTGTGATGCTTTTAGTGCAATCTCTTGTGCACTTTGTTGAATCTTATTTTCATTACTGATTTGCTCTATTCCGCCTCTCCCCTCCCTTCTGTTATGTTAATTGACTGTGTAAGTCCTGATTCATGAGCAGTAGCTACCATCTCTACTATTACATCTGTAAAATTTTGTATAATTTCTGAACCTTCACTGTTTACAAAATATCTTGAATTATTTGTATACCATGGATTTACAATTGATTTGATAATTCTTGGTGTATCTGAAATAATTTTATTGCATTCAAATCCAATCTCAATCAATTCTTCTAATTCTGGTTTTTTTAAAACTGGAAAGTCTATCTTAGTTTTATTTATAGAATTTGGATACAGATTGATTTTGTTTTTTCTATTTTTTGCATAATGTAACGAATTTCTTAGAGCACTCATTTACTGCATCTTTGATTTGTTCAACAGAATTTGGATTTGTAATTGAACAAAAACTCCATGCTCCCTCTTTTACTAATCTGATCCCGATTCCCATGTCATTGTTGGTTCTAACATGTTCTATCTCCCCATTCTCTATGAGTGCTGATTTTCTTTCTTGTTGTTCAGCTCTTGCATCGCAATATTGTGCGCCCAGAATCTATTGCATATCTGATTGCCTTGTCCGCCAAATCTTGTAGGCTCGAATCCATGATTAATGAAATTTAGAGGGATTCCTAAATCTTCTGTATTTTACTGATTTGAAATTGCAGGCATTGTAAAGTAGTATTCATCTTCAAAATCATAGTCAGTTATGCCTTTTTTACGTAAAAATTCAA
>PVMK01148439.1_pt1 | contig 11802 bp, 7 predicted proteins | sample 1853481 | NCBI WGS metagenome assembly PVMK01 (sample SAMN08533507, study PRJNA380276) | Marine sediment metagenome, whole genome shotgun sequencing project. | reverse complement strand
GCACGACCCGTACCCGGCTACACGGTAGCAGCGCTTGACGCCGACGGAAACGCGGTTCCCAGCGGAGATGTTGGCGCGCTCGTTATCGAATCGCCGTTGCCGCCCGGCACGTTTACCAGTTTGTGGAACGCCGATGAGCGCTATGTAGAAACCTACTTCCGCAATTTCCCCGGTTACTACGAGACCGGCGACGCAGGTTTTATTGACGAGAACGGCTACGTGTTCGTGATGTCACGGACTGACGACGTGATAAACGTGGCAGGTCATCGCTTGTCTACCGGTGCAATGGAGGAAGTTCTGACAGCACATCCGAAGGTCGCGGAGTGCGCTGTTTTTGGTGTGGCGGATCAACTCAAAGGGCAATTACCGCTCGGCCTGCTGGTGCTTAGTGCCGGTGCTGATCAGGATGCCAGCGAGATTGTTGCGGAGGTGATCGCGGCAGTCCGCAATGACATTGGACCCGTGGCGGCATTCAAACTCTGTGCGGTCGTCGACCGTTTGCCAAAGACCCGGTCGGGAAAGATCCTCCGCAGCACCATGCGCCGCATTGCCGACGGAGAACCCTGGAGCATGCCTGCAACCATAGACGATGCCGATTCCCTGCATGACGTGACGCTGGCATTGCGAAGCCTCGGCTATGCCGAAGAGACCGATAACGGTCTCGACTCTGTTACGACAGTCGTATAGGTAAATCGCGTACGCGTATGCCGCTTGCCGCATAGACGGCGTTGCCAATCGCGGGCGCGACGGGGATCACCGGTGGTTCACCCAAACCTGTCGGAAATTCCGTGTTTTCCATGAATTTTATATCGAGCTCCGGCACATCGGCCATCCGCAGTGGTGTGTAGGTATCGAGGTTGCGATCCACGACTTGCCCATCCTTGAAGGTCGTCCCTTCGTGTACGGCAAGACTGACACCCCACAACGTCGCGCCCTCTGCCTGCGCCATCGCGCCATCGGGGTGTACGACCGTGCCGCAGTCAATCGACTGCCAGATCTTTTTGACTTCGACTGACCCGCTTTCCTTATCGACTGCGACGTGCGCCACGCACGCAATCCAGGTTGCCATGTCGCGTTGCTGCCCAAAGGCAACAGCTACGCCCAGTGCCTCGCCGTCCGGCAACTCGCGGCCCCAACCGGAGCGCTCGCGAACGTCTTTAAGGACTGCCACCTGTCGCGCGGCACCGCCAACGGCACCATGCTGATCACCGGCATTCTTGCCAGCTGCATCCAACATGGCCAGGCGAAACTCGATCGGGTCCTGGCCGGCCCGATCTGCAAGTTCGTCCATGAACGACTCCACTCCCCAGCCAATCCAGCCCGGGCCCACTGACCGCAGGTAGCCTGGTAAGAATGTTCTTTGGGCAAGATCGTTATTGAGCGCACGCACGCGATGATTAGGAACCGTATACCAGTGATCAGCGCCATTGATCGAGAACCCATCGAACTTGCCTTCGCCGTCGACACCCGTACCGAGGAAACTCGGCAGCAGCGACAACGATGGCCAGCCTGCCGCAGCAGCATGCTCGATAGCCGTCAGATTTCCGTCACCGTCATAGGACGCGTCGAATTGCTGCACGGATGGAGACCGTACGCAGTCCAGTCGGCTATCGTCTTCGCGCTGAAACACGAGCTTGACGGGTTTATTCAGCTGCTGCGCGGCCAACGCCGCAGGAATCATGTAGTCGCCCCAAAGGCGCCGCCCGAATCCACCGCCAATATAGTATTGGTGAATAACAATGTCGGCCGAATCCATTCCCAGTACGCCGGCGAGCGTGGGCAACATCGCCGCCCGGTACTGGTGGCCGGCATGGACATGGCACTTGCCGTCAACAATTTCGACCAGCGCATTTACTGGCTCAAGCGTGTAGTGCATCGCTGTGCCGGTACGATAGGTTGCACTGAACGAATCTGCCGCCGCGGCCTGCGCCACTGTGACATCCCCTTCATCAACGAATCGCGTACCAACGCTCTTATCAGCGACCAGCCGAGCGCCTTCGTCGAAGATGTCAGCTTCGCTAACATTGGCCGTCGGGCCTGCTTCCCAGTCAATTACAACGGCAACTGCTGCCTTCATCGCGCTCGGGAAATCATCGGCAATGACCACGGCCCAACCCTCCATCAAACCCGGTTTATCAGTTAGCTGCAGGGTCTGCTGATAGCCGGGAATATCCTTCGCCGCACTGTCATCAATGCTCTTGATCGAACTACCGTAGCGCGTTGGCGGAATCATCGGGTGTGCATATACCATGCCCGGCAATTCGACGTCGATGCCGTAGACGGCTGTGCCAAGCGTCTTTTCGGGAATGTCGTTGGCGCGCGTATCGTGCCCGATGAAGCGCCGCTCCGACGCCGCCTTGAGCGGCAATGCGCCAAGCTCTTCGTCGCTTAACACGCGGCTGACATCACCTTTCCTAACGATGTCCGCGAATGACACGTGCTGGCCGTTTGCCGATACCTTGCTGTCCGCCACTGTACAGTCAGTAGGATCCACACCGAGCATTGCTGCGCCGGCATCGCGTAATATCGTTCGTCCGGCAGCGCCCGCCTGCGAAATTGCCGTGAATGAGGTGAATACCGACCACGAGCCGCCCGTTACGTCGCCGAGCGATACGCCTGGAATGAATGGCCCCCATTTCGGATCACTGTCAGCGTGTGTGAAACTCACATCGTCCCAAGCGGCGCCAAGCTCATCGGCAATTATGCGTGCAAGCGCGGTACCGACGTGCTGGCCAATCTCGGCTTTCGGAATGTTCATCATGATGGCGCCGTCGCCGCTAATTTCGAACCACATCGACGGCGTAAAGCTCGCACTGGCGCCGTTACTCGCGATTTCGGTGGCGACTTCCTCGCGACTGCAACCCGGCAACACGACACCGAGTCCCATGACGAGGCTGGCGCCAGCACTGCTGGCCAGAAAAGTCCGCCGGCTGACGGCACCTTGTATATTGTCTGCTCGCATCGCCATGATTACGCCCCCTCGCCGCCAGCGGCGGCCTTGATTGCTTTGCGAATGCGCGTGTAAGCCATGCAGCGGCAAAGGTTGCCGTTCATTGCGTCAGAAATCTGCGTGTCGGTCGGGTTCGGGTTGTTCGCGAGCAAGCCGGCTGCCTGCATGATCTGACCCGACTGGCAGTAACCACACTGCGGTACTTGCTCATCGACCCAGGCATTCTGCAGCGCTTTACCGGCGTCGGTCCCGAGACCTTCGATCGTCGTAACCGCGCGTCCGGCTACACTACTGACCGGAGTAATGCACGAACGTGTCGGAACACCATCAATGTGTACGGTGCATGCACCGCACATGGCGATACCACAGCCGTACTTCGTGCCTTTGAGTTTGAGCTCGTCGCGCACCACCCACAGCAAGGGAGTATCGGCCTCGCTCCCGGATGCCACGGATTCCCCATTGAGTTCGAATTCGATCACGGCTTCTCTCCTCGTGGTTCTTGGTCTTGATTATTGCAGCATAGTATATTTCTATCCAAGCAACGAATGCATCTTAATCCACGCATTAGTGCCGTTAGAGCGCTGATATGCGTTAAATCTGACGCATTATCGAATAGACTTCGAAATAGCCACTAAACTTGGGCAGGGCCCGAAGGCGGACGATCTGGCTGAACGTCTGTTCTACGCTATCGCCGATGAAAGGCGGCAATAAAGCCCTGTCTCAAGCACCGCAAACCTCACTCAAATCGAGGCTAGCGATCTGATTTGCATGTATAGGCAACAGTTTGAGTAACGCGCGCGGCGCGTTGACAGACGGGATCATCCACCTGGTTCGTAGCCAGGCGGCCTGATCCCTCTGCTCAAATGGCCCGGAGTTCTCTTACAAGCTATCCAGCCACTCGTCGTCCGAGCCTTCGTTGACGTCCGCGAACAACGGTGTACTCAAGTAGCGCTCGCCGGTATCCGGAAGCATCGCAAGAAGGACAGAACCGTCTTCCGCCGAACTGGCAATCTGTAGCGCGGCCGCAAGCGTTGCACCGGAGGATATGCCGGTGAATATGCCTTCTTTCGCTGCCAGTTCCTTGGACACTTCAATCGCGCGGTCGTCACTGACTGGAACCAGTTCGTCGAATATTTCCCGATTGAGAACATCGGGGATGAAATCCGGTGTCCACCCCTGAATTTTGTGAGGCGCCCACTCTGCGCCCGATAGCATCGACGCCCCGGCGGGTTCGGTCGCGATGATTTTCACTTCCGGCCGCGCCACTTTGATGACTTCGCCTGCACCGGTCATCGTGCCGCCGGTACCCCAGCCGGTTACCCAGTAGTCCAGACGCCTGCCCGCAAAATCCATCAAGATCTCTGGTCCGGTCGTATGGCGGTGATATTCGGGGTTGGCCGGATTCTCGAACTGCCGAGCAAGCACCCAGCCATACTTTTCAGCAAGCTCTTCGGCTTTGCGAACCATGCCGGTGCCGCGCTCAGCGGCTGGCGTCAAAATCACCTTGGCGCCAAGACCACGCATGATTTTTCGCCGCTCGATCGAGAATGAATCAGCCATCGTTGCGACGAATGGATAGCCTTTCGCGGCGCAGACCATTGCCAGCGCTATGCCGGTATTACCTGATGTCGCTTCAACAACGGTCTGGCCCGGTTTGAGCAATCCCTTTTGCTCCGCGTCGTGAACAATAGCGAATGCGAGGCGATCTTTGACGGATCCCATTGGGTTAAACGATTCGACCTTAACGTACACTTCGACATTGTCCGGAGCCATACTGTTAAGCCGTACTACCGGCGTTCTGCCGATGGTCTCGAGAATATTGTTGTAGATCATCGCGCTGTCCTTTTTGTTGGTTACTTCTATATTAATATATAGCAGATTTTTCAAGGCCGGGCGCCGACTGCGGCGGCTGGTTTTCCTGATCGAGCCATGCATCCTCAGCACCGAGTGCGGCGACCTCACCAACGATCAGGATCGCTGGCGCTTTGAATTTGTTGGCCTCAGCAAGAATATTCAACTGACCGAGCGTTCCACGGGTTACACGCTGCTGATCTGTCGTACCTCGTTCGATGATGGCAATCGGAGTGTTTACGGATCTGCCATGACGGGTGAGTTCTTGCATGACGGTCGGAAACTGATGTACGGCCATGTACATGGCCAGGGTCTGCCGGTCCCTCGCGAGCGACGGCCAATCGAGCTTGTCGACCGAATTTTTACCGTGGGCAGTAAGCAGTACGACAGATTGCGACACGTCCCGGTGCGTTAATGGAATACCGGCATAAGCTGCGCATCCGGCAGCGGCAGTAATTCCGGGCACGACTTCATACGGCAGGCCGGCTGCAACTAATGCCTCGACTTCCTCGCCGCCGCGTCCAAAGATGAAGGGGTCGCCACCTTTGAGACGGCAAACTCGTTTGCCAGACGCGACGAGGCTAACAAGGAGCTCGTTGATTTCTTCCTGGCTGTTGGCACGGCAACCGGGTGTCTTGCCTACCGATATCCGGTCTGCATCACGTCGGGCAAGATCAAGGACTTGCGTCGAGACCAGTCGATCGTAAAGAATCACATCCGCTGTTTGCATGATTTGCAACGCGCGTAACGTCAACAGCCCAGGGTCACCCGGGCCCGCCCCGACAAGCCAGGCCTCTCCGCCTTGTGAGCTCGCGTTGTCGCTGTCATGCAGCAAATCCGACATCAGCGTCTCTGCCGCATCGATGCGCCCGGCGTAGACTGCGCTCGCCACGCGACCATCAAATACCTGCTCCCAAAAGCGGCGACGGGCCAACAAGGTTGACAGACGATGACGCACACGATCGCGCCACTTGTGAGCCAATTGCGCGAGTCGCCCGATTCGCGCAGGCAAGATCTCCTCAATCCGGGAGCGGATTTTCCGTGCCAGTACAGGGGCCGCACCGCCGGTTGAAATAGCGACGACCAACGGACTGCGATCGACAATAGCCGGCGTTATGTAGCTGCTGTTGTCAGAGTCATCGACGCTGTTGCAAAACACACCGGCTTCGCTCGCGGCGGCAAAAACTGATTGCTGGACTGCTGTGTCATTGGTTGCCGCTACGACCAGCCAGTGACCATCAAGGTCCGTGCGACGAAACTCGCGCACAACCGTTTTGACGCGTCCATGCGCAGCGAGATCGGCTATCGATGCTCCGATTCGGAGAGCCACAACCGTGAGATCTGCGCCTGCTGCGAGCAACAATGTCGCCTTGCGAGCCGCGACGCTGCCCGCGCCCACGAGCAGGCAGGGTTTGCCTTTGAGGTCCAGGAAAGCCGGAAAATAGTCCACAACACGTCCATCAGGTTTGAGCTGACACTATAGCCGCGGATGTAAGTACCCAAAAAGACAGAAAGTTTCTGCCAATATAACCATGTGTTATATGTAGCTGGTTGAGGTACGAATGTGGCCGAAGCGAGACGCTGGATTTGCGTGATACAAACTGATTATCGCAAAGCAGAATCGTCTCGTCAGAAACTATATTCCGGTCAAAGACTTATCCGAACTAACAATTGAACTGATCAGCCTTGTTGGTGGTCACATACCTAAACAACAACGACGCAACGGCTAAATGAAATTACAACAACTGAAGTACTTGCTTGCGATCGCTGACAATGGATTGAACATTACGGCGGCCGCAGAGAAACTCTACACGTCTCAACCGGGGGTTAGCAAACAACTCAAATTGCTCGAGGAAGAACTCGGGCTGCAGTTATTTGCGCGCAAAGGCAAGAGCCTTGGGAGTATTACACCCGCAGGCCACCAGGTTATTGAGCGAGCGCGGGTTATCATGCAGGAAGCGGAGAATATCCGCAGTCTGGCTTCCGACTATTACCATGAAGAAGAGGGTGAGCTGTCAATTGCGACCACGCACACTCAGGCTCGCTATGTTCTGCCCGATGTTGTTCAGGAGTTTCGCAAACGCTATCCAAGAGTTAGTTTGAATCTGCATCAGGGTACGTCCGAGCAGATCGCGGATATGGTTGCAGCAAACGAGATTGACTTTGCGATTGCAACCGGGGCACGTGATTTATTCAGCAAATTGTTGTTGGTGCCGAGTTACCACTGGGACCGAATCATTGTTGTTCCCAAAGATCACGAACTCGCGAAGCTCGACCGCAAGCTGTCGTTGCAGGATCTTGCCAAGCACCCGCTCGTTACCTACGTATTCAGTTTCGGTGGGCAATCGTCGCTAAAGCGGGCTTTCGCCGACGTCGGGCTCGAACCAGACGTTGTGTTTACGGCTCGAGATGCCGATGTCATAAAAACCTACGTTCGTATGGGCCTTGGTGTTGGCATAGTCGCGAGCATGGCCGAAGAGTGTGACGACCACAAAGATCTGACACCCATTGATGCGTCGGGCCTGTTTCCACGCAGCACAACCTGGATTGGTTTTCGCAAGGACGCGGTTCTACGCCGCTACATGCTCGACTTCATCCGCTTATTCGCGCCGCACATGACTTCCGAACAACTGGAAAAAACTCGATACCTGCGATCACAGGATGAGGTCGACAAGCTATTCGAAAACGCTGATATCCCTGTTCGCAGCGGTTGTTCCGACGATATTACTGCGGCTGCCTGAGCTGACTGAGCTTCAGGCTGTTTTACCGAAGTCCATTTCGTGCAGACCACACTCGCGCTTTAGCCCGTCAAAGCGCACGTCCTCAAGTGACGCAACGTCGGCAAGCGATCGAGTCGTGTGTGCGTCGCCGATTGACACATAGCCTTTCTCCCATAGCGGGTGATATGGCAGTCCGTGCTTGCTCAGGTATTTGTAAACGTCACGGTCACTCCAATCTGCAATCGGGTAGACCTTCCAACGCTCACCGGACGATTCAATGAACGGAGTCGTTGCGCGGCCTCGCGATTGTGATCGTCTAAGCCCTGCAAACCATGTACCCACTTGCAGGCTCTCCAGCGCGCGCTCCATTGGTTGCACTTTGTTGTCGAGGTTGTAGGCATCCAGTCCTGTCAGCCCATTCTCCCAGCGCTTGCCATGGCGAGCCTCCTGCCAGGCCGTAGACGTCTCAGCACGAAACACCTGCAGATTCAAGTTCAGTGAATCGGTGAGTTCGTCGATAAAACGATAGGTTTCGGGAAACAGATAACCCGTATCAACTACGACAACCGGGATATCCGGAATCTGGCTGCTGAGAAGATGCAACATCACTGCGGACTGGGCGCCAAAACTTGAACTGACGATGTGGTTCGCAGGCAGCTTCTCCAATGCCCATGCGACGCGCTCCTCGGCGGACATTTCCCCCAGCGCAGAATGGCAAATCTTCATCGCGGCCCGGCGGCTTCCTTGTTCGGAAAGTTCAGCCATGATTATCCAGCCTCCGCAACGGCTGTAGGGTCAGCGTGGAAGAAGCGACCGGCGGTAACCTCACGAACAATCTGCATGCGCACCGTAAAGTCGCCGAACTTCTCACCGTCGTTTCGCTCACTCGCATAGCGAGCTAGCAGTGGCGATAACGCATCGACAATCTCGGTTTCGTCCGCATTTTCGCGATACAGACTATTAAGTCGGTCACCCGCGAATCCTGCGCCAAGGTACAGGTTGTAACGACCTGGCCCTTTACCAACCAGGCCGATTTCCGCGATGTAAGGTCTTGCACAGCCATTCGGGCAACCGGTCATGCGAATCGTAATCGCATCATCTGCCAGCCCGTTCTCTGCCAGCACCTCATCAAGTCTGTCAACAAGCGTCGGCAAATAGCGCTCGCTTTCGGCCATTGCCAACGCACAGGTTGGAAATGCGACGCAAGCCATCGAATGCAAACGCAACGGAGTAGCGCGGTCGCTGTTCTCTAGTCCGTACTCGCCCAATAGCGCGGCAATGTGATCCTTATTCGCCGGCGCAACGTCGCTGATGATCAGATTCTGATTCGGTGTCAATCGAAACACGCCATAGTGCATCGCGGCAATTCTGCGCAAGCCGCTCATTAGCCGACGTTCGCCGAAATCGCCAATGCGACCATTCTCGACAAACATCGCGTAGTGCCAGTTCTTGTTGTCGTCCTGAAGCCAACCGTAGACGTCGCCGTTGCCCGCAAATGCGTAATTGCGCGGCTCACCCTGCGCGGCATCCAGACGTTCCTCACCTTCGCTCCGGAACCAGTCAATACCACGATCGTCAATCGTGTACTTGAGGCGCGCATGTTTGCGATTAGTTCGATCGCCAAAGTCACGTTGCGTTGTTACGACGGCCTCTGCGACAGCCAGCACCTGATCGACTGTGCAATAGCCAAGCACTTCGCCGAGCCTGGGATAGGTCGCCGGCTCGCCGTGCGACATCCCCATGCCTCCACCTACTGTCACGTTGAAGCCGACCAACTCGCCGTTTTCTACAATCGCTATGAAGCCGAGATCCTGTGAATACACATCGACATCGTTCTGTGGCGGGATGACAAACGTGGCTTTGAATTTGCGGGGCAAATAAGTATCGCCGTAAATCGGTTCGACATCCGGTTGCGACGATTCAACTTTCTCGCCGTCCAGCCAGATTTCATGATACGCACGAGTCGTCGGCGTCAGGTGTGTACTCAATGCCTCGGCGTGCCGTTGTACTTCGCGATGAATCGCCGACAGCGGCAAGGCTGGCGCCATCACATTTCGGTTTACGTCGCCGCAAGCCGCAATCGTATCCATCATCGATTGATTGATTTCGGCTATTGTCGACTTCAGCCGGCTCTTGATTACACCGTGAAACTGCACAGCCTGTCGGGTCGTGATTCGAATGGTCCCGTTCGCATGCGTGTTCGCAATTCGGTCCAGGTTTAACCACTGGTCTGTTGTAACAACTCCTGCAGGCACGCGCGCGCGAATCATGAAGCTGTAGGCGGGTTCGAGGCGCTGTCGCTTGCGCTCGCTGCGAATGTCGCGATCATCCTGTTGATAAATGCCGTGAAACTTCGACAGCTGCGTGTCGTCGTCCGCAATTGCGCCAGTCAATGGATTAGCGAGGCTTTCGACTATCGTCCCACGCAGGTGACGACTTGCGGACTTGATGCGCTCAACGTCAGAAAGGATTGCTTCAGACATCAGTACACATCCCGCTGATACTTGCCGGCGCGGCGCATTTCTTTGAGACGTGTACCAGCTTCATCACGACTGCAACCACCTTGTGATACCAGGACGTCGAGCAATGCGTCGTCGACATCTCCGGCCATGCGTTTCGCATCGCCGCACACATATATGACTGCACCATCTTTGATCCATGCATAGACCTTGGCAGCGTTGCTGGCAATACGATCCTGAACATAGATCTTGTCTTTTTGGTCGCGTGAAAACGCAACGTCCAGCTGCAGGTGCCCTTGCTTCAGATATCGCTGCCATTCGAGTTGATAAAGAAAATCGCTGGAAAAATTTCGGTCACCGAAGATCAGCCAGTTTTTTCCCGTTGCGCTCTGCTCGACACGCTCCTCGACGAACGCTCGAAACGGTGCCACGCCGGTGCCGGGTCCGATCATGATCACCGGTGTTTCCGGATTGGAGGGCAAACGAAAGCGCGTATTTGGCTCGATGTAGACGGACACGACGTCGCCAGCTTCGAGACGGTCCGCGAGCAGCGTTGATGCCGAGCCCCAATGCTCAGTACCGAAGGCTGAGTAGCGTACCGCGGCAACGGTCAGATGAACCTCATCCGGATTCGCCCTTTGGCTGGACGCGATTGAGTACGAGCGCGGGCTAAGTTTACGCAATGCCGATACGAATTCGCTGGCTGTCATTTTCGCCGGGTATTTTCGAACGATGTCGATAATCTGGTGACTGTCGACAAACTCGGACAGTTCGTCGTGATGCTCGGCGTCCAGCAATTTGTTCAACTCATCCGCTTGTGCGGCCGCAGCCCACGAGCGCAGGAATCCCAGGCTCGGCGCCGTAATCTCGAGCTTGCTACCCAGAGCATCGGCAACGGTCGTGCTTTCGTCGAAGACCACTACCGACTCATCAGCGGCAAATTTGAGCACATTGAGGAATTGCTCAACAAGCTGTGGCGGATTATCGGTAACAACAGCGAGCGAGTCGCCCGGCTCGTAAGTGAGACCTGAACCTTCAAGCGAGAGCTCGATGTGACGAACATCTTTGCTCGAACCAGCGCCGGTAATCTTTTGATTCACCAACACCTCCGCAGCAAACGGATGATGCTTATCGTACTTGGCGGACGTCTTAACGGCATGCAAGCGCGGCAGCGACGACCCGGCCGTCAGCAGCTCCGGCAGATTCTCAATCACGGAACCAACCCATGCGTCGGCCCTACTCTCGTAGTCCAGGTCGCACTCAACAATTGAACCCAGTCTTTCTGCACCAAGCTCGGCCAGCCGTGCGTCAAGTTCTCTACCGGTTTCGCAGAAATCGATGTAACTGCTATCGCCCAAAGCAAGCACCGAGTATCGCAGTCCAGGCAACTTCGGTGCCTTGCCCGACATCAGGAACTCATGAAACAACTCGGCATCGTCGGGTGGATCGCCCTCGCCATGTGTACTAATGACCAGACTGACAAGAGACTCGCGTTTGATGTTGCTCGACTTGTAGTCAGCGAGGCTTACCAGGCTGGTTGCGAAACCTTTGGCGCCAGCTTGTTGTGCCAGAGCCTCAGCCACAGCCTTGCCATTGCCCGTTTGCGAGCCAAAGAGAATGGTCAGTTTTTCGCCTGCGACGTCCGCTGCAGCGATGGACGCATTGGAAGCAACGCCACTGGCTGCCAGTCCGGCGACGTAACCACTGACCCACTGCAGTTGCTCTGCAGAGAGTCCGGAGACGGCTTCCTGCAGTCGCGTGCTTTGCCCATTGTCCAGCGGCAATTCAACATTGCCGACAGCCAGATTATTCATTGTCGATG
>PVMK01127815.1_pt1 | contig 11802 bp, 15 predicted proteins | sample 1853481 | NCBI WGS metagenome assembly PVMK01 (sample SAMN08533507, study PRJNA380276) | Marine sediment metagenome, whole genome shotgun sequencing project. | reverse complement strand
TGCCGTTTACCAAAAGCGGTGATTTACACTCAAAGTCTATCATGAATTGGCGCCATCTCTGTTTAAAGCTGTATTTACAAGATCATCAAAATTTGCGATGGCCACGCATATACAGGTGTCGGCAGCACCATAATACACCTTGATTTCGCCTGAATCTTCCACAACCGCGCCGCATGCAAAAGCCACATTGCCGACATCCCCGATTCTTTCATAATCCTCTCGCGGTGAAAGGATCGGCTGGTTAGATCTGGCAATGACCTTGTCCGGCTTTTCGAGGTCCAGCATAACAGTGCCGATTCTGTATATGGGACCGGCTGCGGTCATTTTTACACCATGATAGATTTCAAGCCATCCATGCTTGGTCCTGATCGGCGGAACCGAGGCGCCGATTCGATAGCTGTCCCACATGCCCTGTCGGGGTGTCATCAAAATCTCGGATTTTCCCCAGTCAACCAGATTCTTTGAATAGGATACCCACATACTGCCCACGCCTTTGCCGATCGGTCGGTCAAGGCGCACATATTCACCGTTTATCTTTTCAGGAAAGAGGATACCGTCTTTGTTGCCGGGTTCGGATACAATGGCAATCCGCTCGTAATGCAAAAAATCCTCTGTTTTTGCCAGAGCAATGCGGGGGCCGTATTTTGAATATGCTGTGTACATTACATAATAAACACCTTCTATTTCGGTAATGCGCGGATCCTCGATACCGCGTTTTTCGTATCTGGCAAAAGGGACCTTTGCGGGCGGGCTCCATGACCGGTTTATCTTCAACCGTAAAATGCAGCCCGTCTTTGCTTCTCGCCAGGGCAAATACTGAATACCCCTGCTGGCTCTCTACTCTTAGGAGATGAATATATTCATTCCCTCTTTTAACCACGGCCCCATTAAAGACCGTATTGCACCTGAACGGAATATCTTCGAGCGCAATAATGGGATTGCCTTCAAACCGGTGCAGGATATCGTGTCCAAAATGAAAGTGCTCGCTCATCAGAATTCTCCCTCACTTTTTGCGCACTCTTGATAGATATCATCAATGGCGGTTGTGCCCAGGCATATGCAGCTATCAGAAGCGCCATAGTACAGCAGCAGTTTCTCATCCTCCAAGATAGCACCGCATGAAAAAATCAAATTCGTCACATCCCCGATCCGTTCGTAGTTTTTGCGTGGACTCAGGATGGGGACGTTGGTACGGCTAACAACCCTGGCCGGGTCGTCAGCATCTAAAAACACCGCGCCGATTCTGAAAAGAGGTCCGGCGGATGTATCCTTGATGCCGTAGTAAATCAGCAGCCACCTCCCGTCTTTGACTCTGATGGGGGGCACGGCATCACCCACACGGTGTGAGTCCCAATAGCCGGGCCGGGGAGATAATACCACCTCGGAACCGCCCCAGTACACAAGATCATCTGAATAACTGATCCATATTCGTCCCCCGCTCAATGGCCGCTCGAGCCTGGCGTATCGGCCGTTGATTTTTTCCGGGAAAAGCGTACCTCCCTTGATGTCCACTTGGGAGACAAATCCAAGTCGGGTGACGCTTTCAAAGTCATCGGTTCGGGCCAGCCCGATTCTGTCACCATAATGGCTTTCAGCTATATATGTGATATAATAAGTATCTTCAAAGGGGGTGATCCTCCCGTCCATAATACTGTTCTCTTCATACTTCTTAAATGCTTTATCTTCCGCATATTTCATAAAAGGCGCATCATCCACCTCAAAATCAAAGCTGTTTGTACTGCGGGCAAGATACAGACTTTCTATGCCCCTTCAGACTTTCAATCGCTACAAGCAGCAGGTAAATGTCGTCGATCTTGACCGCCCCGGCATTACAGATGTCCGCGGCCCGAAACGAGAGGTCATCCATAGTGATCACAGGGTTGCCCTTAAAGCGATAGATAATATCCGGGTGTTTTTTTTTAGGCATGATTTATTCCTTTTCGTATTCCCCGGCAAATACGTACCGGGTTTTGCATCCCATTTCACGGTCAAATTGTTTATAAACAGTGAGGGTCTGGTGTGCAACAATGTCCCAGGAGATATTTTCTTTGACATAGGTCAGTGCGTTTTGAGAAAATTTTTTGTATACCTCTGTATCAGTAAGCAGCGTCACAATCCTGTCTACATATTCGTCATCGGTTTGTGCATAAAATCCCGCTTTTGATCTCTCAAGTGTATCGACAAATGCTGGAAGATCCGATGTGACCACAGGCTTGCCGAAGGTCATTGCATGTGCCATTATACCGCTTTGAGCTCCTGCAGTATAGGACAAAACCAAGATATCAGCGGCGCTCAGAATCGTATCGAAAGTTTTTTGGGGAAACTTTCCCCGGAATACTTCAATTCGGTCCCTGGCAGGTGAGTTGCTTATCTTTTCAAAAAGCATCCTGCGATAGATGCTGAACTCGGGTACTCTGAGTTTTCCGGCCAGCACCAGCCATGCATCCGGAACTTTTTCGACGACGTAAGGGAAAAAGTCCACAACCCTGTCAAAACACTTGGTTGGCCAATAATACCCTGCCAGCAGGATTACTTTCCTGTCCTCAAGGTTGAGTTTTTCCTTGGCATCAGGGATAGGATCCATGTCGCGCGCCCCGTGCGGAATAAGAAAAATCTTTGACGGATCTACATCAAAAACTGTCCGCAATCTTTCGGCGTGCTCTTGCCCATGTACAATAATGCCGTCCAGTTCCCGGCACATGGTTCTCAAGATGAGTTCCTTTCGAAACTCAAATTCTTTCTGAACAGTATGGAAGGTTGCTATAACCGGAGTGGCAGTGGATTTAAGGCGGTAAATCAATTCAAGTACGGCAATGCCGTCCAGTTCACCATACAGGTCGAATTCGTGCTGAATATGGACAATATCGGGTGTCACCCGATTAACAGCATTAAAAATCTTCCTGGCGATGCCGTCTTCGCCAGGGTGGTATGAAGGGTAAACATGCCTTCCCTCAGCACCGTACTGGCTGACAATATGAATCTCATTGGGTAACTTTGTCAGGGCTTCAACCAGGAAGCCGGTATATGTTCCAATGCCGCATTCAATAGGGGGATAAGTGGATACGAATACTACACGCATGCTGCTCTCCTTCCCGCCATGACCAGCGGATAGAATTATGAAATTCAGACCTCGACATTTCACTTAAAAATGCGGTAACAGTTCAGCCACTAAGACACCAAGTCACAAAGAAAAGATACTAATTTCAAAACAATATATGAAAGGCAAGAATTCATTCCTAAAAAAATCATATGACGCTTTTCCTTTTTGTAAGTAATTTTGAATTATCTAAGCATCTTAGTGTCTTTGTGCCTTTGTGGCTGAACGATTACAAACTGAGCAGCGCCTGGTTAGCTATTTTCCTCTGGATCACAAAATTATCGATTGCCCGCTACTGAAGAACAGTGATTGGATCCTTGAATAATTTTGAATTCGGAATGAGTACCTTATTCCCCTCGGAATCAAGCTCCGTGTATCGTAGGTCAATAGAAACAACAATGCCCTCGTAACCCGATATCTTTAAGCGGTTTCCTATCTCGAATGGTCGATATAGCAATATGAGGACGCCAGAGAGAAGATTGGAAATAATATCTTTCAGAGCGAAGCCAAGCGCAAATCCTGTCAACCCCAGACCGGCCACTAGCGCGGATACATTAATACCTAACGTTCCGAGCGCAGTAACAAAGCCAAAGATCATAAGTGCAATACTGCTTGTACGAGCAAGTAGCGAAGTGAGATTTCCATCAAATTTCAATCGCTCAGCGGCACTAATGATTATTCTTTTTATTATTTTCGCAAGGATAAAGAAAACGACGAAAATCACTACAACTCCGATTACTCTCGGCACCCAAAGAGTCGCTTCGTCAAGCAAATATTGTACTAGATTTTCCATAGTCTACTAACCTCTGGTTGTCCTTCTCAAAGAAATAGCTAATTAATGAGCGATCGGAATTTTTTCTATTATATTGGGTAAATGCAGAAAAAATTCCACCCTAATAGATAAATCTGGAATTTTATATATTTAAGTTTTCAGCCCTTTTGTTTTCCAGCCAAATTCGGACTTCCGGCATTTTCGAATCCAAATGTATCCAAAGCAGGCCCTGACTGGAATCCCAGTTGTCGATTGCGGGCCAGTCTACGACTTCACTGCCGCCCTGGCCATCAAGCAAATAAGCATATACCAGGGCGTCTCCTTCAGTCGTGGCTCTCTCCTTCAGGGATATAGGTCACGGTTTCTCCTTCCAACATTTTCAGCTTGAGCTGGCGTTTATCATCGTTGGCTAAATATATTGTACGGCTTGGAAAAGCAAAGCCGATGCCCTCATCATTAAATCTTCTTAATATCTCCAGACAGGTTCGCTGCAGCCATTCTTGCATATCCCAATAAACGGCCGGATGATACCAGGCAATTACTAAAATATTCAAACTCCAATCATTGAATCCATTAAAGTAAACCCGCGGTGGAAAGTCAGGATGCATGCCTTCGTGATTATCCAGTATTTCTTTAATGATTGATACGGCCTTTTCAACTTTGTCCGGCGGTGTGTCATAGGTTATTGTGATATTCGTCAGCCACCTGATATGCGGGCGCTTACCAATATTCTCTACACCCGAACTAACAGCTTTTTCATTTGGGGAATTGTTACCAAGTGTCCGGTCAACGTTCTGATACGCGTGCTACGGAAGCCCACATCCTCTACCACACCGTCGTAATTATCAATCAAGATACGATCACCGAGCTGGAAGGGTTTGTCAAAAAGAATTGTCAGGGTACCGAAAAAATTGGCAATTGAATCTTTAGCCGCCAATGCGACAGCTATTCCGCCGATGCCCAGAGAGGCGAGCAATGCGCCGAGTTTAACACCGGTAAGATTCTGTATGATTAAAATGCCGCCGATAATGACGATGAAAACCCGCAGTGTCCTCCCAGCCAGTGGAGCCAAAACATCATCTATAGCATTATCGGTAGAGGCAGCCCACTTTTTAAGCTTAAAATCCACAATAGATACCAGCTTGAAAATGAACCAGACTAGCGCGACGGCAGCTCCCTAAATCAGCAGCCTGCTGAGCAACGGTATGAACAAAATTTGTTCCGTCAGGCTTTCGAAAATGCAAAAACAACGGTGTCAGAACAATATATATTCCATAAACCCATATGAACAATGACAATGGTTTGGCAACTGATTTCAAGATAAGGTGTCTTATTGGTTTTACTTCTTCTTTTTCCTCTATTCTTCTCCACCTGCGATCGATGGTCAAACGCACGATTCGTTCTATTAACAACACAACAAAAAGCAGTAAAAAACTTAGGATTAATTTGAGCCACGTAATGCCATAAAATGCCTTTGAATTTATCCAAGCCCCAATCCGTGAAGATGCTTTTTGGGTGAAATCATCGATTTGGTGCCCGACTTTTTCACCGACCTGGTCAATCTTTTTTGGCTCTTTGGGTATCTCTTTTGCTGGGAGGTCAGATGGTGATTCGGTATTTGTTTTATTTTCTGTAGAAGTAGCTGTCTTGCCTTTTTGAGAATTAGGTTCAAAGTTTTGTGCCCAGGTTGGCCAATAAAAGTTGAGTATTAAACAAATTACCGAAATAGAAAGTAATATACTGCAAAACCTTTTTACATTTGAACACATTTTCCCCTCCATGTTTACTGCTGAACACAGAAAATATCGTAAAAACTGGTCTTTAAAAGAAAAGACACCGGATGGTCTAAACCATATGTGAACTCTAAATTATAAATGTGAACTGCTAAATCTTGAATCTATCTTTTATTTTGCCAAGCGGATGATATATTGTGGTAAACAATAGATCATAAACTGTCAAATGCTAATTTGAAAAATATCCCTTGACGGAAAGGAGGCACTGAAGATGCGGGCTTGGCCAACTATATCCATTATAGCCCTTTGGGGCGTACTTAATACGCTCTGCCCAGCGATAGCCGACGAACTGCACCTGTCAAACGGAGACGTTATTACCGGTCGGTTAATCCGAATGGCGGAAAACAAAATATTCTTTAAAACCCAGTTATGCTGGCGAGATCAAAGTCAACTGGCCAGAGGTCATAAACCTGATCACCGATGATCCCATCGAGGTGATTCTCATTGATGGAAAGGTTGTCGAGGGGATTTCGCGAAAGGCGTCAGTTAACATGATTCGGCTGGAGACGGAAAAACTCGAAGCGCCCTCCGATTTCAAGCTGTCAGAAGTTGCAACAATCAATCCGGGGAAAAAGCCTGTCGTCAAAATAACTGCCCGCATTAACGCAGGACTCACCCAAGAGAGAGGCAACACCGATACTGATAAGCTTTGGCTGGACGGTAGATTTATCGCTCGCACGGAGAAAAACCGGTACACGTTCTTAGGCGAGTTGAACAAGGAAAAGTCAAAAGGAGACACAACCGTCAGAAACTGGCTGGCTTTTGGCAATTACAGTTATTTTCTGACCCAGAAATGGTTTTTGTATGCCCAAGGGCTCTTTGAGCATGACAAGTTTGCCGATCTGGATTTACGCTCAACTCTAGGAACCGGTGCCGGGTATCAATTCTTTGAGTCGGAAGCTTTGAACCTTTCGGCTGCAGTTGGTCCTGCATGGGTAGACGAGGATTTTGATAAAGCTGAAGACGATGATTATTCGGCCGGGCAGTGGCTGATCAACTATGATCAATATTTTTTCAATAAGTTTGTCCAATTGTTTCACATACAGATAGGCCTGATAAGCTTATCTGATTCCGACAAATGGCTTCTTAAGACTCGGCAGGGGCTACGGTTTCCAATTTATGAAGGATTTACGGCCAGCATTCAATACAATTACGATTACGACAATGATCCGTCCCCGGATGCAGATGAGAAGTGGGATTCAAAATTGATGTTTTTACTGGGTTGGCATTTTGGAAATTAATGGCTACGCCTGCCTTCATAAAAACACATAAGGCTGCATTGCTTTTCATGCCGAAAGTTTCATGGGTTGACGATTAAACATTGCCTTATTTGAAGACCGATCGGCATAAAAGATTTAGTCCTGTATAATGAGTGAGTGCGACCCTTATCCGCCAATTAAATTAAAATGATCGGTATGATGTTCAGATTAATTTAAATCGAAACATTCGTAATTATCCCGATTGCAGGGCGTGCTTAAGATTCGCTGCAATTTTCCAAATACAAATTCAAGGTAATACATAAACCGGGCCTGGCCGAAATGATATATCCAAATCGGGCCTTTATCTTCTTTGCTGGTGATCTCGAGGGGATCCCCGCATTTTTCCCGAACAGCGTTATCTGAATCCCCGATTGCCACCACCCCGCCCGGGCATCTGTAAGTCGACTGATCGGCCAAAGACCAGAAGTCAAATGCATACGATTTTGCAGCGAATACGATCAACAAAGCGAAGAAGACGCCAAAATAGCTTATCTTTACATTCATTGCAACCCCCCACTTTCAGCCGGGGTATCATTTTTTTGTTGGCTGTTATTTTTTTTCTTTGACTGAATTCAGTTCACTTTCCAGATTTTTAATTTGCAGTTTGAAGTGATCAAATGCGGGATCCTTCAGGGTACCGGACCTTACTCGGGTTCGCGGTAAAGCGCCAGGATTCCGGATCGTGCCAGTTTTTTCACGCCCATCGGTTCCAGTAGCCGGATGAGGGCATCAATCTTTTGCTGCCCGCCGGTGACTTCGATAATGAAATGAGGCAATCCATACTCATAACCCCTATTATCAGATACTGGAGAAGAGATCAAATTAACATAGTTACCACCTTACTATGTTTACGCCAAAAAAAGATGTCAAGAAGGGACTTGAAAATAAATGATTATTGATACATAAAGAGATGATCAGAAGTAAAACGCTGGTCGCAAAGCAAACGAAAGGTTCGAGAAGATGTTATCCGAATTTTACAATGAGGTTATGGCGTTTGGCCCCGTTGCGGTTCTACCGCAAAATCTGAACGACAAATGGATTCAGCGGCTGCAGAAAATGGCCGATGATTTTTTGGACAGCAATTTCAACCTGTATGCCTGTACCGATGCACGGGAGATCGGCGATCCGGTCCTGGCCGCCTGTGTTTATGAAATACTGCGATACCAGTATAGCGATAAATATGATCTGACCCCCAAAGAGATGGCAGAAAAAATCGTCATATACGTACTCTCGATTACGATGGAATTGGTAAACAGAAAGGCCGGTTTTGGATTGGAGCCGCCCAGCCTCGACAATATCCTTTCGATGGAACGAATCCTTTCCTACAGACATACAAAACCGGAATTTGTGGAATTGCTGAAAGACGCCTGTATCATTCGTGAGTCGGACAAAGGCTGGTTTCAGAATATTAAAGAAAAGTTGATTTCAGGGATAAAGGGCAGCTGAATTCACCCGCCAATCTGTGAAAAAAGATCTGATTTGATACCCATAAGAGGACTTTTTAGATGGTTAACCTTAAAGATACCGTCGATTTTTACTGGGATCCGGTCTGCCCCTGGTGCTGGATCACCTCGCGCTGGATGATTGATGTCGGTCGTCAAAAACGAATTCAGGTTACCTGGAAACTGTTTAGCCTTAAAAAAATCAATGCGGGCCGCGATATACCCGAACCTTTTAAAATATTGCATGAAATGGGCCTGCGGGCCTTGCGGGTAGCCGCAGCAGTGAGCAACGCATATGGAAATGACGGTCTTGCAAAACTGTATCCGGTGATGGGGACCCGCTACCATCACGATAATGAGGATATCGATGAGCCCGAAGTTTTAGATGAAATTCTAAAAACCTGCGGTTATCCAACCCGGCTAAAAGATGCAGTGGAAGACGAAAGCTGGGATAATATGATTGCAGCGGACATGGACCAGGCGGTTGCCAAAGTCGGCAGCGACGTGGGTGTGCCGCTCATTGTTCTTGACGGCGGCAAAGGACCTGGTTTTTTCGGTCCGGTCTGCAGTCCGGCACCTACCGGAAAAGCAGCCGTTGAGCTGTGGGATGCAATCATCATCGCCGGCAGAACTCCCGGATTTTACGAGCTCAAGCGCACCCGTGAGAACGAACCCCTGTTTGGTGAGCGGCCCCAAATTTAATCAATTTAGAAAAGACCCGCCTGCCAGAAAAACCTGAGATCCCTTCCAGACATATGACTGTTTGACATATGCCTGCCACTGACTATGTTAATAAAAACGAACAGCTGCTTTAAAGCCGCATCGTTTTTTCAAAATTTTTGCAAAAAGGAGGAAATATTCCCATGTCAAATATGCCAAAAAGAGATATTACCGGTGAATGCGAAGGTGAGTGCAAAGATCGTGTTCGCGAAGGCGAAGAGGATCGTCAGAAAAAAATCGCCACGTCGGGAGTTAAAAGCCCGGACTCCTTTCCGAATGCCCCCGGCGCGAAATCACGGAATGATCCGCCCGGTTGGCTAGGCGGGCATGTATAAGGATGGCGTGTTAAATCAGAATTAAAGAAAACCCGAACACCAGCGGTTAAGCCTATCGGGTGTTGGCAAAAAAATCCAAGGGAGGCGTCAGCCTCCCTTTTTTTTATCCAGAAAAAATTCCAGCGAGTTTAAATATTGTAGATTTTCGTACAAAGCGGAACCGATATATGGTGGAGTTGAAGTTTACAAAAACGGTCGGCCCGAATGACCCGACAACCCAAACCATCCGGGTACGCATTGTGATTGGAACCGGAAGGAAACACCAGATCTGATAACGATACTAGAACCACTAGCTTTTTACTAGAAAGAACCCTATTGTCATGTCGCTTGCGTTGTTTGTTCGCCTAGCGGCCAAATATAATTCCAACACCGCTGCCGCCTCTACGGCCTACCCCGACACCGATACCATGGCCCCCATAGCCCCTGTCGTCATCCCGCAGCCAGGGTCTCTCCTTTAAAGCGGCAAAAATTTATCCAGAAATAAGATCGCATCTGTCTGTTTTAAGACCGCATACCCGGATTTTCGCGCTAATTTCTCATCTTCAGGGCCGGTATAGCCCCAGGAGGCCAGCAGGGGTATGAACATCTTTTGTTGCCGGTTTAAGGCAGCGTCGAGCTCCTTTAAGTTTTTAAGGGAATCATCCATATAATAATACGGCCCGGCCGCATAGCGTTCTTTAATTCGCTGCATGTTTTCGGTTTTGGATGCCCCGTTATCCCCACTATAAACATCGATTCGCTGTATGTTAAGTCCGAAATTCCGGCAGAGCCTCAAAGTCGCATCCCGGTTTTTATGGGTCAGAATAACAACCGGGTAATTTGGCCGGCGGATTAACTCATCCCACAACGGTTGATAGGGTTGATGAAGCGCCAACCAGCATTCGGGATCCTTTTCGATAAAACGTTTGCGGGTTTCATAAATCCGGCGGGTGCGTTCGGCGGTGGACTCTTCAGGGCCGGAAATAATGGTTTCATATTCCTGGGGATTTAAAATAGTATCAGAGGCGCGCCGATAATGATTCAAACACCAGTCCATCAGTAAAATGCCATCTCCGATGGGTTGAACATGGTGCCGGTTGCGTTGAAACAGTTCGGCCAGCGCTGGCGGCAAATCGGTCAGAGAAGTGGCCAGTTTGCCGGTAGCCGTATTGCAGACCGTTAACGTGACTTCATCGAGTGAATTGATCAGCACGCCGTCAAAATCAAAAATCAGCATCGTCCGGTTATTATACCCCACACGTCGAATAATTTTGCTAAAGTTTTATTTCAAAAGCCCGATATTAATAGCTAGCGTGTTTCGGGAGACACGCTAAGTCACCTTCTTTTTCTAACTTGGAAACCTGGGGCGGTTCTTTGGGACCGCCCCAGATTTTTTTTGGACCGAAGGCCCCCCAAAAAAAATTAATCATCTTCAGAAAGCCCATGGCGCACGATCAACAAAATATCTGAAGTTCCCCCGCAAAACACTGATATCTTTATTTATTCACCGCATCTTACAACATGTTTTACGGATACACCTATTTGCGGTTGACGATGTAGATCCCGAGACTTACAAGCACCAGGCTGATAATCAAGCTCAGTGTCAGCGGCTCTTTCAATAGCATTACACCCGCGATGGTTGCAAACACCGGAGTCAGAAAGGTAAAAGACGAGAGTCGACTGACCGGATAAGAGTGAACCAGAAAGAACCACCCGAGGTAGCTGAAAAATGCAACCAGGATGCTCTGGTAGGCAACCGAAACCAGAATCAGCCAGTCTATGGTCTGGACCGGCGTTTCTTGGAAAACGAAACTGAGCAAGAACAGAATGGGTATGGAAAATAAGGTCTGGTAAAAAAGGGTGTGATAGGGTGAAACCGCAGTGACCAGGCGGCGTTTGATATACACCGTGGTCAGCGCCCAGAGCACGGCGGCGCCGATGGCCAGAAGATCTCCGGTTAATTGCTGTATTGCAGACAGACCCAGATGTGTACTAAGCAAAATTAAAATTCCGGCAAACGACAGGACCAGCCCGGCGACTTTGTTCCAGGACAGACGGTCGCCGGTTAAAAAAAAATGGGCTCCGAGGGCATGGAAAAAGGGAGTGGTGTATAGCAGAATCCAGGCTGAGGAAGCAGTGGTGTATATAAGCGCCAAATACAAAAGCCCGAATTCAACTCCGAACAAAAATCCTATAAACAGACCGTCAATAAGCCGACCCGAAAACAGGTCGAGTCGCTTCCGGGTCATCCAGATCATCAAACAGACCGTTGCGATAACCGATCTAAGGCCCGCGCAGAAAAGAGGGGCAATGCCTTCGTTGCTGAATTTTATGGCAACGGCGTTCAATCCCCAGATCAAACATAGAACCGTCAGCAGAATTGCGGCTTTGGCATCAAGTTTGTC